>RRZU013312107.1_pt1 | contig 27611 bp, 22 predicted proteins | sample 2165561 | NCBI WGS metagenome assembly RRZU01 (sample SAMN10456909, study PRJNA506462) | wastewater metagenome | isolation source: wastewater sludge | place: USA: Moscow, Idaho | reverse complement strand
GAGTGTGAGATAGTTGCATCTACGAGATGCCCTTCGTTGTGGCTGAATGTGATCCTAGAGAAATCCCATTCTCCCACTACGACAGGGCATTTCGCGTTCACGACCCACGCAGGACCGCTACCTAATCGGTGGATTCAGGCTGAGCTACGTGACGTCGAACTCCCGGTGCAGACCAGGGATCGGATCGGCGGCGCTGCGGAATCGGTGCAGGAGCGTGTGAACGCCGGACTCTGACATGGCGTGGAATTCTCGCGGCGGCAGCGACATCTGAAACACCAGTCCCCGGCCACGGGTCCTTCCATCAGGGCGCCGAGTCCCGCAACGGGGAGTTTCATCAGCGGCGTGTAGTAGGACGTGAAGGTGTCCTCGAACTGGATGCGATAGGCGCCGAAGCCGCTCCAGTTGGAGACGAGCGGGTTCCACCGGGCCGCATCGAACGCAGTCGAAACGCAGCGTGCGGCCCGCCATGCACTGGCAGCGTCCAGGAACTGTTGGTTGATCCGCATGTCACAGTGTTCGTCGGCGAAGTGGTCCACCTTGTGACGGATGCGTTCGGCAATCGAACTGGCAGGCTCGCCGCGTCGCAGGTCGAAGTTCATCGTTGTGATGATGTTGCCGACGAGCATCGGATCGAGCCCACAACGACTTCGTGCATTCACGGCGATCGCGAGGGTACGACGATCCACCGCGGGATCCGCCATCATGAGTGCTTCCGAAACATGAGCGCACACAGCGTCGTTCGCAGACACGCGGATCCGACTTCCGTAGGCGTCGCGCATCCCGGCGATTTCGTCTTCGCCGAAGGTCAGGCTCAGCGTCCGCTGCTTTCGCGCATCCTTTGCCAGGTAGAGCACGCTCCGAGCAGTTGCCGCGAGTCCGAGACATCGCACTCCGGGCTCCCGAGCGCCGTCGGCGGGGAGGTGGTCGTAGAGGTAGGTGGCGCGGTCCTCGACGATCACCGGCTCAGCGAGTGGCTTGTCGGCAGCGGCGGCGGCCCACGCGTTCATGAAGTGCATCCCGGTCTGCATGTCGCCGATCGAGTGGTGCCAGGAGAAACCGATCGCGGTCGCGTCGTCCGCAAGATGAGTGACACGGACCTTGCACAACGGGCCCAGACCCCATCGAGCCGTGGCGCCGTTCACGGGGTCGATGAGCCATAGTCCGTTGTCCTCCGAGGCCGAATGGATCGCCTGACGGAGCGTGCGGTCGGACGATGCCGATGTGAAGGGCACGCCCTGCCCCGCACATCGGATTCGCATCCTGCCGTCGTGCAGGGTCATTCGTCCCGCGAAGATCGGAAGATTCGTGAGCGCGCGCGCAAATGCGCGGATCAGTGCCCCGGTGTCGAGATGCCGCTCGAAGAAAAAGACGATGTGGACCGCCAGGTTCGCAACCATGGCATCGCCGACGTTGCAACGGATTTCGAGCCGTTCTGCGTCCAATGGTCTGATCAGCTGGGTCGACACTGTGAGCTACCTTCGCCGGTTCATGACGATGAGGCCGCCGAGTTTCGGGGTGTGGGTGACTCCGCGGAAATGCATTTTCTCATCGGGGGCCGCGTCGGTCTGGATCCGGAAATTCTGCAGCACCGTCCGCAACACGATGTCCATCTCGGCGGTGACGAACTCGGCGCCGAGGCACCGTCGTGATCCGACACCGAACGGCAGCCAGGTGTGCGGCGCGGGCTTGGTTCCGAGAAAGCGATTCGGATCGAATCGTTCGGGGTGTGGGTAGATTTCGGGATCCTCGTGGATATCGGCGAGGCGCACGATTACCGTCCGACCCTGCGGAATCCGCCACTCGCCGAGGCTGAAATTCGACGACCTGACCCTGCGGCCAACGGTATCGAGGACGGTTCGGACGCGCAGCGACTCCGAAATCGTGGCCCGCCGGAATTCGCTCCCGCCCTTGTCGACCTCGTCGACCAGTTCGGCCAACACATCGGGGTGGCGCCGCAGCCGCTCGAACATCCAGCTCAACGCTCCTGTCGAGGATTCGTGGCCGGCCGCGATGAGGGTCAACAGTTCGTCGCTGATATCCGTCCGTGGTATTGCGGTTCCGTCGTCGTACCGACTGCGGACCAACAGCGCCAGGATGTCCCGCCGCTCAGTCAGAGTCGGATCGGCGTCGGCCCTGTCGATCAGTGCGAAAATGATCCGGTCGATTGCTCGTCGGGATTCATCCAACCTTCCCCACGGGCTGCGACGTCCGGTCGGGAATGGCGGCCGCGGCACGAATGCCATGATCGATCCCAGTTCCATGAACGACGGCAAGATTTCACGGAGTTCTGCGAACTCGGGTTCTTCGGTGCCGAAGAGAGTACGCAGGATGACATTCAACGCGATCCGGTTCATTGGTTCGAGAATCCGGAATTCTCTGTTCTCAGGCCAATTCGCGGCCTCGCGGAGTGTCTCGTCCACGATCATCTGTTCGTAGCCCTTGAGGCACTTGCCGTGCAACGGCGGCGAGAGCAGCCGGCGCCGATCGCGATGTGGCTCGTCGTCGAGCGCGAATACCGTTCCCGGCCCCAACAAGTTGCCGATATTCGGCTGGATATTGACCAGATGGTCGGCGCCCGTAGTGCACATCAACCGGACCAGAGCCGGATCGCTCACGATGACGGTTCGGCCGAAGAAGGGCACATTGACTTCGAAGATGTGGCCGTGACGCTCGATCCACTTGTGCATCGCCCGGCGACGGAATATCGCGAACTGAACGCCCTGCACGAGCCGCGGTGTCCGGACCACCGGAGGGTTCAACCGCGGTGTGGATGTCGCGCGCTGAATCGCCGGGCCGGAAGCGGTCACTGTGCCCTCCAATGTGCGGTGTTCTCGGCGGCATCGCCGGGGCAAGCGTGACTCGGGTGCCGCAGGGCGGTAGCAGTGTGGTGGCACTGCAATTTCGACCGTGTCGACGCAGCACTACGTACGAGCGCCACCTGACGGGGCCAGATGGCAGTGGGGCACTACTGAAGCCACCTGCAACACCGTCGGTCACGATCACACGGAACGACGGAGGGAGTGCGAGATGACCGGACTGGACGCGACGCCCGCCGAGGGGTCGGGCGATCCCCCGGTTCTGGAGCTCCAACGGGTCAGCAAGACCTACCGCCGCGGCGATGAGTCGCTGCGGGTCCTCGACGACGTCGATTTCACCGCGTACGCAGGCGAATTCGTGGTGGTCACCGGGCCCTCCGGGGCCGGCAAATCGACGTTGCTGCATGTCGCGGGCGGCCTGGACGCCCCCGACAGCGGCCGTGTGACGGTCGGCGGCCGTGACCTGTGGGCGATGAAGGGTGGCGCGCGGGCCGCCTTCCGGCGTCGGCACCTCGGGTTCGTCTTTCAGTTCTTCAACCTGGTGCCCATGCTGAGCGCCGTCGAGAACGTGTCCCTGCCGCTCGTGGTCGACGGGGTGCCGGCCCGCGCGGCGGACGCCCGGGCCGCCGGGTTGCTGGAGCGGGTCGGGCTCGGCGACCGGGCCGGGCACCGGCCGGCGGAGATGTCGGGCGGGCAGATGCAACGGGTGGCGGTAGCCCGGGCGCTGGTGGCCCGGCCGGCCGTCGTGCTGGCCGACGAACCGACGGGAAATCTCGACAGCCACTCGTCGGCCGAGGTCCTCGAACTGCTCAGGTCGCTCGCCGACGAGGACGGCACCGCGGTGGTGATGGTGACCCACGATCCGGCCGCGGTGCAGTATGGGACCCGGGAACTGCATCTGGTCGACGGATCCGCCCGGTCCGCCGAAGCCACGCCGAACCGGGCGCACTGATGCGTCGGCCGGGTGCCGGGTGGTCGGCCTTCCGGCGAATCCACCTCTCGGCCTTGATCTGCGATCGGCGCCGGACCCTCCTGAGCATCATCGGCGTGGCCGTCGGCGTGAGCGTGGTCCTCGGCACGCTGGTCCTGAAGGCCGAACTCACCCGCCCATTCGACGCCTTCGGGCCGGCGCTGACCCATGCCGCCCGCAGCGGGGTCCTGGAGGTCACGCCGAACGTCAACGGCCGGTTGCCGATCGACACCGTCGAGCGGCTACGCAGCGAGGTGCCGGGTGCCGAGGCGGTCATCCCGGTGGTCGCGGGCCTGACGCCCGTCGACGTCGGATCCGGGAGTCACGGCTTCTTCCTGCTCGGTGGTACCTGCCAGATCGAGCTGCTCGTCGGCACCTTCGGCTGCGACGAGCGCGCTGCCTCGAATCCCGCTGCCGGGCCGGGAATTCCGCTGCAGATGCCCGCCGCCATCGCCACCCGCCACGGCCTGACGCCCGGTGACGAGCTGCGGATTCCCGGCCTGCCCCCCGGGTCGGCGCACCTCGGTTGGACATTCCCGGAGTTCGACCGCGTCGAGGGCATCAACGACGGATACGTCCTGCTCGCCCCGTCCCCGGAGATCGCGGCCACGATGCTCGCCACCCCGGGCTTCGTCACGTCCGCGTTCGTCGTGCCGCGACCCGGTGCCGAGGTGAGCGCCGATGTCGGTCGCGCGGTCCAGGGTGTCGCCACTGCCGGCCCGCCACACCCGCATCGGCCCGCGATATTCGAAGGGGCAACGCAGGCATTGAATCTGACCGTCCTGGCGGGCATCCTGATCGGGTTCCTGGTCGCGGTGAATACCATCCTGCTGGCGGTCGAGGACCGACGGTCCGTGCTGGGAACCATCGGTGCGATCGGGGCGAACCCGGTCCGGCTGTTCGCCGGGATGTTGGCCGAAGGCGCCGTGGTCGGCGCCCTCGGTGGTGTGTTGGCGGTGCCCAGTGGCATTCTGCTCGGGGCGTTCCTGGTGGATCGGTTCGGCAGATCGATGCTGGCCGGGTCGGGTGGCAGTGTCATCACGCACTTTTCGCCGAACCTGTTCGGCATCGGAGCGGCGGCGGGACTGCTGTCCGGGGTCCTCGCGATGCTGGGCCCGGCCCTGAGACTGGTCCGTGAAGGGCCGTTGGCATCGATGGCGACCGCCGGCGGCGTGCAGCGGTTCAGGCGAATCCCGTTGTGGCCGATCGCGGTCGGACTGGGGATCCTGTCGGTGTCGATCTACCTCCTGAAGATCTTCGAACGGGGACCGCTCCCGCTGAACGTGGGCATCAACACGATGACCGCGGGGCTGTTCGGCGTCGATCTGGTGACGATGTTCGCCGCACCGCTCCTTGCACTGTGGTTGATCCGCCTGCTCGCCGCCGTGCGTCCGGACGTGGGTCGGCTGCTGCGCGCCGATGTGCAACGGTATGCACTGCTCTTCGGCATCTCGGCGGCGGTGTTGGTCAACGGAACCAGTTTGGCGATCGGCTCACAGAGTATGCAGTTCCTCGGCACCGGCCAGGTGGCCGCCGAGAAGAGCGACCGACTGCCGGCTTCCGTGTTGATCGCCGCGCAGTCGGTGCTCGATCAGCGCAACGGCAGCATCGCAGATCCGACGTTCGCGCAGATCGCGGCCGCCGCCGGTGGCCGTGAGGTGTCATCCCGGTGGCGTTCGATGATCTCGTCGGGCATGTTGTCCCGCATCGTGATCGGGGTTTCTCCGGGTGATGGGTTCGGGCGGGCGCTCTACGCGCCGACGGCCGACGACGATCGATTCTGGCAGGGGCTGCGCGACGGTGAGATCGGCTTGAGCCAGATCGCCGCGAGCCGGCTGGGCGTCGAGCCGGGTGACACCGTCCAACTGCCCACCGTCGCCGGCCCGAAGGACTTCCGGGTGGCCGGCATCTTCCGGCCGAAGATGATCGACGACGCAGCCGTGGGCGACATCGTCCTGACCTCCGATCCGCTGGCGCGCTCCGACTGGGCGGCCGTCCGCGATCAGGTCGCGGTCGCCTATCCCTCCGCGGCCGAAGCCGCTTCCCACCGGGACGACTTCGTCGCTCTCGGGGCCGGGTTGACCGTCTACGACGATGCGCAGTGGCGCACGGTCGCCACCACCGGCATCACCCGATTCCTGTCACCGTTCACGCTCTCGGGGTACGTCGTGATGATCTCGGCGGGCCTCAGCGTCCTGAACGTCTTCATCCTCGGACTCGTGCAGCGCCGTCGGGAACGCGCCGCCCTGCGAGCGATCGGTGTTACCCCGCGGCTCGAACAGGCGGTCGTGATCGCGCACGCGGGGTTGCTGACCGCGACGGTCGCCGTCTTCGGTGTCACCGGGGGCATTCTGATGACCTACCTGTGGTCGCTGGGTTCACCTGTCTACTACGGCATCTCGATCCAGTGGGGCGTGCTCGCGGCGCCGTTGCGGACAGGTGTGACGGTGGCGCTCGCACTGGTGACGGTGGCGGCGCTGTACCCGGTCATCCACGCCCGTCGGCTGGAAACCGCAGAGATACTGCGCAGCGCGTGACCGGACCCGCCGAGATTGCAGTGCTGCGCTACTGCGTCTGCCGGATCCGGATCGAGAGATGCTCGAGAGGTTCGGATCCAGCCGGGGAGGTTGATAGCCATGGACTGGCCATGCGACTGAGCAACACTGGCACCGTTTTCGTCTTTTCCGGCTCTGAACATCGTTGGCCGGAAAAGACACTCGGTGCTGTCCGAGAACTACTGACTTCCGACTCAGCCTTCTGTGACTCCATGAGTCGCTGCGACGGCGCGCTTGCCGAGTTCGTCGACTGGTCGCTGACGGAGGTCCTGAATGGCGTGCACGGTGGCCTGGACCCTGGACGGCGGGACGTCTGGCAACCTGTCGATTTCGCGGTGATGGTGTCGCTGGTCGCGCGGTGGCGGACGTTGGAAGTGGCGCCGGACGCGGTGATCGGTGTGTCGCATGGCGAGATCGCGGCCGCCCATGTCGCCGGCGCGCTGACATTGCGGGATGCCGCCAGGATTATCACGTTGTCGGCCAACCGGATTCGCGATCTCGGTACCACCGATCCCGTTGAACTGGAGACCCTGCGCAAGACGGTGCTCGTCGAACTCGACGGCCTGCGGCCGCGCGCCGTCGGCATCGAGTTCATCTCCACGATTACCGGCGCGGCACTGGACACCGCAATCCTGGACGCGGAGTACTGGTTCGCGAATCTGCGCCAACCGCCGCTGGTCGAGCATGCTGTGCAGTGGGCGCGCGAACACGGCTACCACACGTTCGTCGAATCCACCCCAGAGCCGGTTCTTGCCGCCGACATTCAACGGTGGCTGGACCGGTACGACGGACGTCAGGAGCTGGTCAGGTCGCCTGCCCAGGCGATATGTCCCTCGAGGCCAAATAACTTCGCCGTATCACGGTAGCCCTCCAGCAATGCGTGGTAGTCGTCATCACCACGCGCGCGGGCCAGCAGGGTCCGCAGCCGCAGCACCGTGATATCGAGCATGGCCCCACCGGCGGCGGGGATATCGGCCAGCCGCCGGATCCACTTCTCGGCCTCGGCGGGCTCGTCGCCGGTGACCTGATGCAATAGCGCCTCGACGAAAGTGGCCGTCCCGCAGACACACCAGCCGTACCGGCCCTCGTCGAAGAGACCGTCCAGTGCAGCGCGCATCACTGGCAAGGCGGTGCCGCGATCACCGCGTATGGCCCGCTCGCGGCCGGCGAACAGCTCGACGACGGGGACCAGTGACGGTGTGCGCTCCGACAACCAGGTATCAAGGATCTGGGTCAGGATGGCGAGGCCCCGCAGTCGGTCGTCGTCGGAGTCTCGACGCAGCAGTGCCATGCCGAGCGTCAACTGAGTTCCGATGAACCCGGTATCGTTGCCGGCCCGTTCCGCGAAACGTGCCGCCGCTTCGATCGTCTGGATCATCGCGTCATCCACGGGGAACACCCCATGACATGAAGCGACTCCGTAGGTCCACGAGATCGCCAAACCGTGGGTGGTCTGATCGCTGATACTCGACATGATGAGGGCGTCATCGATGTCGGCGCGCCATCCGGGTAGGCCGAGCCACCACCGTGCGATGCTGCGGAACGCGGTTGCCACGGCCAGCGGTGCTCCCATGCCGAATCCGGCACCGGCGGTGGGGTCGCCACCGGCCAGGTCGATCGCGTTCTGCGACCACCGCAGGATCTCGGCGAAATCGCCGCTGTTGAACCAATTTGTGAAGGCCACGAACGACAATCCGATGGTCAGGTTGGGGTCGCCGATCGACTCCAGCAACGCCATCTGTTCGGAGGCGAGCTTGGATCCCGCAACAGCTCTCCTGTTGTAGAGGAGTTCGGCGGCCAGCCCCGTCATGCCGATCGCCAATGACACCGTGTCGCCGGCTGCGTTGCACAATTCGCGTAGTTCGTCGAAGTGGCCGTGGCGATCGTCGACACCGCGCGCCATCCAGTCGGTGGTGCACAGCATCGTGAGGGGCGCTATGAGCATCGACAGTCGCCCGGGCTCGTCGCTGGGTAGTGAGTCGGCGATGTGCTTGGCGCGCCGCCAACCGAGCCGGGCGGCGTCGACGTCACGGCTCGTGGACCAGCCCGCGGCGCGCAGGTGCCAGTTGTAGGCCGTGTGCAGTTCGCCGGCAGCGCGGAGGTGTTCGGCGATCAGCGCGGCGTTCTCGTCCACCGACTCCGGCGCGCGCTGCTGGATGGCGGTCGCGAGGCGCCGGTGCCAATCAGCGCGATCGGATCGTAGCTGCGACTCGTAGGCGACTGCGTGGATGAGCGGATGGTGAAAGACGTACTCGGGGTGCGGCAGGAAGCGGATCTGGTCGATCAGCTCGACCGCGAGCAGCTCATGCAGCACCGCGTCGATGCCGAGGGCGGCAAGCAGTTCTGCGTCGAACCGCATGCCGATCACCGATGCTGCGGTCAGGGTCCGCTTGGCGGGCGCGCTGAGGCGGTCGATGCGGGCTTCGATGGTCGCCTGCACCGTTGCCGGCACCCGTAATTCGTCCACCTCGGCGCGACACGCATAGTCGCCGCGCGCGCCGGTGAGCACGTCGCGCTGGGCGAGTTCGCGGACGATCTCCTCCGCGAAGAACGGATTTCCGACCGCCCTGTCGGCGATGACGACCGCCAGATCGCGCACCGACGGATGCGGCCCGAGTAACTCCGCCAGCAGTGCCACAACATCCGAATCAACAAGCGGTGCAAGAACAATCGTCTGAGATCCCGGCGTGTGGCGGAGTGCGCCGGCGTACTCCGGGCGGGCGGTGATCAGCATCATCGCCCTGGTCCGGTGAATGGCGGCGAGTACCTCGGCAAGAAGTGACTCGCTGCCCACGTCGATCCAATGGGCGTCCTCGACGATGAACAAGGCAGGTTCGTCGTTGACCAGCAGCAGGCTGCCGATCAGTGCCGTGAGTCGTCGCCGCCAGGCGTCGGGGTCGATCTGGGGTGATGGCATTTCGGGGTCGGGAATCCCGAGCAGACCGTCGAGCAATTGGAGGTCCTGCGGATCGGCCTCCGGAACAAGCTCACGCACACGTGCGCGGGCCGCGGCGTCGTCGCGGCCGTCCACGCCGGTCGCCGACCGCAGTAGTCGGGTGGCGACACCGAAGAGGCCGTCGCGTGAATGGGCTTCGCAGAAGGTCCAGTGCACCGTGACGTGGCGTTCCCGCGCGAGCGCGGCAGCTTCCCGGGCCACTCGGCTCTTGCCGATACCGGGTGGCCCGATCACATTCACGACGCCGCCGCGGCCGTTGCCGGCCCGGTCGAGAAGGGCTGCCAGGGTCGCCAGCTCCAGGCGCCGACCAACGAACCTGGTCTCCGTTCGTCGGGGCAGTGCGCTGGGCGGCCTGATCGCCAGGAGCTGGCGGGCACACACGGGATCGTCGAACCCCTTGATCCGCACCTGCTCCGGTTCGCCAAGCGTGGTGAGATGCTCGACCAGGCGAGCGGTGGACTCCGACAGCATCACCCCACCGGGCGGGGCGACGGATTCCATCCGCTGGGCCATCCCGACGTCCTCACCGGTGGCGGCGTACCCCAGCGAGCCCGAGCCGATATCGCCGGCGATCACCTGACCGGAGTTGAGACCCACGCGCAGCTGCAATGCCGGGCCCTGACGTGCGACGGCACTGGGCATCGGGCCGGCCTCACATTGGATGTCCAGTGCCGCCATGCAGGCGCGAAAAGCATGATCCTCCAACGCGATTGGCGCGCCGAACAGCGCCATCACGCCGTCGCCGTTGTATTCGGCGGTGCCGCCGTAGCGGCGGACCACCGCCGCCATTCGTTCCACTACATCGGTCATGAGGGTGCGCAACTGTTCTGGATCCAGTACCGCCGCGATGTCCATCGACCGGACCACATCGGCGAACAGAACCGTCACCTGTTTGTACTCGGCGGGCCGGGTCGACGGGACCACCCGCGAACCACACGAATCGCAGAACTTCGCGCCGTCGCGCAGCGCCGTGCCACACGCCGAACAGGCCATCCCCGCTGACGTCATCCGAGAACCCCGATCTGCAACCTGCCCCTCACCGGGAGGATATGCCTTGACGGCCGCGCGTTTGTCACATCTCTGTAGTTCCCGATGCCGGCGCCGATGAGATTGCAGTGGCGAGCTACTGCATCCGGGGTGGCTCGTCGAATTGACGATTCTGGGTGGGGAAACGCGACGTTGCATCCCCCACGACGACGGAGTGAATCAACATTGTCGAGTTCAGGTTCTTTGATCCGGTGGCAGGTCCCACGAAACACGTTCACAACCGGTTGCGCTGTCGCGACGGCGGGCATCCTGGTGTGCGGTTTTGCGGTGCCGTCGATCGAGGCGAACCGAATCCGGTCCGAGGTTCGTGTCGTGCAGTTGACGTCTCTTGCTGGGCCGGTGGCGAATCCGCTGGGTGTGTTGATCGGGACACTTCCGGCCGTGTCTGCGCAACAGAGTGCCGCCCCGGTGGCGCCGGCGGCCACCGGCACCCCGGCGGACGTCCCGGCCACTGTCCAGCTGGCCCTGGATTCGCCAACCAGCTCCGGTCCTCGATTTCGTGTTGAACCCGTTCGCGTGGCTGTTCGGAACCGGAACCACGACGGCCGCTCCGCTGGCAGCTGCCGATGCGATCGTCCCCGGTGGTTCGGAGGCGACGGATGAACCGGCGTTGAACGCGCTCGGGCAAGCCCCGGCCGGGCCGGTCGACGGTGCGACGGCGAAGGGGTCACCCCGCAGGGTGTTGACGCGCTGACGGCAGCGCCGAAGGGCACCACGCCGGATCCGGTGGGTGTCGCCCCGGTACCGAACGGAGCAACGGAAAGCGTTGAACCCGAGGGTGTTCCGATGACGGAAGCAGAACCGAAGGAGCATCCACCGCGCAGCAGCAGGAGTCGACCGTCGACGAACCTGACTCGGCCACTCCGAAGGGCGCCACACCCGACAGCACGACGACTGCCGGGAACGCCTCGGCGTCGACCGGTGACCACGCTGTGGGCGGTGACTCCACCGGGTCATAGCGAAAACCACCACATCCGCAGGTTGGCGGGGGACGGTCAACCTACGGATGTGGTGGCTTCTGGCCGCCCAGTTGTGCGGTCACCGAGTCCGCCGACTCCATCAGCGCTCGCGCTCGTTCGGTTATCTCGTTGTCCGTCAACGGCTTCCCGATGTGCATCGAGGCAACCATGGTCTGCCGTTGATAGTGGTCGTACACCGGTGCCGAGATGACGCTGATATCCGAGCGTGCACCCCGGCCCCCGCTGCTCTCACTCCGCAGGAACACTCGCTCTCCGATGTCGGAGATCAACTCGCCCAGTAGCGCTCGAAGTTCGTCGGGCAGCTCGCTCGACATTCCAGCCATCAGCGAATAGAGGCGCCGGCCCCCCGGGGTGAGGCGTTCGACCAGGTAGCCGTCAGCGCGACATTCCGAGATCACCCGATTCAGCCGTTCGGTATTGGTGCGCAACGGGATCGTGGACTCCCGGGTGAGCCACGCGCGCAATGCTGCGTCGTCCCACAGCACGAACATCAGTCCGACGGGTGGCGCGAACGGATAACTCTGGCCGACATCCACCCCGGGCCGGACGCCGGCGGGTACGGCCAGATCCAGCAACGTGATTCGGTCGTCGATCACTCCGGACAACGCCGCGGTGACATGGAATCGGGCTGACAGCCGTCGCAGCTGCTCCCGCGCCGCCGGGCTGACCCGCATCGATTCCTGCGCCTTGTGTCCGAGTGTGATCAACGACGGTCCCAGCCGATAGGACTTGTCGTCGGGGTCGCGCACCAGGTAACCCGCAGCCGCCAGCGAGGTCACGATGCCCAGACAGGTCGGCTTGCTCAGCCCGACGCGGCGGGCCAGCTCGGAAACCCCGAACCGCCGGTCGTGGTGGCAGGCGAGGAAGTCGAGAATCGCCACCACACGTTCGGTGGGTGGCGAAGCGCGGCTGGAGGACTTGGGTGGCACCTGTGCAGGCTACACAACTAGTCCATATTTGGAACATAACGGTCGATAGTTGACACTTACTGGACCGCGTTCTAATTTCGACTCGTGTTCTCCCAACCATTGGCCGACGCGATCGCCGAGGCCGAGGCCCTCGTCGCTGCCGCGCCGTTCATCGAATCCGATGCCGATCTCTTCGAGGGCCTGCAGTACCTGGCCGGCTGCATCTCCGCCTGCACGCACCTGGCCTTCGACTACGACCGCGACCACCCCTTCCTGCAGTCGGGCACGGGTCCCTTCACCAAGATGGGGCTCGACAATCCCGACACCCTCTACTTCGGAACCCGCGTCCAGCCCGGACATGAGTACGTCGTCACCGGAACCCGCGGAACCACCACGGACCTGAGCTTCCAGATGCTCGGCGGGGAGTACACCGACGACAACGTCCCGGCCAGCCAGGCGGCCTTCGACGACCGCGAACTGGATATCGCCGCGGACGGCACCTTCCAATGGCGCATCACCCCGAACACCCCGTCGCAGTTGCTGATTCGAGAGGTCTACAACGACTGGGCGGCGCGGCGCGGCGTCGTCAGCGTGGCCCGCACGGACACCGCCGGCACCGCCCCACCGCCGCTCACCCGCGAACTGGTCGAGAAGCGCTACGCGGTGGCCGGAAAGCAACTGGTGCAACGGGTCAAGACGTGGCTGCAGTTCCCGCAGTGGTTCTATAACACCCTGCCCGTCAACACGATGATCGCGCCGCGTCTGACGCCGGGCGGTCTGGCCACCCAATACTCGTCGGTCGGCCATTTCGACCTGAATCCCGATCAGGCGATCGTCATCACCCTGCCGGTGAGCGACGCGCCCTACGTCGGGTTCCAGCTCGGCAGTTTGTGGTACATCTCGCTGGACTACATCAACCACCAGACCTCGGTGAACGGCACACAGGCTGGAGTCGATCCGGACGGCAAGATCAGGATCGTGGTGTCCGACGCCAACCCCGGTGTGGCCAACTGGTGCGAGACGCTGGGCCACCGCAAGGGTTACCTGCAGTTCCGCTGGCAGCGACTGTCCCGGGAGCTCACCGCGGCCGATGGCCCGACCGCAGAGGTGGTCGACACCGGTGAGGTGGGCAAGGTGCTTCCCTATTACGAATCGAACAAGGTCTCCGATGAAGACTGGCGTGCACGGATTGCGTTGCGCCAGAAACAAATCAGCGACCGGATGGTGGGTTGAGATGTCAGGTCTACTCGACGGCAAGGTGGTCGTCATCAGTGGAGTCGGACCCGCGCTGGGTACGACGCTGGCGCGTCGCTGCGCGAGCGCGGGCGCGGACCTGGTGCTGGCGGCGCGCACCGTGGATCGCCTCGACGACCTGGCCAAGGAGGTCGAGGGACTGGGCCGGCGCGCCGTGGCCGTCGGCACCGACATCACCGATGCCGACCAGGTGGACAATCTGGTCCGCGAGGCCCTCGCGGCCTACGGTAAAGTGGATGTGTTGATCAACAACGCCTTTCGGGTCCCCTCGATGAAGCCGTTCGCGCAGACCTCCATCGAGCACATGCGGGACGCCATCGAACTGACCGTGTTCGGTGCGCTGCGGATGATCCAGGGCTTCACCCCGGCGTTGGCCGAGGCCAACGGTTCGGTGGTCAACGTCAACTCGATGGTGGTGCGGCATTCGCAGGCCAAGTACGGCGCCTACAAGATGGCCAAATCGGCACTCCTGGCGATGTCGCAGACCCTGGCCACCGAACTCGGCGACCAGGGCATCCGGGTGAATTCGATTCTGCCGGGCTATATCTGGGGTGGCACGCTGCAGTCCTACTTCGAACATCAGGCCGGCAAGTACGGCACCACCGTGGACGAGATCTACCAGGCGTCGGCCGCCGGCTCGGATCTCAAACGCCTACCCACCGAGGACGAGGTGGCCTCGGCCATCTTGTTCATGGCCAGCGAATTGTCCAGCGGCATCACCGGTCAGGCGCTGGACGTCAACTGCGGGGAGTACAAGGCATGAGGCCCAGGCATCCGGCGAGCGCGAGCGCGCACCCACGTACGGATACCGCCCCGAAAAGTGTCCGTGGTTGCGCGCTCGTCGGAGCTGGTGAGCGATGAGCCCGCGAACCAACGTCGGCACCGTCGAGGATCTGCACGCCTCAGCGGTGAAGGCATGCGGGCTCGATGATTTCGGCGGCGACGACGACAACTACATCGAGGCCCTGACGGTCCTGCTCGACGCGTACCGGACCGACGCCGATCTCACCGAGTTCGGCAGCAAGATGCAGCGATTCTTCGCGCGCAACGCCCTGGTGGCTCGGCTGGTGTCCGAAGCCGCCTTCAAGCAACACCCCCAGCACGTCGACGTCGCGATCGAGCGACCCATCTTCGTCACGGGTCTGCCGCGCACCGGAACCACCGCCGTCCATCGGCTGCTTGCCGCCGATCCGCGTCACCAGGGACTGCAGCTCTGGCTCGCCGAATTCCCGCAGCCCCGTCCGCCGCGCGAAACCTGGTCGCAGAACCCGGTTTTCCAGCAGATGGAAGAGCAGTACGCCAAGGCGCATGCCGCGGATCCGGAATACACCGGATTACACTTCATGACGCCCGACGAGGTGGAGGAATGCTGGCAGCTGCTCCGGCAGTCACTGCACTCTGTGTCGTACGAGACGCTGGCGCACGTGCCCTCGTACGCGCAGTGGCTGGCCGGGCAGGACTGGACCAGGTCGTATCAGCGGCACCGCAAGAATCTGCAGGTGATCGGTCTCAACGACACCGAGAAGCGTTGGGTGCTCAAGAATCCCAGCCACCTGTTCGCGTTGGACGCGTTGATGGCGACGTATCCCGACGCGCTGGTGGTGCAGTGCCACCGGCCGGCAGAAACCATCATGGCCTCGATGTGCTCGCTGGCGCAGCACACCACAGCAGGCTGGTCGAACACCTTCACCGGAGCGGTGATCGGCGAGGACTCGCTCGAAACCTGGTCACGTGGGCTGCGGCTGTTCAACACCGAACGGGCCGAGCATGATCCGGCGCAGTTCTACGATCTGGAGTATTCGGCCCTGGTGGCTGATCCGGTTGCTGCAGTGTCGGATATCTACCGGCACTTCGGTATCGAGCTCACCGATGAAGCCCGGGCGGCCATCGTCGACACCGACGAGCGGAGCAAGCAGGGCCCGCGGGCGCCCAAGCACACCTATTCGCTGGCCGACTACGGCCTGACCGCCGATCAGGTCAAGGACACCTTCGCCGGACTGTGACGCGGTCGGGCGTCAGCCGTCGCCGGGGGAGGGAGCCGACGACACGGCCTCCAGGCAGCCCTCGGCCACCGCGTGCGTGATGCTGTCGCCCAGCCGCGGGCAGGACCGTGCGCGACTGCTGTCGCCGCCGCCGGCCCGGATCTCGGCGAAGTGGGCACACCGCTGCGATGCGTCCGAATTCCACTGGACCGCAGTGTATTCCGGACCCAGCTTCTTGACCGTTACGGTGGCATGACAGAACCGGCAGTCAACCGGCGTCAGGCCCGCGGTCAGGTATCGCTGCCGATCGGCCTGGGTGGCCGCATGCACGGCGGCCGCTCGCTGCGGATCGGAGGCGAAATCCGGTGCCTTCGACCACGATCTACCAGCGGCACCGCGGTGGTGGTCGGCTAGGTCTTCCTGGTCGTCGTGGCCGCCGTGCAGGAGCACCATCGACCGGGCGAGCCGGTCGACCAGAGGCGTGTCGCCGAGTGCGTCCTCGCGGGGCGGTGTCATGTCGCTGGGAGTTGCTCTTTCTCGGAAGCCTGCTTCTGCAGATTCTCTTCGACCTCGACATTCCACTTCTCGACGGCGGCGGTGGTGTCGACCTCGAGTTCGAAGCGGTCGGTCATCTCCGGGGTCACGTCCGCCGCGTCGACATAGAACTGCTGGTACCAACGGCGCATCTGGTAGACGGCGCCGTCCTCCTCCACCAGCAGCGGGTTGTCGATGCGGGTCTTGTGCTTCCAGATCTCCACGTCCTGCAGGAAGCCCTTGCTGACGCCGTCGGTGAAGGCGACGGCCAGCTTCTCGGTGGTGGCATCGTCGAGTCCCTTGGGCTTCTCGACGATGACGCCCCACTGCAGTATGAAGCTGTTCTGGTCCACCGGGTAGTGGCAGTTGATCAGGATGGACTCGGCCTTGAAGTCGCCGTACTTGTTGTGCAGCCAGTTGATCATGAACGACGGCCCGAAGTACGACGCCTCGGAGTCCAGGCTGGCCTCGCCGTAGGCCGTGCCCATGTCGTTGATGTCGGGGCGGCCGACGTTGTGCAGGTACTGCGACGCGATGTGGCCCTCGAAGACGTTCTTGAAGTACGTCGGCAGGCCGAAGTGGATGTAGAAGAAGTGCGCCATGTCGGTGACGTTGTCGATGATCTCGCGGCAGTTGCTGCCCTCGATGAGCAGCGTGTTCCACTTCCAGTCGGTCCATTCGCCGCTGGCCCATTCGGGGATCTCGGGGATCCGGACGTCCTCGGTGGGCGGGTTGCCCTCGTGGTCGTGCCAGACGAACAGCAGGCCGCCGCGGACATCGGTGTGCCAGGCGCGGGTGCGGGCCAGTCGCGGAGTGCGCTTGGCGTAGGGCACCAGCTTGCACTTGCCGTCGCCGCCCCAGCGCCAGTCGTGGAACGGGCAGGCGATCTCGTCGCCCTTGATGGCGCCCTGTGACAGGTCGCCGCCCATGTGCCGGCAGTAGCCGTCGAGAACCTTCAGCTCGCCCTGGGAATCGGCGAAGACCACCAGCTTCGTGCCGAACGCCTCGATCGAGTGCGGTTTGCCGTCGCGGAAGTCCTTGACGGTTCCCAGGCAGTGCCATCCCCGCGCGTACCGATCCGGCAGGTCGCCGGTGTCGATCTCGCGAACGCCGCTGTGGGCTGTATCAGTCGTCACTTCGGGCCTCCATCAGTGTTCTCTAACTAGAACACGTTACAGTTTTACTCGGCCACGGCGCAATGTAGTGGTATCTACCTGCGATGAATTGTGACTAAGGTCCTTGACCTCCGGTGGTCAGTTGCGCGAGTCCGGCATGCCCACCCGGAGCGCGATCTGCTGCATCTTCGCGACGTTGGTGATGAACCGGTCGGTGGTGGGGTCGCCGGTCGCGCTGTCGAACTCCAGGCGGGCCAGCACCGGGCCGTGGGTGAACAGAACCAGCGTGACCGCCTTGGAGCCGTCGGGCGCGTTGCCCCGGATCACGGTGCCATCGGTACCGCCGCCGAGCGGCGCCGGATCCCCGCCGGTGACCACGGTCTTCGCCCCGTCGAGCGTCTGCTGCCGGGCGGCGGTGGCCGCCGCCGCGTCCGGGAAGCCCACCAGGGTCACCGAGATGGCGCGGGTTTCGTCGGCGTTGACGAACAGCGCGCTGGCACCCGGGTGCCCGTTGAGATCGGGCGCGGCGGAGGCCACCGTGAACGTGTCCTGGTCGTCGCTGACATCGCCGGGCTGCAGGAGCAGCTCGCCGTAGTCGACGCTGGACGCCTCCTTGGTGGTGGTCGGCTGGAACGGGGACGCCGGTGACGGGGCGGTGCCGGTGGTCCCGGCCGACGTGGTGCCCGGTCGGGGGCCGTCGGCGCCGGTGGCGCAACCTGCCAGGGGCAGCGTCAGGAGAACCGCGGTCGACAATGTCGCCACCCGGGTACTGCGAGAAAACATGGAAGAACCTGTACGTGATCGGATACGTGCGTCATCCAACGTACCGACCGCTGCGGGGTGAGCGGCGTCTCAGTCCTGCCAGCCGGAGTGGATGTAGGTTTCAGCGAACCGCTTCATCGAGTCGATCTTCTTCTCCACCGGGGCGTCGAAGGGCAGGCCCTCGAACACCCACGGGATGCCGATGTAGTCGGTGACGCCGGCCCCGGCGATGTCGCGGTGGCCGTCGACACCGAATTTGTCGATGCACACGGCCTGGTACTCGAACGGGTCGTCGGCGCGACCGGCATCGGCCAGCAGCTTCTGCAGTTGGCCGATGGTTTCGGCCAACTGTTCGCACGTCATCATCGCGCTGGTCCAGCCGTCACCGATCCGGACGGCGCGCTTCAGCGCGACGTCGGTGTGTCCGCCGACGTAGAACGGAACGGGCTGCGACGGCGCCGGGCTCATCTGTAGCCGGTCGAAGTCGTAGAAGTCGCCGTGGTACTCGACCATGCCGCCGGCGAGCACCTGCTTGATGACGTCGATCATCTCGTCCACGCGTTTGCCCCGTTTGACGTAGGGCACCCCGCACCAATCGAATTCCTCAGGGGCCCAGCCGATCCCGACGCCAAAGCCGAATCGGTTGTTGGTCAAATTCGCGACCGAGCCGACCTGGCGGGCCAGCAGCAAGGGATTGCGCGAACCGAGCTTCATCACGTTGGTGTAGAAGCGCAGCTTCGACGTCACCGCCCCCAACGTGCCGGCGACGATCAGTGGATCGACCCAGGGCGAGTTCTCGTCGAACATCCGCTTGCCGTCCGCGGTGTAGGGATAGTCGACGGACTGCTTCTCGAAATAGAAGATCGAGTCGGGCAGTGCGATGTTATCGAAGCCGAGTTCCTCTGCCGCCCTGGCGATCTCGATGAGTTGGTCGAGTGGGCTGAACGCGATGCTGATGGTGTACTTCATCTTCGGCATGCCGGGCCTCAGCGGGCTTCCGGCTTGTCGCTCGAGACCACCCACATCGAGTAGTACTGCGCGCCACCGCCGTAGGCGTGTCCGAGCGCCTTGCGGGCACCCTCCACCTGATGCTCGCCGGCCTTGCCCATCACCTGAATGGCGGATTCGGCAAACCGGATCATGCCCGATGCGCCAATGGGATTCGAGCTGAGTACACCGCCGGACGGGTTGAACGGGATCTTGCCGCCGATCGCGGTCTCCCCGGCCTCGGTCAGCTTCCAGCCACCGCCTTCGGGGGCGAACCCGAGGCTCTCCAGCCACATGGGCTCGTACCACGAGAACGGCACGTACACCTCGGCGACGTCGATCTCGTCGATCGGGCTGGTGATTCCGGCGGCCTTCCACAGCGCCGCGGCCGCATCCCGACTGGCCTGTGGGTTGACCTGATCGCGGCCGGAGTAGGCCAGCGGCTCGGTTCGCAGCGCGGTCGCGTGGATCCAGGCGACCGGATGTCCTTCGGCGACACGGGCATCCGCGACAGCCTCGTCACCGATCACCAGGGCCGCCGCGCCGTCCGACGACGGGCAGGTCTCGTCGTAGCGGATCGGATCCCACAGCATCGGCGACTCCATCACCTTCTCGACGGTGATGTCGGGCTGATGCAGGTGTGCCAGCGGGTTCTTCGCACCGTTGAGGCGATCCTTTACGGCGACGATCGCACCGATGTTGTTGGGCGCGCCCGACCGGCGGATGTAGGCCCGGACATGCGGGGCGAAGTATCCGCCCGCGCCGGCACCGACCGGTTTGGTGAACGGCACCGGAATGCTCAACGCCCACATGGCATTGGACTCCGACTGCTTCTCCCAGGCCATGGTCAGCACGCGGCGGTACTTGCCGGACTGCACCAGGCTGGCCGCGACGATCGCGGTGGACCCGCCGACCGACCCGGCGGTGTGCACCCGGATCAGCGGCTTGCCCGTCGCACCGGTGGCGTCGGCCATGAACAACTCGGGCATCATCACGCCCTCGAAGAAGTCCGGCGCCTTGCCCACCACCACGGCGTCGATATCGGCCATGGTGCAGCCGGAGTCCCGGAGCGCTCTATCTATGGCTTCGCGCACCAGGCCGTTCATCGACACGTCGTGACGCTTGGCGACGTACTTGGTCTGCCCGGTGCCCAGCACCGCTGCCAGCTGCTTGCTCACTTGTCTCGTCCTTCCAGAACCGCTACCAGGTTCTGCTGCAACGCCGGCCCGCTGGTGGCGTGGGCCAACGTACGTTGCGCCGAACCGTCGAAGATGTGTTGCGCGGCAAAGCCGATGCGCTCCAGGCCGGCCGAGAACATCGGGTTGGCCGCCAGCGCGCCGCCCGACGGGTTGATCTTCGTCGACGAACCCAGCCCGATCGCCTCGGTCAGGATCAGCTGCTGGTGGGTGAACGGTGCGTACAGTTCCGCCACGTCGATGGACCCGGCATCTCCGCCGGTGGCCGCGGCGGCCGATGCCGCGGTCGACGGCGACGTGGTCAGGTCCCGCGCACCGAGGATCGGCGTCTCGATGCGGTGCTCGATGCCGGTGATCCAGGCCGGCCGTTCCCGCAGTTCGCGGGCGCGGTCACCGGAGGCCAGCACGATCGCCGATGCCCCGTCACTGATCGGGGCAATGTCGTGGCGGCGCAACGGATCTGCGAAAAAGGGCCGTGACAGCAGGTCCTCGATGGTGTCGGCGGGCTCCACCCGGTCGGTGCGCTGCGCCACGGCAAACGAGTCCAGTGCCACCTGCGCCATCTGCTCGGCGGTCCAGGTGCCGGCGTCCAGCCCCGCGCGGGCCTGCAGCCCGGCCATCGACACCGAGTCCGGCCACAGCGGCGCCACGGTGTACGGGTCGGTCTGCAACGCCAGCACGCGGCGCAGGATGCCCGCACTGGACTTGCCGAATCCGTAGACCAGGGCGGTGTCGATCTCGCCGGTCTGCAGCTTGATGTAGGCCTCGTAGAGCGCCCAGGCGGCGTCCATCTCGACGTGCGACTCGTTGATGGGCGGCACCGCGCCGATCGAGTCGATCGCCGAGATGAACGAAAATGCCCGGCCGGCAAGGTAATCGGAGGATCCCGAACACCAGAAGCCGATGTCGGTCTGCTTCAGGCCGAGCTCGGCGTAGATCGACGCGAAGCATGGCATCAGCATTTCGACGCCATTGGTGGTGCCCTCTGTGCGGCGCACGTGGGGCGCGTGGGCGAAGCCGACCACAGCTACATCAGTCATCAGGAGGTGTCCTCTTCCGCGGATCTAGAGGTGGTGCTTGTAGGTGTCGTACTCGGCGTCCGGTTCGTCGGTGGGCCGGAAGTAGTCGATGTTGTCGATCCCCAGGCCCCATTCCTCCTGGGGCTTCCACACCGCCTGCACCCGCATGCCCATCCGGACGTCGGCCGCGTCGATCTCGGTGACCAGATGCAGGAACGGGATGTCGGCGCCGTCCAGCAGGATGTAGGCCGCGACATACGGCGGCTTGATCCGCTGCCCGGGGAAGGGAATGTTGATGATGGCGAACGTCGTGACTGTTCCGGCGTCGCCGAGTTCGACGAACTGGTCCAGTTCCTTGCCGGTGGCCGGGTCGGCCTCCTTGGGTGGGAAGTAGACCTTGCCGTGGTCGCCGGTGCGTGCGGCCAGCAGCTTGCCCTGCTCGAGCGCCCGCAGGAAGCGGCTCTCGGGCGCCGACGCCGTGTGCTGGATCTCGATGGAGGACGGCACCACCAGCATGGTGACCGGATCCAGCCCCTCGGCCGGCGCCGGAATGTCCTCGGCCCGGTCACCCGGCAGGAAGTAGGCGATATCGGTGATGGCCCCCGAGGTCTCGTCGGCCCAGTGCACGTGCACCCGGTCGCCGGTCCTGATGGCATCCGACGAACCTGCATCTACCGCGTGCAGGATCGCGGTGTCCGCGCCGTCGAGCTTGATCAGCGCCCACGCGAACGGACGATCCAGCGGCTGACCCTCCAGCGGCTCGGGCTGCCACGTCCAGGACTGCACCGTCCCGACGCTGGCGACGTCGACCACCTCGGTCAACGCCTCGTAGGTCACCGGGTCATACTCGGCGGGCGGAACGAACACCCGGCCGTCGGATCCGCGGGTGCCCACCACGCGCCGCTCACGCAGCGCGGTGAAGAACTGGCCGAGGACCGGACCAACTGAACGGGTGTAGTCGAATGCGAGTTTCAGCGGGGCGGAAAGCGGCGGCTCATGCTGATCGATCAGGGCCGGGCTGCTCTGACTGGCGTTCACGGCATCGAGTAGAACAGGTTCTAACAATGGTCGCAAGGACCGGTCGTTGACTGGCCGAGGACAGGGAAAGGCAATCTGATGAAACTGGGCCTTCAGCTCGGCTACTGGGGCGCGCAGCCGCCCACGAACCATGCCGAACTTGTCGCCGCGGCCGAAGTGGCCGGCTTCGACACCGTGTTCACCGCCGAGGCCTGGGGCTCGGATGCCTTCACACCGCTGGCGTGGTGGGGCCGCGAGACGACCCGGATGCGGCTGGGCACCTCGGTGGTGCAGTTGTCGGCGCGCACGCCGACGGCGTGTGCCATGGCGTCGCTGACACTGGATCACCTCTCCGGCGGCCGGCACATTCTCGGTCTGGGCGTCTCTGGCCCCCAGGTCGTCGAGGGTTGGTACGGCGCGAAGTTCCCCAAGCCGCTGGCCCGCACCCGGGAGTACATCGACGTCATCCGGCAGGTCTGGGCGCGGCAGGCGCCGGTGACCAGCGCCGGGCCGCACTACCCGCTGCCGCTGACGGGCGAGGGCACGACGGGTCTGGGTAAGGCGCTCAAGCCGATCACCCATCCGCTGCGTGCCGACATCCCGATCATGCTGGGCGCCGAGGGCCCCAAGAATGTCGCGCTGACCGCCGAGATCGCCGACGGCTGGCTGCCGATCTTCTACTCGCCGCGGATCGCCCCGATGTACAACGAGTGGCTCGACGAGGGTTTCGCGCGACCGGGTGCGCGGCGGTCCCGGGAGGACTTCGAGATCTGCGCGACGGCGCAGGTGGTGGTGACCGACGACCGGCCGGCCATCATGGAGCTGATGAAACCGCACCTGGCGCTCTACATGGGCGGAATGGGTTCGGAGGACACGAATTTCCACGCCGAGGTGTACCGGCGGATGGGGTACTCCGAGGTGGTCGACGACGTCACTCGGCTCTTCCGGACCGACCGGAAAGATGAAGCGGCCACGGTGATTCCCGATGAGCTGGTCGACGATTCGGCGATCGTCGGCAATCTGGACTACGTGCGTGAGCAGATCGTGGCCTGGGAGGCCTCGGGTGTGACGATGATGGTGGTCGGTGCGCGTTCGGTCGAGCAGATCAACGATCTGGCCGAATTGACCACCCAAACTGTGTAGACACTTCTTGCAGTCTGTTCACCTCGGACTCTAGATTGGAGTGATGACCGCCACAGGGGAGCTGTCCCAGCACACCATCGCCGGCACGGTGCTGACGATGCCGGTGCGGGTGCGCAAGGCGCAGCAGCACATGGCGATGTTCGCCGTCGACGCCGATGCGGCCCAGCAGATGATCGACTACAGCGGGCTGCGGGTCTTCCGGTTGCGACCCGACCGCGCGGTGGTGGTGCTGATGCTGATGCGCTATCTCGACAGCGATCTCGGGCAGTACTACGAGTTCGGCACCAACGTCATGGTCAACCCGCCGGGGGAGGACCACGCCGGACCCCGGGCCATGCAGTCGGCGGGCGCCTTCATCCACCACCTGCCCGTCGACCAGGAATTCACGCTGGAGGCCGGCCGAACCATCTGGGGTTATCCGAAGGTGTTGGCGGACTTCACCATTCGCGACGGCCGTCAGTTCGGGTTCGACGTCAGCAACGAGGGCAGGCTGATCGCGGGGATGGAGTTCCGTCCCGGCCTGCCGATCCCGGGCCGGTTCACGTCGGCGCAGCAGGAATACCGGACGTACTCGCACACCGGCGGCGTCACCCGCCAGACCATTGGTGAGTCCCGGCTCACCGGCGTGCGCTATCGACCCGGCGGCGCGCGGATCTGGCTCGGGGACCATCCCTACGCCCGTGAGCTCGCCGCGCTCGGGCTGCCCAAACGCCCCTTCATGTCCGGCTCGGCCGACAACGTCGACATGACCTTCGCTGACGCACAGGAGATCGCATGACCCATACACTGGCCGCCACCAAACCCGACGTCGACCTGACCGACGGCAACTTCTACTCCGACGGCAACGCGCGCGCGGCCTACAAGTGGATGCGCGCCAACCAGCCGGTGTTCCGCGACCGCAACGGGCTGGCCGCCGCCACCACCTACCAGGCGGTGCTGGACGCCGAGCGCAACCCGGAGGTGTTCTCGTCGACCGGTGGCATCCGGCCGGATCAGCCGGGCATGCCCTACATGATCGACATGGACGATCCGGCGCATCTGCTGCGCCGCAAGCTCGTCAATGCGGGGTTCACCCGCAAGCGCGTGATGGACAAGGTGCCCTCGATCGAGCGGCTCTGCGACACCCTGATCGACAACGTGATCGAGCGCGGTGAGTGCGATTTCGTCCGCGACATCGCCGCCCCGCTGCCGATGGCGGTCATCGGCGACATGCTCGGCGTGCTGCCCGAAGAGCGCGACATGCTGCTGAAGTGGTCCGACGACATGGTGTGCGGATTGAGCTCACACGTCGACGAGACGGTGATCCAGATGTTGATGGACACCTTCGCCGCGTACACCGGCTTCACCATGGGCGTCATCGCGGACCGGCGCGCCAACCCGCGCGACGACCTTTTCTCGATCCTGGTCAACTCCGAGGTCGAGGGCCAGCAGATGTCCGACGACGAGATTGTCATGGAGACCCTGCTGATCCTGATCGGCGGTGACGAGACCACCCGGCACACGCTGTCCGGCGGGACCGAGCAGCTGTTGCGGCATCGCGATCAGTGGGGTGCGGTGGTGGCCGACCCGGAGCTGCTGGCCGGGGCCATCGAGGAGATGCTGCGCTGGACCTCGCCGGTGAAGAACATGTGCCGCACCGCGGCCGTGGACACCGAGCTGCATGGCACTGAGCTGAAGGCCGGCGAGAAGGTCATGCTGATGTTCGAGTCCGCCAACTTCGACGAGACGGCGTTCGACGACCCGGACAGCTTCCGGTTCGACCGGAATCCGAACAGTCATCTGGCCTTCGGCTTCGGCACCCACTTCTGCATGGGCAACCAACTGGCCCGCCTCGAGCTCAAGATCATGCTGACCAAGCTGCTGGCCCGGGTCCCGGATCTGCGGCTGGCCGACGAATCCCGACTGCCGCTGCGGCCGGCGAACTTCGTCTCCGGCCTGGAGGCCATGCCGGTGGTGTTCACCCCGGGAGCCCGAGTCTCGGACTGACGGCCCGGGCTACGGCCGCGCTACGGCCGCGCCCGCCGAGTGTGAAATCTCTGCGAAATCCGGCGGGATAATTCGCACACGTTTCACGCTCGGCGCGTGAATGCCGCCTCCACCCAGCCGAGGATGGTCGCGTCACCGTCCTCGGCCGTCACCCGGATGACGATCCAGCCCATCTCCCGCAGCATTTCGGTGCGCCTGATGTCCCGGGACAGTTGCTGACGGTTGGTCCAGTGGTGGTCGCCGTCGTACTCGACAGCAATCATCAGTTCCGGCCAGCCCATGTCGAGCCGCGCCACGATCTGCCCGTGTTCGTCGAAGACCCGGATCTGGGTGACCGGACGCGGCAGCCCGGCACGGATCATCAACAGGCGCAACGCCGTTTCGCGCGGTGATTCCGCCCCGCCGTCGGCCAGGGCGAGTGCCCGGTGGGCATTCCGGACACCACGGCGGCCGCGGTGGCGCGCGAGCAGGACCTCGATGTCGCCGCGGCCCAGCCGAGTGGCCCGCAGCAGGGCGTCCATCTCGGCAACCGCTTGCCCCAGTGGAGTCCGGCGACACCCGATGTCCACTGCCGTTCGCGCTGCAGATGTAACCGGGAGGCGGCCGATGATGTGCACTTCGTCGTCCGCGATGGCGTCGCACCAGGTCCGTATTCCTTGCGGCGGGTGCCGGTTGTGGTGGATCAGTTCCGCGGGACGGCCACTGTCGACCCACTTCGCGCCGTGCAGCACCGCGGCGGAGCGGCCGGCGATGATGCCCCGACGTCGGGACCACAGCCACGCCGCCTCGGCTCTCAGTGCTGCCGTCACCGGAGCACCGTGCTCAATGTGTACACCCGGGTAGATCGCGGTGTGTCGGCTGCGCAGCGCATACGGTGTCAGCCGGCCGGCGGCGACGGCCTCGGCGCCGAGGAAGAGTGCAGTCATGTCTGGCCGACAGTGTGACGAGTCGTCGGCTCGAAGGCACTTCACCCGCCGAGCGTGAAACCTGTGCGAGAAGTCGGGCGGGTAATCGGTGACGTTTCACGCTCGGCGCAGAGGACCGTTAGCGCGATGTACCATGGACCCGAACTGGGCGTTCAGGCCCGCACTTGAACTGAAATGGAACACGTTCTAGTTTGTTTCCGTGGCTCTGAACATCGCCGATCTCGCCGAACACACCATCGACGCCGTCCCGGACCGCGTCGCCCTGATCTGCGGCGGTGAAACGCTGACCTACGGCCAACTCGAGGAGAAGGCCAACCGGCTCGCGCACTACCTGATCGATCACGGCGTCAAGAAGGACGACAAGGTCGGTCTGTACTGCCGCAACCGCATCGAGATCGTGATCGGGATGCTCGGGATCGTCAAGGCCGGCGCCATCCTGGTCAACGTCAATTTCCGGTATGTCGAGGGCGAACTGAAGTACCTTTTCGAGAACTCCGACATGGTGGCGTTGATCCACGAGCGCCAGTACTCCGACCGGGTCGCCAACGTGCTGCCCGAAACCCCGGCCGTGAAGACGGTCCTGGTGGTCGAGGACGGAACAGAAGATCCGGCCAAGGACTACCACCAATACGGCGGCGTCGAGTTCGAGGTCGCACTCGCACAGGGTTCGCCCGTGCGCGATTTCGGTCCGCGTAGCCAGGACGACATCTACCTGCTCTACACCGGCGGGACCACCGGGTTCCCCAAGGGTGTGATGTGGCGCCACGAGGACATCTACCGGGTGTTGTTCGGCGGCACCGATTTCGCCACCGGCGAGCCCATCGAGAGTGAGCACACGCACGCCGAGCGGGCGGTCGCGAACACCAGCCCGATGGTCCGGCTGCCGATCCCGCCGATGATCCACGGCGCCACCCAGTCGGCCACCTGGATGGCGTTGTTCGCGGGCGAAACCGTGGTTCTGACACCGGAATTCGATGCCGATCAGGTCTGGCGGCTGATCCACGATCACAAGGTGAACCTGCTGTTCTTCACCGGCGACGCGATGGCGCGCCCCCTGCTCGATGCATTGCTGGCTCACCAGGATGCGGGTAACACCTACGACCTGGGCTCGTTGTTCCTGCTCGCCAGCACCGCGGCACTGTTCTCCACCAGCCTCAAGGAGAAGTTCCTCGAACTGCTGCCCGACCGGATCATCACCGACTCCATCGGCTCGTCCGAAACCGGCTTCGGCGGAACGAGTGTGGTGGCCAAGGGCCAGTCGCACACCGGCGGCCCGCGGGTGTCGATCGACAAGAACACCGTGGTCCTCGACGACCACGGCAACCCAGTGGTACCCGGTTCCGGGGTGCGCGGAATCAGCGCCAAGCGTGGCCACATCCCGGTCGGCTACTACAAGGACGAGAAGAAGACGGCCGAGACGTTCCAGACCATCAAGGGCGTTCGTTACGCGATCCCCGG
>RRZU011385793.1_pt1 | contig 27611 bp, 22 predicted proteins | sample 2165561 | NCBI WGS metagenome assembly RRZU01 (sample SAMN10456909, study PRJNA506462) | wastewater metagenome | isolation source: wastewater sludge | place: USA: Moscow, Idaho | reverse complement strand
CGTCGTCACGGGCGCGATGCGGACCCCGACGTCGGCCGGCGCGGACGGCCCGGCGAACCTGCTCGCGGCGGTCCGGGTCGCCGCGTCGGAGGCGGCGCGGGATCTGGGCGCGCTCGCCGTCTTCGCCGACGAGATCCACGCGGCGCGCCACGTCGCCAAGTCCCACGTCGAGTCGATCGCGGGTTTCGCCTCACCGGGCCTGGGGCCGCTGGGCCGCGTGAGCGAGGGGCACGTGCGGATCGACCTGCGTCCGGCGCAGCGCACGCAGACCTTGCCGGTGCCCGAGGGCGCGTGGCCCCGGGTCCCGATCCTGCGCGTCGCGCAGGGCACGGACGTCACGGAGATCGAGGCGCTCGCGAGCGTCGCGAATGGGCTCGTCGTCGAAGGGGTCGGCGGGGGACACGTGCCGTCGCCGACCGTCGCCGCGCTCGAGGCGATCGCGGGCCGGATCCCGGTCGTCCTCGCCTCCCGGATCGGCGCAGGCGGCACGCTCAGCTCGACCTACGGCTACCCGGGTTCCGAGCTCGACCTGCTCGCGCGCGGGCTCCTCAGCGCCGGGCCGCTCGACGCCCTCAAGGCGCGGCTCCGGCTCGCGGCCCAGCTCGCGGCAGGCGAGATCCCACATAATTCTGTGTGATCAGGAGGCGCCGTCGCGGTAGCCGGCCCCTCACGCGGAGGAGTCAGCCCACCCGGCGGATGTCCTCGAGCCGAGCGCGCAGTGCGGAGACGGCGGCCACCGGCTCGGAGAGCACATAGGTCGAGAAGGTCGTCTCGTGCTCGTGCGGCCGATCGCCGAAGGCTTCGACCTGGCCGATCGCCCGTTGCGCGGTGTCGAGGTCGATGTGCGGGCTCTCGATGCCGTGCTCGAGCAGGGTGAACCAGCCGTCGAGCAGGCAGACGAGCGCCGCCGCGCCGCGGGGGGTGCGCAGGCGATACGAGGGGTCGAGCCGCACCCGGATCTGCGGGAGCGCCGAGAACGCCTCGACGTGCTCGCTCGCCGCGCGCACCACGGCAGCGGCTCGCTCCTCGCGGCCCGCTCCGGTGAGGAGCTGGGCGTGCCGGCACATGCCGCGGACGAGCACCTGGAGCGCGACCCGCAGGGGGGAGGTGCAGCGTCGGTCGACGGCGATCTGGCGCCGGGCCGGCAGCACGAGCCGCTCCTGGATCCGGATCCCGCGCTCCCGGGTCGCCGGGTCGGGGGTGGTCATGAGCATCGCGGCGTAGTTGTGCAGGTGAGGCGACAGCTCGAGGACCCGATCCGAGACCGCGTCGGCGCTCAGCTCCTCCTCCAGGTCGACGTGCAGGACCGCGAAGAAGACATCCCACAGGCTCGTGAGCTGCTCGTAGAGCACGGCGGCGTCCGCGTCGCGACCGTGACCGGTGAGGTCGGCGGCGATGATGTGCAACGGCCCCGCGAGCGCCCAGAGCTGCTCGGCGGGCGAGCCGGGCGGCGCCGCGCCCCGCTCGAAGCGGGACTGCAGAGAGAGAAGGGAGCAGATGAACTCGCCCGCGGCGGCCAGGGCGACGTCGAGGTCGGTCGCGCGGTAGTCCATGAGACTGAAGGCCGCGCTGCGGGCGAGCGCGACATGAGTCACCGGGTCGGCGGGTCCGAGCACCCGGGTCGCGAGGTCGGCGAGGCGCTGGGCGCAGCGGCCGACGGACTCCTCGAGGCCGGGGCTGCCGTAGTGCTGGTTCTCGCGCAGGAGCCGGTAGACGTGCACCAGCGCCCAGATCGCGCTGCGCTGGGTCACGGTGTCGAAGCGCATGAGCTCTCCGGGGGAGGGCAGCCGCGGCAGGAGGTGGGACCAGCCGTGCTCGCCGGGCTCGCTCGCGTCGGTCTCCTCGCTCGCCAGGAGCTGGGGCAGCACGCCGAGCATGTCGTCGACGAGGCTGTTCGCCAGGCCGATGACCGGCGCGAACACCTCCCCGCGCCGCCGGCCCGGGCTGGCCTCGCGCGCCCAGAGGAGGCCGCGGTCTCGGGAGTGCAGGAGGTACTTCGTCCAGCGGTCGACGATGTCGTCGGCGAGATAGCCGTGGCTCGCCTCGCTCATCATGTCGCCGAGGTAGTCGAGCTTGAGGGCCTTGAAGGTGTGGTCGAGGACGTTGAGGGTGCGTGGCGTGAGCACCGCGTCGGCGTCGGCCCAGCTCGCGGTGTCGGTGTTGCCGAGCTCGCAACGGGCCGTCGGCAGGGGCTCGACGAGGTCGAGGCTCACCTCGGTGACGAGGGCCCGCTGGATCGCGCGCGCCTGGACCGCCGCGGCGAAGAGCACGGGCTCGGAACGGTAGATCTGCTGGACGAGGTGGGCCCAGAGGACGACGCGGATGACCGGCGCGACCGAGCGGCCGGTGTCGAGGGTGCCGAGCATCGTCACGACGTCGTTGATGACGGCGACGAGCGGGTCGAAGAGGGCGTTGGCGCCGACGAGCACGGCCGCGGCCTTGCGGTCGGGGCCGAAACGGTTGAGGGTGGCCGGCGCGATCTCCTCCGGCGCCTCGACCTCGACGCCGGGCAGCGCGTGGGATTCGGGCATCTCGGGGGCCGCGTCGGGGGGCACGTCGGGGTTCGCATCGGAGGTCGCGGCGGTGGCCTCGGTCGGGGTGCCGATCCCCTCGATGAGTGCCCGGTCGACGATCCGCCACGTACCGGCGGGGAAGCGGGCGCTCTGCCCGAGAGTCGCCTTCGGGCCCGCGCCAGCGGGGGTCGCGGCGGTCTCCTCCTTGTGCCACTCGCGCGTGGGCAGCGGTGCGCCCCGGCCGATCTCGGCGAGTGTCAGCGCCTCGTAGTCACACAGCCACGTGCACCGGCGCGGGTTGGTCGGCCAGTCGACGCCGAAGAGGAGGGCGACGTGCCGGGCGAGTCGGACCGCGGTCGCGTCGGTGCGTCGGCGGGGTGGCTCGGGGACGGTGACCGGCATCAAGCGCATCTGTTCCCTCTTCGCGGGTGGCATTCGGGTGGTACCCGGTGACGGGCACCTACACCGTCGAGCCTAGCCAGGATCGGGGGTCGAAAACAGTTTCGTCGCATGAACACTTTTTCATCTAGATAGGCAGAAAATGTTTCTTGCCAACATAGTTTCTTTCAGTAGCCTACGGGCATGACCACGACACAGATCCCCTCCTGGAAGGACCGGCGCGACGACCGACCCACGACGGGCACACTCGTCACGCACCTCGAGCGGCTCGATGCCGCCAACGCCAACGCCAACGCCAACGCCACCGCCAACGCAGGCCCAGACCCCGCCCCCGCCCTGGCCTCCGCCGCGATCCGCCTGGCGATCCTGGCCCGCGCGACAATCGCCGGTGACGCCCACCGGGCCCTGCGCCTCGTCCTCCGCGCCCAGCGCACCTCGACGCGACTGCACACCTTCCGCCTCGGCGTGCTCGCCCACGCCGACGACGCCGCGGTGCGCCGCGACCTGCAGGAGCTGCGGCGCGACGACGACGCGAGCAACCGCCTCGGGCGGATCACCTCGTGGGTCGCGCCGACCCTGACCGGCATCCTCGGCCTGAGCTTCGTGCTCAACGAGGTGCCGTTCATGTACTCCACGGCGCGGATCCAGTTCGACATCCCCGCCTCGGTGGCGATGTTCGACCTGGGCAACCCGAGCAACGCACTCGCGATCGGCCTGTCGATCCTCGTGCCGACCGTGCTCTTCGCGGGCGTCGGCATCGGCTCCCGAAGCCTCGCGTGGTGGCTCTACCCGAGGGCGCGGGACATGTCCGCGCCGCTGTCCGGGCCGGAGGTCACGCCGGATCGCGAGCTGTGGAATCACATCCCGATGCGGGTCTACGTCATCGGCTCGCTCCTGGTCGTCGCGGCCCTGAGCCTCGTGCTCCACCAGCTCGCAGTCCTGCGATTCGAGGGCGTCCTCTTCGGAAGGTCGAGCGTCGCCTCGGGCGTCTACGTCGCGCTCATCACGCTCCTGCCCGCGGCGATGCTCCTCGTGGCCACGGCCGCCGAGAACCCGCGGTTCGTCCACCACCGCCGGGTCGTCGCGACGCGGTGGAAGCGGGCGCTGCAGTTCGTCTACCTCGCGACCCGCGAGCGGCAGCTCATGCGCCGCTACGAGGGCCGCTACCTGCGGGCGAAGCGGATGCTCACCCGCATGGACGACGAGGTCGCCGCCCTGGCCTGGCGCGCCGATCTGGAGTATCTCGACGCCTCCACGCTCACCGGCCTCCTGCCGATGTCCCCCGTCGGGGCGCCGTTCGACGGGGGCCCGGGGCGGGCCGGCGAGCCGCAGCGCTCGATCGATCGCCCGGCCGGGGGCGCCCTGGCCGTCTTCGGGACACGCTTCCTCCCGCACGTGCCCGAGCCCAGCGAGGTCCGGGTCGCGGCCCGCGAGCACCTCGCGCAGCTGCCCGCCCCGACGGCCGACCTCCCCCTGGCCCGGCAGTGGCGACAGCTCGCGCAGCACCCCCACAGCTTCTGGCCCGCCGATCTCGGGGCCGGCCCCACGCCCGCACGCCTGACGCGGACCCGGCGTGACCCGTCCCGGGCGACCGGAGCCCCCGCTCGCCCGGCCTGCGATCGGCCACCGTCCGATCCTCCCGCACACCCCCTGAACTGCGAGGTTTCATCGAAAGGAGCACGTCATGTCCCAGCTCTGCACCCCTGCTGTCTCCGCCACCCTCCGCGCGGATCGGATCCCCTCCCGCATGCGCTTCGCCTCATGCGCCCCGGCGCGAGCCGCGCTCGTCGCCCTCCCGCTCCTGCTCACCGCGTGCAGCGGGACCGCCGCAGCCGGCGGTTCGACGGTGGATCCCGGCGCCGGCGTCGAGGCGGCCGATTGCGCGGCCGTCTATCGCGAGGCGCCGATGGTGCCCGATCAGATCGTCGTCGTCGTCGACCAGACCGCGAGCGCCCGGCCCGCCATCGTCCCGACGCTGCTCGCCGAGCAGCTCAGCGGGCTGAGCCGCGCCGGCGGCTCGGTGAGCGTCGTCTCCGTCGACGGGCACGACGGGCGCTGGCCGTCCTGCTCAAGCGGGCCGGCCTCTCCCGCAACGGCCCTCGCGACGCCCCGTCGGTGGAGCGGATCGCCGGCGCCATGCCCTCCTGCCTGGGTCAGACCCTGGCCTCCGCGCTGCCGACGAAGCCGGGCACCGACTTCTTCGCCGCCGCCTCGACGGCCGCCGAGCTCGTCGATCCGCACACCCGCGTGTGGTGGTTGACCGACGGAGAGTTCACGACGGGCCAACTGACGATCGCCCCCGACGGGGTCGTCGAGGGCGACGCGACGAAGCTCGCCGCGACGTGGGGGCGCAAACTGCCGTTGGACTTCAAGGGCCGGCCGCTGCACGTGAGCGGCATCGCCTACGGCGTGAACTCCTACGAGCCGCAGCACCGCCAGTGGCTCGTCGACTTCACGCGCGGGCTGTGCACGGCCTGGAAGGCGAGCGGGTGTGCGGCCATCGGGGCCGAGCCCGTCGCCGGCCGTCCCGAGCCGGCGCGCCCCGGACTTCCCGAGGACGCCGTCGTGGAGTTCCCCGTCATGACGATCACCCCGCAGGGCACCCGCGGCGCCGCGGATCACGGGTGCCGGTTCACGCTGCCGGCCGCCCTCCTCTTCGACGGGGACTCCGCGACCCTGCGCCCCGGGGCGGCCGCCTCGCTGCGGAGCACCATCGACCTCATGCGCCGCCGGCAGCGCACGACCGCCCAGATCGTCGGCCACACCGCGACCGACCCCGGGGCGAGCGCCGCCTCGATGCAGCGCTTCAGCGAGCGGCGCGCGCAGGCCGTGGCGGCGGTCTTACGGTCCGGGGGGATCGCGGCGGCGCGGCTGCAGACGACGGGCGTCGGGGATCGCGAGCCCCTCGCCGAGGACATCGACCCCGCGACCGGGCGGCAGATCCCGCGGCTGGCCGCCGCCGAGCGACGGGTCGACATCTCGATCGTCGGCACGGGGTGCCCCGCGCCCTGAGCGGTCGAACGCAGCAGCCGACGAGCGGGTGAACGACGACGGGCGGGTCCGGGAGTCTTCCGGGCCCGCCGACGTGTGCTCGGTCGATGAGCCGGGCATCGCGCGAACAGGCGCCGATTCCACTAAACCGTCCACCCGGTACACCATGGCGGCTCTAGCCTGGAGGCATGAACGTCTTTCCTCGGGTGGTCTTCGACGAGTCGCACAGCAACGCGTGGTCCCTGGAGCCGGAGGTGGCGGCTCGCATCAATCCGGCACAGCCGGCCGACGCGAGCTACGCGCTCGCGGCCGAGGCGCTGCGCAGCCGGGGCTTCGAGGTCGTCGCCCACGAGCAGGGGGCGCTGGGGGAGGCACTGACCCCCGGTGACGTGCTCGTCATCGCGCACCCGGCCGCGGCCGGCTCCGAGCGCAGCTCGGGCACCGGGTCGCCAGTCCTGGCGCCCGAGGAGCTCGACGCCGTCGAGGAGTTCGTGCGTGCCGGCGGCGGGCTCGTCGTCCTCGCCGAGTGCGACCAGGACAAGTACGGCAACAACGTCAACGAGCTCCTCGGCCGCTTCGGGCTGCACGTCAAGAGCCTGACGTGCCACGACGGCACGAGTCGGCACAACCGCGTGTCCGCCTGGGTGCTCGCCGACCTCGGCGCCGGGGCCGGGCAAGGGCTGCTCGCCGGCGTCGGTCAGGCGTGCTTCTATCGCGCGGGCGCCCTCGACACGACCGACGGGGCCGACGGCTCGGGAGTTCAGGTCCTCGCCCGGACCAGCCCGACCGCCTTCCCGCCGAGTGCGCCGCTCGCGGCCGCCGCCCGCGTCGGCCAGGGGCGCGTCGCCGTCTTCACCGACTCCGACCTCTTCGGCGACGACTCGATCGCCGAGCTCGACCACCGCACGCTGTGGACCAACGCCGTGACGTGGGCCGCGGGCTCCGCCGCCGCGGCCGTCGACCCGCAGGTGCCGGGCGCGCAGTACGCGGAGGACCCCCGCTGGCTCGACCTCAAGGCCGCCGTCGAGGAGCTGCGCCCGCTGCAGGTCGAGGACGGGTCGATCCCCGAGCCCGATGATCGCACCGCGGCCGGCCCGCTCGTGGAGCGGATCGTCGCCGGGATCGCCGCGCTCGCACCGGAGTTCCCGCACGACGCCGCCTACCTCGAGGCCGTGCAGGTCGACTTCCGACGCTGGGCCGACGGCGGTTTCGGGGTACCGGACTTCCTCGACAGCCTCGTCCTCTTCGCCCCCGACCGCAGCCGTGCCGACGGGATCGTCCACCTCGTCGTCTTCCCGATGTACACCCAGAACGGCAACCCGAATCGCAACGTCGAGGGCGTCCTGTGCTCGGTGCTGTGGCCCCAGTGGCTCGCCGACATCGAGGCCGACTTCGACAACCCGGCGTTCCTGTCGATCAACTTCATCGACTTCACGAGCGGCTACGACACGAACTCGGCCGTGCTCTTCCCCGAGACCGTCGCCGTGCGGGAGGTGCCGAAGTTCACGTGGGGCGCGATCTTCTCCGACCGCGAGGCGGCCCGTTTCCGCGCCGTGACCGGCTCGGCCGCGGAGCTGCTCAAGCTCGATCTGCCGCCGGATGCCGAGCGGCTCGTCGTCTCCCAGGAGCTCGCGCAGTCCGTCTTCGCGATGTGGGATCTCATCCACGACCGCACGCACAGCCACGGTGACCTGCCGTTCGACCCGTTCATGATCAAGCAGCGGATGCCCTTCTGGATGTATGCGCTGGAGGAGCTGCGCTGCGACCTCAACACCTTCCGTCAGGCGGTCGTCCTCGAGGGGCGCGGGCAGCCGTTCGCCAAGGGGGTGCAGTACGCGATCGTCTTCGACCGGATCTTCCGCTTCACGATCACCGGTGACCGGGTCCGCAACTACGACGGCCTGGGCGGGCAGCTCCTCTTCGCGTGGCTGCACAAGCACGACGCGCTGCGCTGGACCGACAACCGGCTCACCTTCGACTGGCGGCGCGTGCCCGAGGCCGTCGTCGCGCTGTGCGACGAGGTCGAGGCGCTCTACCGCGACGGCATCGACCGGAGCAAGGTCGGGCACTGGATCGCCTCGTACGAGTTCGTCAGCAGGTATGTCGCGCCGCACCCGCGCTCGACGTGGGCCAAGGGGCCGGACGCGCTGCCGCTCGAGGGTCCGCCCAAGGGGCTCGTCGACCTCGTGCAGCCCGACGAGTTCCCGCTCAACGTCTTCTTCGAGGCGCTGCGGACCAAGCTCTCGCCGGTCATCGCCTCGACGTCGGGGATCACCGGTGTGACGCGTCCGGCGCGTCAGGCGGTGTCGGCGTGAGTGCGGGCTTGAACGCCGACCTGCATGCCGACCTCGGCGGCAAGGTCGTCGTCGTCGCCGGCGCAGCCGGTGCCGCCGGACCGCCGCTCGTGCGCCGGCTCGCCGCGGCCGGGGCGACCGTCGTCGCGGCCGACCGCTCGCTGGAGCACCTCGCCTCCGTCGTCGCCGCGGGTGACGAGGCCGCGCAGGCCGCGGGCAGCGGCGGACACGTCGTGCCCGCTCAGATCGACCTTCTCGACGAGCCCGCGACCCGGGCCTGGGCGGACTCGCTCGTCGCCGAGCACGGGCACGTCGACGGGCTGATCCACCTCGTCGGCGGGTGGCGCGGCGGCTCGGGGATCGTCGAGTCGGATCTGGCCGACTGGGCCTGGCTGCACGACCTGCTCGTCGTGACGCTCCAGCATTCGACGCGCGCCTTCCACGACGCGCTGCGCGACTCCGGCGGGCGCTTGGCGATCATCTCGACGCCCCAGGCACAGTCGCCGACGGCGACCAACGCCGCCTACGCGACGGCCAAGGCCGCCACCGAGGCATGGACCCTGGCCGTCGCGCACTCGTGGCGCGACAGCGACGCCGCGGCGGTCGTCCTGCAGGTCAAGGCGCTGCTCACCGACGCGATGCGCGAGGCCAAGCCGGCGGCGACGGTCAGCATCTACACCCACGTCGACGACGTCGCCGACCGCATCGTCGGGCTGTGGGCGACCCCGGGCCGCGACCTCAACGGCACCCGCATCCCGCTCTACCCGAGCCCGTGATCGAGCCCTCGACCGACCGCGTGACCGACCGCATGACAGATTCTGGAGCCATGGCACCTTCTTCTCGCACCCTGCACGACCCGACGTTCCGCGGATTCGCCAGCGACAACGGCTCCGGCATCCACCCGCGGGTCCTCGAGGCGATCGTCGCGGCCAACGGCGGCCACCAGGTCGCCTACGGCGACGACGTCTACACCGAGCGGCTGCGGGAGGTCGTGCGCGAGCAGTTCGGCGCGCAGACGCAGGTCTACCCGGTCTTCAACGGCACGGGCGCGAATGTCGTCGCGCTCGACCTCATGACGCAGCGCTGGGACGCGGTCGTCTGCGCCCGCAGCGCCCACATCAACGTCGACGAGTGCGGGGCGCCGGAGAAGATCGCCGGGGCCAAGCTCATGCCGATCGACACCCCCGACGGCAAGCTGACGCCCGCCCTCGTCGACACGATGGCCCACGGCTACGGCGACGAACACCACGCGCAGCCGACCGTCCTGTCGGTGACGCAGACGACCGAGTCCGGCACGGTCTACCGCGTCCAGGAGCTGGCGGAGCTCGTCGCGCACGCCCACGGCAAGGGGATGCGCGTCCACCTCGACGGGGCGCGGCTCGCCAACGCCGCCGCCGCGATCGACGTGCCGCTGCGCGCGCTGACCAGCGACATCGGTGTCGACGTCGTCTCCCTGGGCGGCACGAAGAACGGGTGCCTCGCCGCCGAGGCCGTCCTCGTCCTCAACCCCGAGGCGGTGAGCCGGCCGCTCTTCGTCCGCAAGCTCGACGCCCAGCTGCCGAGCAAGATGCGCTTCACCTCCGCGCAGCTGCTCGCCCTCCTCGAGGACGACCTGTGGCGCGAGACGGCGGGTCACGCGAACGCGATGGCCGCGGCGCTCGCCAACGCGGTCCGCGACATCGACGGGGTGACGCTGACGCGCGAGCCCGAGGCGAACTCCGTCTTCGCGATCATCCCGCCGGACGTGCGGACCCGGCTCCAGGCCCGCTACCCCTTCTGGGTGTGGCAGGAGGCGATCGACGAGGTGCGCTGGATGTGCTCGTTCGACACGACGCCAGAGGACATCGAGGGCTTCGCGACCGCGCTGCGCGAGGAATTGGCGCGCGGCTGATCGGCGACGCACATCGCGTGAGGCTCTTCTCCCCCCCGGGTAGCAGAGCCTCACGTCATGTCGGGGTGTCGACCTGAGTCAGCGCCCTCGGCGCCGGCGAATGTTGTCGGCGAGCACGACGGCGATCGAGAGCCCGACCCAGACCCCGATGACGAGGATGATCAGCCCGACGAGCCACAGCCCCGTCTCGTCGGAGCGAGAGGCCCACCAGGCCCACGGGATCGCGACGCCGGCCGTGCCGCCGAGCGGCACGGTGACCAGGGCCGCGCGGGTGGAGCGACCGGCGAGGATCACGGCGATGAGCGCGCAGGTCAGGGCGCACGCGACGACCTGCGCCGGGTGGTAGGTGTTGCCCGAGATCGGCCAACTGAGCCAGGCGACCCAGGACAGCGCCCCACCGAGCACGGCGAGCAGTCCCGCCGCCGCTGGGGACAGCCCCCGTGACCTGCCGTGTTCCTCGTCCGTCATGACGCACCTCCGCTGTGTGACCGCTCATCGTGGCCCCTGCGGTGCGCCGGCGTCTTGAGTCCGAGTACTCAGGTCACCGGAGACACCCACTGTTCACCGCGCGCTCACCCGCCGGCGACTCCGTCCGCTGAACTATGCCGATCCGGCTCACCTGTGGCGCTGGAGTGGGGGAGCTGAGCCGGATCGGCATAGTCCAGGGAGTGGACCGGTCGCCGCGCCTGGATCGATCAGGCAGATGCTTCGCCGGTGAGCGCGGCGAGGACGCCGTCTCCGTAGCGCTCGAGCTTCGTCGCGCCGACGCCGCTGATCGTGCCGAGTTCGCCGGTGCTCGACGGCTTCTGGGTCGCGATGGCGCGCAAGGTCGCGTCGTGGAAGACGACGTACGCGGGCACGCCGGCCTCCTTGGCCGTCGCAGCCCGCCACGCGCGCAGGCGCTCGAAGACCTCGACGTCGTCCGGCGCGAGATCCGTCGCGGGGGACTGCTTGGCGGCGCGGTTCGACCGACCCGAGCGGGCGGCCCGCGGCGCTTCGCGGCGCAACGACACCTCGCGCTCCCCGCGCAGCACGGCCCCACTGTCGGGGGTGAGGTGCAGCGTGCCGTAGCCGGACGTGTCGACTGACAGCAGCTCCGCGGCGAGCAATTGCCGCACGACACCGCGCCATTCGGGGTCGGACAGGTCCGTCCCGATCCCGAACGTCGAGACCGTCTCGTGCCCCAGCTGGCTCACCCGAGCCGTCGCCTTGCCCAGCAGGATGTCGATGAGGTGCCCGGCCCCGTACCGCTGGCCGAGCCGGTCGAGGCGCACGATGGTCGACATGAGCTTCTGCGCGGGGATCGTGCCGTCCCACGTCTGCGGTGGCTCGAGGCATGTGTCGCAATTCCCGCACGCCCCGTCGACAGCCTGGCCGAAGTAACGCAAGAGCTGCGCGCGCCGACACGTCACCGTCTCACACAGCGCGAGCATCGCGTCGAGATGCCGACTCAGCTGCCGCCGATGCGCCGCGTCCCCCTCGGAGGTGTCGATCATCCGCCGCTGCTGGACGACGTCCGCGAGGCCGTAGGCGAGCCAGGCGGTCGAGGGGAGGCCGTCGCGCCCGGCGCGCCCGGTCTCCTGGTAGTAGCCCTCGACCGATTTCGGCAGGTCGAGGTGGGCGACGAAGCGGACGTCGGGCTTGTCGATCCCCATCCCGAAGGCGATCGTCGCGACCATGACGAGCCCGTCCTCGCGCAGGAAGCGGGCTTGGTTGCGCGCGCGCACGCTCCGGTCGAGCCCCGCGTGATACGGCAGGGCGGTGATGCCGTTCTTGGTGAGGAAGTCGGCGGTCTGCTCGACCGAGGCCCGCGAGAGGCAGTAGACGATCCCCGCGTCGCCGGCGTGCTCAGTGCGCAGCAGGTCGAGGAGCTGGGCGCGGGGGTTGGCCTTGGGCACGATCCGGTAGGTGATGTTCGGCCGGTCGAAGTCGGCGACGAAGTGGCGGGCCTCCCGCAGCTCGAGGCGTTCAGCGATCTCGGCGTGGGTCGCGGCCGTCGCCGTCGCGGTGAGGGCGATCCGCGGCACGTCCGGCCACCGCTCGTGTAGGAGCGAGAGCCGCAGGTAGTCGGGCCGGAAGTCGTGCCCCCACTGCGAGACGCAGTGCGCCTCGTCGATCGCGAAGAGCGCGATCCGCCCCTGGTCGAGCACGGCGAGCGTCTCGGGCACGCGCAGGCGCTCGGGTGCGAGGTAGAGGAGGTCGAGCTCGCCGGCGAGGTAGGCCCGCTCGACCTCCTGGCGCTGGTCGGGGAACTGCGTCGAGTTGAGGAAGCCGGCCCGCACCCCGAGCGCCGACAGCGCGTCGACCTGGTCCTGCATGAGCGCGATGAGCGGCGAGACGACGATGCCCGTGCCCTCCCGGACCAGCGAGGGCACCTGGTAACACAGCGATTTGCCGCCGCCGGTCGGCATGAGGACGAGGGCGTCGCCGCCGCCGACGACCGTGTCGATGATCTGGGCCTGCTCGCCGCGGAAGTCGTCGTAACCCCACACGGTGCGCAGGACGTCGATAGGGGTTCGGAGCAGATCGGCCGTCACCCGGCCCACCCTACGAGGCGCCGCCGACACCCGCCCCGACTCTCCACAGGCGCCGGGGTGAGGCCCCCCCCGAAGCGCCCGGGCATGTGGACAACGTCGGCTCCACGAGGAGACATGCGAACAGGCCGGCCATCCGGGGGTACTCACGCTCTGGCCAGGTGTCGGCGGGGGCCGTTTCAGGCGGACGCACCCCTTGCCGGCCGAACTCTCGAATGTTACCGACGGGTAACAGTCAATTCTGTCTCGGTCAACCCCCACCAGATTGACTGCGTTGGTCGAGGACCGCCCTGGGACGCCGGGCGAGGCCATCGGCGGGTCGGCCCCGAACCGACCGCCGCGTCCTACGGTGCGTCGGGGCGGGGCCGCTCGGGCGGCGGGGCGAGGTCGGGGCGTTTGGGGGCGCGGCCGTCGCCGGAAGACCGGCCGGTCAGCCGGCGCTGCACCCACGGGCGCACGTAGGTGCCGGCCCACTCGCGGTCGGCGCGCAGCTGCTCGGCCCGTGTGGGAGTCGGCTTGTCCGGCAAGGGAACCGACCAGTCGCCGTTGATGTCGCCGTGCCCGAGCGCGGCGAGCGCGGACCGGGCGACCCGGTCGTGCCCGCGGCTCGTGAGGTGGATCCGGTCCTCGCCCCACATGCGCCAGTCCCGCAGCGCCTCGTTGCCCCACAGGTCGACGACGGCGCACCCGTGCCGCCGGGCGATGGTCCAGACGTGCGCGGCGTACGTCGCGTTGCGGCCCCGGACGTGCTTGAGCACCGGGGCCTCGCGCGGGTCGGTCGGGGTCGCGAGGAGCACGTCGGCGCCGGTCGCGCGGATCCGCATCACCGCCTCCTCGAGTTGCACGGCGAGGGAGTCGATGTCGGCGCGCGGGCGCAGGATGTCGTTGCCGCCGCCGACGATGCTCACGAGATCGGGCTCGAGGTCGAGCGCCTCGGGGAGCTGGCGTTGCGTGATGTCGGCGAGCAGTCGGCCGCGGATCGCGAGGTTGGCATAGCCGAAGTCGCCCGTCCGACTCGGCGAGGTCGGCCAGGGACGTGGCGAGCCGGTCGGCCCACCCGACGTAGGTGTCCTCGGCGCCGGGGTCGGGGTCCGACATCCCTTCGGTGAAGGAGTCGCCGATCGCGACGTACCGGCTCCACAGGCGGCCGGGGGCAGGCGACATCACGGCAGGCTCCAATCGATCGGTGCGGCCCCCTGCTTCTCCAGGAGGGCGTTGACGTGCGAGAACGGCCGCGACCCGAAGAATCCGCCGTGGGCCGACAGCGGCGAGGGGTGGGCGCTCTCGACGCACGGCACGGGGTCGAGTGCGCGGCGCAGCGACCGTGCGTCGCGCCCCCAGAGGACCGCCGCCATCGGCTGGCCTGCACGAGCCGCGCCGGCGAGCGCGGAGATCGCGCACTCGGTCACGGCCTCCCATCCCTTGCCGCGGTGGCTCGCCGGGGTGCCGGGGCGGACGGTGAGGACGCGATTGAGCAGGAGTACGCCGCGATCGGCCCACGGCGACAGGTCGCCGGTGCTCGGCGGAGTCACCCCGAGATCGTCGACGAGCTCGCGGTAGATGTTGACGAGGCTCCGGGGGATCGGCCGCACCTCCGGCGCGACGGAGAACGACAGCCCGACCGCGTGTCCCGGTGTGGGATAAGGGTCCTGGCCGACGATGAGCACCCGCACCTCGGGCAGCGGCCGCTCGAACGCCCGCAGGATGTGCGGGCCGCCGGGCAGATACCCGCGACCCGCCGCGACCTCCTCGCGCAGGAACGCCCCGAGCTGCGCGACCTGCTCCGCCACCGGCTCGAGCGCCTGCGCCCATGTCGGATGGACGAGCTCACTCAGCGGCTTGGTCGACACCGTGCCGAGGCTACCGACCCCTCGCCGCACTCCGCCGTCCGGGCGACGTCAGGCGTCAGGCGTCGTCACGCCGAAGGAGGCGGCCGGTGGGGGTCTCGAAGTCGACCTCGCGGCCCCGCAGGAACGTGCGGCGCACCCGCCCGGAGAGGGTCTGCCCGTCGTACGGCGACAGCGGGTTGCGGTGGTGGAGGGTGTGGACGTCGACGACGAGCTCCTCCTGCGGCGCGAAGACCGACAGGTCGGCGTCGCAGCCGGGCGCGATCCGGCCCTTGGCGCTCAGCCCGACGCGCGCGGCGGGCCTCGTCGCCATCCACTCGACGACCTGCTCGAGCCCGATGCCGCGCGCGCGGGCCTGGCTCCAGATGATCGGCAGCGTGAGCTGCACCGACGCGATCCCGCCCCACGCGGTGCCGAAGTCGCCGGTGTCGAGGTCCTTGAGTTCGAGCGTCGAGGGGGAGTGGTCGGAGGCGATGTAGTCGATCGTGCCATCGAGCAGGCCCTCCCACAGCAGCTCCCGGTTGCCGCTCTCGCGGATCGGCGGGCAGCACTTGTAGGCCGTCGCGCCGTCCGGGATCTGCTCGGCGGACAGCGACAGGTAGTGCGGGCAGGTCTCGACGGACAGGTCGATGCCGTCGGCCTTCGCCGAGCGGATCATCGGCAGCGCGTCGCTGCTCGACAGGTGGAGGATGTGCACCTTGGCGCCGGTCCAGCGGGCGCGCTCGATGACGGCGGCGATCGCGAGGTTCTCGGCGCCGCGCGGACGCGAGTGGAGGAAGCGGTCGTACACCTCACCGTGGGCCGCCGGGGCGCGGTCGATCGCCTGGGAGTCCTCGGCGTGGACGATCATCATCCCGCCGAAATCGGCGAGCGTCCGCAGGTCCGCCTCGAGCTCCTCGGGCCCGAGCGGGGGGAACTCATCGACGCCGGAGTGCAGGAGGAAGCACTTGAAGCCGAAGACCCCCGCGTCGTGCAGCGCGCGCAGGTCGCCCCCGTTGCCCGGCACCGCGCCGCCCCAGAAGCCCACGTCGACGAACGCCTGCGGGCCGGCGACGAGCCGCTTGAACTCCAGCGCCGCCGCGTTGACCGTCGAGGGGATCGAGTTGAGCGGCATGTCGAGGATCGTCGTCACCCCGCCGGCAGCCGCCGCCTTCGTCGCCGTCGCGAACCCCTCCCACTGGGTGCGACCCGGCTCGTTGACGTGGACGTGCGCGTCGACGAGCCCGGGCAGGAGGACCTCGTCCGCGGCGAGCTCGACGATGTGCGAACCGTCGAGGGCGGCGCCCCACGGCTCGATCGCCGTGATCCGGCCGTCGCGGATCCCCACCTCGCGCGGCCCGAAGCCCTCGTCGGTGAGGACGCGCTCGCCGCGGACGACGAGGTCGTAGGCGTGCCCGTGGGTCGGCGCCGCGGCGCTCCCTACCTGGGCCGATGCGTCCGAGCCCCCGCCCGCGAGAAGCTCCTCGATCTGCCCGCGGATCCGTCGCGGATCGTTGACGTGCAGCGCTCCGGCGCCGGCGCCGGGGTCGGCGCTCTCGACAGGCCTGGCGGTCTCGACAGCGCCGGAGCTCTCGACAGGGCCGGTGCTCTCGACAGGGTCGATGGTCTCGCTGGGGCCGGCGCTTTTCGTGGGGCCGGAACCGTCGACGGCGGGATCCTGCATGGGGTCGTCCTTCCATCGGGTGCGGCGCGTGCACGGGCGATGAGGTGGTGGGCCCGGCCGATGGCGGGCGGGCCGCTACGCCGTCGGCCCGCGGCCGGTGAGCTGCTCGACGAGCAGCATGAGGGCGGAGTGGTCGAGGTCGCCGTAGCCGAGCCGGCGCGCGTACTGCATGAGCTGGGCCGTGTGCGCGCCGAGGGGGATCGCGACGCCGGCCTCGCGGGCCGCGGCGGTGACGATGCCGAGGTCCTTGTCGTGCAGGTCGATCCGGAACCCGGGGGTGAACTCGCCCCGGACCATCGAGGCCGCCTTGCGGTCGAGGATCCGGTTGCCGGCCAGGCCCCCGGCGAGCACCTCGATCGCCGCCGTCGTGTCGACGTCGTAGGCCTGGAGGAAAGTGAGAGCCTCGGCGACGAGCTCGATCGTGCCCGCGACGATGAGCTGATTCGCAGCCTTGACCGTCTGACCGGAGCCGCTCGGGCCGACGAGCACGATGGTCTTGCCGACCGCCTCCAGGACGGGCAGGGCCTCGTCGAAGACGCTCTGTTCGCCGCCGACCATGATCGACAGGGTGCCCTCGACGGCACCCTGCTCACCGCCGGAGACCGGGGCGTCGAGGCAGCGGATGCCCTTCGCCTTCGCCGCTTGTGCGACCGTGACGGCGACGTCGGGGCGGATCGTGCTCGCGTCGATCCACAGCGATCCGGCCCGGGCGTGGGCGATGATGCCGTCCTCGCCGAGCGCGACCTCCTCGACGTCGGGGGAGTCCGGGACCATCGTGAGGATGACGTCGGCCTCTGCGACCGCCTCGGCGATGCTGCTGGCGCCCCTCCCGCCTGCGCTGACGAGCGTCTCGACCTTGGCGGGGCTGCGGTTGTAGCCGACGACGTCGAAGCCGGACCTCACGAGGTTCGCGGCCATCGGGCCGCCCATGATGCCGAGTCCGATGACGGCGACGGTCGTGGTGCTCATGCGAGGCACTCCTTCTCAAAGAACACTGTGTGATCGGGTGGGGAGTCGAGGCGGATACGGTGGTGCGGCAGGTGCGCGACCCCAGGATCGCGGGGCATCGGTCGCGGTCGACACCGGGGAGAAGCGGGTCGCGCTGTCCCGTTCGACTCCGATCGTAGACACCCCTCCGACGGCTTCCGCCTGGAGGAAGCACTGTGTTGTCTGGTGAAGGGAGCGCGTGTCCCGGCACGAGACGACAGCCCCGCGAGGGGCTGCCAGGAGACGGGTCGACGCGTGTGCACAAGCCGCGTCGGTCGCCTCGCGGGGCGCCACGGAGCCGCTGATCCGCAGTGTGTTGCGTGCTTAGATGGGCGACATGGACGGATCGGCGAGGGGCGACGGCGCCCAGCCCAAGGCGGCCCGTTCGGGCGGGGTGCAGTCGGTGGAGCGGGTCTTCGACCTCATGGAGGCGATTGCGGATGCCGGAGGTGAAATCTCGCTCAGTGATCTGGCGGCCGCCTCAAGCCTCCCCCTCCCGACGATCCATCGCCTCCTGCGCACGCTCGTCTCGCTCGGCTACGCCCGCCAACTGCCGTCGCGTCGCTACGCCCTCGGCCCGCGGCTCATCCGCCTCGGGGAGCGGGCGGGCAAGCAACTCGGCACGCTGGCCGGACCGGTCCTCGAACACCTCGTCCGCGAGCTGGGGGAGACCTCGAACCTCGCGATGCTCGACGGGGACGGCGCCGTGTACGTCGCCCAGCGTCCGTCTCCGCACGCGATGCGGATGTTCACCGAGGTCGGCCGACGCGTCAACCTCCACAACACCGGCGTCGGCAAGGCGCTGCTCAGCACGATGACCGACGAGGAGGTCACGCGGCTCGTCGAGCGCACGGGACTGCCGACCCGCACCCCGAAGAGCCTGGCGACCCTGCCGGATCTGCTCGCCGACCTCGCCACGATCCGGCAGCAGGGCTACGCCGTCGACGACGAGGAGCAGGAGCTCGGCGTGCGCTGCTACGCCCTGGCCGTGCCCGGCATCGGCGCACCCGTCGCGCTGTCGGTCTCCGGGCCGCTCGCCCGCGTCGACCTGCGCTTCGCGGCCCGCGCGCTGCCCATCCTGCGCGCGAGCGCGGACCGCCTCGGCGCCGAACTCGCGCGCGGCTGAGCGCGCACGGTGCCGCGCGGCGCGCACGGCATGGCACGGCCCCTCACGGGCCGCATGGCCCCGACGGTCCCCAAGGCCCGCGCGGCTCAGCGGCGCAGCGGCCCGGGGAAGCACGGCGGCATGGTGGGCACTCGGATATATCGCGCAGCAGCGCGTCGGGGCCCCTTGTCGTCCTTGCTGTGTCACATCGCGATCAGTACTGTCCGACAGACGGAATCAGCGAGCCGGTCGACCGACGAGGAGGACGAGCCGATGGAGCCCGACACCGCCGACCCCGCGCCCGGCGCCGCTGACACGACGCCCGACGCTGCTGGCACCGCGTCCGGCGCAACCGACACCCCGCCGGAGGGCGTCGACCTCACGCCGGGCGCCGACGGCCACGCGATGTTCGGCAGCCTCGGATTCGAGCGACTCGCCCTCATCGACGCCCAGCTCGCGAGCACCGACGCCTTCCTCGAGCGGACCTACCCCGGCGAGACCGGGCGGCGTCAGCCGGTGCACACCGTCTACGTGCCGGCCGACCGGTACGCGCCCGATCTGCCCCGCCGGTGGGGTGACGAGGCGATCGCCGCGGTCGAGGCCTTCGGCGGCATCGAGACCCTGTGCGCCGAGCTCGGGCTCGACCCCGAGCTGACCGTGCAGGTCGGCCCGCGCGTCATGGCGAAGCTGCGGAGCGAGCCGATCGAGGACCTGCGGGTCGACTTCGAGGACGGGTACGGCGACCGCGGTGACGCACCGGAGGATGCGGCGCTCGCCGCAGCGGTGCGGGGGTTGCGCGAGGCCCAGGAGCAGGGCGCCGGCACGCCCTTCTTCGGCATCCGATTCAAGTGCTTCGAGGCGCCGACCCGCCGCCGCGGGCTGCGCACCCTCGACGGTTTCGTCACCGGCATGACGGATCGCGGGAGGCCGAACGGTGAGGTCGGTGCGAGCGGCGCCGGTGGCGAGCACGGGGGTGGCGAGCACGGGGGTGGTGAGCGGTCGGCGACACTGCCTGAGGGCCTCGTCCTCACGCTGCCCAAGGTGAGCACGGTGAGCCAGGTCGAGGCGATGGTCGTCGCCTGCGAAGGCCTGGAGGAGGCGCTCGGACTCGAGCGGGGTCGGATCGGCTTCGAGATTCAGGTCGAGACACCGCAGCTCATCCTCGGGCACGACGGGCGGATCCCCGTCGTCGCGGCCCTGCACGCCGGCGGCGGCCGCGTCACGTCGCTGCACTACGGCACGTACGACTACTCGGCCTCGCTCGGGGTGTCGGCGGAGTACCAGTCGATGGAGCATCCCGTCGCCGACCAGGCCAAGGCACTCATGCAGCTCGCCGTCGCCGGCACCGGCGTGCACCTTTCCGACGGGTCGACGAACGTCCTGCCCGTCGGCGACCGCGAGCAGGTCGCTGCGGCCTGGCGGCTGCACCACCGGCTCGTCACCCGCTCCCTGGCCGGCGCGATCTACCAGGGCTGGGACCTGCACCCCGGTCACCTGCCGACCCGCTTCATCGCGACCTACGCCTTCTACCGCGAGGGTTTCCCCAGGGCCGCGGGCCGCCTCCACGCCTACGTCCACCAGACCGGCGGGGCGGTGCTCGACGAGCCGGCGACGGCTCGCGCGCTGGCCCGCTACCTCTACCGGGGCGTCGTCTGCGGGGCGATCGACGAGGCCGAGCTCCTCGACGCGACGGGCCTGACCGCCGCTCGCCTCGAGCTGCTCGCGCGGCCCAAGTCCGACACCGAGCACGTCCTGTCCGGCGCCCCGACGTCCGACACCCCGACGTCCGGCGCCCCGGCGTCCGACACCTCGACGTCCGACACCTCGACGTCCGGTGCCCCGACGTCCGGCGCCCCGACGTCCGGCACCCCTACGTCCGGCACCCCGGCGTCCGACACCCCGACGTCCGACCCAGCAGAGTGAGGCCAGCGATGACGAGCCCCTACTTCGCCCCCCGCGGGGGACTGCCCGCCCAGACCGCGCTGACGACGGACCGCGCGGTCTTCACCGACGCCTACGCCGTGCTGCCCGCGCGGACGATGAGCGACACCACGACGAGCTACCTGCCCTTCTGGGACAAGACCCGGCTGTGGATCATCGCCCGGCCGCTCAGCGGCTTCGCCGAGACGTTTAGCCAGTACATCGTCGAGGTCTCACCCGGCGGGGGCAGCGACCGACCCGAGCCGGACCTCCAGGCCGAGGGCGTCCTCTTCGTCGTCGACGGCGACCTCGTCCTCACCCTCGACGGCCAGGAGCACGAGCTGACCGCGGGCGGCTACGCGTTCGTCGCCCCGGGCGCCGCCTGGAGTATGCACAACCGCTCGGCCGCGAGGGCGACCTTCCACTGGATCCGCAAGGCGTACGAGGAGGTCGAGGGCATCGACCGCCCGGAGTCGTTCGTCACGAGCGATCGCGACGTCGAGCCGACGCCGATGCCCGACCCCGAGGGCCGGTGGGCGACGACGCGATTCGTCGACATGGCCGACCTGCGCCACGACATGCACGTGACGATCGTGACCTTCCAGCCCGGCGGGGTCATCCCCTTCCCCGAGACGCACGTCATGGAGCACGGTCTCTACGTCCTGGAGGGCAAGGCCGTCTACCTGCTCAACCAGGACTGGGTCGAGGTGCAGGCGGGCGACTTCATGTGGCTGCGCGCCTACTGCCCCCAGGCCTGCTACGCCGGCGGCCCCGGGCCCTTCCGCTACCTGCTCTACAAGGACGTCAACCGGCACGCCGGCCTGCGCCCCCTCTTCCGCTAGACCCCGTCCGGTCGCAGCCCAGGCGCGCACTGACACGGCGCGCAGACACGGCGAAGGCCGCGACCCCATAGGGAGTCGCGGCCTTCGCCGTGAGCAGAGTCAGCAGGTCAGGCGTCGCCGCCCGCGTTGCCGCTGCGCCCGGCGAGCACGTTGAGCAGCTCGTACTTCTCCGCCGCCTTGCGGGGGGCGTCGGCATCGACCCTGCCGTCCTCGGCGAGCAGCTGCAGCGCGCGCACGACGACGCTGTGGCTGTCGATGTGGAAGTAGCGGCGCGCCGCGGCCCGGGTGTCGGAGAAGCCGTGCCCGTCGGCGCCCAGCGTCGCGAACTTCTGCGGCAGGTAGGGCCGCAGCAGGTCCGGCAGGTCGGTCACGTAGTCGCTCGTCGCGACGATCGGACCCTCGGCCTGGCCGAGCGTCGAGGTGACGTAGGGGACCCGCTTCTCGCGCTCGGGGTGGAGGAAGGCCTCCTTCTCGGCGTCGACCGCGTCGCGGCGCAGCTCGCTCCACGAGGTCACCGACCACACGTCGGCGCTGACGCCCCAGTCGTCCTTGAGGATCTCCTGCGCGTCGAGCACCCACGGCACCCCGACGCCGCTGGAGAGCAGCTGGACCTTCGGGCCCGAGCCGTCGCCGTCCTTGAGCTTGTAGAGGCCGCGGACGATCCCGTCGAGGTCGATGCCCTCGGGCTCCTTGGGCTGGATGATCGGCTCGTTGTACACCGTGAGGTAGTACATGACGTTCTGCGGGTCGTCGCCGTACATCTCTTCCATGCCGCGCTTGACGATGTGCGCGATCTCGTAGCCGTAGGCCGGGTCGTAGATCTTCATCGCCGGGTTCGTCGACGCGAGCAGCGGCGAGTGGCCGTCGGCGTGCTGGAGGCCCTCACCGGTGAGCGTCGTGCGACCCGCGGTCGCGCCGATGATGAAGCCGCGCGCCATCTGGTCCATCGCGGCCCAGAAGGAGTCGCCGGTCCGCTGGAAGCCGAACATCGAGTAGAAGATGTAGATCGGGATCATCGGCTCGCCGTGCGTGGAGTACGACGTGCCGACCGCGGTGAACGCGCCGACCGAGCCGGCCTCGTTGATGCCGGTGTGCAGGATCTGGCCCTGCTCGGACTCCTTGTACGCCAAGAGCTGTGTGCGGTCCACGGCGGCGTACGTCTGGCCGCGCGGGTTGTAGATCTTGGCGGTCGGGAAGAAGCTGTCCATCCCGAAGGTGCGGGCCTCGTCGGGGATGATCGGCACGACGCGGTTGCCGATCTCCTTGTCGCGCATGAGGTCTCGCACAAGGCGCACGAAGGCCATCGTCGTGGCGGCCTGCTGCTTGCCCGAGCCCTTGCGCGGCTGGTCGTAGGTCTTGTCCGCCGGGAGCGTGAGCTTGCGGGGCGAGTTGTTGCGCCGCGGGTTCGGGCCGCCGAGGGCCGCCCGCCGGTCGAGCATGTACGTGATCGCCTCGTTGTCCGCGCCGGGGTGGTAGTACGGCGCGTCGTAAACGCCCTCGAGGCTCTTGTCGGTGAGCGGCACGTCGAGGAAGTCGCGGAAGAGCTTGAGGTCATCCAGCGTCAGCTTCTTCATCTGGTGCGTCGCGTTGCGCGCCTCGAAGTTCGCGCCGAGGCCGTAGCCCTTGACCGTGTGCGCGAGGACGACCGTCGGCTGCCCGCGGTGCTGGGTCGCGGCCGCGTAGGCGGCGTACATCTTCTGGTAGTCGTGACCGCCGCGACGCAGCGACCAGATCCGCTCGTCACTCCAGTCCTCGACGAGCTTCTTGGCCGAGGCCGCCCGCCCGAAGAACTCGTCGCGCACGTACTTGCCCGACTCGCCCTTGTAGGTCTGGAAGTCGCCGTCGGGGATCTCGTTCATGATCTTCACGAGCGAGCCGTCGTTGTCCTTCTCGAACAGCTCGTCCCACTCGCGGCCCCACAGGACCTTGATGACGTTCCAGCCGGCGCCGCGGAAGAGGCCCTCGAGCTCCTGGACGATCTTGCCGTTGCCGCGGACCGGGCCGTCGAGGCGCTGCAGGTTGCAGTTGATGACGAACGTGAGGTTGTCGAGCCGCTCGTTGGCCGCGAGCTGGAGGAAGCCGCGGCTCTCCGGCTCGTCCATCTCACCGTCGCCGAGGAAGGCCCACACGTGCTGCTCGCTCGTGTCCTTGATGCCGCGGTGCTGCAGGTAGCGGTTGAACTGCGCCTGGTAGATCGCGTTCATCGGGCCCAGGCCCATCGACACCGTGGGGAACTGCCAGAAGCCCGGCATGAGGCGCGGGTGCGGGTAGGACGGGATGCCGTTCGGCGCCGCCGACTTGTCCTGGCGGAAGCCGTCGAGCTGGGTCTCGGTGAGGCGACCCTCGAGGAAGGCGCGGGCGTACATGCCGGGGGAGGCGTGGCCCTGGAAGAAGACCTGGTCGCCGCCGCTGGGGTGGTCGGCTCCCTTGAAGAAGTGGTTCTGGCCGACCTCGTAGAGCGCCGAGGCACCGGCATACGTCGAGATGTGCCCGCCGACGCCGAGGTGGGAACGCTGGGCGCGCTGCACGATCATCGCGGCGTTCCAGCGGATCCACCGGCTGTACACACGCTCGGTGTCCTCGTCACCGGGGTAGGCCGGCTCGGCGCTGACCGGGATCGTGTTGACGTAGTCCGTCGTCAGCTTCGGCTCGGGAGCCACGCCGAGGGAGGCGGCCCGCGCACCGAGCGCGGCGAGCATCTGACGGGCCCGCTCGGCCCCCTGATTGCTGACCAGACCCTCGAACGATTCGATCCACTCCGCCGTCTCTTCGGGGTCGACGTCCGGACCGTAGATCGGGTTCTTCTCGGGGTTTTCCATAGGAGCAACTCCTGGGGGTCGGACTGGTGGGACGGTGAGGCCGGACACGACCGTCGCCGACGCCGGCTCGGCTCGGGCGACGTCTGTCGTCCCCGGCAGCCTAGTGGCTGTGGTCCGGCTTGCCACAGGGGAACGCCACCTCATTGCCGTCCCGATCCAGACAGGGCACCGGGTTGCCGTCGGCATCGACGACCCGGCCGTCCTTGATGCGATCTCCCTCGCGCAGCGCCGACAGTGCCGAGACGTCGGAGAGGTCGATGTAGCGGTCCGCGGCGACGAAGGTCGAGGAGTCCGGCTTCTGCTTGGCGAACGTCAATTCGTTGAACCACAGGTTGAGCACGACGGCCATGACGGCGGCCGAGCTGATGCCCGAGTGGAAGATCGTCTCGAACCAGACGGGGAAGTCGTGGTACAAGGTCGGCGCCGCGATCGGGATGAGCCCGGCGCCGATCGAGGTCGCGACGATGATGAGGTTCATGTTGCCCGCGTAGTCGACCTTGGCCAGCGTGCGGATACCCGAGGCGGCGACCGTGCCGAAGAGCCCGAGGCCGGCGCCGCCGAGCACGGGGGTGGGGATCGCCGCGACGACCCGGCCGAGGATCGGCACCAGCCCCAGGACGATGAGGATGGCCCCGCCGGCGCTCACGACGAAGCGGCTCTTCACGCCGGTGATCGCCACGAGCCCGACGTTCTGGGCGAAGGCGCTCTGGTGAAGCCGTTGAAGATCGGCGCGACGATCGAGGAGCCCATGTCGGCGCGCAGGCCGTCGCCGATGCGGCGGCGGTCGACCGGGGTGTCGACGATCTCGCCGACCGCGAGGATGTCCGCCGTCGTCTCGGTGAGGATGACGAGCACGACGATCGTCATCGACAGCACCCCGGCGAGCGTGAAGACCGGTGCCCCGAAGGCGAGCGGGGTCGGGATCGCGAAGATCGCGCCGCTGCCCACCTTCGAGAAGTCCGCCTTGCCGACGACGAGCGCGCCGATCGTGCCGACGACGATCGAGAGCAGGATCGACAGCCGCGAGATCGCCGGCACGTTCGAGCGGCTCAGGACGATGACGACGAGGAGCGTGAAGAGCGCGAGGAGGATGTTCGACATCGACCCGTAGCCCGGGGCCTTCGCGTTGCCGCCCATCGCCCAGTTCGCGGCGACCGGCATGAGGCTCAGCCCGATCGTCGTGATGACGACCCCGGTGACCACGGGCGGGAAGAAGCGGATGATCCGCGCGAAGAACGGGTGATGAGCAGGCCGATGACGGCCGAGCCCATGACGGCGCCGAAGACCGCGGGCAGCCCGCCGCCGCCGGTCGCGATGGCGGTGAGGGTGGCGACGCTCGCGAACGACGTGCCCTGCACGAGCGGCAGCTGGGAGCCGAACCACGGCACCCCGACCGACTGCAGGAGGGTCGCGAGGCCGCCCACGAAGAGGCAGCTCGCGACGAGCAGGCCGAGCTGATCCTGGGGGACGCCGGCGGCGGCGCCGACGATGAGGGGCGGCGCGATGATCCCGCCGTACATCGTGAGGACGTGCTGGGCGCCGTAAGGCAAAGGACTTGCCGATGCCGAGGCGCTCGTCCTCGGGTCGGATCACGCGGGACGCTGATGCCTGAGTCGTCGTCATGGACAGCTCTCCTTGGGTGGGCAGGTCAGAGGCGAAAAAAGGGGGACGCGGCGGCCCGGTGTGGGGCCGCCGCGTCGTCGACGGTGCGGGCGACTCAGCAGAAGCCGGCGATCCCGACCCACGCCTCGTCGGCCGGTGCCGCGCCCTCGCGCGCGAACGTCGCCTCGATGAGGCCGTAGGGGCGGTCCGCGGCGTAGAAGACCTCGTTCGGGTTCTCGAGCCCGCAGAAGGAGAGGTCGGAGGTGAAGTGGTGCTTGTTCGGGCAGCTGAACTTGATCTCCTCCACCTCGGGGTGCTTCTCGAGCACGGCCTGAGCCATCTTGTAGAGCGTCTCCTGCAGGGCGCGGGAGTAGTGGTCGGTGAAGCTGCTCATGATGCTCGCCTTGATGCTGTCTTAGGCAGCGTTGAAGTCGAAGCCGTCGCCGATCGCGTCGCTGCGGTAGCGCCAGCGGGTCGAGATGTCGGTCGCCATGATGCGATCGGTCGTCTCCTGCAGCGTCGTGTACTTGTCCTTGGGGTAGCCCTCGAAGCCGGACTGCGTCGACTTCAGCACGGTGAGGTCGTAGAAGCCGGAGATGACGGTCGTCTCCTGCCCGTCGCGGACGACGACCGCGGTGCGGATCTCCGGTGCGCTGCGGTAGAAGCAGTGGTCGTGATCGTCGATGCGCGACCAGCCGTACTGCTCGGCGGCCCAGCGGCCCCCGGTGACCCAGTCGAACGAGCTGGTGAAGTGGTCCGCCAGGCGCAGGAGGTAGGCCTCGGGTGAGCCGACGCCGTCCTTGGCGAAGGCGAAGATCGTGTTCTTCTGCGTGTCCGTCGCGACGACGTGGCCGTTGTCGCCCGCGAGGTGGGCGGCAGCGAAGTCGCCGCGCAGCTGCGAGGTGACGTTGAGGTCCTCGATCTCGTGCCGGTCGGTGTCGCGCGTGATCCGGACGACGCGGTTCTCGGCCTTGCCGTACTGGTTCTTCGTGAGGATGACATTGCTCATGGCTGGAGCCTCCAAAGCTGATCGGGCGGGTGGTGGTGGACTGCGGTGGCCGATGGGCGCGGGGCCCAACTCCTGGGTCAGCTACCGCGATAGGTGGAAAAGGCGAACGGACTGAGCAGCAGTGGGACGTGATAGTGCTGCTCGGCCGCGTCGACGGCGAAGTCGATCGTGACGCTCGGGTAGAACGTCGCCTGCTCGCGGGCGGCGAAGTAGTCGCCCGTCGAGAAGGTGATCCGGTAATGGCCGGACTCCAGGGTTTCGGGGCCGAGGTCGGGCACCCGACCGTCGGCATTGGTGCGCGCCTGCGCGATGGGCGCGCCGTCGGCGCCGCTCAGGGTCACCTCGATGTCGCTCGCGGGACGGCCGAGGACCGAGTCCAGGACGTGGGCGGTGACGTAGCTCATGCGGACACGGCTCCTTGCAGTCGCAGGACGGCGATCTCGCGCAGCTGCTGCGCGACGATCTGGGCTTCGGTCTCGTCGTCGTGCTCCAGGCGCCGGGTCAGCTGCTCGAGGATCTCCGGCGCGGTGCGCCCGGCGGCGCGGATGAGGAAGACGCGGTCGAAGCGGCGCTCGTAGGCGGCGTTGCCGGCGGCGAGGCGGGTCTGCACGTCGGCGTCGAGGTCGAGGCCCGCCTGCTCCCCGCGCGAGAGCCCGGCCTCGGTCGAAGACCCCTGCGCGCGCTCGCCGATGCGGGGGTGGTGCGCGAGGGCACCGTCGACCTCGGCCCGGGTCAGTGGCTGCGCGGCCTCCTGAGCTGCGGCGACGAGCGCGTCCGCGTCGGCATAGGGGCGACCGTCGACGAGCTGGGCGACCCAGCGCTCCACGTCGAGACAGGGCCGCAGCACCTGCGCGGCCTCGTGCGGCGGGGCGGCGTTGAAGTCCGCGATCGAGGGCATCGGCGCTCAGTTCTCCTCGGCACGTGGGTGCGTGGATGGTCTGCTTCCGCTCGCATGTTTCCGCGATATGGAAGCTAAATTCCAATGCGAATAATCTGGCCCACCGTCGGAGTCGTGTCAAGGGATTCTCGCGGACTCGTCCGGGCGGATCGGTGGATATATCGACCGACGAGGCCCGGTTGCCGGGTCTCGTGTAGGGGGCGATGGTCGTGTCGCCTCTCGGCGTGTCGCGCGGCGGATCGCAAGCCGGGCAGTCACTTGGGATGGGCGCGTATGTGATTGGTCGAGCGGCCATCG
>RRZU010049681.1_pt1 | contig 27611 bp, 17 predicted proteins | sample 2165561 | NCBI WGS metagenome assembly RRZU01 (sample SAMN10456909, study PRJNA506462) | wastewater metagenome | isolation source: wastewater sludge | place: USA: Moscow, Idaho | reverse complement strand
GGAGTTGCATGTGCGTGTGGCTCTGCTCAACCGTTTCACGCAACTCGGGCGCCCGAGCACGGTGCCCGTGGGTGCCATGGCATAGCTGCGTCTGGGGCTGGGGTAATCTCGTCTGCCTTCCGACTTGTGCAACAAAGCCATACAAGAACATAAATTGATTAAATCCGAATCTCATTCCATCGCAATAATTGGGCTCGCCTTTCGTTTTCCTGGGGATCTTTGTGCTGAGGATTCGTTCTGGGATGCGCTGAAACAAAAGCGCGATCTGGTTACTCAGATTCCAGAAGATCGTTGGTCTACAAGTGAACTCAAGCACCTTAAGCGTTCTGAACATGGGCGGAGTATTACTTTTTCCGCTGGTGTGCTTTCGCGCATAGATGAGTTTGATGCAGGTTTCTTTGGGATTTCTCCACGCGAGGCCGCGTGGCTAGATCCTCAACAGCGTCTTTTACTTGAGCTTTCTTGGGAGGCGATGGAGAACGCCGGTGTAATGCCATCGACGATGGCTGGTTCCGACTGTGCTGTATATGTCGGCATCTCAAGTCTGGATTATGGGGTGCGCAGCTTGGACGATATGGCCAGCATGAGTGCGCACTCGATGACCGGCAATACGTTGAGCATTGCTGCTAACCGTCTTTCTTATGTCTTTGATCTCCGCGGCCCTTCACTGGCGGTGGACACTGCATGTTCGTCGTCTCTGGTCGCTTTGCACCATGCCTGTAATAGCCTGCGTGCAGGGGAAGCATCGATGGCCATGGTTGGCGGGGTGAACCTGCTGCTGCATCCTTATCCCTTCGTCGGTTTCACAAAGGCGTCCATGCTGTCTGCTGATGGGCGCTGCAAACCATTTGACGAGGCTGGTAACGGTTATGTGCGTTCTGAAGGCAGCGCGGTACTTTTGCTTAAGCCGCTAGAGCACGCGTTGCGAGATGGTGACAATGTTCACGCAGTGATTTTGGCCAGTGGTGTGAACGCCGATGGTGCGCGCAAGACGGGTATCACGATTCCTAGTAGCGATGGTCAGGCTGAACTCATGGCCGAGGTGCTGGGGCGCAGTGGCCTCAAGCCAGAGGATGTGGATTTCATTGAAGCTCATGGCACGGGCACGGCAGTGGGAGATCCCATAGAAACGGCGGCGATCGGACGTGTCTATGGGCAGAAACGAAACAAGCCGCTGCCCATAAGCTCGGTCAAAGCCAATCTGGGGCATTTGGAATCTGCCTCGGGCATGGCAGGTTTGGTCAAGGCGATGTTGGCTCTGAAGCATCGGGCTTTGCCACCAGCGCTCCATTTGCACAAACACAACCCTCGTATCGACTTTGCCGGCCTCAACTTGCAAACCGTTGGCGAGTACATGCCCATAGAAAAGCAGGGCAGCAAGCCGTTGGTGGCAGGCGTCAACTCCTTTGGTTTTGGCGGGGCGAATGCGCACGTATTGCTGCAGGAGTACCAGCCGACATGTGAGGGGCAGGAGGCGGCGCTTGTGCCTGCGCCATCGACAGGCCTTATGCCTTTGCTTTTGTCAGCGCGCACAGATGAAGCTTTGCGCGCCATGGCGCAGCGCTATGCTGATCTGCTCCAAGACCGTTCCAGGCAAGAGGTTCAAGCGATTGCTCATGCTGCGGCGCTTGGTCGCGAACTCATGGAAAAACGTCTGGCGCTTTACCCAGCTGACGCTCAGTCGGCGTCGGGCATGTTACGCCGCTATGCCCAAGATGGCTCGTGTGCTGGTGTTTATGCCGAAGAGGCCATGACTCAGTCCGGTGACGTGGCCTTTGTATATGCCGGCAATGGAGCGCAGTGGCTGGGCATGGGCCAGCGGTTGCTGTCCGAATCGCCACAGTTCGCTGCGATCTTGGCGGAATTGGATGCCGCAATGCGGCCGCTGGCGGGCTTTTCGCTGATCGAGGAACTCCAGGCAGAGGAGATGGCGTCCCGTTTCCATGACACCAGCGTTGCCCAACCGCTGCTGTTCGCCATCCAGGTGGCGATCACACGCATTTTGGCCCAGGCTGGGGTGAAGCCCAGTGTCACGACAGGGCATAGCGTTGGAGAGATCGCTGCAGCATGGGCGGCGGGAGCCTTGACCTTGGATCAAGCCATTGAAGTCATCTGTGCACGCAGCAAGGCGCAGGCGTTGACACGTGGCACTGGACGTATGGCCGCCGCTGGTATGACAGACCAGGCTGCAAGAGACCTTATCGCGGATCTGGGGCTGGATGTCGAAGTGGCCGGGCTCAACAGCCCCGCAAGCATTACGCTCTCAGGCAGTCTGGACGATCTGCAACGCCTGCAGCGTGTAGTGGAGCCCAATGGCACATTCTTCCGCCTATTGGATCTCGACTATGCGTTTCACAGTCGACAGATGGATCCTATTGAGCAGCAGCTACGACAGTGGCTGCAAGGTCTGCAGTCCACTGCGGCGCAGGCGGCAACCTTTGTGTCCACGGTGACAGGCGATGTGCTGGCTGGCGATGAGTTGAATGCCAGTTATTGGTGGCGCAATGTGCGCGAGCCGGTTCGCTTTCAGCAGGCCGTGGACAAGGCCGCCGAACTGGGATGCCGGATCTTCGTGGAAATAGGCCCCCACGCCATCTTGCAGCGCTATATCTCGGATACCCTGACCTCCGCCAAACTCAAGGGCAGAGTGCTGCCTACACTGCGCCGAGGCGATGATGGCCTGCAGCGACTGGAAGAAGCTGCGTTGCGCACCTTGTTGCAGGGAGATGCTGCGTCGCTTATCGATCTGTTCGGCCCAACCTTCCAGCACATTGCTTTGCCCACCTATCCGTGGCAGCGGCAAAAGCACTGGCATCCCCGTTCCAGCGAGGCTGCGTTGACCTTCGATCATCGAAGGGTGCATCCTTTACTAGGGTGGCGTCTCCAAAGCACCCATCCAGAGTGGGAAAACACGCTGGATATGCAAACGCAACCTTGGCTGGCCGATCATCAGATCAGCGGCGCCATCGTCTACCCTGGTGCCGCCTATGCCGAAATGGCCTTGGCTGCAGCGCGTGAATGGTTGCAAGTGCCGCGCTGCGCGGTGGAGCAGCTCGACATCATCGCCCCCATGGTGTTCGACGGCGAGCACAGCCGAACACTACGGTTGACGCTGAATCCGCGCGATGGCAGTTTCCAGATCTGCAGCCGCCAGCGATTGAGCGCCGATGATTGGACGCTGCATGCGACAGGGCGTGTCCTTGAAGCTGCGGGCCAGGTGCCCGTTCCCAGAATCCCTGCGGTTGATGCTGCATCGCGCAGCACGCTGGATCAGGCGGCGCACTACCGGCTGACAACATCGCTGGGTTTGAACTACGGGCCAGCCTTCCAGGGGTTACAGCAGGCATGGGTTGCAAATGCGCACCTGGAAGCTTGCATTACGCAGCCGCCATCGCTGAGCCCGTCGGATTACCTGTTGCACCCGGCCTTGCTGGATGTCTGTTTCCAAACCTTGGTGGATTTCTTCGCCCAACGTATTGAAGCAGGTCAGGGGATCGCCCTGCTGCCGGTGAAGATGGGCTATATCGAGATCTGTGCGAACGGAAAAGTGACTCGTTTGCGTGCACAGTTGTTGCGCAACAGTCATCGATCCGTACTGGCGGACTTCGAGTTGCTAGATGCCGATGAACAGCTGGTGGCGGTCATCCGTGGCTGCCGTTTTCGCGCCGCCCATCTCAAGCGCCACGTACAGGAGAAGATCGCCCAATGGAGCATCACTCCTTGCTTGCGACCGCATCCACTCGATGCTGTGCAGGCTCCGCTGTTGCCATCCGCTGCACTGCTGCAGCATGCCAAGGATGCGCTGGCTGCGCATGCCGCTCAGCGGCAAGGGTGGTTCAAGCAAACACTTCCGTTGATCGAAGCCCTGGTTCTTTCGTTTGGCTATGAAGCCTGTGAGCAATTGCGTCGGTTGCGTGGACAGGATTGGGCGCAACTGTTTGAAACGCCTTATGGACGCTGGCTGGCTGGCCTCATGCGCAGGGAGGCACTGCTTGTGCCCAGCATCGAAGGCGATCTGGATTTAGCTGAAGCGCCTGGTCTGCCAGCTGCGGCCGAACTTTGGCGCGCCATACTCCAGGACAACCCGGAATGCCTGCCGCAACTGTCGATGCTTGGCCGTGTCGGCCGCCAGTTGGTCGGTTTGCTTGATCGAACGGTGGATGCATCCTCCTTGGTCAGCGAACTGCACCATTCCCCGATTGCCGAAGCCATACACCATACGGATCCCTCCTATGCGGGCGTGCGCATGGCGCTTGAAGCCATGCTGGTTCGGGCTGCCAGCGACTGGCCGGCTTCTCGCCGACTGCGTGTGCTGGAAATATCTGTCGGTCCCAGCGATCTGCCCCATGTCCTGCTAAATGCATTGCCTCAGGATCGGTTTGACTACGTGCTGGCTGTGGCAGACCCTGTTTTGCAGGCCCGCCAAGGGTCAGAGTTCCAGGCACATGCCAACATCGCTGTGACGGGGTTCGATCCGCTCGCTCTGAATGTTGTGTTGCCGACGCAATCTCCTCAGAGCTTTGATGTGCTGGTATTGCGCCATAGCCTGCACCGCAGCATTGACCCTCAGGCAGCTCTGGCACGGCTGCGAACACTTTTGACCATCGACGGTACTCTCTGGCTGGCCGAGCGCCATGCCGACTGGAGCATAGACTTTGTTGAAGGTTTAGATCCGCAGTGGTGGCATGAAGGTCAAGATGCCGAGCCGCAATCCGCGCTGCAGACACCGCAGACTTGGCAGCATTTGCTGCAGGGCACAGGCTTTGACGACGTTACGCTTTTCCTTGAACCACAAGCCCAGGGATTGTCTGCAGGGGCCTATCTGCTGTTGGGTCGCAGTCCCGCTTCATCAAAGCTGGAGTCGCCACCCGAGGCAACTCAGGCTTTCGGGAGTTGGCTGCTACTGGTTGACGCTGCCAGCCAAACCTGTGCTCAGCAGTTGGGCGCACGCCTGAGTGAACGGGGTCAGCAGGTATGCATTGCCGAACACCCCGATGCGGCGCAACTGAGCAGCGCGAGCCATGTCGTGAGCCTGGTCGGCTGGCAGGATGGTGCCGATGCTGCGGCGCAGACGCTGGGGCTGCTGCTGGGTGATATTCAGACACTGGCTCGCCAGCAGGCGGGGCAGATGCCTCAGTTGTGGATGATCACCCGTGGCGGTGCATTGGCCTGCCCATTGCCAGAGGACGTGCTTCCCAATCCTGCTCAGGGTGCGCTGTGGGGGTTTGGGCGTGTCGTCATGAACGAGGTGCCGCAACTGCGCTGCACGCTGATTGAGCTGGCATGCGATTTAAACCATCCAGCATCGTTGTTGCGGTTGGAAAACGAGCTGCTGCACCCCGATGGTGCCAGCGAGATCGTGTTGGGCAGTACGGCACGCTACTGCCTGACCATGCATGCCTCGCAAGCCATCGTGACTGCGCCGGCGGCTGCCGTTTCTGCGCCGTCCGCACCGCAAGTGCGTCTGGATTTTCATGTGCCGGGGCAATTGCGCAATCTGGTCTGGCTGCCACAGGCCGAACGCGCGCTGCGGGATGATGAGGTCGAGGTGCGAACGCAGGCCACGGGTCTGAATTTCCGTGATGTCATGTACCTCATGGGTTTGCTGCCAGACGAGGCCGTCGAAAACGGCTTTGCCGGTGCCAGCCTGGGGCTGGAGTTCTCTGGCGTGGTTAGCCGCGTGGGTAGCCAAGTGCGCGATCTGCAGGTGGGTGATGCCGTCATGGGCTTTGGCGCCTCCTGTTTCGCCAGCCATGTGGTTACACCGGCTCATGCGGTGGCCCCTATGCCTGCGCACTGGTCTTTCGAGGCCGCAGCCACCGTACCTACGGTCTTTCTCACGGTCTACTACGCATTTAAGCAGCTGGCCGATCTACAACCTGGTGAGCGCGTTCTGATCCATGGCGCAGCAGGTGGGGTGGGCATCGCAGCCATCCAGCTTGCACGCCACTTGGGGGCGCAGATCTATGCCACAGCCGGTAGTGACGAAAAGCGTGACTTTGTTCATCTGCTCGGTGCAGACCATGTCTTCGACTCGCGCAGCCTGTCATTTGCCGAAGATGTGATGACAGCCACCGGCGGCCAAGGCGTGGATGTAGTGCTGAATTCACTGGCCGGCGAGGCCATGCGCCGCAGCCTGGATGTGCTCAAACCTTTTGGGCGCTTTTTGGAGTTGGGTAAACGCGACTTCTTTGAGAACACGCCGGTGGGGTTGCGCCCGTTCCGCAACAACATCAGCTATTTCGGCATCGATGCAGACCAATTGATGAATGGCCGCCCGCAACTTGCGGCACGTTTGTTCAAAGAAGTCATGGCCTTGTTCCACGAACAGATACTGGCGCCGCTGCCGTTGCGCCGCTTCAGCGCGGATCATGTGGTGGATGCCTTCAGGTTCATGCAACAGGCACGTCACATCGGAAAGATCGTGCTGTCCCTTGATATCCTGCCGCAGGTCAGCGCGGCCGATGGCGCCCGCTCTACACCCGCATTGTTCAATGATGACGATTGCTGGCTCGTCACCGGAGGCTTATCAGGCTTTGGCCTTGAATCCGCACGCTGGTTGGCGGGGCAGGGGGTTCGCAACCTGGTATTGGTAGGCCGTCGCGGCACACAGACACCGGGCTCACAAGATGCCGTGAATACGCTGACTGCACAGGGCGTTCGCGTGTTTGCTACGGCCTGTGATGTGGCTGATGCAGCGGCACTGGCCGCCCTGATGCAATCCCTGCCCGAAGATCTACCTGCGTTGTCCGGTGTGCTGCATGCTGCGGCGACCTTCGACGACCGCCTCTTGCTCAATTTGGATACCCAAAGCATGAGCAGCGTGCTGACGGCTAAATTGCAAGGCGCTTGGAATTTGCACCTGGCCACGGCAACCATGCCCTTGAAGCATTTTGTGTTGTATTCATCCATCACCACGGCCATCGGCAATCCAGGTCAGGGCAATTACGTGGCTGCCAATGCGGGCCTGGAGGCGCTTGCCGCATTGCGCCAGCGCACGGGTCTGCCGGCGACTTGCATGGCTTGGGGCCCCATTGGGGATGCGGGCTATCTGGAGCGCAACCAGGCTGTCAAAGATGGTTTGGCGCAGAGACTGGGCAAACCCCCGGTGGGTGCGGCCGATGCCCTGACCGAGCTGAGTCAGGCATTGCGCTCAGATCAAGCCATCGTCATGCCCGCTGACTTCGACTGGAATGTGTTGGCACGCTTGCTACCCTCCTCGACAGGCAGTCGTTTTGCCATGCTCAATCGTCTGCGCGAGGAGTCGTCCTCCGGCACCGATGCCACAGACATCGGTGCGCTGCTGGCCGGCAAAACGCCGCAAGAGGCAGCGGCCATCATCAGCGACATGGTGACGCAGGAGGTCGCTCAGGTGCTGTGCATACCGGCGGCAGGCATCAAGCCCCAGGCATCGCTGCACGATCTGGGAATGGACTCGCTGATGGCGGTTGAACTTGCCTTGGGGCTGGAACAGCGCTTTGGTATCCAGCTGCCGGTCATGATGTTGAATGACGCCCCCTCCGTGAGCAACGTCACTGCGCGCATTGTCGAGAAATTAGTGGGTGGGGATTCCGAAAGCGAACCACCAACGCAGCAAGAAAGCCAGCTTGCCCTTGTCACCGCTGCACTCCAGCAACACGGCGAAGGTCTGACGACCGAACAACTCCAAACGCTGGCACAGGATGCGCAACGGCTCGCACAACAGGGAACAGCACTCATCCCATGAACAAGACCCCACTAGCCCAGCAGGCCAAAACACAGCTGATCGATCGCATCCTCGGCCGCAAGGCCAGCGCATCTCAGCAGCCGGTAGCGGGGGCAAGACTCGCGCCACGCTCTTCGGTCGATCCCGCTTTGACCCGCTTTGACCGCCATCCCGGCTACGAAAAAATGCTGGTTCCGAAAGCGGTGGCCGATCGTCTGGGGCTGGATAACCCATTCTTTCGCATCCACGAGGGCATGGCAGGTGCCACCAGCCATATTGCCGGGCGCGAGTTCATCAACTTCTCCAGCTACAACTACCTGGGCCTCTCAGGCCACCCCGAGGTTAACCAGGCAGCCAAGGATGCGATTGACCATTACGGCACCTCCGCATCGGCCAGCCGCCTGGTCGCTGGCGAGCGCCCCATACAACGAGAACTGGAACAAGCCTTGGCTGCGGTTTATGGCGTTGAAGACAGTATCGTCTTTGTCAGCGGCCATGCCACCAATGTCAGCACCATTGGCTACCTGTTCGGACCCAAGGATTTGGTGCTGCACGACAGCTTGATCCACAACAGTGTGCTGCAGGGCATTGAATTGTCCGGCGCGGCAAGGCGGCCGTTTGCGCACAACGACCTCACGGCGCTGGACCAGATACTGGCCGAGAGCCGCGGACGCTTTGAGCGAGTACTCATCGTGGTTGAAGGCCACTACAGCATGGATGGCGACATCCCAGATCTGCCGGCACTGATTGACATCAAACGCAGACACCAGGCATTTCTGATGGTGGACGAGGCCCACTCGCTCGGCGTGTTAGGGGAAGGCGGTAAGGGCCTGCACGAGCACTATGGCGTGGACGGCCGCGAGGTGGACATCTGGATGGGCACGCTCTCCAAAACCCTGGCAGGCTGCGGCGGCTACATCGCTGGAGAGCGCGCGCTGGTGGAACACCTCAAGTACGCAGCCCCTGGCTTTGTCTACAGCGTGGGCATTGCACCCGCTCTGGCTGCGGCATCGCTGGCAGCGCTTCGCGTCATGCAAAAAGAGCCAGAGCGTGTGCAGAAATTGCAACACAACACCCGTTTTTTCCTGCAACAGGCGCGAGCTGCTGGCCTGGATATTGGTATGTCACAAGGTCACTCCATCATTCCGCTGATGACCGGCAGCTCCATCAAGGCCGCAAAACTTTCCAGCCAGCTCTTTGAGCATGGCATCAACGTCCAACCCATTCTTCATCCAGCTGTCGAAGAGAAAGCCGCCAGATTGCGCTTCTTTCTCAGTAGCGAGCACAGCCAGGCGCAAATAGAATTCAGTATTCAAACCATCCAAGAATTGACTTCATGACTGCTCTAACTCTGATTCCAGTTGTATTGTGTGGTGGCTCAGGCTCTCGCCTGTGGCCTGTGTCGCGTGAAGCACATCCCAAGCCATTCATTCGGCTCGGTGATGGGCAAAGTCTGCTGCAAAAAGCTTTCCGGCGTGGTGCTCAACTACCAGGGGTCGCAGAGATTCTGACGGTCACCAACCGCGAACTGTTGTTCAAAACAAAAGATGAATATCGCGAAGTGAACTCCATGGGGTTGGCAACATCGTTCATCCTCGAACCCTTTGGCAGGAACACCGCAGCAGCCATTGCAGCAGCGGCGCTGCATGTGTCAAAGATGCATGGTGAAGAAGCCATCATGCTGGTGCTGGCCGCAGATCATCTGATCGCAGACCACCAGGCTTTTTCCTCAGCGGTTTCCCAGGCGACTGTGCTGGCGCGTCAACAGAAATTAGTCACATTTGGCATTCAGCCGGATGCACCTGAAACAGGTTACGGTTACCTTGAAGTCGAAGGTCACGACGTATTGCGCTTTGTTGAAAAACCTTCACAGGAGAAGGCGCGTGAATACATGGACTCTGGCCGCTTCTTGTGGAACTCCGGCATGTTCTGCTTTCAAGCAGGCGCCATGCTGCAGGCCTTGGCGGCGCATTGTCCCGAAATTCTCTCCAAGACTCAGAAATGCGTTGAGCAGTCCCGTCAAGTTCAAGGTGAAGGCGTCATTGAGCAGGAGCTGGATGCAGCGACATTTGCCGAGGTCCCGGATGACTCTATCGACTACGCAGTTATGGAGCGATCTGCCCAAGTCGCCGTGGTGCCTTGCTCGATTGGTTGGAGCGATATCGGCTCTTGGGGCGCACTTGGCGATCTCATCATGCCCGATGCGAACGGCAATCGCATTAAAGGGGAGGCAGTCTTGCATGATGTTTCCAACTGCTTCATCCAGAGCAACCAGCGCATGATTGGTGCGGTCGGCGTCGACAACCTGGTGATTGTCGATACTCCCGATGCTTTATTGGTTGCAGACGGAGATCGCGCACAGGATGTCAAAGTCCTTTACAAAGAGCTCAAGGCACAAGGTCACGACACTTATAAACATCATCTGACCGTGCACCGTCCGTGGGGCACATATACGGTTCTCGAAGAAAATCCGCAATATAAAATCAAGCGCATCGAAGTGAAACCAGGTGCGTCTTTGTCGTTGCAGATGCATCACCATCGCAGCGAGCACTGGATTGTTGTGAGCGGCATGGCCAGGGTGGTCAATGGTGATAGCGAACTCTTTGTCAGGACCAACGAATCCACATATATCTCTGCGGGCCATAAGCATCGGCTGGAAAACCCTGGGTTACTGGACTTGGTCATGATCGAAGTGCAAAGCGGCCAATACCTTGGCGAAGACGACATCGTGCGTTTTGAAGATGTGTATGGCAGGGCTTAAAGTGAAGATTACAAAATTACGCCAGACTTGGCAAAAACATCGGCTGTTCTGGCTCACGGTGGTTATGCCCACTGCATTGGCGATTTTCTATTTTTGTTTTATCGCTGCCGACGTATACATAAGTCAATCTCGTTTTGTGGTGCGAAGTCCTGAGCGCCAAACCGCTTCACCACTAGGGGCGTTTCTAAAAGGCAGCGGATTTTCAAGGTCACAGGATGACAGCTACAGCGTACAGGATTTTATTCTTTCGAGAGATGCATTGCGTGCATTGGATGAAAAGCTAGATTTACGCACCGCTTTTTCCAAGGGCGACATTATAGGTGGTTTCCCTGGCGTCGACCCGGATGATAGTTTTGAAAACATGCACCGCTATTACCAAAAGGTAGTCAGTGTGCAACTCGATTCAATTTCCTCGATCGGCACACTGAACGTGAGCGCATTCGCCGCAGAAGATGCATACCGTATCAATGCAGAACTATTGCAGGAAGCGGAAGGTATTGTCAACCAACTCAATGAGCGTGGGCGTCGAGACATGGTTCGCTTTGCCAGCAATGAGGTGAGCATCGCAGAAAAAGCTGCAAAAAAAGCAGCATTGGTCTTGGCAGACTACCGTAATAAAATGGGCGTCATTGATCCGGAGAAGCAGAGCGCTATTCCAATGCAGCAAATCGCCAAATTGCAGGATGAATTAATCAGCAGTAAGGCACTGCTGTCCCAACTGCATCTATCGGCACGTGACAATCCGCAGATTCCAGTTCTCAGAGCCCGTATTCAATTGCTTGAGGGGGAGATTCAAAAAGAAAGTGAGAAAATAGCAGGCGGCGGATTTTCACTAGCCAGCAAGGCTGCAGACTTCCAGCGTCTTGCGCTGGAAAAAGAGTTCGCTGACAGGCAGCTGGCTAGCGCCATGGCATCTTTGGAGCAGGCACGCAACGAGGCTCAGCGTCAGCAACTGTATCTCGAACGTATCGTCCAGCCCAGTCTGCCAGATGCAGCTGTGGAGCCGCGCCGCATTCGTGCGATAGCTGCCGTTTTCGTGCTAGGTTTGATTGTCTGGGGTGTGCTTTCAATGCTGATTGCGGGCATTAGGGAGCACCAGGATTGAGTGCCGTCAAAGAAAACACGCTGGCACGCTCATTGGCGATCCAATTGCGGGTGATTCATGCGCTTTTGCTGCGTGAGATCATTACGCGATTTGGTCGCCATGGCCTGGGTGTGCTTTGGATAATGTTAGAGCCAATGCTTTTTACGGCTGGAGTATCAACACTTTGGTATTTGGCTAAATTACATACAATGTCTGAAATTCCGATCGTGGCTTTTGCGGTTACCGGATGTTCTTCTGTGCCGATGTGGCGCAGCGCGGCAGGTCGGTGTTCAAAAGCATTAGAGCCAAATTTGTCGCTGATGTATCACCGTAATGTCAAGGTGATTGATATATTCCTTGCGCGAATCATTTTGGAATGGATTGGCGCAACCGCATCAATTATATCTTTGACACTTATTTTTAGCAGCGCAGGTTTGATGAAGCTCCCTCATGATTTGTCTACTGTAATTGCAGGCTGGTTGCTTCTCGCTTGGTTCTCATCGGCATTAGGTTTTGTGGTTGGTGCAGTTTCTGAGCGGTCAGAGACTTTTGAGCGTATTTGGCACGTAATTACTTATTTGATGTTTCCTCTTTCAGGTGCAGCCTTTATGGTGGAGTGGCTACCTGCAACGACACAGGATAATGCTTTGTGGGTGCCGATGGTGCATGGGGTAGAAATGCTTAGGCACGGATATTTTGGCGATGTGGTACGTACACACGAAAATCCCGTGTACTTCGCGTTGGTTAATCTTGTTTTAACCTTGGTTGGTCTGGCGCTAGTGCGTGAGAGTGGTCGTAGGGTACAACCAGAATGATAAGGCTCACTAACATATGCAAGTCTTATGTGACTCGTAGCGGTTCGCACACTGTTCTTGATAGTCTTAATCTCTGCATTGAGCCTGGAGAGAAGATTGGTATCTTGGGGCGTAACGGGGCTGGCAAATCGACATTGATACGAATTCTATCCGGTGCCGAGCGGCCGGACAAAGGAAGTATCGTGCGCGGCATGAGTATTTCTTGGCCTCTTGCTTTCGGCGGTGCTTTTCAAGGAAGTCTGACAGGTCTTGATAATCTGAAATTTATTTGCCGCGTTTATGGCGCAGATTACAGAGGAAAGATCGACTATGTTCAGGAATTTGCGGAATTGGGAGCCTATTTTCGCGAACCTGTGAAAAGCTACTCAGCCGGGATGCGTGCACGATTGGCATTTGCCATATCCATGGCTGTCGATTTCGATTGCTTTCTTATCGACGAAATTATCTCGGTTGGAGATGCTCGATTCCATGAAAAATGCCAGATTGAATTGTTCGAAAAGCGACGCGATCGTGCATTCGTCATGGTTTCGCACGAGGCCCACAACATCCGGGCGCAATGCAAGCGAGTAGGTGTTTTGCACGCAGGAAAACTGGAGTTGTTTGACGATGTGGATTTGGCGTACGCCTACTATCAGGAAGCTGTGAAATGAAGCTTCATCTCATAGAGCGTTACTTGCAGACGTTACTGATGCCCATGTGGCTGCGGCGCATCTTGGTGTATAGGGCTAGGCAGGAGGCGGTTTCCAAAGCGGATGTCATGCATTCCGAAGAGGTTCGCAAGCTGTATCTGGATTTGTCAGTCATTGCGCAGCATGACGCAGGCACCGGCATACAACGACTGGTTCGCTCGGTTGCAACGACGTTTGCGGCTGAATCGCCGCACGGATGGCAAGTACTTTTCTGTGCAGCAACACACTGCAAGGGCTACAGGCAGATCGCATGGCCTGAAAAGACCGGTGCAGAAAGCGAGTTGCCATGGAGTGCCGGTGATGTTTTTCTCGGCCTTGATTTTGCACTAGACACTATTCCCCGCGATCGGAGAGATCTTTTGCGGATGAAGCAGCAAGGGGCGCATTTCTGGTTCGTCATGTATGACTTGTTGCCTCAAAAAATGCCTGACTGGTTTTCTGACAAGTTGGTGGTGCGCTATCGGCGCTGGCTGCAGACGATCTGTGAGATTGCAGATGGATTTTTCTGCATATCCCCCGCTGTAACCCAGGAAATGCGTGAGTATCTGAGCCAGGACTTGGGTTTGCCTCAGCGATTGATGCCCGCCTTGGTCACTTTACCAATGGGGTGGGACATTTCCCATGCGCCGCACAGCCAGGGAATCAGCCCAGAGGTGGAAGCACTGCTGAAAGACATTCAGGAAAAGGAATTGCCGACAGCACTTATGGTTGGGACCTTGGAGCCCCGAAAAGGGCATGCCGATGTCTTGGCCGCCTTTGAGTGTCTATGGGAGCAAGGTCGAAACAGTCGCCTGGTGATTGCAGGGCGGCCAGGCTGGAAAACCGAGGCTTTGCAACTGACGCTCCGAAAGCACAAAGACCAGGGCATGCCAGTGCAGTGGATCGATGATGCGACGGATGAAGAAATCGAGCGGCTCTATGCTGCCTGCTCCGGTGTCATTGTCGCGTCGCATGGGGAAGGTTTTGGGTTGCCGCTACTCGAGGCCTTGGGTCACGATAAGCCAGTGCTGGCGCGTGATATACCCGTTTTTCATACGATAGACGCTGCGGCCATCAGCTATTTCCCAGCTGAAGTTACGGATTTGCAGCTTGCAGGCCATATTGAACGCTGGATATCCCCGTCCAGAGCAACCGCAGTTACTTCATCACCCTTAGCGCTGCCTTCGTGGACGGATACTGTTGCAGCAATAACATTCGGTCTGGAAGAACATACAAAGTTTCAAATGCGGGTGAATACTTGATATTTTTTATTGAAGTATTTATTAATAGATAAAATATATAATCTCTGAATTTAAGATGTGAATTTAAGATATGAACTTAAGGTATGAATTTGTCGATACAGCACATGCAAAATATTAAGCCAGCAAAATCACTGTCTGAAATCCTTGATGCGAAGGATGATGCATCATTCTTGAGTTCTGCATATATTACCTTGTTGCGCAGGTCACCTGACCCGGAGGGTTTTACCTATTATTCCGAAAAACTCGCAGGAGGGAAGGCTCGACGCAAAATCCTGATAGAAATCGCGTCCTCTTCAGAAGGTCGCAGCATGGCCGTTTCTTTGCCAGGGCTGGAGAAAATGATGAAATATCAGTATCTCAGGAATCTATTCGTGCCGAAAAAGAAAGCATCGATTGTAGATCTGCCAAAAGAGGGAGGGAGGCAGGTGAATTCGAATGCTGGGGTGATCGTCAAATCCGATGGATACGACCATGTTTGCATGCGTGCGAAATATATACCGCGAGAAGATTTCTATAGCAATATTTATACTCGCCACAAACGATCGCAGCGATCCAAAATTTGGTTTGATTTGACTTGCTCCATGGAATGGTCAGGTGGTGTCGTTGGTATTGTCCGTGCTGAGCTAGAGGTTGCCGCTGGACTAAAGAAAAATTATCCAGAAGTTGGTTTCGTTGTTTCGCTTGGTAAAGGATTTGTTGAAATACCTCATAATCAGTTGGATTGGCTTTTTAGTGCAAAAAATGTTGCAGAAGCATACATAGAATATTTCTCTAGAGGTGCAAATAAGAATTCTAATCCTGAAAAAGTACATGTTTCTATTCCTGCCGATGAAGATTTTTATCATCCGTTTGCAGACGGCGATGCCGTTATCGCTATGGGATGGATGGATAGTAATAAAGAAGTAAATTACGAAAAAGTAAAGCGAGAGCTTGAAAGCTTCTATATCTGCTATCTTGTGTACGACACTATTCTTCTGAATGATGAAACCCGCAGATTTTATTCAGAAGAAGGGCGGAATAAATTCGGGAATTATCTTAGATGGATCAGTGAGCATGCAGATTTTATTCTCTATGGAGGAAAAACTGCAAAAGATGACGCAGAGAGAATTCAGAAGGAGAGAGGATGGTCAACACCGGCTGGACTCGCTGTAAAATTTGGCACGGATATTTTTAAAAAAATAGATAATGTCGATGAAAAATCTTTGCTGCGCAAGATTGGAGTCACAGGAGATTTTATTATCACGGTTGGCTCTATAGAGCCAAGAAAAAATCACGACACGCTCTATCGTGCATACTTATATGCATTAGAAAATTCTTTGGAAATGCCGCAGTTGGTGATATGTGGTAAGCCTATGTCACGTACAGCTAATCTTATGGAGACTCTTGCAAGAGATCCAAGGATACAAGGAAAAATAATTCATTTAACACCCTCGGAGCAAGAGCTGGCATTATTGTATAAGCATTGTATTTTTACTGTTTTGCCCAGTCTTTATGAAGGCTGGAGCTTGACCTTGCCTGAAAGTCTTGGTCAAGGAAAGTTTTGCATTGCTACAAATACGCCCTCTTTAAAGGAAATCGGTTCTGAGTTAGTCGATTTCGTAGATGATTGGGATGTGAAGGGGTGGGCGGAGTTGATTTCTAATTATGCGGGTAACAAAAATAAACTCGCTGAGCGGGAGCATCTTGTTCGAAAGAAATGGCCTGTTTCTACTTGGAGCGAATCTGCTCGATCTATTTATCAGGGGGTGTCGAATTATGTTGAAAGCAATCCTGCTAAAAAGCTAAAACCAGAAATATGGATTGATTTGACAACAAGCTATCTTTTTGCACGTGATATTGGAGGAATCGTGCGTGCAGAGCTGGCATTGGCGCGTCATATCTACCAGCAAAATTCAGACGTACATTTTTTTGCTTTTGATAGAGGTAATTTCTTTGAGATAAAAAGGGATTTGTTATTGTGGCTTCTAAATGATCACGATATAACGCAGCAATATTATGCTTTCCATGATTATTGGGCGAAAAAAGAAGGTGCGGGTGAAGCATATCGGAATCCTTTTGCAACCGGTGTTTATCCAGGGCATCCTGATATAATTCAGAGATTTCCTGCTGATGCAATATTTATGTTTTTCGCTATTGATACAGCGTCAGGATATTTGTCACGAAATCAACGAATCGTTGAAATTGTAAAGAATAGTCCTAAAGCCATGTTGGTTCAGCTGATCTATGACTTTACACCTGTTCTGTTCCCGCAGCTCCATATGGCGGAAACCTGTGAGCCTTACCTGCCATTTGTCAAGCATGCTTACAACGAGTTCGATTTGCTGATTTTTGGCGGAAAGACAGCTATGAAGGACGGTGAGCGTTTGCGCAGTGAGGCGGGGTGGAAAAAACCGCAAACAGAATATATTGAGTTTGGATCCGACGTTGGCTCAGGAAAATTGAATTTTTCCTTGGAAGAAGATAAAACTGCGCTCAAAAAATTTGGCATCACCGGAAATTTCGTGATGACGGTTGGTACTATCGAGCCGCGGAAAAATCATGAAATGCTCTACAAGGCATTTTTGACGCTACGCAAACGTGGATTCAAGAACTTGCCTCAGCTTGTGATCGTTGGCAAACCAGGTTGGAAGACAGAAGATTTCCGGGCCATTCTGGAAGATGATGATCGTGTTACCGACCTGATAAAAGTGATTAGGCCGAATGACGAGGAGTTGGCTGCACTCTATCGCAACTGTCAGTTCACGCTTCTGCCTTCTTTTTATGAGGGATGGAGCCTTACTTTGCCCGAAAGCCTGGGCTACGGAAAGTTCTGCCTGTCTGCAGATAATGCACCGTTGAGAGAAACAGGGCGTGATCTTGTAGAGTACATCAACCCTCTGGATACCATTGCGTGGGCTGATCGCATCGCTTTTTATGTAGACCATCCTGATGCTCTGTCAGCTAAAGAGTCACGGATTCGCCAAGAGTGGAAATCTAAAACTTGGAAAGAATGCTCAAAGGAGCTTCTGGAGAAATCGTTACAGGCATACCAGCGAAAAATGGGAGATTAAGGCATATGGCGAAGATATTTATCACCGGTGTCAGCGGGTTTTTTGGAGGAAATCTGGCAAGTTACCTGCGCCGAAAAGGTCATGAAGTCGCTGGTGGATCAAGAACAACAAATAAAGAACGGGGTATCGATGCATTCGATCTCGGTTCTGTAGATGGGATGTACCAGGTGCTTGCGCTGCATCAGCCGGACATCATCATCCATGCTGCGGCACTTTCTTCAGTCACAGATGGATGCACGCTTGATTATTATCAAGTGAATACGCTGGGAACAGAAAATCTACTAAATGCAGTGGATAGATTGCAAAAGCGCATTCGATTCATCTATATCAGCACAGCGGGCGTTTATGGCAGCCAGGCAACGGAAATTCTGCACGAAGATCTGGTCCCAAATCCTGTGAGTCATTACGGCATAAGCAAGTATGCTGCGGAATGCTTGGTTCGTGCAGAATTTTCCAAGCGGCACGATGTGATGGTCATCCGTCCTTTCAATATTATTGGAGTTGGGCAGAAATTGGGGTTTATTTTCCCCAAGATTGTGCGCCATTTCAAAAATAGAATGGATGTTATCCGTCTTGGAAATTTGGAGCCGCGCCGCGACTATCTGGATGTCGAGAGTTGCTGTAATTACACCTATCAGCTGATATCCAACCCCAAAGCATATGGGGCGGTTGTAAATATGTGCTCAAACCATGGTACATCGGTGCGTCAGCTGGTGGATACTATGGTGAAAATAACCAAACACCCAATCAATATTGAGGTGGCTCCAGAGTTTGTGCGTACGAATGAAGTCTGGTCTCTGGTTGGTAGCGATGTGCTATTAAAGAAACTTTGCGGAGAGCCTGTAGCATTGAACCCGATTGAAAGTGTGTTGGAAGCGATGATCGATGCTGAATAAATATATTGAAGTATTGAGTGAATTTTATGAAAGATAAATATTATTTCTTAAAGAAGAAGTAATATCTATTAAGTGGTGTTTTAGTCAACGCTACTTTATAGGAGTGGATTTGATTGATAAAGAATTTAACCATATTATTTCTTTGGGTGGTCACTGCCAAACAGCGTATCAAATTAGGCGACATTTTGGCACCGACAAAGCATATCCACTGGATTGGTGGGTAACTCCTACTAGAGCGCTCGTTGAATTGTTCGAAAGCGGCTTTGTTGATATATTTCGCGAACAGAACATGAAAATTATGCAGGAAGACACGGGTCCTGCTGTGATGTGTGGTCGATATGGTTTGATGCATTACCATGATTTTGATGAGGCCAAGATAAATGGATCATATTCCCCTTACCTTGTCCGTGAAAAATGTGCAAAGAACAATAGCAAATTTGCATATCTTATTTCAAGACTTTTAAATGTATCTGGAAAAGTTCTTTTTATACGTTTTGCTTCTGGGTGGGCTCAATTTTACGAGAATGGAGGGCCGTTTGATGATGATCTCCTGCGGCGATTAATGCATGCATTGCGCGCAACATTGCCAAATGCAGATATTAATTTTCTGTTGTTAAATGACTACAATTCCCAGGCTGGGCTTCATGGGATTCTTATGCCTGGTGTTTTTACTTCTAATGTAAACAATTACGAAGAAAAACTTTGGTATGGAAGTAATCAAGGGTGGGATGAAATGTTCGAGCATCAAAAAATACGACTGCGTAAAGAAGTGTAGTTATAAAGATATTGCCAGTTATTAAGAAATTATGCTGAGTTTGAAATTTCAGATAACTACAGAGTAGTTCGCGGTTGAAGTGTAATTATGTTGTTTTAAGAAGATTAAAAATTTTTATTACTCAGAATTCAAGCGGCTTATTAATTGGTGGATTTAAGTTTTTTCAAGCGATTGTGATTCGGATTCTGGGGTGTAGAGATATTTTTAAATATATCTAAACTGGCATCGATAGAAATTTCATGTCAACCTTGGCTTTGTGCGAATTTTATAAACCAAGAGGAAGTAAATGACAGTAGCAATTATTACAGGGATTACTGGGCAGGATGGAGCATATTTGGCTCAATTCATGCTCAACAAAGGTTATACGGTTTACGGTACATATCGTCGCACTGCGTCTACCAATTTTTGGCGTATTCAGGAGTTGGGCATCGAAGCGCATCAGAACCTGCATCTGGTGGAATATGATTTAACAGACCTCAGCGCGAGCATTCGCCTCTTGCAAACGACGCAGGCGACGGAGGTCTATAACCTGGCCGCACAGAGCTTTGTCGGGGTATCGTTTGATCAGCCCATGACTACATCGGAAATCACCGGGCTGGGCGTGTTGAACGTTCTGGAGGCGATTCGGTTGGTGAATCCGAAGATCCGCTTTTATCAGGCGAGCACGTCAGAGATGTTCGGCAAGGTACAGGCTATTCCCCAGACCGAAACCACACCGTTCTATCCCCGCAGTCCTTATGGCGTCGCCAAGCTCTACGCGCATTGGATGACTATCAATTATCGCGAAAGCTACGATATTTTCGCGACCAGCGGGATTCTGTTCAATCACGAGTCGCCGTTGCGCGGCTTGGAGTTTGTCACGCGTAAGATTTCGGATGCGGTGTCACGCATCCATCTGGGCAAGCTTGATTGTTTGGAGCTGGGTAACCTGGATGCCAAGCGCGACTGGGGTTTCGCCAAGGATTATGTCGAGGGGATGTGGTTGATGCTTCAGGCGAAAAATCCAGATACTTATGTGTTAGCCACTGGGAGAACCGAAACAGTGCGCGACTTTGTACGGATGGCCTTCAAGGCTACGGGTGTGGAGTTAGAGTTTAAAGGCAAGGATGACGGTGAGGTTGGAATTGATGTGGCATCAGGTAGAACCGTAATCCGTGTCAACAAAAAGTTCTACCGCCCTGCAGAAGTCGATCTGCTGGTGGGTAGTCCTGAAAAAGCTACGCGCGAACTGGGATGGGCGCCAAAAACTACGCTCGAGGAGCTGTGTCAAATGATGGTTGAGTCAGACCTTCACCGTGTGAAAACAGGCATGTCATTCTGACCACTTTGATTAAAATGCAGTCCTATTGCAGGAAATTTTTTAATTCGAAGCAGACTGCTGCTTCGAATTTCGACGTTGTGGATGCCTAAGGCATCCGCACTATTGATTATTATTTCCACTGAAAATTTTGGACTGATTCAGTTAATTATTGAAGATTTTTACAGAGGTGGAGACAACTAACATAGGTGGGTTGGCTTTCAAAGATTGAAATGATATTCGACGAAAAATTTTTCGGGCTAAATACCAATATAAGAAAATTCCATATGCGACCACTGCGCACCCATATAGGAGTTTCAATCTTATCAACTTTGTTGCTTGCGGGATGCTCTTCCTACCCTGCGTGGCTGCCTGCGTCAGGACCTAGCGCGGAAGAAGTGACGGTGCAGGAGGCAGCGGAGCTTCCGATACCTGTCATTGATGTGACGGAAGGCGTCGCCCGTCAGGCGGCGGAAGTCGATCGTCGTGATCGATTCGGACAAGTTTTTGCCGACAATCAACCAATAGGCTATCGAGTAGGACCTGGAGATGTGCTGGAGGTGTCGATCTGGGAGGCTCCGCCTGCTGCACTGTTTGGTGTGGCGACATTGGACCCCCGTTCCGGAGCGATGAGCTCACGGGTGACTGCGTTGCCGGAGCAGATGATTTCCCATGAGGGGCAGATCAATGTTCCCTTTGCTGGGAGCATTGCGGCTGCAGGTAAATCGCCGCAGCAGATTGAGGTAGAAATCGCTCGCCGCTTGAACGGCAAAGCCAATCAGCCGCAGGTGATGGTGCGCGTGATCCGCAATGCTACGTCCAATGTGACTGTGGTTGGAGAAGTCGCCCAGAGTCAGCGCATGCCGTTGACTGCCAAAGGCGAGCGCCTGCTGGATGCCATTGCCGCAGCCGGTGGCGTGCGTCAGCCTGTGAATAAGGTGACGGTGCAGTTGGTGCGTGGTACGAAGGTGGCCAGCATGCCCTTGGATCGTGTGGTTCAAGCGCCTGGGGACAATGTGCTGTTGGCGCCTGGCGATGTGGTGACGGTCAACTTCCAGCCTTTGAGCTTTACGGCGCTGGGTGCAACGGGCAAGAACGAGGAAATCAACTTTGAAGCCCAGGGTATTTCACTGGCGCAGGCACTCGCGCGTGCTGGCGGTGTTCAAGATGCGCGTGCGGATGTCCGTGGCGTCTTCGTTTTCCGCTTTGAGGATCCAAAGGCGTTAGATGCCCGCTTGCGCGCGGGGCCTATGACGCCTGATGGACGTGCGCCAGTCGTATATCGGCTTGATCTGAAAAATCCTGCTTCTTTACTGGTCGCGCAGAATTTTCCGATTCGCAATAAGGACGTGGTTTACGTAGCTAACGCACCAGCGACGGAGTTGCAGAAATTTATGAATATAGTGACTTCGTCAGTCTTCTCCGCTGCGAATCTTATTAATCTGACGAAATGATGGGTTCGGTCTGGTGAATGCAGGCATTGTGATTGATATCACCCGTGCGCTTGACCGTGCCTTGCAGGGGCGGCTGCCGACCGGCGTGGACCGTGTGAGTCGGGAGTATGTGCGGCATTTTGGTGCCGATGCGCAAGCTTTGGTGCGATTTGGCGGGCGCTGGATTTTTATGTCGCGACGACGCTCTCGTAGGGTGTTCGATGCGCTGCTGCGTAATCCCCGGAAGGTGGATAGGGCTCGCCTGCGCTGGTGGGTTGGGTGCAGTTATGTGCAGGATTGGCGTCAGCCTGCGGCTGCCAGTGTGCTGCTGAATACTGGCCACAGTGGATTACAGGATGCCGGTTATGCAACTCGGGTTCAGAGATTGGGTCTGCGGCCTCTGTATTTTTTGCATGATCTGATTCCTATTACGCACCCTGAGTACTGCCGCCCCGGGGAGGCCGCCAAGCATGAGCAGCGTCTGGCGACGATGCTATCCACAGGCTGCGGCCTTCTTGCCAATTCAGCGGCTACTGCGGAGGAACTGCGGGGGTATGCACAGCGTGTGGGCAGTGCGGTGCCACCGCTGGGGGTGGCATTGTTGGCACCGGCGCGGTTGGCGCGCCCCCGGGCAGAGCGGCCATGGATGCCGCCATATTTCGTGATGCTGGGAACGATTGAGCCGCGAAAAAACCATTTGCTGCTGCTGAATGTGTGGCGGGCTTTGGTGCAGCGGGATGGAGAGCGCGCTCCGCGTTTGGTCATTGTGGGTCAGCGGGGCTGGGAATGTGAGCAGGTGCTTGATCTGCTGGATCGCTGCGAGGCGTTGCGCGGCTTTGTGCTGGAGCGCCAAGGCTGTGATGACACCGAACTGGCGACTTTATTGGCTCATGCCCAGGCTTTGCTGTTTCCATCGTTCGCGGAGGGGTACGGCATGCCGATGGTGGAGGCACTGGCGGCGGGCGTGCCGGTGTTGGCCAGCGATCTGCCGGTATTTCGCGAAGTGGCCGGGGATGTGCCTGAATATCTAGATCCTCTGGATGGCCCTGGCTGGATACGTGCCATTGATGATTATGTGCACATGAATGGCGCAAGGAGACGGGCACAGTTGGCACGCATGGTTGGCTGGCAAGCGCCGACGTGGAAGGCCCATTTCGATCAGGTCCACGCACTGATGCGCCGCTGCTTGAGTACGTATTCGTTGTGATCCAGGACAGCATTTTGTATGCCCTGGGTTTTGCGTGGCGCAAGCGTGTTTTTTTGCGCGCTTGCTTTCCGGAGATGAGCCTGGTGTTCGTAGATGCGCCTGAAGCGGTGCCGCCGGGTGCGCTGCTGGCGGTTTGGGGTGTGCCTGCGTTGCCGCCATTGGCTCCAGGTGTGCGGCTGGTGCGAGTTGAAGATGGTTTTCTGCGCTCAGTCGGCTTGGGGGCGGACTGGGTGCGCCCGATGTCGTGGGTGCTGGACCGACGAGGCATGTATTTCGATGCCACGGCTCCATCGGATATGGAGACGCTGCTGGCCACTACAGTGTGGAATCCACAGTTGCTGCAGCGTGCAGCGGCACTGAGGGAGGTGATCGTTCATGAGGGGCTGACCAAGTACAACGTCGGTGTTGGCCAATGGTCTAGACCTGAGCGAGGGCAGCGGGTGATCCTGGTGCCGGGTCAGGTGGAGACGGATGCCTCCATCCGCTATGGCTCGCCAGTCGTACGCACCAATCTTGAGTTGCTGCGTAGGGTGCGGGCGGCTCATCCTGATGCCTATGTGCTGTACAAGCCGCACCCCGATGTAGTAGCTGGCCTGCGTTTGCGGGGCGAGGCGGAGTCACGGGCGGTGGACTTCTGTGATGAATTGTTGGCGCATGTACCCATGCACTATTTGTTGGAACGTGTGGACGAAGTGCATGTAATGACTTCTTTGGCAGGGTTTGAGGCTCTGCTGCGTGGGCGCAAGGTTGTGTGCCACGGGCAGACTTTTTATGCCGGTTGGGGGTTGACCCAAGATCTGTTGCCTATGCCCCGGCGAGGACGTGAATTGTCCCTGGATGCGCTGGTTGCTGGCGCATTAATTCTCTATCCGCGTTATTTCGATACCCAAGGCACGGCGTGTGGCACGCCGGAGCAGACGCTGCAGGAACTGCTGACATGGCGCGATCGCTCGCGGGGAAGGCTGTCGTGGTCGCAACGTCTGTGGCGCCCTGTGCTGCAGTTGCTTACGTGGTGGCAGGACGGCAAGCGTAGGAGAAGCGCGTGATCAAGGCACAGGTTTATGAGTCGATTCGCGAGATAGATCCTGCGGTCTGGGATGCGTTGCTCGATGCACGTTCGTTGACGGTTACGCATGCGTTCTGGACGATTGTCGAGGAGTCGGGCCTCAATGATTTTCAGTATCGCTATGTGCTGTTCACCGATGACGATGGTCAAACGGTGGGGCAGACGACGTTCTACATGGTGACCACGGATATCGCGATTTTTGCTCCGCAGTGGCTTCGCCGCGCGCTGGAAAAGGTGCGCCTGCTCTTCCCGAGCTTTCTGAAGCTGAAGATGCTGGAGTGCGGTACGCCCATCATCCTGAATAGTCCACCACTGGTGCTGCATCCGGATCTGGCGTTGCAAGACATTATTCCGGTCTGGCACCGTACGCTGCAGGCGTATGCCCGTCGCAGCCGTGCGCTGGTGATGGTGCTGCGCGATTTTGAGTCGGAAGAGGCAGGCTGGTTGCATTTGCTGCGTGGCTGTGGCTACCACATCGTGCCGGGTCTGCCCAATACCTATTTGGATGTGCGTTGGGACACGATTGATGAATATCGTGATGACTTGAAAAGCTACTATCGCAGCAAGATTAACAACCACCTGCACAAGAATGCGCAATTACAGGTTCGGCATGATCTGGTCGAGGACTTTGCCCCTTTGGCCGATGAGCTGTGCCGCCAATGGCTGATCGTGCATGAAAGGGCCAATGAGTTTCAGCGTGAGGTGTTGACGCCGGCCTTTTACCGTGAGTTGTCGTTGGGGCTGGAAGGGGCCGCCAAGGTACTGCGCTTTTTTCGTGAAGATGTGTTTGTTGGGCATGCGTTGTTGCTGCATGACCGGGATACGCTGCGCTGGCTTTACTTTGGCCGCGCTGAGCCCATCAACGACAGCTTGTACCTGTATGTTGCACAGGCGGTGATTGAAACAGCGATCAATTTGAAGGTGCGGCGTCTGGAGATGGGGTTGACCACCTATTCCGTCAAGCAAGACGTTGGGGCACGCCTGGAGTCCATTCATTTTGCAATTCGCTGTCCATGGGCTTTGCTCAATCCGTTTTTTGGCCTTGGCTATTCGCTGCTTAACAAACCGGCCAAGCTTGAGAACAAGATGATCTTCAAGTCCTCGCGGGTCAAGGAGGGCTGATGGATAGATCGCAGGATGCGAAGCCATGGATGCATGCATATGCGGGTGTGCCCGTTGCGCTGACGGGGGCCTCGGGCTTTGTCGGCAGGCAATTGTTGCGGCGGCTGCAGGAGGTGGGCGCGCTTGTGACAGTGCTGGCTCGCGAGCCAGCCAGGTTGGATCCGCAATTGGTGAGTCGTTGTACCGTGGTGCAGGGGGATTTACTGGATAGGGCGGCGCTGGCGCGGCTGCTTTCCGGCGCGGCTCATGTCTTTCATTGCGCGGCAGATGTCGCGACTTGGGGGCATTTCGAGAATTATTTGAGCACCAATGTTCAGGGGGTGCAGGCGCTGCTTGACGAACTGTGCAAACAGCGCTCGACGCTGCAGCGCCTGGTTCATATATCAACGCTTGATGTCTATGGTTTTCCACGGTTGGCTGTCAGCGAGGATACGCCGTTGGAGCCAGTGCGTTATGGCTATGGGGAAAGCAAGCGCCTGGGTGATTTGCTGGTGCAGAGCTTTTGTCGTCAGCAGGCTCTGCCCTATGTGGTTATGCGGGCAGGCAACATCGTCGGGCCAGGCAGCCCGTTCGTCTCGCGTATCGCCAGCGCATTGCGCACGGGGCCAATGCTGTGCATCGATGGTGGGCGCCACCATGCCGGTTTGCTGGATGTAGAGAATTTGTTGGATGTCCTGCTGTGGGCGGGCATCAGCACCAGCGCCGCTGGGCAGGTCTATAACGTGCGTGACCCCTGGGCCGTCTGTTGGAGCGACTATTTACGTGATTTCCGTCAGGGGAGCGGCCTAAAGGGGTGGATGTTGGATTTGGACTATAGGCTGGCAATGCCGCTGGCCAGTGCTCTTTCTGCGACTTGGCGTTGGCTTGATTTGCAGAGTGAGCCATTGCTGCATCCCCTGATCGTGCAGATCTTTGGGCGTACATGTGGTCATTCGATTGATAAGCTGCTTGCCCATGGGGCCCCCATCGGGCGTGTGGATTACGCCTCGAGCATGCGGGAAAGTCTTGCCTGGCTTGCCGCACAACCGAGTTTCACCCAAAAAAAGATCTGATTGTCGTGCGCCATTTTCTTTTTCTGCAGGGCATGCCCTGCGATTTCTTCAGGCTTGTGGGCGACGAATTGCAGCGCAACGGCCATGGTGTTTCGCGTATCAATTTGTGCTTTGCCGATTGGCTTTTTTGGCATGACCAGCGTGCCATGAGCTTTCGCGGTCGGTTGACTGACTGGGATGATTTTCTGCGACGCTTTATCGCCGCACGTGGTGTGACTGACATCGTATTGCTTGGCGAGCAGCGCAAATATCACAAGCAGGCGGTAGCCCTTGCGCATGAGCTGGGGCTTCGTGTGATGGTGACTGATTTTGGTTACTTCAGGCCAGACTGGATCACCCTGGAAGCCAACGGTATGGGCCGGGATTCCAGCATGCCGCGCAATCCTGCCGTTATATATGCAGAGGCACGGGGATTGCCTGCAGTGGATTTCGCACCGGTTTTCAAGGACAGCGATTGGCGTATGTCGCTGGGCGATCTGCTGGGGAGCTTTGGCAATATGGTGCTGAAGTTGCTATATCCTTTTTATCAGCAATCCATTGAGCGGCCTCATCCAGTGATTTACTTTCCTGCGATGGGTTTGTCTCTGCTGTTACGGCGTCTGCGAAAAAAGCATAATGCAGAAAAATGCCGGCAGGTGGGTAAACGACCACAACCTTTTTACCTTTTTCCATTGCAGCTTGATCATGATTTTCAGATTCGAGCCTACTCTCCTTACAAGGGAATGAGAGATGCAGTGGATGAGGTGCTGAAATCGTTTGCTGAGCATGCTCCAGAAAACAGCGAGCTAGTCATCAAGATGCATCCTTGGGATCCTGGACTCATCAATTGGAAACAATGGATTGGCAGCAGTGCCAAGCGTCTGGGCATCACCGATAGGGTTCACTATCTGGAGGCTGGTGTGCTGGATGAAATGTTGGGGAAGGCCATTGGTGTTGTGACGGTCAACAGTACATCAGGGCTCAGGGCCTTGCAGTTGAGACGGCCAGTGCAAGTTTTGGGAGATGCTGTCTTCGATATTGCCGGGCTGACGCATGCAGGTGGTTTGCATGCTTTTTGGTGCAGTGCCAGTGCCCCAGATCCGAATTTGCTCGATTCATTCATCAGGTTGCTGGTTGCACGCACTCAGTTGCGTGGAGTTTTTTTTCATCCTGCTGGCAAGCGTGCCGCAGTATCCTCATTTGTCAGTCGTCTGGGCGTTGTTGCACAAATGCCGGTCGCAGCTGATGTAGGCTCGGGAGATGAGAGAGACGAGCTGGGGTCGGGTTAAGTACCGCACAACGAACTGGAAGGCTTACAACGCAGCGTTGAAGGCGCGAGGTGAGCTGACCATTTGGCTCGATAGGGATATGCAGTGGCTAGGGGCTGTTGAGAATCAAGCACAACGGCTCGGAGGGCTGTGATGCAATAGGCGCATGAG
>RRZU010235645.1_pt1 | contig 27617 bp, 25 predicted proteins | sample 2165561 | NCBI WGS metagenome assembly RRZU01 (sample SAMN10456909, study PRJNA506462) | wastewater metagenome | isolation source: wastewater sludge | place: USA: Moscow, Idaho | reverse complement strand
GTCGCGATCCACCACCAGGCGCAGGGTCGGCGTCTGCACGCGGCCCACCGAGAGCACGCCCTGGTAGCCGGACTGGCGGCCGAGCAGGGTGAACAGCCGGCTCATGTTCATGCCGATCAGCCAGTCGGCGCGCGAGCGGCCTAGCGCGGCGTGGTAGAGGGGGAAGGTCTCGCTGCCGGGCTTGAGTGCCTTGAGCGCCTTGCGGATCGAGGCGTCGTCCAGCGCCGACAGCCACAGGCGCCGGATCGGCCCGCGATAGCGGCAGTGATCGAGTATTTCGCGGGCGATCATCTCGCCCTCGCGGTCGGCGTCGGTGGCGATCACCAGCTCCGTGCACTCGCCGAGCAGGCGCTTGACCGCCTTGAACTGGCTGGCGGTCTTGCTCTTGACCAGCATCTTCCAGCGCTCGGGGACGATGGGCAGGTCGGCGAGGCTCCAGCGCTTGTAGCGCGCGTCATAGGCGTCCGGCGGCGCGGTTTCCAGCAGGTGGCCGATGCACCAGGTCACGGTGACGTTCGTGCCCAGCCAGCAGCCGTCGCCGCGCCGGCTGGCGCCGAGCACCTTGGCGATGTCCTTGGCCTGGGAAGGTTTTTCGCAGAGAAAGAGCTGCATGGCGGTCGTCGGGACGGATGGCGGTGGGGCAGAGCATGGTCAGAAAGCGGCGTTCAGGCAAGTTTTATCTGTATGTGCATACAGCCCTGCTGGCGCCGGCGGCCGTCGGCGGCGCGCCGGAACATGGCAACCGTGCGGCGGCGCGGTATGCTGCGCGGCACAGGCGTCGATTCAGCTTCAATTAAGTGGCGATGCCTAGAGTAGGCCCTGTCGAAAGCCACTGGCTCCCAAGGAGACCGAATCATGAAAAAGCTCACTGCCCTGTTCACCGCCGCCCTCATCGCAGCTGCCGCCGGTGCCGCCCAGGCCCGCGATCTCGGTCCGGACGAGGCGCTCAAGCTGCGCGATGCCGGCACCATCCAGTCCTTCGAGAAGCTCAATGCCGCGGCCCTGGCCCAGCATCCGGGCGCGACCATCGAGGAGACCGAGCTGGAAGAGGAATACGGCCGCTACATCTACCAGGTCGAGGTGCGCGATACCCAGGGCGTGCAGTGGGATCTGGAGCTGGACGCCACCAACGGCCAGATCCTCAAGAACCATCGCGACGACTGAGACTGATGCGCCATACCCTGTTGCTGGCCCTGTGTAGCCTGATCCTCGTCGTACCGGTGCAGGCCCGCGACCTGGATCAGGACGAGGCCCTGCGCCTGCGTCAGAAGGGCGTGATCCTGCCGCTGGAGCAGCTCCTCCAGCAGGCGCTCGATCGCCACTCCGGCTCGCGCCTGCTGGAGGCCGAGCTGGAGGAGGATGACGACCTGTACGTCTACGAGGTCGAACTGCTCACCCGCGACGGCCAGGTGCGCGAACTGGAGTTCGACGCCGCCAGCGGGCGTCTGCTCAAGGACGAAGAGGACGACTGATGCGACTGTTGCTGGTGGAAGACAACGTGGCCCTGGCCGACGAGCTGCTCGCCGACCTGGGCCGCCAGGGCTATGCCGTGGACTGGCTGGCCGACGGCCGCGATGCCCTGGTGCAGGGCGCCACCGAACCCTACGACCTGATCGTCCTCGACCTCGGCCTGCCCGGCATGCCAGGGCTGGAGGTGCTGCGCCGCTGGCGCGCCGACGCTCTGCGCACCCCGGTGCTGATCCTCACTGCGCGCGACAGCTGGGCCGAGCGCATCGACGGGCTCAAGGCCGGCGCCGACGACTATCTGAGCAAACCCTTCCATCCCGAGGAACTGGCCCTGCGCATCCAGGCGCTGCTGCGCCGCGCCCACGGTCTGGCCAACCAGAGCGAGCTGAAGGCCGCCGGTCTGGTACTCGACGAAGGGCGCCAGTGCGTGCGCCGCGGCAGCGAGGAGATCGCCCTGAGCGGCGCCGAATTCCGTCTGCTGCGCTATTTCATGCTGCATCCCGGGCAGATCCTCTCCAAGACCCAGCTCAACGACCACCTCTACGACGGCGAGAGCGAGCGCGAGTCCAACGTCATCGAGGTTCACGTCAACCACCTGCGCCGCAAGCTCGGCCGCGAGGTGATCGAGACCCGTCGTGGCCAGGGCTACCGCTATGCCGGCGCCGCGGAGGCGGGCGGGTGAGGTCGATCCAGAGCCGCCTGGGCCTCGGTCTGGCCGCCACCTTGCTGGTGGTCGGCGTGGTGGTGCTGCAGAGCAGCCTGTGGCTGTTCGACAACGGCCTGCGCCGCTCTCACGCGGCCATCCTGCAGGACGAGGCGGAAAGCCTGCTGGTGGCCCTGGTGCGTGGCAGCGGCGGCGTGCAACTGGACGAGCAGCGCGTCCACCCGGCTTTCCAGCGCGCCTACTCGGGGCGCTATTTTCGCATCGATTTCGCCGAGCGCAGCTGGCGCTCGCGCTCGCTGTGGGACAGCGAACTGCAGCCGCCGGCGCAGGCCGGGCTGGCCATCGAGCTGCAGCCGGGGGCGGTGGGCCAGCGCCTGCTGGTGTTCCGCGGCGACTACCGGCGCTTCGGCCAGAGCCTGCGGATCACCGTCGCCCAGGACTACACCCCGGTGCTGGCCAGCCTGTCGCGCATCCGCTGGCTGGCCGCCGGCGGCGGTGCGGCGGCGTTGCTGCTGGTGCTGTTGCTGCAGTGGCTGACCGTGCGCCGCGCCCTGCGGCCGCTGGAGCGGGTGCGCCGGCAGATCGCCGAACTGCAGGCCGGGCAACTGAGCGCGCTGGACAGCCGGGTGCCGCGCGAGCTGGAGCCGCTGGTCGGGCAGATCAACCACCTGCTGCGCCACACCGAAGAAACCCTCAAGCGCTCCCGGCATGGTCTGGGCAACCTCGGCCATGCCCTGAAGACGCCCTTGGCGGTGCTGCTCAGCCTGCTCGGCCGCGACGAGCTGCGCGCCCATCCGGCGCTGCGCGCCACCCTGCGCGAGCAGTTGCAGCAGATCGAGCAGCGCCTGCAGCGCGAGCTGGGCCGCGCGCGGCTGGCCGGCGAGGCGCTGCCCGGCGCGCATTTCGACTGCGGCGGCGAGCTGCCGGCGCTGTGCGCCACCCTGCGACAGATCCATCCCCACGTCGACATCGACTGGCAGGCGCCGCCCGGCCTGCGTCTGCCCTGGGACCGCGAGGACCTGCTGGAGGCGCTCGGCAACCTGCTGGACAACGCCTGCAAGTGGGCGGACAGCGCGGTGCGGGTCAGCGCCGGCGAGGACGGGGAGGGGTACTGGCTGTGCGTGGAGGACGACGGCCCGGGCATCGATCCGGCGCAGCGCGAGGCGGTGATCGCCCGCGGCAGCCGGCTGGACGAGCAGGTCGCCGGGCATGGCCTGGGGCTGGGTATCGTGCGCGACATCGCCCAGGCCTGCGGCGGGACCTTGAGCCTGGAAGACAGTGGCGAGCTGGACGGGCTGTGCGCGCGGCTACACCTGCCCCGACGCGCCCAGGCAGTGGGGCGGCCCTGAGCGGGCCGCCCGCGGGGTTTACTCGAAGGGCTTGGGCTGCGGCGTGTCGTTGGTCGACGGCGGCAGGATCGGCAGGGTGAAGCTCGGCTGTTCGCCGGTCAGGGTCTTGAGGAAGGCGGTGATCTTGCCGACTTCATCGTCGCTGAGCTTGCGGCCCAGCTGCAGGCGGGCCATCACGTCCACCGCCTCTTCCAGCTTCCAGTAGGCACCGTCGTGGAAGTAGGGGTAGGTCAGCTCGACGTTGCGCAGGGTCGGCACCTTGAACTTGAAGCGGTCGGCGTCCTTGCCGGTCAGCGCGGCGACGCCCTCGGCCGGGTTGTCGGTCTTGTAGGGTTCGACCAGGCCCATCTTCTGGAAGGAGTTGCCGCCGGCGGCCGGGCCGTTGTGGCAGGCGGTGCAGCCGGTGTCCTTGAACAGCTTGTAGCCTTCCAGCTCGACCTGGGTCAGGGCTTCCTTGTCGCCGAGCAGCCAGCGGTCGAAGCGCGAGTGCGGGGTGACCAGGGTCTTCTCGAATTCGGCGATGGCGTCGGTCACTGCGTCGATGGTGATCTTGTCGACCTTGTAGACCGCCTTGAAGGCGTCGCGGTACTGCGGGATCGAGCGCAGGGTGTCGAGCGCCAGGCTGTGGGTGAAGGCCATCTCGCCGGGGTTGGCGATGGGGCCGGCGGCCTGCTCCTTGAGGTCGGCGGCGCGGCCGTCCCAGAACTGGGCGACGTTCATGCTGGAGTTGAGCACGGTCGGCGAGTTGATCGGGCCTTTCTGCCAGTTGTGGCCGATGGAGGTCTGCAGGTTGTCGCTGCCGCCCATGCTCAGGTTGTGGCAGGAGTTGCAGGAAATGAAGCCCGACAGCGACAGGCGCGGATCGAAGAACAGCTGCTTGCCCAGTTCGACCTTGGCCGGATCGGTGATCTTCGCCGGCAGGATCGGTTGGATCGGCTCGTTGCTGGGCGTCATGGCCCAGGCGTTGAGGCTGCAGAGCAGGCCGGCGGTCAGTGTCAGCGTTTTTTTCATGAGACTTCCTCAGTCGTTTTCCCTGTTGGTCCATGCAAATTATCCCGGCCCGATGACAGCCAGCCGTTGCCCTGGATCAGCGCCGGGGTGATTGCCGGGCTCTAGATCGGGCCTGGCGGGCGAGTCTATTGCAGAAATAGCGAACCCCACGCCTGCGGGGCAGGGCGTGGGGTCCGGTAGGCGGCGCCGCGAGCGCGGCGTCGTCACTGCTTGGGCTTGCAGCTCTTGCAGGTCTTGCAGCCCAACAGGGTGTAGGCCGGGCACCAGCCGAGCAGGCCGGTGGCCAGCGGCAGGATGCCGATCCAGGCCCACAGCGGACCGCCGGCCAGCGCCCAGACGATCAGGGCGATGCCGACGACGATGCGGGCGATCTTGTCGATGCCGCCGACGTTCTTTTCCATGGTGAAACTCCTCTGTGCGTGCGCGGTGGTGGGGATGGCCGGTGCTCAGTCGAACGCCGGCAGGCTGGGGGTGACCACCGGCTTGCCGGCCGCCGTCCAGGCGTCGAAGCCGCCGGCGATGGACTGCACCTTCAGGTAGCCCATGCTCCGCAGGGCGTCGGCGGCCAGCGCAGCGCGGCCGCTTGTCTTGCAGTACAGCACGATGTCGAGATCGCGGGCGGCCAGCTCGGGCGCGGCGCTGAGCTTGAACTCCAGCAGGCCGCGGGGGATGTGCACCGCGCCGGGGATATGCCCGGCGTGGAACTCGTCGGCCTCGCGCACGTCGAGCAGCAGGTCGGCGCTGCGGATCGCCGCCTCGGCGGCGTCGAGGTCGATTTCATGGATGCGGGTTCTGGCCTCGGCGACCAGATCAAGGGCGCTTTTCACGATGGTTGTCCTTGTGCGGGGAAGGGGTGGCGGGCTGGGGCGCGTGGCCGTTGCGGCGCTGGGCCATGGCCTGCCGGGTGGTCTGGGGGTCGAGGGCGGCCAGCGCCTCGAACTGGCTGATGAACACCTGGCCGCCGAAGTGATCGAGGAAGTCCGAGGCGCGCAGGCGGTCCATCACCGGGCCCTTGATCTCGGAGAAATGCAGCTGGATACCGGCGGCGTGCAGCCGCGCGCTGATCGCTTCGAGGCTTTCCAGGGCGCTGGCGTCGATCAGGTTGACGCCGGGGCACATCAGCACCAGATGCTCGATCTGCGGGTGCTGGCCGGCCAGCTCGGCGATGCGGTCTTCCAGGTAGCGGGCGTTGGGGAAGTACAGGCTCTCGTCGACCCGTACCGACAGCACCTTCGGGCTTTCCACCACGGCGAAGCGCTCGACGTTGCGAAAGTGCTCGCTGCCCGGCAGCTGGCCTACCACCGCGATGTGCGGCTGGCTGGTGCGCCAGAGGAACAGCAGCAGCGACAGGCCGACGCCGAGCAGGATGCCGGCCTCGACGCCAAGCAGCAGCACGCCGAGCATGGTCGCGGCCATCGCCGTTGCGTCCTGGCGCGAGTAGCGCCAGGTGCGCCTGAGCGCGCCGAGGTCGACCAGACTGAGCACCGCGACGATGATGGTCGCGGCCAGCACCGCCTGCGGCAGGTTGTGGAACAGCGGGGTGAAGAACAGCACGGTGACGGCGATGCCCACGGCGGTCAGCGCGCCGGCCAGCGGCGTCTGCGCGCCGGCGTCGAAGTTGACCACCGAGCGGGCGAAGCCGCCGGTGACCGGGAAGCCGCCGCTCAGTGCCGCCGCCACGTTGGAGGCGCCAAGGGCGACCAGCTCACGGTTCGGCTCGATGCGCTGGCGGCGTTTGGCGGCCAGGGTCTGCGCCACCGACACCGACTCGACGAAGCCGACCAGGCTGATCAGCACGGCGGCCGGCAGCAGCTGGACGATCAGCGTCGGTTCCAGGCTCGGCAGGGTCGGCGAGGGCAGGCCGCCGTGGACGGCGCCGACCACCCGCACGCCGGCATCGGCCAGATCGAGCAGACCGACCGCCAGTACCGAGGCCAGCAGGGCCAGCACCGGGCCGGCCTTGGCCAGGTTGCCGGCCAGGCGCGGTGGCAGGCCCAGCGCGCGCAGCCAGCGTGCGCCGTGGCTGCGCAGCAGAAACAGGAAGAGCAGGCTGCCGGCGCCGATCGCCAGGGTCGGCAGGTGGGCGCCGGGCAGTGCGGCGAGCAGGCCGAGCAGCAGTTCGGCGGCGTTCTCGCCGTCCACCCGGATGCCGAGGATGTGCTTGAGCTGGCCGAGGGCGATGAGGATGCCCGAGGCGCTGATGAACCCGGAGATCACCGGGTGGCTGAGGAAGTTGGCCAGGAAGCCCAGGCGCAGCAGCGCCATGGCCAGCAGGATGGCGCCGGAGAGCAGCGCCAGGAGCAGGGCGGCTTCGACATAGGCGGCGCTGCCGGCCGGGAACAGCGGGCCGAGCGCCGCGGCAGTCATCAGCGAGATCACCGCCACCGGGCCGACCGCCAGGGTACGGCTGGTGCCGAACAGGGTGTAGGCGATCAGCGGCAGGATGCTGGCGTACAGCCCGGTGACCGGCGGCAGTCCGGCGAGCATGGCGTAGGCCAGGCTCTGCGGGATCAGCATCAGGGTGACGATCAGCGCCGCGAGGCCGTCCCTGGCGGCAGCCTCGCGGTCGTAGTGGCGCGCCCATTCCAGGCACGGCAGGTAGCGGGCCAGCCGCTCTCTCATCACTTCTTCTCCTGGGTGAAGTCGCAGGCCGGTGTCGATTCCACCGGGCGCGGTTCGAAGTCCAGATGCCTGGGTTCGGCCAGCCACTCGTGGCCCTTGAGCATCAGGTCGAAGTAGATGCCGGGCATCCACTTGGTCTTCAGGTCCCAAGCCAGCTTGCGCGGCACCCGCGGATCGAGGGGGAAGGTGGGCAGCAGCTTTCCGCCGTAGCCGAACTCGGCAAGGATCACCTTGCCGCGCTCGACGGTCAGCGGGCAGGAGCCGTAGCCGTCATAGATCGCCCGCAGGCCGCGCCCGGCGAGTACGCTGAGGACGTTCTCGGCCACCACTGGCGCCTGCTTGCGCACCGCCGCGGCGGTCTTGGCGTTGGGCGCGGCGCACACGTCGCCGAGGCTGAAGATGTTGCCGTAGCGCGGATGGCGCAGGGTCTCGTGATCGGCCTCGACCCAGCCGTCGGCGTTGGCCAGCGGGCTGTGGCGGACGAACTCCGGGGCGCGCTGCGGCGGCACCATGTGCAGGAAGTCGAATTCGCGCTCCACCGTGCCGGTCGTACCGTCGGCCCCGGTGACCTTGAACCAGGCTTTGTGCGCCTCGCCGTCGACCTTGATCAGCGTCTCGTTGAAGTTGAGGTGGGCACCGTAGCGCTCGACGTACTGCATCAGCGGCGGGACGAAATCGGCGACGCCGAACAGCACGGCGCCGGCCGAGCAGAAGTCCACCTCGATGTTGGGCAGCACGCCCTGTTTCAGCCAGTGGTCGCAGGACAGGTACATCGCCTTCTGCGGCGCGCCGGCGCACTTGATCGGCATCGGCGGCTGGGTGAACAGCGCCCGGCCGCTGCGCAGCGCCTGCACCTGCTGCCAAGTGTAGGGCGCCAGCTCGAACACGTAATTGCTGGTCACGCCATGCTTGCCGAGGGTTTCCCGCGCGCCCTCGATGGCGTCCCAGTTGAGGCTCAGGCCGGGGCAGACGACCAGCGCGCGGTAGCCGAGGCGGCTGCCGTCTTCCAGCACCACCTGCTGCTGCTCCGGCTCGAAGGCCGCGGCGGCGGCGCGGATCCACTGCGCCTTGGCGGGGATGCAGCGGGCCATGGCGCGCTCGGTACGCGCGCGGTCGAACACCCCGGCGCCGACCAGGGTCCAGCCCGGCTGGTAGTAGTGCTGGTCGCGCGGCTCGACGATGGCGATGCGCAGCCCCGGATCGCGCTTGAGCAGGCTGGCGCTGACCGCGCAGCCGGCGGCGCCGCCGCCGATCACCAGCACGTCGTAGCGCGGGGTATGGGCGAAGCTGGCGGCCGGCTGCGGAGCGTTGGGCAGGGTCTGCCAGCGTTGCTCCAGGCGCGGGCGCAGCGCGGCGAGGTCGTAGCCGGCGTCCCTGGCGGTGGCCAGCAGGGCGTCGGGGTCGAGGTGGTGGGCCTCGGCCAGGGCCCACAGGGTGGTCGAGCGGGTGCCGCTGCGGCAGAAGGCCAGTGCCGGTCCCTTGACCTGGTCGAGCAGGGTGCGGAACGCCTCGACGTCGGTATCGGTGATCTGCCCCGAGACCACCGGCAGGTGGTGGTAGTCCAGCCCCGAGGCCTCGGCGGCGGCCTGCATGGCGGCGCTGGACGGCTGGCCCTCGCCTTCGTGGTCGGGACGGTTGTTGATCACCGTGCGAAAGCCGCTGGCGGCCAGGGTGCCCATGTCGGCCGGCTCCAGCTGGGCGGCGACGGCGATGAACGGGGTGAGGCGCTTGATCGGTTGCATCGTGTGGTTCTCCGCAGGTGCTCGCGCGGTGTGCGTCGGGCCGATTCAGAGCAGGTCGAGGGGGATCTTCAGGTAGCGGGTGCCGTTGTCCTCGGCCGGCGGCAGCTCGCCGGCGCGCATGTTGATCTGCACCGAGGGCAGGATCAGCGTCGGCATGCCGAGGGTGGCATCGCGTGCCTGGCGCATGGCGACGAACTGTTCCTCGCCGATGCCGGCATGGATATGCACGTTGCCCGTGCGTTCGGCGCCGATGGTCGTCTCGTAGAGATACTGGTCGCGCCCCGGCGCCTTGTAGTCGTGGCACATGAACACCCGGGTCGCGTCCGGCAGGGCGAACAGCTTGGCGTGGATCGAGCGGTACAGGGTGCGCGCATCGCCGCCGGGGAAGTCGCAGCGGGCGGTGCCGTAGTCGGGCATGAACAGGGTGTCGCCGACGAAGGCGGCATCGCCGATCAGGTAGGTCATGCACGCCGGGGTGTGGCCGGGGGTGTGGATGGCGCGGGCTTCGACGCTGCCGACCCGGAAGGTTTCGCCATCCTTGAACAGGCGGTCGAACTGGCGACCGTCGGTGGCGAACTCCGGCTCGACGTTGAACAGCTTGCCGAAGGTGTCCTGCACCACGGTGATGCGGTCGCCGATCGCCAGGGTGCCGCCGAGCTGCTCCTTGAGGTAGTGGCCGGCGCTGAGGTGGTCGGCATGCACGTGGGTTTCGAGGATCCACTGCACGCTCAGGTCGTGTTCGCGCACGTAGGCGATCAGCCGGTCGGCGTTCTTGTGCGAGGTGCGCCCGGCGGCCGGGTCGTAGTCGAGCACCGGGTCGACCAGCGCGCACTGGCCGCTTGTCGGGTCGCTGACCACATAGCTGTAGGTGAAGGTGGCCGGATCGAAGAAGGCTTCAACATGGGCGTTCATCGGACAGTTCTCCCTGCGTGGCTTGATACCCGGTGGGGTATGTCATGGAGTAAAGCCTACTGCCGTTTTTCGTTCTATGCATAGAATTATTTTTTATAAGCGAGCAAGGGCGGCAATCGCCGCCGCCGGTATCGCTTTGACAGCCCAGGCCGCTTTCGGCACAGTGCGCGCCTTTCGTCGCAGACGATCCCGAAATCTGGAGTCAATCCCATGAATGCGGTACTCATCGCCGTCGGCCTGATGCTGGTGCTCAGCCTGTGCCGGGTCCACGTGGTGGTCGCGCTGATCCTCGGCGCACTGGCCGGCGGTCTGGTCGGCGGCCTCGGCATCGAAGGCTCGCTGGCAGCCTTCAACAAGGGCCTGGGTGGTGGCGCCACCGTGGCGCTGTCCTATGCGCTGCTCGGCGCCTTCGCCGTGGCCATCGCCAAATCCGGCCTGGCCCACGCCCTGGCCGACCGCGCGCTGGCGCTGGTCGGCCGTCAGGATGCCGGTGCCCAGGGCGGCGGTGGGGTGAAGTGGCTGGTGCTCGGCCTGCTGCTCGCCGTGGCGGTGTCTTCGCAGAACATCCTGCCGATCCACATCGCCTTCATCCCGCTGCTGGTGCCGCCGCTACTCTATGTGACCAGTCGCCTGCGCCTGGACCGCCGGCTGATCGCCTGCGTGCTGACCTTCGGCCTGATCACGCCCTACATGTTCCTGCCTGTGGGCTTTGGCGGCATCTTCCTCAACGAGATCCTGATGGCCAACGTGGCCAAGGGCGGGGTGGAGGTGGCCGGTCTGAGCGTGACCCAGGCGATGGCGATTCCCGCCCTGGGCATGCTCTGCGGTCTGCTGGTGGCGGTGCTGTTCAGCTACCGCAAGCCGCGCGACTACGACCTCGGCCGGATCGCCCGCACCGAGCAGGTGGACAGCCGCTACAGCCCGAAGACCCTGCTGGTGGCCGGTGTGGCGGTGGCAGTGGCCTTCGCCGTGCAGCTGTGGCTGGGCTCGATGATCGTCGGCGCGCTGGCTGGTTTCGTGGTGTTCTCGGTCTCCGGCGTGGTGCGCTGGAAGGAAGCCGACGACCTGTTCACCGAAGGCATGAAGATGATGGCGATGATCGGCTTCATCATGATCGCCGCCGCCGGCTTCGCCGAGGTGATGCGCGAGACCGGCCATGTCAAGGCGCTGGTGGATGCCTCGGCGGCGCTGATCGGCAACAGCAAGGCGCTCGGCGCGCTGCTGATGCTGCTGGTCGGTCTGTTGGTGACCATGGGCATCGGCTCCTCGTTCTCCACCGTGCCGATCATCGCGGCGATCTTCGTGCCGCTGGGCGTCGAGCTGGGCTTCGGCCCGCTGGCCATCGTCAGTCTGGTGGGCACTGCCGGCGCGCTGGGCGACGCCGGCTCGCCCGCCTCGGACTCGACCCTCGGGCCGACCGCCGGCCTCAACGTCGACGGCCAGCACAACCATATCTGGGACAGCGTGGTGCCGACCTTCCTGCACTACAACCTGCCGCTGCTGGCCTTCGGCTGGCTGGCGGCGATGATCCTGTAGGTAACGCCGTAATGAAAAAAGCCGGAGCAGTGCTCCGGCTTTTTTCGTCTGTGCCCTGGCGATCAGGAGGGGAACAGCTCGCCCAGCTTGAGCGCCAGCATCATGTCGCCTTCGGCGCGCAGCTTGCCAGTCATGAACGCCTGCATGCCGCTGACTTCGCCGCTGAGGATGCCCTTGAGGGTCGCGCTGTCCATGATCAGGGTCACGTTGGGCTTGTCCGCATCGCCCTGGGTCAGGTCGCAGGTGCCGTTCTTGATGGCGAGGAAGTAGTTTTCCGCATCCTCGATGCTGAACTGGAAGATCAGGTCGAGGCCGGCGGCGGCGGCGGCGTTGAAGCGGGCCTGCATGGTTTCGATGACTTTGGCGACGCTGCTCATTGAGAGGGGTCCTTGTGCGTTCCGATGGGCAATTGCGGCGAGCGTATTGGCAAGGCGCGGCGGCTGTCAACGACAACCCGCGCGGGTCTTGCGCCCGGCGCCGGCATGCCCTGCCGGGCGGTTTCGCGCTGGCCGGCGGGGGCGAGTGGCCGTTATCCTTGCTGCCTGGCCGCGCATTCTGGTGCGGCGCACGATCGAGGAGAACCCGTGGAGTTTCTGAGCGAATACGCCGGCTTCCTGGCGCGGACCGTGACGGTCCTGGTGGCCATTCTGGTCGTCCTGCTGGCCGTGGCGCTGCTGCGCGGCCGCGAGCGGCGCAGTGGCGGGCATCTGGAGGTGCACCGGCTCAACGGCTTGTCGCAGGCGCTGCGCGGGCGCTTGCAGGGCAGCGTGCTGGACAAGGACCAGCTCAAGGCGCTGCGCAAGGCCGAGAGCAAGGCGGAAAAGGCCGAGAAGAAAGCCGGCCGGCGCAAGCCGCGGGTCTATGTGCTGGACTTCGACGGCGACATCAAGGCCTCGGCCGGCGAGCACCTGCGCCACGAAGTCACCGCGCTGCTGAGCATCGCCACTCCCGAGGACGAGGTGGTGGTGCGCCTGGAGAGCGGCGGCGGGATGGTCCACAGCTACGGACTGGCCTCCTCGCAACTGGCGCGCATCCGCCAGGCCGGCGTGCCGCTGACCGTGTGCGTGGACAAGGTCGCCGCCAGCGGCGGCTACATGATGGCCTGCATCGGCGACAAGATCCTCGCCGCGCCCTTCGCCATCCTCGGCTCCATCGGCGTGGTCGCCCAGCTGCCCAACTTCCACCGCCTGCTGAAGAAGCACGCCATCGACTTCGAGGTGCTCACCGCCGGCGAGTACAAGCGCACCCTCACGGTGTTCGGCGAGAACACCGACAAGGGCCGGGAGAAGTTCCAGGAGGACCTGGAGATCACCCATGGGCTGTTCAAGGACTTCGTCGCCCGCTACCGCCCGCAGCTGGACATCGACGCGGTGGCCACCGGCGAGGTGTGGCTCGGCCAGGCCGCGCTGGGCCAGCAGCTGGTCGATGAGCTGCAGACCAGCGACGAGTACCTGAGCCAGCGCGCCCGCGAGGCCGAGCTGTTCCAGCTGCGCTACCACGAGAAGAAGAGCCTGCAGGAGCGCATGGGCCTGGCCGCCACGGCGGCGCTGGACGGCGTGCTGCTGCGCTGGTGGAGCCGCCTGTCGCAGCCGCGCTTCTGGCAGTGAGACAGCCATGAAAAAGCCCCGCGATGCGGGGCTTTTTCATGCGGCGGGACAGACTCAGCGGCGACGGAACAGCGGCAGCGGTTGCTCGACGCTGGTCTGGTAGGTCACCGAGAAGTCCGACAGGCCCTTGAGCGCATCGTACGGGTCGCGGTCGGCGCGCACCGCGAAGGCGTCGAAGCCGCAGCGGTGCATGAAGAACAGCTGGTCGCGCAGCACGTCGCCGATGGCGCGGATCTCGCCCTGGTAGCCGTAGCGCTCGCGCAGCAGGCGGGCGCTGGAGAAGTGGCGGCCGTCGGTGAAGGCGGGGAAGTCGAGGGCGATGACCTGGAAGTGCTTGAGGTCGTCGACGATGTCCTCGATCTGCTCGTGGCTCTGCAGCCACACGCCAAGGCCGCCGTCTCGCACCTTGAGGGCGTGGCTGGACTCCAGCCACAGGGCCAGCGGCACGATCAGGTCGTCGCTGTTGGGGATGCCGTCGAGGCTGGCGTCGGCCGGCAGCAGGTGCCAGCGCTCGTCGATGACCTCGCCGTTCTTAATGATGCTTTGCATAGACGCGCTCCTTGAAGGGATCGATGCCGATACGGCGGAAGGTCTCGATGAAGCGCTCGTCTTCATGGCGCTGCTCGACGTACACGGTGATGATCTTCTCGATCACGTCGGCCATGTCGTCCTGGGCAAAAGACGGGCCGAGGATCTGGCCGAGGCTGGCGTTGCGCCCGGCTTCGCCGCCCATCGACACCTGGTAGAACTCCTCGCCCTTCTTGTCGACGCCGAGGATGCCGATGTTGCCGATGTGGTGGTGACCGCAGGCGTTCATGCAGCCGGAGATGTTCAGGTCGATCTCGCCCAGATCGAACAGGTAGTCGAGGTCGTCGAAGCGGCGCTGGATGGCCTCGGCGATGGGGATCGACTTGGCGTTGGCCAGCGAGCAGAAGTCGCCGCCCGGGCAGCAGATGATGTCGGTCAAGAGGCCGATGTTCGGCGTGGCCAGGCCCAGCGCGCGCAGCTCGTTCCACAGGTCGAACAGCTTGGCCTGCTCGACGTCGGCCAGCACCATGTTCTGCTCGTGGGTGCTGCGCGCCTCGCCGAAGCTGTAGCGCTCGGCCAAGTCGGCGACGGCATCGAACTGCTTGTCGGTGATGTCGCCCGGGGCGATGCCGGTGACCTTCAGCGACAGGGTCACGGCGCAGTAGCCCGGCTTCTTGTGCGCCACCACGTTGCGCGAGCGCCAGCGGGCGAAGCCCGGGTGCTCGGCGTCGAGGGCGGCCAGCGCGGCGCTCTGGTCTTCCAGGGCCTGGTAGGCGGGGTCGACGAAGTGCGCGGCGACGCGGTCCAGTTCCGCCTGGGTCAGGGTGGCCGGGCCGTCCTTGAGGTGCGCCCACTCGGCGGCGACGCGCTCGGCGAAGACTTCCGGGGTCAGCGCCTTGACCAGGATCTTGATCCGCGCCTTGTACTTGTTGTCACGGCGACCGTAACGGTTGTACACGCGCAGGATGGCTTCCAGGTAGGTCAGCAGGTGTTGCCAGGGCAGGAATTCGTTGATGAAGCTGCCGACGATCGGGGTACGGCCGAGGCCGCCGCCGACCAGCACGCGGAAGCCCAGTTCGCCGGCTTCGTTGCGCACCGGCTCCAGGCCGACGTCGTGGACCTCGATGGCGGCGCGGTCGGCGGCCGAGCCGTTCACCGCGATCTTGAACTTGCGCGGCAGGTGGGCGAATTCCGGGTGGAAGGTGGCCCACTGGCGGACGATCTCGCACCACGGACGCGGATCGATCACCTCGTCGGCGGCGACGCCGGCGAACTGGTCGGTGGTGACGTTGCGGATGCAGTTGCCGCTGGTCTGGATCGCGTGCATCTGCACGCTGGCCAGTTCGGCGAGCATGTCCGGCACGTCTTCCAGCTTCGGCCAGTTGTACTGCACGTTCTGGCGGGTGGAGATGTGCGCGTAGCCCTTGTCGTAGTCGCGGGCCAGCTTGGCCAGCATGCGCAGCTGCGGCGCGGAGAGCAGGCCGTAGGGCACGCAGACGCGCAGCATCGGCGCATGGCGCTGCACATAGAGGCCGTTCTGCAGGCGCAGCGGGCGGAATTCTTCCTCGCTGAGCTGGCCGGCCAGGTAGCGGGCGGTCTGGTCGCGGAACTGCGCGACGCGCTCCTCGATGATCCGTTGATCGTATTCGTCGTATACGTACATGTAATTGTCTGCTCTCAGGCTGTCGGCGGGGATCGGCATCGCCTGGCGAAGTCCGACCCGCAAGGGCGTCTGCTGCGCGCACGGCCGCGCACTCCCACGGAGTGGCGGCACGATAGCAGCTCGTCCTTATGCGATAAAGTGAAGAATAACTATATATAAATAGCTGAAATGGATAAGTGCGCGTGCGTTCAGCGCGCTCCGCCGGCGGCGGCGACCATCACCCGGTTGCGGCCCTGCTGCTTGGCCGCGTACAGCGCCTGGTCGGCCATCTTCAGCACAGTGTCGATGTCGCGGTCGCTGGCGGGCCAGTGGGCGACGCCGAGGGACACGGTGGCCAGGCCGACGCCCGGGGTCAGGCTCGACTCCATGCGCGCGCGCAGGCGTTCGGCGACCATCTGCGCGGCGTCGAGACTGGCCTCGGGCAGCAGCATGAGGAACTCCTCGCCGCCGTTGCGGCACAGCACGTCGTTGCCCCGCGAGGTGTCGCGCATCAGCTGCGCCATGTGGCGGATCGCCTGGTCGCCGACGTCGTGGCCGTGGTTGTCGTTGATGCGCTTGAAGTGGTCGATGTCCAGCGCCACCACGGCGAAGGGCCGCTCGCTGTCCTGCCAGCGCTCCAGGGTCATCTGCAGGCCGCGGCGGTTGAACAGGCCGGTCAGCGGGTCGGTCAGGGTGTCGAGGTTGAGCTTGCCGATCTTCTGCTGCAGCAGGGTCAGCCCGGTGAGCATGGCGCGCTTGAGCTGGGCCGCCTCGAAGTACCAGGCGCGCACGCTGCGGATGTCGCCGGAGGCGGTCTGCGAGTCCATGTTGCGCGCGGTGTTGGCCAGCTGCCAGAGCGGCCGGGAGATCAGCCGCGCCAGCCACCAGATACCCAGCAGGGAGATCAGGGTGACCGGAATGGCGTTGCGCAGGGTGGTCAGCATCAGGCCGTCGAGCCCGGCCAGGGTCATCTCGGTGGGGCGCTGGGCGACCACGCCCCAGCCGCTCGTGCCCAGCGGCGCATAACCGGCCAGCATGTCGATGCCCCAGCTGTTGGTCAGGCGCATGCTGCCGGCTTCGCCGCGCACCACCGCGTCGATGGCCGGGTTGCCCTTGATCACCTCGCCGACCCGCTCGGGGTCGCGGTGGTAGACCAGGCTGCGCTGCCGGTCGACCACGTACAGATAGGAGCCGTCGCGGTAGTAGTGCTCGCCGAGCAGGGTGTGCAGGGCGCTCTTTTCCTTCAGGTAGAGGCTGCCGCCGAGAAAGCCCAGGTAGCTGCCGTCCGGAGCGTAGATCGGCTGCGAGAGCATGATGATCAGCCGGCCGGTGACGGAAACGAACGGCAGGCTCATCAGCGGGCGGCGCTCGCGCAGCGCCTCGCGAGTGCCGGCGGCGGTGAGGAGCGTGCCCAGCGCCAGGTTGCTCGGATAGACCGCGCGCAGCCGGCTGTCGGCACCGACCACGAAGGTGGAGTTGAAGGTTTCCGCCTGCTGCTTGAGGCGCTGCACCTCGTCGTGCAGCGCATCGGCATCGTCGAAACGCCCGCTCAGGCGCACCGCGCTGTAGGCCAGCTGGCGCTGCGCCGCGAGCAGAAACTGGTGGGTGCTGTCGGCCAGCTTGGCGGCGTACACCCGGTTGGCTTCCAGGGTGCTGTCGATCAGCAGCTGGCGCTGTACCCGGTAGCTGGCGTGGAACAGGTTGGCCAGGGTGAGCAGGGCGCTGGCGATGGCCAGCAGCAGGATCAGGCGGCCAAGGTCGAGGCGGAGCAGTGAAGAAGTTGACATTGCGCGGCGCCCGTTGGCCTTGACGGTGGATGGGGAGGCGAATCTTAGCATGGGGCCGGGGCGGGCTCGACGCTGGGCCATGGTCGGCTTGAGCGCGCTGCGATCCTCGGCTTGACTGGAGGGGGCAGGGGCCTTGCGAGGGGGACATGCCATGCAGCCGACGGATCCGCACACCATGCCCGACAGCCGCGCCGACGCCTGGGCCGCGCTGGCGCTGATCCTCATCGCGGTGCTGACGGCGGTGCTCTGGGTCGCCGGGCGGTAGCCGCTCAGGCGGCACCGCTGAGGCCGAGGACCAGGCGCACCAGCCCGTAGAGCAGCAGCACGAACAGGGCGGTGCAGAGCACGCCGAGCAGGATGAAATGGCCGGGTTTGCCGCGGCTGAAGTCGCGGGTCCGGTTGCGCCCGCTCTGCACGCCGAAGGCGGCGGCCAGCACGCTATGCAGGGTCTGCCAGAAGGTCAGGGGCGGCGGCTCCTGCGGTTCGGTGGGGCGGGGTTGCGGCTCGTCGTGCATGGCGGTCTCCGGCGCGGGCGGGCGATGCAGCAAGCGTTGCCCGTGTTCGCCGCGCCGGCAAGTCGGCCGCGGTTTCAGAGTTCGATGCGCGCCCAGCCGCGGCGCTGCCACATCAGCGCGAACAGCAGCGAGGCCAGGCCGCGCTGCAGGATGTACAGGCTCCAGATCGCCAGCAGGCCGTAGCCGAGCACCGGGCCGAGCAGGTAGGTCAGCGGCAGCACCACCAGCCACTGGTTGCCGAGGGTCACCGCCATCACCGTGCGGCTGGCGCCGGCGCCGAGCAGCGCCTGGCCGAGCACCAGCGCGGCGGCGTCCAGCACCATGCCGGCGCCGGTCAGGCGCAGTGGCCAGAGCCCCAGCTCGACCAGTTGCGGGTCGTTGACGAACAGGCCGAGGATCGGCGCTGGGAACAGCCAGAACGGCATGCCCAGCAGCAGCAGGCCGCAGGCCGCCACCCGCACCACCTCCCAGCCCCAGCGGTGCGCCGCCTCGACGTCGCCCGCGCCGAGGCTGTGGCTGACCAGGGTGGTCGCCGCCATGCCCAGGCCGATGGCCGGCAGGATCAGCAGCAGCGCCAGGTTGACCAGCACATGGGCCACCGCCAGTTCGGCGGTGCCGACCTGGGCGATGATCCAGAACAGCAGGGTGATGCCGGTGGCGAACAGGAACTGCTGCAGCGAATTGGGCAGCGACAGGCGGCTCAGCGTGTGCAGCTCGCGCCACCGTGGGCGGCGGCGCAGGAAGCCCTGGTCGCGCGCCACCCGCCAGGTCTGGCTGGCATAGACCAGCGAGCCGACCCACAGGGCGATGCAGGTGCCCAGTCCCGAGCCCTCGGCGCCCATCGCCGGCAGGCCGAACAGGCCATGGATCAGGCAGTAGCTGAGCGCCGCGTTGGCCAGGTGCATGCCGAGCAGGATGCGCAGGTACAGCCCCGAACGGTGGCTGCCGTTCCAGAAGCCGCGGAACGCGAAGTTCATCCCCACCGCCGCTACCGCCAGCACCCGCCACTGCAGGTAGCCCTGGCCGATGGCGGCCACCGCCGCATCGTCGGTCAGCCAGGCGATGACCAGCGGCGCGCTCAGCCAGCCGAGCAGGCCCAGCGGCAGGCCGACGGCCAGGGCCAGCAGCAGTCCGGCGTTCAGCGCCGCGCCGGTCTCCTCCGCGCGGCCCTCGCCGCGGCGGCGCGCCACCAGCGCCTGCACCCCGGAGCCGAGGCCCATCACCAGGGCGATGACCATGAAGTTGGCGTAGCTGCCGATGCCCACCCCGGCCAGTGCGGTTTCCCCCAGGTGCCCGACCATCGCCGCATCCACCAGGTTGATCAGGCTCTGGCTGAGCATGCCGCCGATGATCGGCAAGCCGAGGGTGAGGATCTGGCGCAGGCGCTCGGGCATGGAGGGTGGGGAGGTGGCAAAAGGGTCGGCAGTTTAGCGCAGAACGCCGCCGCCGAGCCGCCCGGGAGCGCCCGCTCGGCCATTGCCTGCGGCGCGATGAACTCTGTGGGAGCGGCGCCCGCGCCGCGACAGTCGCCGCCTCGGCCGCGCCGCGAGCGCGGACGGCCCGAAGATCCTGCCATGCCCCCGCCTGTTCCCCCACGCTGCGCGGTGCGACGGTTTTCCTGTAATGAATTCGTGACGAAAGAGTGGATGGAGTGCCTATGCCTCCAGCTCTGGCGGGTGCTGTAAGGAAAATCTGCCGTTTCTGCCGGTCGCCCGTGGCCGGCGCGGGCGGGCGGGTGGTTGTTCGCCGCCCGGGCAGCGGGTGTGATGCAGGCATGCCGGCCCTCGCGGGGTCGGCACCACAACAATAAAACGTGGAGGCCGCATGACTGCCCTGACCACCCCCGCCCCCCTGGCGTGCCACCCTGCCTCGCGCCGTCCCCGCCGCCGTTGCGCTGTGTCCGCTCTGCGGCCGACTGCCGGAACGGCCGCGCCATGTACAATGCGCGCCGCTTCGACTGTGACCCACTGCGCATATCCGCGCACCCCGGGTTGTCCGGACGCGCGCGATCGCCGCCGCCCTAGTCATCCCATGAGGTGAATCCGCCTTGCCGACTCCGCCGTGCCACAAGCCCGGCGGGTGATTTCCCGTCACAGACAAGAACAAACAGGTGACGCATGACCCGTGAAAAACCGAAGAACCTCTGGCAGTCCCGCTGGGGCTTCATCCTCGCCGCGACCGGCTCCGCCGTGGGCCTGGGCAATATCTGGAAATTCCCGTACATCACCGGCGAATACGGCGGTGGTGCCTTCGTGCTGATGTACCTGGGCTGCATCCTCGCCATCGGCATCCCGGTGATGATGACCGAGATCGCCCTCGGCCGTCGTGGGCGCGGCAGCCCGCTGGACGCCATCGCCCGGGTGGTCAGGGAGAACAACGGCAATCCGTTGTGGAAGCTGATGGGCGGCATGGCCACGCTGTGCGGCTTCCTGATCCTCTGCTTCTACGTGGTGGTCGCCGGCTGGGCCTTCGCCTACACGTGGAAGATGCTCGACGGCTCGCTGGCCGCCACCAGCGTCGAGGCGCTGGCCGGCGTGTTCGAGGCGCACAATGCCAGCCCCTGGCAGCTCGGCAGCTGGAGCCTGATCGTGGCCCTGGTCACCCTGTGGATCGTCGGCAAGGGCGTGACGGCCGGCGTCGAGCGCTCGGTGCGCTGGATGATGCCGGGCCTGGCGGTGATGCTGCTGATCCTGGTCGGCTACGCGCTGACCAGCGGCAACTTCGCCGAGGGCTTCGCCTTCCTGTTCACCTTCGACGCCAGCAAGGTCACCGGCGAGGCGTTCCTCGCCGCGCTCGGCCATGCCTTCTTCACCCTCAGCCTGGCCTCCGGGGCGATCCTCACCTACGGCTCCTACCTGCCGGACGACCAGTCCATCGCCCGCACCACCTTCGTGGTGGCGATCGCCGACACCTGCGTGGCGCTGCTTGCGGGCCTGGCGATCTTCCCGGTGATCTTCGCCAACGGCATGAGCCCGGCGGCCGGTCCCGGCCTGATCTTCATGAGCCTGCCGCTGGCCTTCCAGCAGATGCCGCTGGGCACCGTCTTCGGCGTGCTGTTCTTCGCCATGGTCTCGGTCGCCGCGCTGACCTCGGCGATCTCGATGATCGAGGCCACCGTCGCCTACCTCAACGAGAAGCACGGCGTCGGCCGCATGAAGGCCTCCATCGTCTCCGGTGCGGTGCTGATCGCCATCAGCATGCTGGCCATGCTGTCGTTCAACGTCGGTGCCGAGTGGAAGCTGTTCGGGCTGAACTTCTTCGATCTCCTCGACTACGTGACCTCGCGCTGGATGATGCCGGTCGGCGGCATCCTGATGGTGATCCTCGCCGGCTACTGCCTGCGCAGTGAGATCATGCGCGACGAGCTGCGCCTGCCGGCCGCCGGCTATGCGCTGTGGCTGTTCATGGTGCGCTACGTCAGCCCGGTGCTGATCCTCGTGGTGTTCCTCAACGCCCTCGGCTGGCTGGGCTTCGACCCGCTCGCCGGCTGGTACTGGATCGCCGGCGCCATCGGCGTGCTGGCCGTGCTCGGCGAAGTCTTCGCCCCGCGCGTGCGGCACGAGTTCGCCGTGCGCTGAAACGCCCTGCGGCGCTCCCCGGAACCCGGCCTCGTGCCGGGTTCTGTCCGTTCCGGGGCGCCGCTATACTGCGCCCCCTCCGGCCGGGACGCCGGCAGCCAGCGCGGTTTCGGCCATGCTGGGAGAGACAGGGACGCGCCGCGATGCGCCCGATCCGGGAGGCGTCGTTCCTGCCTCGCCGGCCACCCGCCGCCGCGGGGCGTTCCATTTCCCCAGGGGACCTACCGACCATGGACACCCACCCGCAGCCGGGCGAACTCCGGCGCAGCCTGCAGAACCGCCACATCCAGCTGATCGCCCTGGGCGGCGCCATCGGCACCGGCCTGTTCCTCGGCTCGGCCGGCGTGCTGCAGAGCGCCGGGCCGTCGATGATCCTCGGCTACGCCATCGCCGGTTTCGTCGCCTTCCTGATCATGCGCCAGCTCGGCGAGATGATCGTCGAGGAGCCGGTGGCCGGCTCGTTCAGCCACTTCGCCCACAAGTACTGGGGCGGCTACGCGGGCTTCCTGTCGGGCTGGAACTACTGGGCGGTGTACATCCTGGTGGGCATGGCCGAGCTGACCGCGGTGGGCAAGTACATCCAGTTCTGGTGGCCGGAGGTTCCCACCTGGGTCACCGCCGCGCTGTGCTTCGTGCTGGTCAACGCCATCAACCTGGTCAACGTGCGGCTGTTCGGCGAGACCGAGTTCTGGCTGGCCATCGTCAAGGTGGCGGCCATCGTCGGGATGATCCTGCTCGGCCTGTACCTGCTGCTCAGCGGCGAGGGCGGCGAGCAGGCGCGGGTCGACAACCTGTGGCGCCACGGCGGCTTCTTCCCCAACGGGGTCGGCGGGCTGGTGATGGCGCTGGCCTTCATCATGTTCTCCTTCGGCGGCCTGGAGCTGGTCGGCATCACCGCCGCCGAGGCCCGCGAGCCGCGCCAGGTGATCCCCCGGGCGATCAACCAGGTGGTCTACCGGATCCTGATCTTCTATGTCGGCGCGCTGACCGTGCTGCTCTGCCTGTACCCCTGGGACGCCCTGCTGGCCAGTCTCAATGCCGCCGGCGACCCCTACAGCAGCAGCCCGTTCGTGCAGATCTTCGCGCTGATCGGCAGCGATACCGCGGCCCATGTGCTGAATTTCGTGGTGCTCACCGCGGCCCTGTCGGTCTACAACAGCGGCGTCTACTGCAACAGCCGGATGCTCTACGGTCTGGCCGCCCAGGGCGACGCGCCGCGCGCGCTGCTGCGCCTCAACCGCCGCGGCGTGCCGGTGCTGGGCATCGCCGTGTCGGCCTCGATCACCCTGCTGTGCGTGCTGCTCAACTACCTGCTGCCCAACGGCGCGCTGGAGCTGCTGATGGCCCTGGCGGTGGCGGCGCTGGTGATCAACTGGGCGATGATCAGCCTGGCGCACCTGCGCTTTCGCGCCAGCCAGCGACGCCTCGGCCTGCAGTCGGGCTTCCCGGCGCTGTGGTCGCCGTTCTCCAACTACCTGTGCCTGGCCTTCGTGGTGCTGATCCTTGGCGTGATGCTGCGGATCGAGGGCGTCAGCCTGTCGGTCTACCTGATCCCCGGCTGGCTGCTGCTGATCTGGCTGGGTTATCGCCTCAAGCTGGCGCTGGCGCGTCGCTGAGGCGCGTCAGACAGAGGGGAGGGGCGGCCTGCGCGAGTGCGGCGGGTTGGTCAGCGGCGCACGGAAGGGGGAGACGGGGCGCCTGGGCGCCCCGTGGCACCCATGGGCGTCAGCAGACGCGAGCGATGGCCGCCGCCAGCTCGCCCAGGCGGCGCTCGTCGAGGCCGGCGACGTTGGCGCGGCCGCTGCCGACCAGGTACACGCTGAACTCCGCGCGCAGCCGGCGCACCTGCTCGGGCGACAGCCCGGTATAGGAGAACATGCCGCGCTGGCTGGCGATGTGGGCGAAGCGCTCGGCCAGACCGAACGGCTGCAGCGCCTCGACCAGCCCGTGGCGCAGGCGCAGCACCCGCTCGCGCATGGCGTCCAGTTCGCGCTGCCATTCCCGCTTCAGCGCCGGGTCGGCGAGGATGGTCGCCACCACCGCCGCGCCGTGGAACGGCGGCGTCGACCACAGGTTGCGCGCCAGCGAGGCGAGCTGGCTGCGCACGTCGAGCAGCTTGTCGTAATCGGCGGCGCAGACCAGCAGCGCGCCGGTGCGCTCGCGGTACAGGCCGAAGTTCTTCGAGCAGGAACTGGTGATCAGCAGCTCCGGCAGCTCGGCGGCGAACAGGCGCACCGCCCAGGCGTCCTCCTCCAGACCGTCGCCGAAGCCCTGATAGGCGAAGTCGATCAGCGGCAGCAGCTCGCGGCGGCGCACCACGTCGAGCACCCGCTGCCAGTCGTCGCGCGACAGGTCGAAGCCGGTGGGGTTGTGGCAGCAGGCGTGCAGCAGCACCACGTCGCCGCTCGGCACCTGCTCCAGCGCGGCGAGCATCGCCTCGACGTTCAGGCGGTTGTCGGCGCCCACGTAGGGATAATGGCCGACCTTGAGTCCCGCCTCGGCGAAGATCGTCTCGTGGATCGGCCAGGTCGGATCGCTCAGCCAGATGCCGCGCCCCGGCAGGCAGTGGGCGAGGAAGTCCGCGCTCAGGCGCAGCGCGCCGGTGCCGCCGGGCGTCTGGGTGGCGCCGGCGCGCTGGCCGGTCAGCAGCGGCGAGTCGGCGCCCAGTACCAGGCTGGCGAGCTGCGCGCCGAAGGCCTCGTCGCCGTGGCCGGAGGTGTAGGTCTTGGTGGTTTCCGCCGCGAGCAGGCGCTGCTCGGCCTGCTTGACCGCCGCCATGATCGGCGTGCGACCTTCGGCGTCCTTGTACACGCCGACGCCCAGGTCGAGCTTGGCCGGGCTGGGATCGGCGCGGAAGGCCTCCATCAGGCCGAGGATCGGATCGCCGGGGACGCGGGCGACGGACTGGAAGTGACTCATTGAATACCCTCGCAGGTGGCGGCGAGCGCGTCGGTACGCGCCGCCATGATGAAGTCGTTGCGGTGCAGGCCACGGATCTTGTGGGTCCACCAGGTGACGGTGAGCGCGCCCCACTCGACCAGCAGCGCCGGATGGTGGCCTTCGGCCTCGGCGGCGGCGCCCACCGCGTTGGCCAGGACCAGCGCCCGAGCGAAATCGGCGCAGCGGAAGGTGCGCTCCAGCTGCATCACCTCGTCGCGCACCTCGATGCGCCAGTCGGGAATCTGTCGCAGCAGTCCGGCCAGTTCGTCTTCGGGCACCTGCGGGGCATCGGCGCGGCAGGCATCGCAATGGGCTTGGTCGGGCGTATTCATGGCAAGGCATCCTCGAACGGGCGGGACGGGCTGTCGCCGCGGCGTCCTGTTGTTATAGCCCGTATGGATACCCCAGGGCGGCACGGCGCGCAGCCGGTCGGCGTCGGCCGGCGGGGAGGTGTGGGGCGCCTGGGTGTAATTCAATCGTTACGGTTGCCGCTGAGTGGGCGCCTCCCGGTGGATCGGCGGCCCTTCATTTGCCGGCTTTCGTCACATATTCTTGACGAGAAGAATGCGTCTTGCGGCGCCCGGTGTGCCTGAGCGGCGGTTGAACCGCCGGCAGGCGTACCCAGACCCGACAACAACCACAACACGGGCCCTTTCCATGCGAATCAAGGTTCACTGCCAGAACCGCATCGGCATCCTGCGCGACATGCTCGACCTGCTCGCCGACTACGGCGTCAACGTCGCCCGCGGCGAAGTCGGCGGCGAGCAGGGCAATGCCGTCTACCTGCTGTGCCCCAACCTGATCAACCTGCAGTTCCAGTCGCTGCGCCCGAAGATCGAGGCGATTCCCGGCGTATTCGCCCTGCAGCGCGTCGGTCTGATGCCCAGCGAAAGGCGCGCCCTGGAACTCAACGCGCTGCTCGGCGCCCTCGAGTTCCCGGTGCTCTCGGTGGACATGGCCGGGCAGATCGTCGCCGCCAACCGCGCCGCCGCCCAGTTGCTCGGCGTGCGCGTCGACGAGGTGCCGGGCATCGCCCTGTCGCGCTACGCCGAGGACTTCGACCTGCCGGCGCTGGTGCGCGCCAGCAAGGCGCGGATCAACGGCCTGCGGGTCAAGGTCAAGGGCGACGTCTACCTGGCCGACATCGCGCCGCTGCAGACCGAGGGCGAGGACAGCGAGGCGCTGGCCGGCGCGGTGCTCACCCTGCAGCGCGCCGACCGCATCGGCGAGCACATCTACAACGTGCGCCGCCAGGAGCTGCGCGGCTTCGACAGCATCTTCCAGAGTTCCAAGGCGCTTGCCGCGGTGGTGCGCGAGGCGCGGCGCATGGCGCCGCTGGATGCGCCGCTCTTGATCGAGGGCGAGACCGGCACCGGAAAGGAGCTGCTGGCGCGTGCCTGCCATCTGGCCAGCCCGCGCGGCAAGGCGCCGTTCATGGCGCTCAACTGCGCCGGCCTGCCCGAGTCGATGGCCGAGACCGAGCTGTTCGGCTACGGCCCCGGCGCCTTCGAGGGCGCCCGCCCCGAGGGCAAGCTGGGCCTGCTGGAGCTGACCGCCGGCGGCACCCTGTTTCTCGACGGCGTCGGCGAGATGAGCCCACGCCTGCAGGGCAAGCTGCTGCGCTTTTTGCAGGACGGCGGCTTCCGCCGGGTCGGCAGCGACGAGGAGGTGTATCTGGACGTGCGGGTGATCTGCTCGACCCAGCAGGACCTTTCCGAGCTGTGCGGGCGCGGCGAGTTCCGTCGCGACCTCTATCACCGCCTCAACGTGCTGTCGCTGCACATCCCGCCGCTGCGCGAGTGCCTGGACGGCCTCGACGCGCTGGCCGCGCACTTCATCGACCAGGCCAGCCGGCAGATCGGCTGCCCGCTGCCGCAGCTGGCGCCGCCGGCCCTGGAGCGGTTGCGCCACTACCACTGGCCGGGCAACGTGCGCCAGCTGGAGAATGTGCTGTTCCAGGCGGTGTCGCTGTGCGACGGCAAGTGGATCAAGGCCGAGCACATCCGCCTGCCCGACTACGACATGCCGCAGCCGCTGGGCGCCTTCACCCTCGACGGCGGCCTGGAGCAGATCGTCGGGCGTTTCGAGAAGGTGGTGCTGGAAACCCTCTACCGCGACCACCCCAGCAGCCGCCTGCTGGGCAAGCGCCTGGGGGTGTCCCATACCACGGTGGCCAACAAGCTGCGCCAGTACGGCATCGGCGCGGAAAAGGCCTGACGCACGGCCCGCCCGCCGGGCAACCTGTGGGCGCCGGCGTGGTCGAAGTCTGGCTGGACAACCCCGGCGGCGCCCGACACAGCGGGCGCCGCCCCGCCCACGGAGACTCGCCCTTGCCCGTTTCGCTGCGCCGCCTGCTGCCCTGTCTGCTCCTCGCGCTCGGCCTGCCCGTACAGGCCGCGCCCGCCTGTCCGGCCGGCCAGCAGTCGCTGTGCGTGGGCAGTTGCTTCTGCGTGCCGGCCAGCGCCGAGATCGAGGCGCTGCACCGCGATCTCGGCCGGCTGGCCGCCCAGGGGCTGGAGCGCTGGCTGCAGGAATCGCGCGATGCGCTGGTCGCCCGCGGCGCGGATCAGCCGATCCCCCTGCATGTGCGCGCCCAGCTGGAGCCCTATTTCGACCTGCGGGTGCTGGAAACCGCGCGCTTCGCGGTGGGCGACGCCACCCAGTTCAGCGCGGCCAACACCCTGCTGCACAACCCCGACGTGCAGGCGGTCACCCTGATCGACGTGGTGGTGTTCCGCAGCGCGGCCGCCGCCCAGGACGACGTGGCGCTCTGGGCGCATGAGCTCAAGCACGTCGAGCAGTATCTGGAGTGGGGCGTGCGCGGTTTCGCCGAGCGCTACAGCCGAGACCATCAGGCGGTCGAGGCGCCGGGCTACGCCATGCAGCGCCGGGTGGCGGCGGACCTGCGGGCCGCACAGGCGCCGCTGGCCACGACCCGCGAATGACGCGCCGATAAAAAACCGCCCGCGCCCCGGGGGAGGTGCGGGCGGTGAAGGTGGGCAACGCCATCTGATGCCCTGTCTGTGCAACCCAGACTCGGTGAATCAGGCGACCTCTTTGGCCGCCTGCATGTGAACGACCTGCACGGCCACCGCTTCGACCTTCGGCTGCGGCTTGGCGTAGCGCTGCGGGGCGAAGGCGTGCAGCAGCTGCGCCTCGCGAGACTTGACGCGCTCGACGCTGGCCAGCTTGACGTGGCCGTAGCCGCGGATCTCCTCGGCCAGCGCGGCTATGCGCACGGCGGCGTCGAGGTTGTCTGCGTTCAGCTGCGGCAGCAGTTCGCGGATGCGCGCGGCGTAGTCCTCGATCAGCCGGCGCTCCATGCGGCGCTCCTCGGTCTTGCCGAACAGGTCCAGCGCGCTGCCGCGCAGGGCCTTGGCCTTGGCCAGCAGCGGGAAGACCTTCTGCAGCCACGGGCCGAGGGTGATCTTGCGGGCGCGGCCGTCCGGACCCGGACGCGACAGCAGCGGCGGAGCCATGTGGAATTCCAGGCGGAAGTCGCCCTCGAACTGCGCCTCCAGCTGCTGGCGGAACGCCGGGTCGCTGTACAGCCGCGCCACCTCGTACTCGTCCTTGTAGGCCATCAGCTTGGCGTAGCCGCGCGCCACCACCGGGCTCAGGCGCAGCTTGGCCTGCGGGCCGAGCAGGGCACGTTCGGCGCTCGCCACTTCGTCGACCAGCTGGCGGAAGCGGCGGGCGTAGGCGGCGTTCTGGTAG
>RRZU011678924.1_pt1 | contig 27620 bp, 26 predicted proteins | sample 2165561 | NCBI WGS metagenome assembly RRZU01 (sample SAMN10456909, study PRJNA506462) | wastewater metagenome | isolation source: wastewater sludge | place: USA: Moscow, Idaho | reverse complement strand
CGGACAACTGCATCATCGTCTGCTCGATCGAGAACCTCGACCCGATGGGCATCCACACCGGCGACTCGATCACCGTGGCGCCGGCCCAGACGCTGACCGACCGCGAGTACCAGCTGCTGCGCGACGCCTCGATCGCGATCCTGCGCGAGATCGGCGTCGACACCGGCGGCTCGAACGTGCAGTTCTCGATCAACCCGCGTGACGGTCGCATGGTCGTCATCGAGATGAACCCGCGCGTCTCGCGCTCCTCGGCGCTGGCGTCGAAGGCCACCGGTTTCCCGATCGCCAAGATCGCCGCGAAGCTGGCGGTGGGCTACACGCTGGATGAACTGAAGAACGACATCACCGGCGGCGCGACCCCGGCGTCCTTCGAGCCGTCGATCGACTATGTCGTCACCAAGATCCCGCGCTTCGCCTTCGAGAAGTTCCCGGCGGCCGATGCGCACCTGACGACGCAGATGAAGTCGGTGGGCGAGGTGATGGCCATGGGTCGCACCTTCCAGGAGTCGTTCCAGAAGGCGCTGCGCGGTCTGGAGACCGGCATCGACGGTCTGACCGAGCGCTCCACCGACCGCGACGAGATCATCGAGGAGATCGGCGAAGCCGGTCCCGAGCGCATCCTGTTCGTCGGCGACGCCTTCCGTCTGGGCATGACGCTCGACGAGATCTTCGAGGAAACCGCGATCGACCCGTGGTTCCTGGCGCAGATCGAGCAGATCATCCAGACCGAGACCCAGCTCAAGGGCCGCACCCTCGAGAGCCTGTCGGCCGCCGAGCTGCGCTTCCTGAAGAAGAAGGGCTTCTCGGACAAGCGCCTGGGCAAGCTGCTGGGCTCGAACCAGCATGATGTGCGCCGCGCGCGCCAGGCCCTGGGCGTGCGCCCGGTCTACAAGCGCGTCGACACCTGCGCGGCCGAGTTCGCCACGCAGACCGCCTACCTGTACTCCTGCTACGAGGGTCTGGATGGCGAGTGCGAGGCCGAGCCGACCGACAGGAAGAAGATCATGGTGCTGGGCGGTGGCCCGAACCGCATCGGCCAGGGCATCGAGTTCGACTACTGCTGCGTGCATGCGGCAATGGCGATGCGCGAGGACGGCTACGAGACCATCATGGTCAACTGCAACCCGGAGACCGTCTCCACCGACTACGACACCTCCGACCGCCTGTACTTTGAACCGCTGACCCTCGAGGACATCCTCGAGATCGTCGCCGTCGAGCAGCCCGTCGGCGTGATCGTGCAGTTCGGCGGCCAGACCCCGCTGAAGCGTGCCCGCGACCTCGAAGCCAACGGTGTGCCCATCATCGGCACCAGCCCCGACATGATCGACGCGGCCGAAGACCGCGAGCGCTTCCAAAAGCTGCTGTTCGAACTGGGCCTCAAGCAGCCGCCCAATCGTACCGCCCGCACCCCCGAAGACGCCGTGCGGCTCGCGGCCGAAATCGGTTACCCGCTGGTGGTTCGCCCGAGTTACGTGCTTGGCGGCCGGGCGATGGAAATCGTCCACGAGCAAAAGGACCTCGAGCGCTACATGCGCGAGGCGGTGAAGGTTTCCAACGATTCGCCGGTGCTCCTCGACCGCTTCCTCAACGACGCCACCGAAGTCGACGTCGATGCCCTCTCCGACGGCAAGCGCGTGATGATCGGCGGCATCATGGAGCACATTGAGCAGGCCGGCGTGCACTCGGGCGATTCCGCCTGTTCGCTGCCGCCCTTCACGCTGTCCGCCAAGCTGCAGGACGAGCTGCGCCGCCAGACCGAAGCGATGGCGCGCGCCCTCAACGTCTGCGGCCTCATGAACGTGCAGTTCGCGATCCAGGGGCAGGGCGACGCGGCGGTGGTTTACGTGCTTGAGGTCAACCCGCGTGCGTCCCGTACCGTGCCCTTCGTTTCCAAGGCGTGCAGTCTGCCGCTCGCCAAGATTGCTGCCCGCTGCATGGCAGGCCGCAGCCTGGACGACCAGGGCGTGGCCGGCGAAGTCGTGCCGCCGTACTACTCGGTCAAGGAAGCCGTCTTCCCCTTCGTCAAGTTCCCGGGCGTCGATACCATCCTCGGCCCCGAGATGAAGTCCACCGGCGAAGTGATGGGCGTCGGCCGCACCTTCGCCGAAGCCTTCGTGAAGAGCCAGATCGGTGCCGGCGTGCGTCTGCCGACCTCCGGCAAGGCCTTCATCAGTGTCAAGCACGCTGATCGGCCGAAGGCCGTCGAGGTGGCTCGCGAACTGATCGACCTCGGCTTCTCGGTGGTCGCAACCCGTGGCACGGCGTCGGCTATCGCTGCAGCGGGGCTGACGGTGTCGGAGGTCAACAAGGTGAATGAGGGGCGTCCGCACATTGTGGACATGATCAAGAACAATGAGATCAGCCTCGTCATCAACTCCGTCGAGGAAAAGCGCCAGGCAGTCACCGACTCCCGTTCGATCCGCACCAGCGCGCTGGCTGCCAAGGTCACGGTGTTCACCACCATCGAAGGCGCCAAGGCCGCCTGCATGGGCATGCGCCACCTGTCCGGTCTCGAGGCCTACTCGCTGCAGGCCCTGCACGCGGAGCTGGCTCAGGCATGAACAAGGTTCCCCTGACTGTCGCCGGGGCTGAAAAGCTCCGGCAGGAACTCCAGCGCCTGAAGACCGTGGATCGTCCCAATGTGATCGCGGCGATCGCCGAGGCGCGCTCCCATGGCGATCTCTCCGAAAACGCCGAGTACGATGCGGCCAAGGAGCGCCAGGGCTTCATCGAAGGCCGGATCCGCGAGGTGGAGATCAAGCTCTCCAATGCGCAGATCATCGATCCCAAGCTGTTGGATGCCGACGGCCGCTGTGTCTTCGGCGCGACGGTCGAACTCGAGGATCTGGATACCGGTGACACCGTTACCTACCAGATCGTCGGTGACGACGAGGCCGACATCAAGGAAGGCAAGATCGCGATCAGTTCGCCCATCGCCCGCGCCCTCATCGGCAAGTTCGCCGGTGACGTTGCCGAGGTGCAGGCGCCGGGCGGCGTTCGCGAACTCGAACTGATCGACGTCCGTTACGTCTGACGCGGTCGCCATGCAGCGCTTTGCCGAGCACCTCTACCGCATCTCGATCACCCTGTGGGTGGGAGCCCTGTGGGCGATCGGGTATCTGGCGGCGCCGACCCTCTTCCGGGTGCTCGAGGACAGGGGGCTGGCAGGGCGCCTGGCCGGCGACATGTTCACTTATGTGGCGTGGCTGGGTATGGCGTTGGCGGCCTACCTGCTCATCTTCGTGGCCCTGCGCAAGGAAGGGGCTGCTTTCAAGAGCAGCGTCTTCTGGCTGGTGCTGGTGATGCTGTTGCTCACCGTGGCCGGGTATTTCGGCGTCCAGCCGATCCTTGCCCAGCTGAAGGCAGATTCCTTCCCTCGCGAGGTGATGGAAAGTGCCTTGCGGGACCGCTTTGCCGCCTGGCACGGTGTCTCCAGCGTCGTCTATCTGGTCCAGAGCTTGCTTGGGCTGATTCTGGTCGCGGTGCAGGATCGCGGTCTTCGTTGATCGCGACCCTGCAGTCTGGCGAGCGGTCTGGCAGGCTGGCGGGATCAGTCGGCCGCGTTGCGACGGCTCTTGCTGGGGGCCGCGAACCAGTGGGTCTTCTTGGGGGCCTTCGCAGTAAGCGACGCGATGCCGCGGCGGGCCGACAGGGCCTTGGCCGATTTGGCCTTCGAGACAGGCTTCTTCGGGCGCTCGCTGGAGGCGGCCGTGGAAGCTTCTTCCTCACGTTTTTCGCGCCATACCACCAGGGTCTTGCCAATGTGCTGGACAGCCGCCGCCTGCAATTCGGTGCACACCGTTTCCATGATCGAATCCCGGTGGGCGCGGTCCTCGCCGTAAACGCGAATCTTGATGAGTTCGTGGGCCTGGAGGGCGTGGTCGATTTCCTTGAGCACGGAGGGCGTGAGCCCGTTGCTGGAGACGCTGACTACCGGGTGCAGGTGGTGGGCTTGCGCACGAAACGCTCGCCGCTGAGCCGGCGTGAGATCAATCATTTTGAAACCCATTGACAAAAGGGCGTAATTGTACCGCGATGAAGCGTAGCAAGACCAGCAAATCCTGGATGGCGGAGCATGTCAACGACCCTTTCGTCCAGCGAGCCAAATCGGAAGGGTGGCGGGCCCGGGCGGCCTACAAGTTGATGGAGATCGACGACAAGGACAAGTTGCTGCGTCCGGGCATGGTCGTCGTCGACCTCGGTGCGGCGCCGGGTTCGTGGAGCCAGGTGGCGCACAAGCGGGTCGGCGCGTCCGGCCGGGTGTTCGCCCTCGACCTGCTCCCGATGGAGCCTATTCCCGGGGTTGAATTCATGCAGGGCGACTTTCACGACGAGGTATTCGTGGAGCGCTTCGAGGAAATGCTGGGTGGTCGCCGGGTGGATCTTGTAATGTCCGACATTGCGCCCAATATATCCGGTATTCCGAGCAGCGATCAGGCACGATCCATTTACCTCGCCGAACTCGCCCTCGATTTTGCGCAGAAACACCTGGCCGCGGGGGGGCGCTTTGTCGTCAAAGTTTTTCAGGGGGAGGGGTTCGACGCCTTCCGCAAGCAGATGGAGCGTGATTTCAAGTCGGTGCTGGTGCGCAAGCCCCAGGCATCCCGCGACCGGAGTCCCGAGGTTTATCTGCTGGGCTCGGGAAAGCGCGGGTAAGTAGAGATCGAGCCATTGTTCCCAGCTATGGTTACGATCATTTGATCGATCGAACGATCGGACATAGAATCAGTCTACAAGGTTGTAGCTCATGTCGGGCTGTCAAGGAATCGTGTGAACAATTTATTCAAGAATCTTGCGATCTGGTTGGTGATCGGTGTCGTGCTGATGACCGTTTTCAATCAGTTCAACAATCGCCAGGCGGCCCAGAATTCGGTCGAATACTCCCAGTTCATGGAGGATGCGAAGCAGGGCAAGGTCGCCAAGGCGGTTGTGGACGGACGCACGGTCCGGGCGACGACCCAGGATGGTCGCCAGATCACCGTCTATACGCCGGGCTTCCAGGATATCTGGATGGTTGGCGACCTGATGCGCTACGGCGTCAAGGTGACGGCGGCCAAGCCTGAGGAAGAGCAGTCCTTCCTGATGAACATCTTCGTTTCGTGGTTCCCGATGATCCTGCTCATCGGCGTGTGGGTGTTCTTCATGCGCCAGATGCAGGGCGGGGGGCGCGGTGGTGCATTTTCGTTTGGCAAGTCCAAGGCCAAGATGCTTGACGAGACGGCCAATACCGTCACCTTTGCCGACGTGGCCGGCTGCGATGAGGCGAAGGAGGAAGTGGGCGAACTGGTCGAATTCCTCCGCGATCCTTCCAAGTTCCAGAAGCTCGGTGGGCACATCCCGAAGGGCGTGCTGATGGTGGGCTCTCCCGGCACTGGCAAGACCCTGCTCGCGAAGGCGATCGCGGGTGAGGCGAAGGTGCCTTTCTTCTCGATCTCGGGTTCCGACTTCGTCGAGATGTTCGTCGGCGTGGGTGCGGCCCGGGTCCGTGACATGTTTGAGCAGGCCAAGAAGCAGGCGCCCTGCATCATCTTCATCGACGAGATAGACGCCGTGGGTCGCCAGCGTGGTGCAGGTCTCGGCGGTGGCAACGACGAACGCGAGCAGACCCTCAACCAGTTGCTCGTTGAGATGGACGGTTTCGAAGGTGTTTCCGGTGTGATCGTGATCGCCGCCACCAACCGCCCTGACGTTCTGGACCCCGCACTCCTTCGTCCGGGCCGTTTCGACCGCCAGGTAGTGGTGCCGCTCCCCGATATCCGTGGCCGCGAGCAGATCCTCCGCGTTCACATGCGCAAGGTGCCCATCGCGCCCGACGTCGACGCGCTGATCCTGGCGCGTGGCTGTCCTGGCTTTGCCGGCGCCGATCTGGCCAACCTGGTGAATGAGGCGGCACTGTTCGCAGCGCGAGGCAACAAGCGCCTTGTCGATATGGACGACTTCGAGCGCGCGAAAGACAAGATCATGATGGGGGCCGAGCGGCGCTCGATGGTCATGCCCGAGGAGGAGCGTCGCAACACCGCCTACCACGAGTCGGGCCATGCGGTGGTGGCCAAGTGCCTCAGCAAGACCGATCCGGTGCACAAGGTTACGATCATCCCGCGCGGTCGGGCGCTCGGTGTCACGATGCAGCTTCCCGAGCAGGATCGCTACAGCCAGGACCGGGAGCGTCTGCTCCAGACCATCGCGGTGCTCTTCGGCGGGCGGATTGCCGAGGAAATCTTCATGAACCAGATGACCACCGGCGCCTCCAACGACTTTCAGCGCGCCACCGACTTGGCACGCCGGATGGTCACCCAGTGGGGGATGTCCGACAACCTCGGTCCGATGGTCTATGGCGAAGAAGAGGGCGAGGTTTTCCTCGGCCGCTCGGTGACAACCCACAAGAACATGTCCGAAGCCACGCTCCAGAAAGTGGATGCCGAGATCCGGCGAATTCTCGACCAGCAATACGCGCTGGCGCGCCGGCTCATTGAGGAGAATCGCGACAAGGTCGAGGCGATGACCGCTGCCCTGCTGGAGATGGAGACCATCGACGCAGACCAGATCAACGATATCATGGAAGGCCGGACGCCCCGCGCGCCCAAGCCCTCGTCGCAGCCCCCCCGTCGGCCGAGTGATGATTCCCCCGGCGCCGCGCCGACAGCGGCGGCACCCGTCGCCTGACGCATCGTTTCCCGTCACACCCAGGGCCGGCTCGACGCCGGCCTTTTTAATTTCGAGGCCCAAATGAGTTCTTCCATTCTCGCCTGCGGTCGCTTTCGGCTGGACATGTCCCAGCCCAAGATCATGGCGATCATCAACGTCACCGCCGATTCGTTCTCTGGCGATGGTTGTCCGGATCTCGACACCGCTGTGCGCGCGGCCGAACGGGCGATAAAGGAGGGTGCCGAGATTCTCGATATCGGCGGCGAGTCGTCCCGGCCGGGTGCCGCCCCCGTTTCGGAGCAGCAGGAGCTGGATCGCGTCGTGCCCTTGGTCGAGGCGCTGGCGCCGTTAAACATTCCGCTCTCCATCGATACGGTGAAGCCGGCGGTGATGCGGGAGTCGATCCGCGCCGGCGCCGATCTGATCAACGATATCGCGTCGTTCAGGGCGCCGGGGGCGCTGGAGGTCGTGTGCAGCACCTCGGTGGCTCTGAGTGTCATGCACATGCAGGGTGAGCCCGGTACGATGCAGCGTGCGCCGAGCTACGGCGACGTCGTCGCCGAGGTGAAGGACTTTCTCGACGATCGGGTCCGGGTCCTCCTCGATCATGGCGTGGTGCGGGAGCGCATCGTGGTCGATCCCGGTTTCGGCTTCGGCAAGACGCTGGATCACAATCTGGCGCTGCTGCGGAATCTCGAAGTGTTTGGCGAAGCCGGTTATCCGGTTTTCGTGGGGATGTCACGCAAGACGATGCTGGGAGCAATCACCGGGCGCGACGTCAACGAACGTGTCTTTGCCGGCGCGGCGGCGGCGTTGTTGGCGGTTCAACGTGGGGCGCGTATCGTACGCACCCATGACGTCGGCGCAACGCGTGATGTTTTGCGCGTATGGGCAGCCGTCGAGGCAGACAGTCATGCCGGCTTTGCGGCAAAATGCTGAAATCATGAAAGAGTGCTTGCGAGGGGAAGATGTCTAGAAGGTATTTTGGTACTGATGGTGTGCGTGGATGTGTCGGCGATGCGCCGATCACGCCGGATTTCTGCCTGCGTCTTGGCTATGCGGCCGGCAAGACCCTGGTGGCCCGCGAGCATTTGCGCCCGGGTGAGCGGCCTGCGGTGATCATCGGCAAGGACACCCGGATTTCCGGCTACATGCTCGAGTCGGCCCTGGAGGCGGGCTTCTCGGCTGCCGGTGTCGACGTCTTCCTGGCCGGTCCTCTGCCGACGCCGGCGATTGCCTATCTGACCCGCGCGCTCCGCCTGCAGGCGGGCGTGGTGATCTCCGCTTCGCACAACCCGTTCGAGGATAACGGGATCAAGTTCTTCTCCGCGGCCGGCACCAAGCTGCCCGACTCCGTCGAGCTCGAGATCGAGGCGCGGCTGGACGAGCCGATGGGCTGCGAACATTCGGCGGGCCTCGGCAAGGCCCAGCGCATCGACGATGCGCGGGGGCGCTACGTCGAGTTCTGCAAGAACACCTTCCCCAACGAGCTCGACCTGCGCGGCCTGAAGATTGCGCTCGACTGTGCCCACGGCGCGGCCTACATGGTGGCGCCCAAGGTCTTCCACGAACTGGGTGCGGAACTCGTGCTGGTGGGTGTGGAGCCCAACGGCCTCAACATCAACGACAAGGTCGGCGCGACCTCGCCCCAGAGCATCCGCGACGCCGTGTTGAAGAGCGGGGCCGATCTGGGTATCGCGCTGGACGGCGACGGCGACCGGATCATCATGGTCGACGGCAAGGGCGGCATCTACGACGGCGACAAGCTGCTGTACGTGATCGCCAAGGCTGCGGTGGCGCAGGGCAACGCGAACGGTGTGGTCGGTACCCTGATGAGCAATCTCGGCTTCGAGCACGCAGTGGCGCGGCTGGGCCTGCCGTTCGCCCGGGCCAAGGTGGGCGACCGCTATGTGCTCGAAATGATGCACGCCAACGGCTGGAAGCTGGGGGGCGAGAACTCCGGTCACATCATCTGCCTGGATCGTCACTCGACTGGCGACGGCATCATCGCCGGCCTGCAGGTGCTCGCGGCCCTGTGCCAGCAGAATTCGACGCTCGACGAGATGTGCGCTGATCTCGTCTTTTATCCGCAGAAGCTCGTCAATGTGCCGATCAAGCCGGGTTTTGCGTGGTCGGACAACGACTCGATCAAGGCGGCCGTAGACGCGGCGACCCAGGAGCTTGCAGATACGGGGCGGGTCCTGCTGCGCCCGTCGGGAACCGAGCCCTTACTGCGGGTGATGGTAGAGGGCAGTGATGGTGAGCAGGTCGAGCGCCTCGCCCACGGTCTCGCCGAGGTCGTGAAGGCAGCGGCAAACTAAATTTGCTGCAGCGCGACATGTAACAAATCTGAAATTTACCAGTCGTAGAATCAGCCCGGTGTCAGATTCGCGTTGTGCGAACTGGCCCCGGGTTTTTTGTTTCAAGCCGTCAGTGGCTTTGTGCGGCTCACTCTACGATGGAGAAATTCATGCAAGGTTTCATTCGCGCCTGTACGTTTGTTGTTGCCCTGGGTGGTGCTGGTGTCGCGCAGGCTGTTGATATTACCGGTGCAGGGGCCACTTTCCCTTACCCCATCTACTCGAAGTGGGCTGAAATCTACAAGGCCAAGACCGGCGTCGGTCTGAACTACCAGTCCATCGGCTCCGGTGGTGGCATCAAGCAGATCAAGTCGAAGACCGTCGATTTCGGTGCTTCCGACATGCCGCTGAAGGCTGAAGACCTCGAGAAGGATGGCCTCGTCCAGTTTCCCGCTGTGATCGGCGGCGTGGTTCCGGTGGTGAATCTCGAAGGGGTCGCGCCGGGCCAGATGAAGATGACCGGCGTCGTGCTGGCCGACATCTACATGGGCAAGATCAAGAAGTGGAACGATCCGGCGATCGCTGCGCTGAATAGCGGCGTCAAGCTGCCGGAAGAAAACATCACTGTCGTCCGCCGTGCCGACGGCTCGGGCACGACCTTCCTCTTCACGAATTACCTGTCCAAGGTGTCGGGTGACTGGAAGGACAAGGTCGGTGCCGGTACCGCGGTCCAGTGGCCGGAAGGTGTCGGTGGCAAGGGCAACGAAGGCGTGGCCTCCTATGTCCAGCGCATCAAGGGCGGTATCGGCTACGTGGAGTACGCCTACGCCAAGAAGAACAAGATGATCCACCTGGCGATGAAGAACAAGGCCGGCGAGTTCGTTCAGCCGGATGACCTGACCTTCCAGGCTGCCGCGTCCTTCGCCGAATGGAACAAGGTGCCGGGCTTCGGCGAGATCCTCACCGAGCAGCCTGGCAAGACCAGCTGGCCGATCACCGGCGCCAGCTTCATCCTGATGCACAAGGTGCAGGCTGATCCCGCCAAGGGCGCAGAAGTGGTGAAGTTCTTCGACTGGGCTTTCAAGAACGGTCAGAAGACCGCCGAAGAGCTCGACTATGTTGCCCTGCCTGCCGTGCTGGTCAAGCAGATCGACACCGCTCTCCGTGGTTCCCTCAAGGATGCCGCTGGCAACCCGGTCGTCAAGTAAATCTCAGGTCTGAAGGGGGCAGGGCGGCTGCGTGGCAGTTCGCCCGCCCTGTTTTGTCGTCGAATCAACACGGTGAGCTGCAATGTCTTCATATAGCACTGCTCTTGGAACCGGAGGCGCTGCCGCGCAAGGCTCGGCGGTCTCCGGTCAGGCAGGTGGGGTGAAAAAACCCGATCCTTCGCGTGATCGAATGCGTGTGCAACGCCTCCAGGATGCGCTCTTTTTTCAGCTCACGCGTCTCTTCGCCTTTCTCGTCCTCGCGATCCTGGTCGCGATCCTGGCTTCGCTTTTCTATGGTGCCTGGCCGGCCCTGAAGGAGTTCGGCGCAGGGTTCCCGTTCAGCGCCGAATGGAATCCGGTGCTCGACAAATTTGGTGGCCTCATTTCGGTGTACGGGACGTTGAGCACGTCCCTGATCGCGCTGATCGTGGCGGTGCCGGTGAGTTTCGGTATCGCGCTCTTCCTGACCGAGCTGTGCCCCCCCGCGCTGCGAGCCCCGCTGGGCGTGGCGGTCGAGCTGCTGGCCGCGGTGCCCAGCATCATCTACGGCATGTGGGGCCTGTTCGTCTTTGCTCCGCTCTTTGCCGACTACATCCAGCCGGTCCTGAGCGCAACTTTCGGCAATCTGCCGTTCGTGGGGGCGCTTTTTCAGGGGCCCCAGAACGGCATCGGGATCCTGTCGGCCGGCTTGATCCTGGCCGTCATGGTCATCCCGTTCATTGCCTCGGTGATGCGCGATGTTTTCGAAGTGGTGCCCGGGATTCTTAAAGAGTCGGCCTATGGCCTGGGTGCAACCACCTGGGAGGTGGTCTGGAATGTCGTCCTGCCCTACACGCGTGTCGGCGTGATCGGTGGCGTGATGCTCGGTCTCGGCCGTGCGCTCGGCGAAACGATGGCGGTCACCTTCGTCATCGGCAACGCGCACCGCATCAGCCCTTCGCTTTACGAGGCGGGCAACAGCATTGCCTCCACGCTGGCCAACGAGTTTGCCGAGGCCGCGTCGGATCTTCATGTCGCGTCGCTGATCGCCCTTGGCCTGATCCTGTTCTTCGTGACCTTCGTCGTGCTGGCGATTTCCAAAGTTCTGCTGATGCGTCTTCAGCGTAGTGAAGGGGAGAAAACCTGATGGCGCTCGAAACAACCGCGCTCTATCGGAAGCGGGTGCGAACCAATCGGGTCGCGCTGGTGCTGTCGGTCCTCGCCATGCTGATCGGCATGAGCTTTCTCGCCTGGATTCTGGCGGTGCTCCTGTACAAAGGCTTTGGCGCGCTCAGCCTGACGCTCTTCACCGCTTCGACGCCCGCACCCGGATCCGATGGCGGTCTGGCAAACGCGATCCTCGGCAGCGCCGCCATGGTCGGCGTGGCCACCTTCATCGCGACGCCGATCGGGATCCTTGCCGGCATCTACCTCTCCGAGTACGGGCGTCGTGGCTGGCTCGCGCCGGCCACCCGCTTCATCAACGACATCCTGCTGTCGGCCCCTTCGATCGTGATCGGCGTCTTCATCTATGCGATCTACGTGGCCCAGGTGCAGCACTTCTCGGGCTGGGCGGGGTCGTTGGCGCTCGCGCTGATCGCCATCCCGGTCGTCGTCCGCACCACCGAGAACATGCTCAATCTCGTTCCGGCCAGCCTGCGTGAAGCCGCCTCCGCCCTGGGAGCGCCCCGCTGGAAGGTGCTGCTGAGCGTGGTGCTGCGGGCAGCCAAGGCGGGCGTGCTGACGGGCATCCTGCTGGCGGTGGCGCGGGTCAGCGGCGAAACAGCGCCCTTGCTCTTCACTGCCCTCAACAACCAGTTCATGAGCACGGACCTCAACGGCCCGATGGCCAACCTGCCGGTGGTGATCTTCCAGTTTGCCATGAGCCCCTACGAAAACTGGAACTCGCTTGCCTGGGGTGGCGCGATCATCATCACCTTTGGTGTGCTCTGCCTGAACATTGCCGTTCGCACCCTGTTCCGTAAGAAGATTTAAGGAAATCCATGATGCAATCCTCTACTGTCACAACGCGCGACATGTCGTTCTCGCAACTACGCAGCGAGCCGGGCGCTGTTGCCGCGCAGGGTGCAGAGCCGAAGATCAAGATCCGCAATCTCGACTTCTTCTACGGTTCATTCCAGGGCCTCAAGCACATCAACCTCGACATCCACGAAGGGATGGTGACGGCTTTCATCGGGCCGTCCGGGTGCGGCAAGTCCACGCTGCTGCGCACCTTGAACCGGATGTACGACCTGTACCCCGGCCAGCGCGCTACGGGAGAGATCCTGCTCAACGGCCGCAACGTCCTCGATGAAGGCCAGGACGTCAACGCCCTCCGGGCCAAGGTCGGCATGGTGTTTCAGAAGCCTACCCCGTTCCCGATGTCGATCTACGAGAACATCGCCTTCGGTGTGCGCCTCTACGAGAGCCTGTCCCGCGCAGACATGGACAACCGGGTCGAGTGGGCGCTCCGCAAGGCCGCCCTGTGGGACGAGGTCAAAGGCAAGCTCAACCAGAGCGGCCTGTCCCTGTCGGGCGGCCAGCAGCAGCGTCTCTGCATCGCGCGTGGCGTCGCCGTGAAGCCCGAGGTTCTGCTCCTCGACGAACCGACATCGGCCCTCGATCCAATCTCCACGGCCAAGGTCGAGGAGCTTGTACACGAGCTGAAGAGCGAATACACCATCGCCATCGTGACCCACAACATGCAGCAGGCGGCGCGTGTGTCCGACTACACCGCCTACATGTACCTCGGCGAACTCGTCGAGTTCGGTCTGACCGATGAAATCTTCATCAAGCCGAAGCGCAAGGAGACTGAGGACTACATTACCGGGCGATTTGGTTGATTCGATACGTTTGAGGCACATGAAGGGGTTGGCACATGCCAACCCTTTTTTTTGACCTGCTGTGTCCGCATGGCTAAAATGGAAAAATTTGCCTGTGGTGCTGAGCGTGAGGAAAAAGCTGGTCGTCGGCAACTGGAAGATGAACGGAGATCGGGCGCGCAACCTTGCGCTGATCGATGGATTGAAAGGGCGCATTCCCGCCGGGGTCGAGGTTGCGGTGTGTCCGCCATCCCCCTATCTCGCGCAGGTGCAGGCGCTGGGTGAGCCCCTTGGGCTGGCGGTCGGTGCGCAGGATCTGAGCCCCCGGAAGGAGGGTGCCTTCACGGGCGATGTCGCGGCTGCGATGTTGCTCGACGTTGGTTGTGAGTGGGTGTTGGTCGGTCACTCCGAGCGCAGAACCCTGCACGGCGAAGGCAATGGACTGGTCGCCGAGAAGGTCGCCGTTGCCCTCGAGGCGGGCCTGAAGCCCATTCTCTGCGTGGGGGAGACCCTGGCGGAGCGCGATGGCGGTCAGGCGGAAGAGGTCGTGCGGTCCCAGGTGATGTCGGTGGTGTCGTTGCTTGGCGCGGATGCCATGGCCCGCGTGGTCGTTGCCTACGAGCCGGTCTGGGCGATTGGGACCGGGCGCACCGCGACGCCGGAGCAGGCCGAGCTCATGCATGCATGCATCCGCGAATGTCTGGAGCTTGCAGGCGTGGCGGTCGCTGGCGTCCGCATTTTGTATGGTGGTAGCGTCACCGCGGCCAATGCCGCAGCGCTTTTTGCTCAGCCGAACATTGACGGGGCCCTGGTGGGCGGCGCTTCACTTGTTGCTGATGGTTTTTCCTCGATTTGTGCGGCAGCTGCAGCTGCTGCATCCTGAGTCTGATTTGCGGAGGTTTGTATGGGTGGTCTGGTTTTTTCGGTTGTCCTGACGGTGCATGTGCTGGCGGGTCTCGGCGTCATTGGTCTCGTTCTCATGCAGCACGGCAAGGGTGCGGACATGGGGGCGGCCTTCGGTAGTGGCGCGTCCGGCAGTCTGTTTGGTTCGTCCGGTTCGGCCAACTTTCTCAGCCGCACGACCGCGGCGCTCGCGGCGGTATTCTTCGTCACCAGTCTCGGTCTGAGCTATCTGGCGGGTGCCAAGACGCCGTCCGCATCTAGCGTGATGGGGGCTGGCGCGCCGGTTCAGGCGCCCGTTTCCGGTGCCGCGCCGACGCCCGTGGCTCCCGCTGCGGATGGCTCCAAGGCAAAGGATATCCCCCGATAAAACCATGTAATGCTTGGCGCTTGGGGGGGCTTGTCTTATAATGCGCAGCGTCAAGCAAACAAGCCGACGTGGTGAAATTGGTAGACACGCTATCTTGAGGGGGTAGTGGCGAAAGCCGTATGAGTTCGAGTCTCATCGTCGGCACCATAAAATAAGCGAGCTGCCCGCATTAGCGGGCTTTTGCTTGCAGGCAGCACACGCGATTGCTGTTGGTTACGGGAGTTAAGCCATGTTGGAATCTTATTTTCCAGTCCTTGTTTTCATCCTGTTTGCGGCTGCTTTTGGTTTTATTCCCATTGTCGCGGGTTGGGTGATCGGCCCCAGCAAGCCCGATGCAGAGAAGCTTTCACCGTTCGAGTGTGGCTTCGAGCCTTTTGAGGATGCGCGGATCAAGTTTGACGTTCGCTATTACCTCCTGGCAATTCTTTTCATTCTTTTCGATCTCGAAATTGCCTTCCTCTTTCCGTGGGCGACGATCCTGCAGGAAATTGCTGCCAACGAGTCCATTCGGCTCTTTGGTTTCTTCGAGATGATCGTCTTTCTCGGTATTCTTCTTCTCGGCTACATCTACGTATGGAAACGAGGCGCTCTCGACTGGGAGTGAGCTGGTTTCGGCCTGTGGCGGGTAAATTGTTGGCTAAAGGGTGTCTATGAGCATCGAGGGTGTTTTCAAGGAGGGGTTTGTCACCACCTCTCTTGATACGGTAATCAACTGGACGCGTACCGGTTCGCTCTGGCCGATGACTTTCGGTCTTGCCTGTTGTGCCGTTGAGATGATCCATGCGGGTTGTTCGCGGTATGACCTCGACCGATTCGGGATCGTGTTTCGGCCGAGTCCCCGGCAGTCGGATCTGATGATCGTCGCTGGCACGCTCTGCAACAAGATGGCCCCGGCGTTGCGTAAGGTTTATGACCAGATGTCGGAGCCTCGCTGGGTGATCTCGATGGGCTCGTGTGCGAATGGTGGTGGTTATTACCACTATTCGTACTCCGTGGTGCGGGGCTGTGATCGCATTGTCCCGGTGGATGTTTATGTGCCTGGCTGCCCGCCGACGGCGGAGGCTCTGCTCTACGGGATCGTCCAGCTGCAGAACAAAATCAAGCGCTCCTACACGATCGCTCGCTGATGGCCAATTATGATGACTGAAAAACTTGAAGGTCTTGCTCAGCTGCTGACTGACAAGATGGGCGAGCGGATTCAGCAGGTCGTTGCGGCCTGTGGTGAATTAACCATCGTTGTTCGCGCGGAAGATTACCTGTCGGTTGCGCGGGATCTTCGTGACGATTCCTCACTGCGTTTCGAGCAGCTCGTCGATTTGACCGGTCTCGACTATTCCACCTATGCCGGTGAGCGCCCCGAGCGTCGTTTTGCCGTGTCCGCGCACCTCCTTTCCGTCAGTAAGAACCTGCGCCTGCGCCTGCGTACTTTTGCGGCCGACGACAGCTTCCCCGTTCTCCCCTCGCTTTGCGAAATCTGGCCGGGCGTGAATTGGTTCGAGCGTGAGGCGTTCGATCTTTACGGGATCATGTTCGAGGGACATCCCGACCTTCGTCGCATCCTCACCGATTACGGTTTTGTCGGATATCCGTTCCGCAAGGATTTTCCGATTTCGGGTTACGTCGAAATGCGTTACGACCAGGAGCTCGGCCGAGTGATTTATCAGCCGGTCACCATCGAGCCGCGTGAAAATACGCCGCGGATCGTTCGTGACGAAAATTATGGGAATGTCGGTCATGGCTGAAATCCGTAACTACACCATCAACTTTGGTCCTCAGCACCCGTCCGCGCACGGTGTGTTGCGTCTTGTGCTCGAGTTGGACGGCGAAGTCGTTGAGCGGGCTGATCCGCACATCGGCCTGCTGCATCGTGGTACGGAAAAGCTCGCCGAGACGCGTACCTGGATCCAGTCGGTTCCGTATATGGATCGTCTGGATTACGTCTCGATGATGTGCAACGAGCACGCCTATTGCATGGCAATTGAGCGGCTGCTTGGTCTGGAAGTTCCCATTCGCGCTCAATACATCCGGGTTCTCTACGACGAGATCACCCGGGTGCTGAATCACCTGCTTGCTGTCGGTACCCATGCGCTCGATATCGGCGCGATGACGATGGTGCTTTACACCTTCCGCGAGCGGGAGGATCTGATGGATGCGTACGAAGCCGTCTCCGGTGCCCGGATGCACGCTGCTTATTACCGTCCTGGCGGTGTTTATCGTGATCTGCCGGATCGCATGCCGCAGTACGAAGTCTCCAAGTGGAAGAACGCCAAGACCGTTGCCGAATTGAACGAGAACCGCCAGGGTTCGCTGCTCGATTTTCTTGAAGACTTCACCAATCGTTTCCCGAAATACGTTGACGATTACGAAACCCTTCTCACCGATAACCGTATCTGGAAGCAGCGCACGGTCGGTATTGGCGTGGTTACGCCCGAGAAGGCGCTGGCACTCGGTTTCTCCGGTGTGATGCTGCGCGGTTCCGGCATCGAGTGGGACATCCGCAAGAAGCAGCCCTACGAGGTGTACGACCAGCTCGATTTCGACATTCCGGTCGGGGTTGAGGGCGATTGCTACGATCGCTATCTGTGCCGGATCGAGGAAATGCGCCAGTCCAACCGGATCATCAAGCAGTGCATCGACTGGCTGCGCAAAAATCCCGGCCCCGTCATCTCCAGCAATCACAAGGTGGCGCCGCCGTCACGGGAGCGGATGAAGGGCAATATGGAAGAGCTCATCCACCACTTCAAGCTCTTCACCGAAGGTATGCACGTTCCGCCGGGCGAGGTTTATGCTCCGATCGAGCATCCGAAGGGTGAGTTTGGCGTTTACGCCGTGTCCGATGGCGCCAACAAGCCGTACCGGATCAAGCTGCGTTCGCCGGGCTTCGCGCATCTCTCGGCCATGGACGAGATGTCCCGCGGTCACATGATTGCTGACGTGGTCGCGATCATCGGTACGATGGACATCGTGTTTGGAGACGTGGATCGCTGACAAGCCGTTGTCTTGCAGCCTTTTTCTCCGTATCGACATCCTGCTCTGTGGATAAATAATGCTTAGCCCTGAATCCCTGAAGAAAATTGATCAAGAGATAGCGAAGTATCCGGCTGACCAGAAGCAGTCGGCTTCGATGTCTGCCCTCAGAATCGCGCAGCAGGAAAAGGGCTGGCTTTCAAACGAGGTCATCGAGTTCGTCGCGAAGTACCTTGGCATGCCTCCGATTGCCGTTTATGAGGTCGCCAGCTTCTACAACATGTACGACCTTGCTCCGGTAGGGGCTCGCAAGATCACGGTCTGTACAAATCTTCCTTGCGCCCTGTCCGGCGGTGTTCACGCAGCGGAATACATCAAGAAGAAGCTTGGCATCGACTTCAACGAGACGACCGCGGACGGAAAATTTACGTTGAAGGAAGGGGAGTGCATGGGTGCGTGCGGCGATGCTCCGGTGCTGCTGGTGAATAATCACCAGATGTGCAGCTGGATGACCGAAGAAAAAATCGATCAACTCCTGGCTGATCTTCAAAAATGAGTTCTCAAGGGATTATCCTCGCTGGCCTGGACGGTGACCGTACCTGGCGCCTCGCCGACTACGTTAAGCGTGGCGGCTATGAGGCATTGAAAAAGATCATCGCGCAGAAGATGTCGGCGGATGAGATCATCGGTGAAGTCAAGAAGTCCGGTCTGCGTGGTCGTGGCGGCGCTGGCTTTCCCACTGGACTGAAGTGGAGCTTCATGCCGCGGGCGTTTCCCGGTGCGAAGTACCTCGCCTGTAATTCGGATGAAGGCGAGCCCGGTACCTTCAAGGACCGCGACATTCTCCGCTACAACCCCCATACCGTCATCGAAGGGATGATCATCGCGGGTTACGCGATGGGTTGTGAGCGCGGCTACAACTACATCCACGGCGAGATCTTCGAGATCTACGAGCGATTTGAAGAGGCCCTCGCCGAGGCGCGGGAAGCCGGCCTGCTGGGGCGCAACATCCTCGGCTCCGATTTCAGCTTCGATCTGTTTGCCCATCACGGTTACGGCGCCTATATCTGTGGCGAGGAAACCGCGCTGCTCGAGTCCATTGAGGGCAAGAAGGGGCAACCGCGCTTCAAGCCGCCTTTCCCGGCCAGTTTCGGTTTGTACGGCAAGCCGACCACCATCAACAATACCGAGACCTTCGCCTCGATTCCCTACATCATTCGCGAGGGTGGTGACGCCTTCCTTGCGCTGGGCAAGCCGAACAACGGTGGTACCAAGCTGTTCTCGGTTTCCGGCCATGTGAACAAGCCGGGCAACTATGAGGTTCCGCTGGGCACCCCGTTCCCGGCGCTGCTAGAGATGGCGGGCGGCATGCGTGGTGGTCGCAAGTTGAAGGCGGTAATTCCTGGCGGTTCTTCTGCGCCTGTCCTTCCTGGTTCGGTCATGATGGATTGCACCATGGACTACGACTCGATCTCCAAGGCGGGATCGATGCTTGGCTCCGGGGCGGTCATCGTGATGGACGAGAGCACCTGCATGGTGAAAGCCCTGGAGCGTCTGTCCTACTTCTACTTTGAAGAGTCCTGTGGTCAGTGCACCCCCTGTCGCGAGGGCACTGGCTGGTTGTACCGGGTGGTGCATCGCATCGAGAACGGCTTGGGGCGCCCCGACGACCTCGACCTGGTCAATAGCGTGACCGCCAATATCATGGGGCGCACCATTTGTGCCCTGGGGGATGCGGCGTCGATGCCGGTTCAAAGCTTCGTCAAGCATTTCGGTGACGAGTTCGCATTCCATATCGAACACAAGAAGTGCCTCGTGCCGCCTCAGGTGCAGTACGAAGGCAGCAAGATTTACGTAGCGTAGGCTCGACATGCTAGAAATCGAAATTGACGGAAAGCAGTTGCAGGTACCTGACGGCAGCACGGTCATGGAGGCCGCTGCGACGGTTGGAGCCTATGTGCCCCATTTCTGCTACCACAAGAAGCTCTCGATCGCGGCCAACTGTCGGATGTGCTTGGTGCAGGTCGAGAAGGCCCCCAAGCCTCTGCCGGCTTGCGCGACGCCCGTGACGAATGGCATGAAGGTGTGGACTCACTCCGAGCAGGCCGTGAAGGCCCAGAAGGGGGTGATGGAGTTCCTGCTTATCAACCATCCGCTTGACTGTCCGGTCTGTGACCAGGGCGGCGAATGCCAGCTGCAGGATCTTTCCGTTGGCTACGGTGGTGCCCAGTCGCGCTACGAAGAAGAAAAGCGCGTCGTCGGCAACAAGAACCTCGGGCCGCTGGTTTCCACCGACATGACCCGGTGCATCAACTGCACCCGCTGTGTTCGTTTCACGACCGAGATTGCTGGTCTGATGGAGCTCGGCCAGGCTTTCCGTGGCGAGCACGCCGAGATCATGCCGTTCGTCGAGAAAACGATCGACTCCGAATTGTCCGGCAACATCATCGACCTCTGCCCCGTGGGCGCGCTGACCTCCAAGCCTTTCCGTTTTGCGGCCCGGGCCTGGGAGATGTCCCGTCGCAAGTCTGTCAGCCCCCACGATTCCCTGGGTAGCAACCTGATCGTTCAGGTCAAGCACGACACCGTGAAACGCGTGCTGCCGCTCGAGAATGAAGCGCTCAACGAGTGCTGGCTTTCGGACAAGGACCGCTTCTCCTACGAGGGCCTGAACGGCGACAGCCGTCTCACCCGCCCCATGGTCAAGCAGGGTGGCGCCTGGATAGAAACCGACTGGCAGACCGCGATGGACTACGTCGTGCGAGGCCTCAAGGGGATCAAGGCCGAACATGGCGCAGAATCCATTGGCGCCCTCGCTTCGCCCCACAGCACCCTCGAAGAGCTGCACCTGCTCCAGTCGCTGGTGCGTGGTCTGGGCTCGGGTAACGTCGATTTCCGCCTGCGTCAATCGGATTTCTCGGCCGATGGCCGCATGGGCGGTGCCCCGTGGCTGGGCATGCCCGTTGCCGAGATTGCCGGGCTGGATCGCCTCTTCATCGTCGGCAGCTTCTTCCGCAAGGATCATCCGCTCATCGCGCAACGTGTGCGCCAGGCGGTCAAGAAGGGCCTGAAGGTCAGCGCGCTGAATCCCGCATTCGATGACTGGCAGTTTGCGCTCCAGAATCAGCTGTGCGTTGCGCCGTCCGAGATGGGTGTTGCGCTGGCCAAGGTGGCAAAGGCCCTTTCCGAGCAGGCTGGTGTTGCGGTTGCCCCGGAACTCCAGTCCGCCGTGGCGCAGGTGCAGGTTGACGATGCCGCGCTGGCCATTGCGCAGAGTCTGGCGTCCGGTCGGCGTGTCGCGGTCTGGATTGGCAATCATGCCGTTCAGCACCAAAGCGGCGTGGCGCTGCATGCGCTGGCCAACGAAGTGGCGCGCCTGTGCGGCGGCCGTTTTGGCGTGCTGGGAGAGGCGGCCAATAGCGTTGGCGGTTATATCGCGGGTGCGGTGCCTTTCGGGGCGGTTTCCGGCAAGAACAAGGCCGAAATGCTGTCGGCTCCGCTCAAGGCCTACGTGCTTCTCGGCCTCGAGCCCGAGTTGGATCTCTCGGAAGGCGCCAAGGCGCGGAACGCGTTCGGCGCCGCCGAAATGGTGGTCATGCTCACTCCGTTCAAGGTGGACGCGGCGCTCGAGTACGCGGACGTTATGCTGCCTGTTTCGCCTTTCACTGAGACTGGCGGTACTTTCGTCAATTGCGAAGGGCGCGCACAGTCGTTCCACCCGGTGGTCAAGAACGCTGGAGATTCGCGCCCGGCGTGGAAGGTTCTGCGGGTGCTGGGCGAGGCTCTTGGTCTTGCGGATTTTGCCTTCGAGAGCGTCGACGCCGTTCGGGCAAAGGTGCTTGGAGCAGAGGGTGTGGTTGCTCCAAACCGTCTGAACAATGCGGTCGCTATCGACAGCCTCAATATGCAGGGCGCTTCCCAAGGTCTGCAACGCGTGGCTGACGTGCCGATTCATTTTGCGGATCCGCTGGTTCGGCGCTCTGCGCCGCTGCAGGCGACGAAGGATTCCGTGGCTCCGCTGGCGCGCATGAATGCGTCGACCCTCAAGGCCCTTGGTCTTGGCGGCGGAGATCGTGTGGTGGTCCGATCTGCAGCGGGTCAAGCCACGGTTAACGTGATCGAGGATGATGGAGTCGCGGCAGGGTGTGTGCGCCTGGCAGGTGCTCACGCGAGTACCGTAGGCCTCGGCAGTCTCGGCGGTGAAGTCAGCGTGGAGCGTATTTGATGGAATCCTACATTGAACCGGTCGCACAGTTCTTCGGTCCGGCTTGGCCACTGGTCTGGTCGCTATTGAAGATCATCGGCATCATTGCGCCGTTGTTCCTGTGCGTGGCCTACCTCACGCTCGCCGAGCGCAAGGTCATCGGCTACATGCAGGTCCGTATCGGCCCGAACCGTGTTGGCCCGTATGGCCTGCTGCAGCCGATCGCCGACGGCGTCAAGCTGCTGCTGAAGGAAATCATCGTTCCGTCCGGAGCCAACAAGGGGCTGTTCATCCTTGGCCCGGTTCTGGCCCTCGGACCCGCGCTCGCTGCGTGGGCGGTGGTACCGTTTTCCGAAGGCTGGGTTGTCGGGAATGTGGACGCGGGTCTGCTGTTCCTGCTGGCCATCACCTCGGTCGAAGTTTACGGTGTGATCATCGCTGCCTGGGCATCCAACTCCAAGTATGCGTTCCTTGGTGGCATCCGTGCGGCAGCCCAGATGGTGTCCTACGAGATCGCCATGGGTTTCGCGCTGGTCTGCGTGCTGATGATTTCGTCCAGCCTTAACCTGACGGATATCGTCAATAGCCAGAACAAGGGTCAATTCGCCGACATGGGGCTTGGTGTTCTGAGCTGGAACTGGCTGCCGTTGTTCCCGATGTTCATCGTTTATCTCATCTCCGGCATTGCGGAAACCAACCGCGCGCCGTTTGACGTCGTCGAAGGCGAGTCCGAGATCGTCGCCGGTCACATGGTCGAATACTCGGGCATGGCGTTTGCTCTGTTCTTCCTTGGCGAATACGCCAACATGATCCTGGTCTCCGCACTGACCTCGATCCTGTTCCTGGGCGGCTGGCTCTCTCCGGTGGGCTTCCTTCCCGACGGCTTCGTCTGGCTGGCGCTCAAGACGTCCTTCATCCTGTTCCTGTTTCTATGGTTCCGGGCTACCTTCCCGCGTTTCCGCTACGACCACATCATGCGTCTGGGCTGGAAGGTGTTCATTCCCTTGACTTTGTTCTGGGTGGTGGTGGTTGCCGTCTGGATCATGTCTCCGTTGTCGATCTGGAAGTGAGGGCTTTCAAATGGGTTCTATGAAGGATTACGTAGGAAGCCTCTTCCTGAAGGAGCTCGTGAAGGGCATGGCGTTGACGGGGCGGCACTTCTTCGCACGGAAGATCACCGTCCAGTTTCCTGAAGAGAAGACGCCGCAGAGCCCGCGTTTCCGCGGACTGCATGCCTTGAGGCGGTATCCGAACGGTGAAGAGCGCTGCATCGCCTGCAAGCTATGCGAGGCGATCTGCCCGGCGATGGCGATCACCATCGAGTCGGAGCAAAGGGACGACGGCACGCGCCGGACGAGTCGCTACGACATCGATCTGACCAAGTGCATCTTCTGCGGCTTCTGCGAAGAGGCCTGTCCGGTGGATGCGATCGTCGAGACCCGGATCTTCGAATATCACGGCGAGTCTCGGGGCGACCTGTATTACACGAAGCAGATGCTACTTGCGGTGGGTGATCGGAACGAAGCTCAGATCGCCAAGGATCGCGAAGTGGATTCTAAGTATCGGTAAACTGCCCGGGGCAGGTTGAAGTACTTTTGCGAGATGCGTTTATGGATTTCCAGACTATAGTTTTTTACTTTCTTTCGACGGTCGTAGTTCTCGCGTCGTTGAGAGTGATCACCGCGAAGAACCCGGTGCATGCGGCACTTTTTCTCGTGCTTGCCTTCTTCTCCGCCGGTGGCATCTGGATGCTCCTGCATGCGGAGTTCCTGGCGATCGCGCTCGTGATGGTCTATGTCGGTGCGGTGATGGTGCTCTTCCTCTTCGTCGTCATGATGCTCGATATCAATCTGGAGAGGATTCGCCAGGGGTTCTGGAGCTACCTGCCCATCGGCGCCCTGATTGGCATCCTGATGCTGGCTGAAATGGTGGTCGTGCTGGGCAGCCGTTACTTCGGACTCGATCGCGTGCCGCAACCCGGGGAGTTTCCGGCGGGTTACAGCAACACCAAGGAACTCGGCCGGCTGATTTACACGGATTACGTGTATCCGTTCGAGCTGGCGTCGATCGTTCTGCTGGTGGCGATGATTGCAGCAGTCGCCCTGACCTTGCGCAAGCGCAATAACGTCAAGAAGATCGATCCGGCCAAGCAGATCGCAGTGAAGCGCGACGAACGGGTGCGTGTCGTCTCGATGGACGCAGAGAAAAAATAAGCTCCGCGGGCGGCTTTAGAGAGGAATTCAGATGCTTTCCCTGTCTCATTATTTGATCCTTGGCGCGATTCTTTTCGCCATCAGCGTCGTCGGAATCTTTCTCAACAGAAAGAACTTGATCGTGCTGTTGATGGCCATCGAATTGATGCTGCTTGCGGTCAATTTGAACTTCGTGGCGTTCTCCTACTACCTGGGTGACGCGGCGGGCCAGATCTTTGTGTTTTTCATCTTGACTGTGGCAGCGGCAGAGTCCGCAATCGGTTTGGCTATTCTCGTGGCTCTGTTCCGTAATCTGCGGACGATTCACGTCGATGATCTGGACAGTCTCAAGGGATAAGGAAGCGTTTCGATGACGGAGATGCAAAAACTCTACCTGCTGGTTCCGCTGGCGCCGCTTTTTGGGGCGATCGTGGCCGGCCTGTTCGGAAAGACCATTGGCCGCACCGGCGCGCACGTCGTGACCATACTCGGTGTCGCTGTGGCTTTCATCGGGTCGGTGTTCGTATTCCAGGATGTCCAGGCGGGGAACACCTTCAACGGAACCCTGTACACCTGGGCGACCAGCGGCGGGATCACTTTTGAAGTCGGTTTCCTGATCGACAACCTGACGGTCATGATGATGCTCGTCGTGACCTTCGTGTCCCTGATGGTGCACCTCTACACCATCGGGTACATGTCGGAAGATCCGGGTTACCAGCGCTTCTTCAGCTACATCTCGCTGTTCACGTTCTCGATGCTGATGCTCGTGATGTCCAACAACTTCCTCCAGCTGTTCTTCGGTTGGGAAGCGGTGGGTCTCGTCTCGTATCTGCTGATCGGTTTCTGGTACACCCGTCCGACGGCGATCTTTGCGAACATGAAGGCTTTTCTGGTCAACCGCGTGGGTGACTTCGGCTTCCTGCTTGGCATCGGTCTGATCGCTGCGTTTGCAGGCACTCTCAACTATGCGGAAGTGTTCGCCAAGGCGCCTACTCTCGCGACGATGACCGTTCCGGAAACCGGTTGGCCGCTGATCACCGCAATCTGTATCGGTCTGTTCATCGGCGCGATGGGTAAGTCCGCCCAGGTGCCGCTGCACGTCTGGCTGCCTGATTCGATGGAAGGTCCGACCCCGATCTCCGCGCTGATCCACGCAGCGACCATGGTTACCGCCGGCATCTTCATGGTTGCCCGCATGTCTCCGCTTTTCGAGCTGTCCGAGGCTGCGCTGTCCTTCGTGCTGGTCATCGGTGCCACCACGGCGTTGTTCATGGGCTTCCTCGGCATCGTCCAGAACGACATCAAGCGTGTCGTTGCATATTCGACCCTGTCGCAGCTTGGTTACATGACTGTCGCCTTGGGCGTCTCGGCATACTCTGCTGCGGTGTTTCACCTCATGACCCACGCCTTCTTCAAGGCGCTGCTGTTCCTGGGCGCGGGCTCGGTGATCATCGGCATGCACCATGATCAGGACATGCGCAACATGGGCGGCCTGTGGAAGTACATGCCCGTCACCTGGATCACTTCGCTGCTGGGTTCCCTGGCGCTGATCGGCTTCCCGTTCCTGTCGGGTTTCTACTCGAAGGATTCGATCATCGAGGCGGTTCAGCTGTCCCATATTCCTGGCGCTGGTTACGCATACTTCTGCGTGATCGTCGGGGTGTTCGTCACAGCGTTCTATTCGTTCCGGATGTACTTCCTTGTCTTCCATGGCGAGGAGCGTTTCGGCAAGCCGGTCGAGCACCATGGCCACGATGACCACGGGCACGATGACGACCACGGACATGACGACCATCACCACGGTCTGGCTCCGGGTCAGAAGCCCCATGAGTCTCCCTGGGTGGTTACCGTGCCGCTGGTGCTGCTGGCTGTCCCGTCGGTCCTGATTGGTTTCCTCACCATCGAGCCGATGCTGTTCGGCGGCTTCTTCAAGGGTGTCATTCACTTCTCCGATGCACATCCTGTGATGGCGGAGCTGGGTGAAGAGTTCCATGGTGCGGTCGGTATGGCCATTCACGGTCTGACCACGCTGCCGTTCTTCCTTGCGATGGCTGGCGTTGCGGTTGCCTGGCTGTTCTACATGAAGATGCCGGCGATTCCGGCGGCCATCATGAAGACCTTCAAGCCGATCCACACCCTTCTCGAGAACAAGTATTACTTTGACAAGTTCAACGAGATCGTCTTCGCCGGCGGTGCCCGTCTGCTGGGCCGTAGTCTGTGGAAGGTGGGCGATCAGACGCTGATTGACGGTATGGCAGTGAATGGAACGGCCAAGCTGGTAGGAGTGATTGCACAGCTGACGCGTCTGTTCCAGAGCGGGCATATCTACCAATACGCCTTCTCGATGATCGTTGGGGTGTTCGTGCTTCTGACCTTCTGGTTCAATCGCGCCTGATTCTGCAGGCGGTATATCGAGTGAATTTGGCAGTTTAGGGATTTCAGCGCCGCTACACGGTGCATAGAACGGAAAGTAGAAATGAAGGAATATCTCCTCAGCCTCGCGATTTGGGTTCCAATTGTTGGTGGCCTGCTCACGCTGGCCACCGGTTCGGACCGCAATGCGTCGCTCGCCAGGTTCGTCGCGATCGTGGCGGCACTTGCCGGGCTGGCGGTCACCATTCCGCTCTACACGATGTTCGACGTCGGCACGAGTGCGATGCAGTTCGTCGAGATGCGCACCTGGATTCCGCGCTTCAACATCAATTACGCGCTGGGTGTCGATGGCATTTCGGTGCTTTTCGTGCTGCTCAACAGCTTCATCACGGTGATTGTCGTCGTGGCGGGCTGGGAGGTGATCCAGGAAAAGGTGTCGCAGTACATGGCGGCCTTCCTGGTGATGTCCGGCCTCATCAACGGCATCTTCAGTGCGCTCGACGGTGTGCTGTTCTATGTCTTCTTCGAGGCCTCGCTGATCCCGCTGTTCATCATCATTGGTGTCTGGGGTGGTCCCAACCGTGTGTATGCGGCAGTCAAGTTCTTCCTCTACACGCTGGCTGGCTCCCTTCTCATGTTGGTCGCCTTCCTGTATCTCTTCATGGAGTCGGGTGGCAGCTTCAACCTTCTCGACTGGCACAAGCTGAAGCTCGGTATGTGGGACCAGACCTGGATCTTCTGGTTCCTGCTCGCCTCGTTCGCGGTCAAGGTGCCGATGTTCCCGGTCCACACCTGGTTGCCTGACGCCCACGTTGAAGCGCCGACCGGCGGTTCCATCGTCCTGGCGGCGATCGGCCTGAAGCTCGGTGCCTATGGTTTCCTGCGCTTCTCCCTGCCGATCGTGCCGTATGCGAGCCAGGCCTTTGCGCCGGTCATCATCACCCTGTCGCTCATCGCGGTGATCTACATCGGTTTCGTGGCGCTGGTCCAGACCGACATGAAGAAGCTGGTGGCCTATTCGTCGATCTCGCACATGGGCTTCGTGACGCTGGGTTTCTTCATCTTCAATCCGCTCGGTATCGAAGGCGCCCTGGTTCAGATGATCTCCCACGGTTTCGTGTCGGGTGCCATGTTTGCGTCGATCGGTGTGCTGTATGACCGCATGCACTCCCGCCAGATCGCCGATTACGGCGGTGTGGTGAATGTCATGCCGAAGTTTGCGGCCTTCTTCATGCTGTTCGCGATGGCCAACTCGGGCCTGCCGGCGACCTCCGGCTTTGTGGGCGAGTTCATGGTTGCCCTCGGCGCGGTCAAGTACAACTTCTGGGTGGGTTTCGCTGCCGCCACGACGCTGATCGTCGGCGCCGCCTACACGCTGTGGATGTACAAGCGGGTTGTGTTTGGTGCAATCACCAACCATCACGTGTCTGAACTCACGGATATCAATGGCCGGGAATTCGCATTCCTCGCGGTTCTCGCTATCTGTGTCCTGGCCATGGGGATCTATCCCTTCCCCGTTACCGAGGTCATGCATGCGTCTGTGACTGACCTGCTTAAGCACGTTGCCGTGAGCAAACTCTGATCTCAGGTAGCAGAGACGAAACCATCGGATTGTGATCTCAAGATGAACTTTGTTATTCCGGATTTCTATCCCGCCGCG
>RRZU011670055.1_pt1 | contig 27621 bp, 26 predicted proteins | sample 2165561 | NCBI WGS metagenome assembly RRZU01 (sample SAMN10456909, study PRJNA506462) | wastewater metagenome | isolation source: wastewater sludge | place: USA: Moscow, Idaho | reverse complement strand
GAAAAAGCATTCACCAGTTTTAAAGATTTAAAACATGAATATAAAAACCGTTCTACTACGGATGATCTTAAGGGAAATCATGTTTACTTTGAAAACAACCTGGGTTCAAGTGTTCGTTATGTAAAATCAGACAATTTAAAAAGCGCCTATGTCGAAAACAATCTTGGCACTTTAAATGTTTATTTTACTGATACAATCTTCTCACCTGAAGGCTGTAACATTAATGTTGAATGTAATGTGGGTAATATCAATATTTACCTACCCAACAACATCAATTACTACAACAACATCTCCACAAGTCTTGGCTCTGTAAAAAGTGCACCAAGCTTCCATAGTGATGATTCCTATCCAAATATTTATTTGGAAGGCGAAGTCAATGTTGGAGAAGTGAAAGTTATCTTTGTATAAGCGAACCTAAGCGTTCGCTTTTTCTATGAATTCAATGATGGTATCAACCTTCTCCATTGCACCCTTACCCACATCTTTACATGCAAGTAAACTGGAGCGTGGTTCTATAAACTCAATACCGCGACTTCTCATTTTTTCCATATTTTCTACCACTACAGGATTGTCATACATTCTTGTATTCATGGCTGGTGCTATGTACATGGGAAGTTCATGCCCTACTAAGGCAAGGGTACTCACCATATCATCCGCAATCCCATTCGCAATTTTACCAATAATATTGGCACTTGCAGGCGCAATTAAAATAAGATCCACATCTTTAATCATATCAATGTGTTCAATTCGGTTTGGATCACGCTCTTCCATCACATCTAAATGGACAATATTTTTAGAGAGTGTTTGAAGTGTGAGTGGTGTAATAAAATGTGTTGCGGCATGTGACATTGCGACCTGGACATGATGTCCTTTTTTTGTAAGTTCATTTGCGAGATCTGCCGCCTTATACGCCGCAATACTTCCTGTAACCATGAGTAAAATGTTCATAATATATCTAACCTTTCTAATATTTCCTGGGCAATATCTTGTTTTGTATGTTTTGTGGATACAATGCCTGTTTTATCAATTAAGTATCCTGTATGGTTGTCCCCTTTGATGGATGTTAAATCATTGGCTAAAACATAGTCTGCCTTATTTTTATGAATGAGCTTTTGTGCTTCATTCACTAAGTCTTGTGTTTCAACATCAACCAGTAACTTAAACCCAACAAGTGTTGTGTCTGGTTGTTTTTCTTTAATGCGTCCAATTACTTTGGGTGCTTTTTTCATCAAGACTGCCAAATGATCGTGATTTGAACGAATTTTTTGATTACGATCTAAGTCTTCTTTATAGTCCATTAAACGATGAAGTATATCATCTTTATTTTCTAAATTGTTTACGAGATGTTCATAAGTCGTGACACTTTGAATCATATAGTCACTGACCGCCATCGCAAAAATAACCACATCATATATTTTTTTATCTAGAAGTGACACCACCCTATCATCTAAATCTTGAACACCTTCAATTTCATAAAGATTAACTGAACGCTTTGGAAGTAGACTACTTTGTCCGTGGATATAGTCGACTATGTGTTCACCAGGTATTTTGTCCGCAATGATTTTTCCCAAGCGACCCGTCGAACTATTTTTTATGTTTCTGACATCATCAATTTTCTCTAATGTGCCACCTGCAGTAATTAAAATCCTCATATTCACCACACCTTTGTTATGTATATTATCACCCTAAGCCATCTTTTTTTCAAGCGATATCATGTTAGTGCACAAAAGCACTTAAATCGTGGTATGATTGATTTAAGAGGTGATCTTATGTATGAACAGTTGATACAAAGTCCTGATGTCATCGAACTATACGAGAAGATACAGAAACTTGAAACAAATGACACCAGATTGAAACATGGTATGTCTCATGTTCTAAATGTTGTTAAGAATACGGAAATCATTCTTCGACAGCTCAACGCTGAAGAAGACTATATTGATGCCGCAAAAATTTCAGCACTGCTTCATGATATTGGCAGTGTTCATGGTTATGAAGACCATGCCTTTCATTCTTATGTTTGGGCATCAGAATATTTTAGAAAGCATAACATAATCCTTCCCTATCATACAGAAGTGCTTTATGCGATTCGAGATCACAATGATTTCTTTGAATCCATATCACTGATGACATTGGTTTTAATTTTAGCTGATAAGCTAGACATCACAAAAGAACGTCTTACACAAAGTGGTAAAGAAACAGAAGGTATCAGACAACTTCAATACATCGACAGCATCGATGTTTCAATCGAAGATAATATCCTACATATTAACTTAAATACAAGCCATGATTTAAATATTGGTGAAATGATTAATTTAAACTTTATTCAAAAGTTAAGATCAGCCATTATTGCACTTTCCAGACACCAAAACCTAACACCACGTCTGAGCTTAAATCATGAAATTCTTGACATCACATTATTTAAATAGATTCTTTTTCTTTTAGTATTGTAATTTCATTAAGTTATTGATATAATCAATAAGCAGCACACAGGCGCGTGTGGTGAAATTGGCAAACACGCTAGACTTAGGATCTAGTGCCGTAAGGCTTGGGGGTTCGAGTCCCTTCACGCGCACCATTCATAAACAACACTCTCAGAAGATTCACTTCTGAGTTTTTTTTTATGGTTTGGTTCTCATGAAAAAAACTCACACATACAATATGTACACGTGAGTTTAAGTATGTTGTATACTTTAACAGAATTATTTGACTAATGATAAATGGCCTTTAACATGTAAGTGAAATTAGTCTAACAGAATCTCTGATTTAATGTTTGTTTTAACATTTTTAAGATTGATAGATTTTCCAGCGCTTCTCGAATCTTGTGCTTCTTCCTCGACAAATACACTATAGAGATCTGCGGACACTAAATAATATTCTGGATTATCTACAATGATTTCACCCGTTGAATCTGTCGGGTTTAGTGCCAGAACATACTCTTTGCCAGTTTCAAAAGAAAAATCTCCATCAAACTCATATTCTAAGAATGTATTCTCTTTATCAGTGACATCAAGCCATCCAAATTTATCTGCGGCTTCTTTTTCTACACCCTCAATTGCAGATGCAATACTAATCAATCCACCGAAATAATTTATTTGAATTTCTTTCTTGTTGATGGTTCCCTTATAGACTTCAAGAACTTTCGCCCTCATAGAAGTTTCAGGTGTACTTGTACTTGAGACATATTTGGCTGTGTCAGATACATCTTCGATCAAAACCTTAACCAAAACTTCGTTTCTATCTACAACTACTGAAATGTTATTAACATTGTATGTCCACATTTTTTCCGAAGTAATTTTATCATAAATATTGATATCTGCAGTTGCAGTAAGCATCTCTGAGTCTTTATCTGTAACTTTTGCTTGAGTACTGCATGCGGTCAACAAGAGAACAGATGCAATTATTAGTAATAGTTTTTTCATATATTCCTCCTCAGGATATTTGGTATTAAGAACAGTATTGGCATCACTGGTGACACCCGTAGCGGTGCCATAAGTATAACCAAACATTATTGATTTATAGTTGGCATTCTGATATAAATCTTTCAAACCATAGCCGTGCAACATTTCATGAATAATTATCGCTTGGATTTTTTCGTTACTCATCAGTTGAGAACCACTACTGGAATAGAAATGAGCATCATTGATTGTAATGGTCGCATAAACCCAATCGTATGAATCTTTTTCTACCACTGGCATTGCATAGTAATTACCACTAGAATTTTTCCTGTGTGAGGAAGTCTTAGCCGCCCAAGAGGCTGCAGCATTACGTTCTTGCTTAAAATCCATTTTTGAGGCACTATTCGTATAGGTTCTGTTTAAAACCATATTATTTGACATGCCTGAAGGGTACATTAATTTTTGTGCTGCAGCAGATATCCCTGGGCCATATTCAACTCCTGGATATAAATAATAGTTAATAGACTTCCCGTTTGTCATTCTTTTGTTCCAATCAATTTTCTCCCCATTCACATAAAGAGCTTAAACATTGGATATAGACAATGGAAATAAAAGTAACATTACAATTAAAGATAAAAGTGATTTCTTAGTATTTTTAAACATATTTCCTCCTTTTTTCAAAAATCGTGGCCATCTATCTTTAATTCAAATATACACAATTTGTAAGAAATGGTCAAATTTAACAGAAGGTTTAATACAAATTAACCAAAATACTATCCACCAGATTGGTTAAACCAATTTAATCTATTTTGTCACAGTCTCTTTTTTATGGTTTGGTGCTCTCAATAAACCAACGGTTCTTTTCTAAAAAGAGATTTCTTTCTTGGTTTTGAATTCGACAACGATAACGAATCCCTGAGCCACCAACCTGAGAATGGGCTTGTTTAATATCTAATATTTTATCGATAGGGTATTTCTGATGATCAAATACAATGATGAGTGGTTTGATTTCACCATATTGATTAATTAAAGCGACCACATCAATATATCTTTTATACATTTGTAATTTCATTTAAAGAACCCTACTGGATGAATGGTATGCGCACGTTTGGGATCAAAGTTTGTGAGATCTTCATCCACCAGTAAACTGGCGCGCTTAATAATCTCAAAGCCATACTTATCTCTTAAATCTTCTATCGTGTTTTCTAAAGTATAAGCTTTTGTTTTATCTTCAGGTGATGAAAACAAATCCAATTGAACTGTGTTTTGTTTAATACGAAGCCCACTCACCTTCACACTTAAACTACGATAAGGGGGTGTAAAGTCAAATGCATGATTGATCAGATAAAATAAAACATCCATAATCTCATCCACAAGATCTGTATGGTGAAGCAGTTTCTTCTGTCTGGACATACTTTCAAGATTGGTATCTCGAAGTGATAAGCTGATCACATTACCTTCAAGATTTTGTTCTTTAAGTCTTGCGGCTACAGATTCCACCAAAACATATAGAACGTGTTTTACTTCAAGGAAGTCTTCTAAGTTTCTGGGTGTGGTAATTCCATTACCAATGGACTTGGGTAAGATTTCATCAATCGATACATCTGATTCATCTAAACCATTCGCAAATGCCCATATAATCTCACCTGGTTTTCCTAAGAGCTTCTTAAGTTTAGTCACATCACTTTGTGCTAGATCTCCAATGGTCATGATATCGATCGCATTGAGTTTTTTTGTGGTTTGTGGGCCTACGTATAAAAGCTCATTTACATCAAGTGGCCATACAACTTCCTTATAATTTTCTTTGGTGATGACATGAAATCCAGAAGGTTTGGTCATATCAGAGCCAAGCTTCGCAAAGATTTTATTAAAACTGACACCCACAGATATGGTAATTCCATATTCATCCAAAACACGGGTTTGGATCTCTTTCGCAATTTTTTCTTCACTTCCAAATAAGAGCCTTGAATCACTCACATCAATCCAAGCTTCATCCACACCAAAGGACTCTACTTTATCTGTATACTCACGATAAATATCTTTTATTTTCTCACTATAGTAAACATAATCATCATATGAAGGATGGATGATACAAAGTTCAGGACATTTATCTAAAGCTTCTCGAAGTGTTTCAGCCGTTTTAATGCCATACTTTTTCGCACGAAGATTTCTCGCAAGCACAATCCCACTTCTGGTCTCTTCTTTTCCACCCACTACCATGGGTACGTTTCGTAATTCTGGATATTTCATCTCTTCTATCTGTGCATAACAGTGATTGATGTCACAATGCAAAATCGCCTTTTCCTTCATTTTGATCACCTCTTACTTCAATTGTAACGAATTATTTGCATATTTCAAGCGATTTATGCAATAAAATTAATTATTTGAATTTTTGTTGCATTAAAGATATAATAATGGTAGGTGATAATATGACACTTCAAGAACTTGTTATAATTTTTAGAGAAAAGCATCAGTTGTCTTTAAACGACATTGCAGAATATATGGGCGTCAATGTCTCTACCGTCTCAAGATGGGAGACAGGTGCCGTTAAAAAAATTACACACGATAAACAATTACTACTTTCTAATCTTTTTCAGATTGATGTTCCTGATTATCTAGCGCATCATTTTTATAAACCCGTTGTAGGTGTTGTCAAGGCAGGGTATGATTATTTTGCGCACCAAGACATCGAACATTATGAGCCGGTCAGTAAAAGTGAATATGATCGCAGCGATTATTTTTTACGTGTCAAAGGTGATTCCATGATTGGCTCTAGAATCTATGAAAATGATTTGATTCTGGTTCAAAAAGTCAGTGATGTGAACAGTGGCGAACTTGCGGTTGTGATTTTGAATGGCGATGAAGCTACCGTTAAAAGAGTGATTAAAAAAGAAAACATGTTGATTCTTGAAGCATCCAATCCGAATTATGAAACACGTTACTTTACTCAGGAAGAGGTTGAAACACTTCCTGTACAGATCATTGGTAAAGTACTCGATGTTAAAATGCAAATTCAGTAATATAAAAAGGCGAAAATTTCGCCTTTTTTAATACAAATGAAAGTCTTCTTTTAAGACTTGATATAATTTTGAGACAGGAAGTCCCATCACAGTATAATAGTCCCCTTGAATCTCTTTGATAAAACGTGCACCTTTCTCTTGAATGGTATAAGCACCGGCTTTATCTAGAGGTTCTTTTGTGTTGACATAGTTTTCTATTTCTTCATCATTCATTTCATAAAAAGTAACGGATGTTTGAGAAATAAAAGAATGCTCTTTTTCTTTTGAAATGATACTGACTGCTGTAATGACTGTATGCGTATTTCCTTGAAGTCTTTTAAGCATCTTTATGGCATTTTCTTTTGTGTGAGGTTTTCCTAAAACTTCATGTTCAAAAGAAATGGCAGTATCTGCACCAATCACAATCGCATCTGGATACTTTTCAAAAATTTCAAATGCTTTGTCATAAGATAATTTTTGGATTTGTTTGGGGATACTGAGTGTGTCGTCTAATACTTCATCTTTAATTGGAGTGATGCTTTCAAAAGGATACTCAAAATGAGCCATTAACGCTTTACGTCGTGGAGAAGCGCTTGCTAGAATTAATTGTTTCATCTTTTATCTCTATTTTTAATAAAGACAAGTTTCGCATTTGAGTTCGGTGTTTTTCTTTCATCAATATGAAAAACATTCAGTGCTTTTAAAAGGGGTGTTAATTGATAAAAGCCATAGTTACGGGGATCAAAATCTGGATATTTTGACATGAGGTGATTTCCTAAATCTCCCATATAAACATAACCATTGTCATCAGCTTTGGCGTTGATACTTTCTTTAATCATGGTGATGAGTTTGTCGCGTGATTTTCTATCGAAGTCTCCATGGAGTCCTTCAGTCTCAATACGATCAATAATATCCATATAAATAAACTTATCACAGGCTGTAATAAAGGCACCTGGTGTCTTTCTTTCTCCAATCCCAATTACATAACGACCGGCTTCTCTTAAACGGATCACAAGGCGCGTAAAATCGCTATCACTGGATACGATACAGAATCGATCCACATTATCTGAATATAAAATGTCCATGGCATCAATGATCATGGCAGAGTCTGTGGAGTTTTTTCCAGTTGTGTATGAATATTGTTGGATGGGTGTGAGTGCATTTTCTAACAGTACACTTTTCCACCCTGATGCTTGTTGGGTTGTCCAGTCCCCATAAATTCTTTTAATGGTTGGGGTTCCATAGTTTACAATTTCCTTAAGAATGCCTTTGATGTTTTTATGTGATACATTATCTGAATCAATTAAAACCGCAATTCTTTGGTCTTTAACGTCTTGCATGACTTTCCTCTTTTCTAGTGATTACGAATATAATCCCAGCTTCTTGATTTGAAGCTTCGATACGATATTTATAATTGGTGACCACACGATTCACAATCGCAAGTCCCAATCCAAATTGTCCTTTATCTCCCATCTCATAAGCTTGGAAGAATGTGTTTAATCTTTTTTCTGATACTTTTTCACCATCATTATATACAGATAAATAATGGTCTTTTAAAACAATCTCAATCTTGGTCTTTGCATAACGCAGCGCATTATCCATTAAGTTTTCAATCACAATACGCCATGGTTCTTCTTGGCCATAAAATTTACTTCCGGAAATATCTGTAAGTATTTCTATTTCTGGACGAATTTGTTTGATTGATAAAATGACTTGTTTTAAAACGGGTTCAAGATAAATAATTTCATCCACATCTATTTTTTCATGGGTCATATAATCCATACGATTAAGCATGAGAAGATTATAGATTTTCTTTTCAAGCCTTTCTGCATGTTCAATGATGACGTCCACACTTTTTTCTAAAGTCTCATAAGGATAGATGCCATCCTTAATCGCCTCACTGTATGATTTAATGGTCGCTACAGGTGTTTTTAAGTCATGAGAGATATTCTGTAACATCTCTTCTTTTTGTGCTTGCTGAAAGGCCAATTCATCTTGCATTTCAATCAGTACATGCGCCAGTTCACCAATCTCATCTTCACGATCAATATTCAACGTCACATCTTCATGATTTTTACGCTTCTCAATATATTCTTTAATTTGATTTAAAGGATGAATGATACTTCCCACCCAATATAAAAGAATTAAGAATACGCCACCAATCACCATGATGATAATATACACAAAGGTATTTAAAAGTGATGTTTTATATTCATTGTGATATTCAATCGGCATGATACTGACGATACTGGAAGTCTCATTAATTTCACGCATTGAAATAAGACTTGATTTATTAAAGCGGACATCTTTTTGGATGTCTTTTAAATCTGTGATGTTCTTTTCAATTAACTTTGTGATACCCGGAAACTTTTCTTCTAAGTTAATATCTCTTGAGATTAGAGGCACCGAGCCTTCTGGATAGATAATATGGGTCATATCAGAAATTTCCGTACCAAAAAGACTGGATCCTGTTTTACCCAGTAAATAATTTTCAATCACACCTTTTTGATTTTCGTGAATGACACTGAACATTTGCGCTTCAACAAATGTATCCACACTTAAGGTCATAAAACCAAAAAAGAACGATACTAAAAACATCGATAACAAGACAACCATTAAGAAGAGTTGTTGAGTCAATGGAATTCTTTTAATAAAGTTCTTTAAATGTTTCATCCTAAACGATATCCAAATCCATAAATTGTTTGAATGTTGAGATCAGGCATTTTCTTACGTAAACGACGCAGAGTATCATCAACAACACGATCTGATCCAAAGTAGTTGGTTTCCCAAACTTGAATCAAAATCTGTTCACGGGTAAATGCAATCCCACGATTTTTCACAAATAACATTAAGAGGTCAAATTCTTTAGTAGTTAATTCTAAAGTTTCATCATCTTTAATGGCTTTACGTTGTTTTTCATCAATAGTATAACCATCTACTTCAATTTGAACATCTTGATTATAGACACGCTTGATAATGTTGTTTACACGCAAAACAAGTTCCTTGGGTGAGAAGGGTTTGGTGATATAGTCATCACTTCCTTTTTCAAGCCCAATGATTCGATCAAATTCTTTATCTCTAGCAGACATAAAGATGACGGGTGTTGTTTTGGAGTAAGCTCTAATGCGTTCAATTAAGTCAAAGCCACTTTTATCATCAAGCATGATATCTAAAATCCATAGATGGACATCGTCATCATGAATATGTGCATTGGCTTCTTCATAAGTAAGATAAGAGCGTACTTCATAACCCGCTTGTTCTAAATAACTTTTAACCAGTTCATTTAAGTCTTTCTCATCTTCTACAACATTGACTACATATTTCATTGTTTTCACCCCTTATAGGTTTTCAATAAGATTCACCACTTCATCCGCAAGTGTATGGCAAATATCTTCTGAACTTGCTTCAATCATCACGCGAACCAAAGGTTCAGTTCCTGATGCACGCACAAGAATACGGCCTTCATCTTGAAGATGGTCTTCAACTTCTTTAATTTTATCTAATAAACTTGGATGATTCATAATCTCATCTTTATTAGTTACGGTAATATTTTTAAGGACTTGTGGGAAATTGGCACAATCTTTGGATACATCATAAAGACTCAAATCAGCATTAATAATGCTTTCTGTCAGTTTTAGAGCGGTTAAAACACCATCTCCTGTTGTGGAGAATTCTTTCAGTAAGATGTGACCTGATTGTTCACCACCTAAAGTATACCCATTGTCAAACATCTCTTTGGCAACGTGTCTGTCTCCTACATTTGTTTGAATGACTTTAATATTTTCATCACGCATTGCATGAATAAAACCTAAGTTTGCCATCACTGTTGAGACAACAGTATCATTGGGTAAGTGTCCTATACGTTTCATTTCTTTACCTAAAATATAGATAATTTTATCCCCATCAATGAGGTTTCCTAAATGGTCTGCAGCCAGTACTCTATCCGCATCACCATCAAACGCAAAGCCTAAATCAGCCTTTTCTTCAACCACACGTTTTTGTAGGTATGACATGTGTGTTGAGCCCGCTTTATTGTTAATGTTGATACCATCAGGCTTTGCATTCATGAGAATCACTTCTGCACCTAAATCAGAGAAGATTTTTCCTGCAGTACTTGTGGCTGCACCATTTGCGAGGTCTAAAACAATCTTTAAACCATCAAAACGTGTTTCCACTGTATTTTCAATCGCTTCAATATAATCTTCCACACCTTGTGGATAAGAAACTATTTTGCCAATATGATCAGATTTCTCTATAGTAATTTCACCACGTAAATAGCTTTCAATTTCTGCTTCAAGTTCATTGCTGATTTTTAATCCAGTATGACTGAAGACTTTTAAACCATTGTCATGGTATGGGTTGTGTGATGCAGAAATCATCACACCCGATACAAAGTTATGTTCACGAACAACATAAGCCAAAGCAGGTGTTGCCGCAACACCCATCAAGTACACATCAGCACCTGATGATGCTAAGCCTGCTGCCAGTGCATGTTCTAACATGTCTGAAGATTGACGTGGATCTTTTGCGATCACGAATCTTTCTTTTTGGTTTTTATAACCAAGATACTCCCCTACTTTTAAAGCAAGCTCTGGGGTTAAAAGTTCATTTGCTTTTCCCCTAATGCCGTCTGTTCCAAAGAATTTTTTCATAAATACTCCTATTCGATAATGTCCACAATAATGGATGTTTTTTGTGATTTAATATCTAGTAATGGTAATTGTTCATCAATATATAAAGGCAGTTCTTGTTTGTTACCCACTTCAAGATCACGCATGTTGACATATACAATGACATCACTTGGGTCAAATTTATCAACATTTGTTTTTGTACCTTTAATGGTGAGTGATGTGGTGAAGTCATTTTCACTTTGCGGTTTAATCTTATAACCATGAATATTGCCACGGTATACAATTTCTACATCATCAAATGTCTTCTCAACCATATCTTCAAGTTTGACATCAATACTTACTTTCGAGACACTACCATGTTTAATACCAGTTGGTAAGGTAATATTATGTGTCAGCTTTCCTGCCGATAGACTTGTGGCTGGGATGTATACGACAATTTCATCTATGGTATCAAGGATGGCTTGTTGGCCATAAATTGTGATGGCCTCATGATCCATCGCAATGGATTCAACAGCCTTTTTATCCGGAATCTCGCCTTCAAAACGCGCATAAATCGGTACGGTCTTATTGGGTGAAGATACTTCTACAGTTGCATTTACAACGCGTGGAATGACATCCGCATTCACCAAGCGTTCACCTTTTTGATTGTAAGCCACAATGGTTGCTTCTTGATCAAAGGTCATGGTTTTACCGCCCACATCAATTAAAGCCTTCACAAAAGCAATATCATCTAAGGTTTCTTTAGAAGCAGAAATAGTGACATCACGTGTATCCATGACGACTTCTCCAAGCACATACTGATCACCCAGTTTGTCTTGATTGATAAATTCATAAGATAAACTCATTGTTTTTGTTTCTTTAATACGAATGGTTACACGTGATGAAGCCGGAACGACAGTCGCTTTAACACGACTCGATACACCTACAGGTGCATAATCCACTTGATGGGTTCCTTCCCCAAGCATACGTAAATCAAGCTCTGCAGTAATTTCTTCAGGTTCCACCACGATGATTTCACTATAATCACCAATGATATCCACTTCGACCGTATCTTCAATCCCTTCTACTTCATACATCTCACGATTATAAATGGCATTCACTTTAACATTGGATAAAGATTTGGCTTGTACGACAGTATCCACACGTTCTGTTGAGAATGTCAGATACACTAAAATCGCAAAACCAAAGGCTACAATGCGTGCATATTTTGGATTAAACACAATACGATCAAACCAAGCACTGAACCATCGGAAGGCACGTTTGAGTGCATCGCCAACCATATCATAGCGTGCGGTGATTTTTTGAGATTGACGGGCAATCTTTTCAGCCAATTCTAATTTCTCTTCTGGTCTTTTTTTATTTTCAGTTTCATTTTTCTTCATCTTCTTGCCCTCCATTTTCTAAGGGTGAATCTTCTGATTTTTTACGTGTTGTTACGTTTTTGAGATTTTCTAAATCAGCACTGGATTCATCTTGATCATCTTGAGCTTTTCGGTCTTTCTTAAAGAAACGAACAGGTTTCTTTTCATCTTCATCCGTTGATTCCTTTTTCTTATAAATTGATTGCATATCCTTCTCATCTTTATCATTATCATTAGCATCTTTACGATTTTTCTTAAAGAATGATGTGACAGGATTGCCTTCTTCTTCATCCACGCGTTCAATATTCAGTGGATCCACATTAAAACGTTTTAGGTTTAAACGTTTTGTGGCTTTTAGTTCAATTTTATTTGAAATTTCAGTTTCAGTATTTTGAATGAGTGCACTTAAGTAATCACGAAGACTTGATTCATCCATCTCTGTTAACTTGCCATTTTCCGCAATAGAAATGGTACCTGTTTCTTCTGATACAACAATGGTAACAGAGTCTGTAATTTCACTCACACCAATCGCAGCACGATGTCGTGCACCGTAGCGTGTGGGTAAATCAAGGGCCGTTGTTGGGAAGTACGCTGATGCACAAGCAATGCTACCCCCTTGAATGATGACGGCACCATCATGAAGTGGTGTTGTGGTCACAAAAATTGACGTTAAAAGATCGGCTGTAACAGATGAGTTAATGGGTGTTCCTGTTTTAATAAAGTCTGCCAAAGAGTGTCCTTGTTCAAGGGTAATAATGGCTCCAACACGTTGTTTGGATAAACTCACCGATGCATTCACCAGTTCGTTCACAAGTTTTTCTTTTTCATTACCAGATAAACTATGTAATGAAGAGAATACAGTGGTCTTTCCTAAACGTTCTAAGAGGCCTCTGATTTCTTGTTGGAAGATGATCACAAAGACCAAGACACCATATTGGATGACGAAATCTGCTAAAGCTAAAACAACCTTTAAGCCAAAGTAATAAGCGAGAAAACGCACTAAAACAACCAAGACCACACCTTTGAAAATTTGGACAGTTCTTGAGTTGTTACGTACGACTCTTAATGTGTAATAAATTAAAATCCAGACTACCAAGAAATCAACAAGAATATTGATCGCGCGCAGTACTGTTTCTAATGTTGCTAAATTGAGCGGCATAAATACCTCCTAGTCATTCACATTATACCATGAATTATGTGATTTATAACTGCTAATTACAATATCATAAAAGCATGAATATCGTTTGCGTATTCACCAAATATTCATAAACCTTTCATGATTCAAATTCTAACTATATTGACTCTCAAAAAGTGTCTTATAAAATCCGTTTTGAGCCAATAATTCTTGATGATTGCCTTTTTCAATAATGGCCCCATCGCGCATTACCAAGATAACATCAGAATCAATCACTGTTGATAAACGATGGGCCACAAAGAATGATGTATGTTCTTTCATAATTTTTGTAAATACTTTTTGAATTCTTTTTTCAGTTAAGGCATCAATGTTTGATGTTGCCTCATCAAGAATCAGAATTGGCGCATCCATAATGAGTGCACGCGCAATGGTCAACAGTTGCATCTGTCCTTTAGAAATATTTGTTGCACCACGATGGATCTTTGTTTGATAACCCTTATCAAAGCGCATGATCATCTCATGACAATCTGCCTTTTTACACGCTTCAATAATTTCTTCCATGGAAGCATCTTTTTTACCATAGCGTATATTCTCTTCAATGGTTCCTTCAAAAAGCCAAGGCTCTTGAAGCACCACTGATATATTTTTATGTAGGTTTTTTCGTGATAAGTCGTATAAAGACACACCATCTAAAAATACATCACCTTGATCCACTTCATAATAACGCATTAAAATATTAATCAATGTCGATTTTCCAGCCCCTGTAGGTCCTACAATCGCAATCTTTTGTTTCGAAGTAACATTTAAATTTAAATCTTGAATCAGTGGCCGTTTTTTATCATAAGAGAAGGACACATTTTCAAATAAAACATTCCCTTCACTTTCAATGGCCATCACGCCTCTATCTTGAATGATTTCTTCACCCAGCACATGTTCAATTGTATCAAGGCTCGCCTTTGCCGCGAAAACTTGAGAAAGATTAGCACTCAATTCATTAAAGGGTTTGGAAAACATCATCGAATAACTGAGGAAACTTGTAAAAAATCCAACCGTTAATTCACCCTTTAAAATACTTAAAGCACCCACCAAACCCAAGACACCATAAGACAAATTATTCACCACACGTGATGTAGGATTGGTCAGTGATGAAATAAACTGTGCTTTTTGTCCTACTTCATTATAAGCATCATTAATACTTTCAAACTGTTCAATAATCACATCTTGATAATTGGTATTTAAAACAAGTTCATGATTGTGAATACGCTCATTCACAAAACCATTTAAAGTACCCGCAATTTCTTGCTGTTTCTTAAAGGCTTTGATGGATGATTTTGAAACCCAATGCGAAGACAAATACACAAATGGCACCGTTAAATACACAAGGAGCGTCATACCCACATGAATCCGACTCATAAAAAACGTAGCAGAAACAAGTATCACAAGGCCCCCTAAGATTTGAGAAAGCATTTGAAACAAACCATCTAAAATCAGTTCACTGTCATTAGAAATAAGGTTCCCTAATTTTCCATGTGCTTTTTGATCAAGATAACTCAAAGGAAGCGACATCAATTTATCAGTAATCTCATCACGAATTTTTGAAACGCTATTTGCGGAAATCATAAATGAAATATAATTTGAAATCCACACAAATATAAAGTTCACAATATATAAAAGTAAGGCGATTTTTAAATTAGATAAAACTTCTGAAAAGACCACAGCTTTTGAAACCATCGCATCAATTGCTTTCCCTAAATAAAAAGGGGTTAAAACTAAGGCTAAGTTTCCTATGGTCGCAAAGACCAAACTTAAAAAAACTTTTACTTTATAATCTTTGATGAGTTTAAACATTTTCATCACCCCTGACTTGTGTCGCATGGATATCACGATATAACGCATTACGTTTAAGAAGTGTATCATGCGTTCCTGCATCTTCGAGCACCCCTTGATTTAAGATATAAATCGTATCCGCATGCATGAGTGATGTCGTACGTTGGGTGATGATGAGTGATGTCATGTTGGGATAATTGTTTTTAAGGTTTTCTCTTAAGTTTTTATCTGTTAAATAATCTAATGCACTGAGTGAATCATCAAGAATTAAAACACTGGGTTCACTCGCAAGTGCTCTTGCGATATTCACCCTTTGTTTTTGACCCCCAGAAAGGTTTGTCCCACCTGTTTGAATGGTGCTATCAAGCCCCTTGTCTAAAATTTCATTGGCTTGAGCCATCTTTAAAGCGCGGACCACATCTACATCCCGTGACATGGCCACATTTTCTTCAAGTGTACTTTCGAAAAATTCTGAACTTTGTGTCGCAAAGCCAACAGTTTCTCTTAAAGTCTTTAAATCAATATCCTTAATGTTGATGCCATTTAGATAAATAGCCCCCTTATCCACATCATAATATCGCATCAAAAGATGCATGAGTGTTGTTTTACCACTGCCCGTTAATCCAATAAAACCAATGGTACTGTTCGGTTTAATCACAAAACTAATGTTTGATAGAATTTTTCTATTTTCACCAGGATAAGAAAATGACACATTTTCAAAATGGATTTCAACATCTTCGTCCAGTTTTTGAACACTGTTATCTTTACTTTGAATAGCGGGTGTATGTTCTAAGACTTCTTTTAAACGAAGACTTGCAGAAGTCCCACGCGCAAATATCATCACCAGGTTCATAAAGACCACAAGAGCCAAGACAAGTTGGGTACAATAATTAATAATCGCAACCATTTGACCTTGTGACATACTGCCTTCATGCACTAGGTTTGCGCCTTGATAAATCAAGACAAGCATCACAAGATTCATGATGAGTTGTGTGATGGGACTGGAAAGTGTTGTGACAAGCCCCAAACCTTTTGTTTTTTGAGTGAATGATGCATTCATCACATTCAAAGTATTCAGCTCTTTCTTTTCAGAAGAAAACGCGCGCACAATTCGCATTCCACTTAATACTTCTAAAACCTTAGCCATAAACTGATCCAGTTGTTTTTGCATTTTTTGAAATGCTTTTAGACTGAGCCACATAAATAAAACTATTACCACTAAAAATAAAGGTAAAAAATAAAATAAGTTTAAAGCAATTTGAGGATGGATTTGATACAGCATGAAAAGCGATCCAATCATAAGTAGCGGCGCCCTGACTGCCAAGCGAATACTCATCGCTACTAAAAGTTGTACTTGTCCGATATCCACAATCATCCGGTTCACAAGTCCTGATGCACCCCATCTATCCATCTCCACTAAAGAGAAGTCATTAATTTTCTTCATGAGTGCACTTCTCAGTTTTCCGCCAACACCTTGCGAAACCACAGAAGCATGGTATTGACAAGTCACACTGGATAAATAACCCAAAAGACTCATCAAAGACATGAGTAAAACAAGCTTCACAATGAGTGATTGATCATTGTTTTTAATGCCTTGATCGATCAAGACAACCATAATAAATGGTAAAAGTAACTCAAACACAGCTTCTATAAATTTAAAGAGTACGCCCACAAAGGCCCTCTGTCGATATCCTTTTAAATATTCCATCATTCGTATCATTCTTTTCTATTTAAGTTCACTTTATATTATAACACAATGAAAAAAGGTGACTCTTAAAATCACCTTTGTTAATTACCAAGATCCGCCGCCCCCGCCGCCAAATCCGCCGCCTCCAAAGGAGCCACCAGATGATCCGCCGCCACCTGAGAACCCGCCACCTGATGACCCTTGTGATGCAGGTACAGAACTCATGGTTGCATTCATGGCACTCATATTTCGCGAGAGTGAGCGATTCATGAGATATGGATTAAAGGTCGTGCGTGATGTTGATTGATACCAATCGGGTTCTTGAATTGCGATGGTTTCAAACTTCTTAGCCCATACTTTTGATAAGCCAAGTACATAAGCATACGGCAAGATGTCATAGAAAATGTGGGGTGTTTCTTCCACAAACATTTTCAAACGTTCAACTTCTGTTGTTTCAATAAAACGTTTAAGACCCAGTATTTGACCAAACCAACGGGCACCTTGTGCCGAACGTTGATAAGAACTTGTCATCACAAAATATGCGACCCATAACATCACAATCATGATTAAGGTATAAGGATAATACATATCCGTTAATCCCGCAATCACAAGTAATGTTAAGGAAGGTAGTAAACCCAATAAGAAATACATCAAGCGATACACAAACCCAACTTTACTTTTCTGTTGAATTTTCTGATATAAGATTAGGCCAAAGATACCTGAAAAGACCATTGATACCGCCCCTGCAATCACTCCAGGTAATGCTTCAACTAAAATACCATATTGTTTATACAAGCCAACACTCATACTTGAAGTCGCCATTAAAGTCCCCAGTATAAACGCAAAGAATGTCACAGTACCAGATTTTCCATCATAAAGCTTCTTCGCTTTATGATTGGTAAAGGTACCTTGAATACTGCTGATGGTACGATTGATTGATTTATAGAAACTATTTTTTAAATCATCAATATAAACAGATTCTCTCTCTTTAAATAAATCATCGAATAGTGCTGCTTCAGGTTTTGAAACACCACTGATGTCTTTGACTTTAATGAGTTCGATTTTATCTTTTTCATGTTCTTTAATGATAAGAAAGCCTTTATGTGCCCAGTAAATAATGAGTGATACAACATCATTGGATGTGACCGCATTTTTATAGACATAAGCCACTTCTGCACTGTTAAGACCAGAAGGTGCAGTAAACTCAACTGAATCCACAATTGGATGTACTGTAATGTGTCTGATTCTTAAAACCATCAAGAAAATCGCAACAAGTACAGTCCCTACTGTAACATGTAAGCTGTAATCAATATTGGGAAAAACAAACATATCATCTGGAACATCAACCAAAATGGTAAGGGCATTGCCTTGTCCTACTGTATTTTTATAGACACCTTGAATGGTATTTCCATCCACTTTAAAGTCTGTCACTTCTTCAAGTTGACTTGTTTGAAGTCTAATGAGTGAATCACCAAACGCTTTATCAAAGTTTACTTTATAATGAATTTCTTTAAAGGGGAAATCCCAATTCTGGCCAATTAAGTTCATTAAAAACAGTTGTGCATCATTACTTAAGTCCAAGTCTCGCATTTGAATTTTATATTGATAATCAAAACGGACAGGACCATTCAAGTAAACACCTGCCTTACCCAAACGATAGACAGCACCCCGTGATGTCACTTCTTCTGCTTCATAACGATGAGATGCTGCATGAAAATCACTCACTGGGAAATAGTAGTGTTTGTTTTTATCTTTAGCATTTTGTGTATAACCTGAAAAATCATAACCTTTATATTCTATGGGGATACTCACAAAAATACCTTGTCTGCTTTGATTAAAAACAACATCAGCACTGGTGAATACATCAACAGATCCATCTTCATGGACATTCATCTCAACATGAAATGCTTCCCCATAAACAGGCAGTGAATCATATTGCGCATGGGCTGAAGGGATGGTTAAAAACCATAACAGACTCCATAAAATAGATATTTTAAAGAATTTTTTCATAGTACACCTCCCTACTAAAAAAAGGGGCAAGCCCCTTCATAATTAATCAAAACTGACTTCAACAGTTTCTCGTTGTTGTGCATCTGTAATTTCAAACATGGGTTCTTCTGTAAAACCAAACATGTTTGCGACAATTACTGAAGGGAATACTTGCACACGGTTATTATACATACGTGCTGTTGCGTTGTAGTATTTACGTGATTGTGCAATTTCTGTTTCCACAACGGAAAGTTTATCTTGTAGATCAAGGAAGTTTGTATTTGCTTTTAAATCTGGATAACTCTCAGTAAGGGCAAACAAACGGTTCATAACCTGGTTCAATTCACCTTCTGCTTCCATTTGTGCTTGGGGTGTATTGGCTGAAACGGCACTGTTTCTTGCTGAAATGACAGCTTCTAAAGTGTCTTTTTCATGCGATGCATAACCCTTTACAGTGTTCACAAGATTTGGAATTAAGTCATAACGTTTTTTCATGTAAACATCCATGGTTGAGAAAGCTTCTCTTACGGAGTTACGTGCTCTAATGAGTCCATTATAAGTTGTAATAAAGAAAACAACAATCGCAACAACGACTAATACTACAATGACTAATGGGTTTAATGATGCTAGTATATTCATAAATTATACCTCCTTGTTATAGTTATATAGTACAGCTTTTAAACGCGTTTCACAAGATATATTATCTGTAGTCTTCCTTCATGGCACGTCTGATCTGACGGTCCATATCGCGTTCTTTTTCCACTTGACGCTTGTCATAAAGGTGTTTTCCTTTACCAAGACCAATTTCAAGTTTCGCTTTACCATCTTTAATATATAGATGCAATGGTAAGATGGTATACCCTTCTGCACGACTTTGAAAATCTAACTTTTGAATTTGATGCTTATGAAGTAATAATTTACGATCACGTGTTTCATCGTGATTAAATTGATTACCAAAACTGTATTGGGCAATATGCATCCCCTTCACGAAAGCTTCTTCATTTCTTATAGACACAAAAGCTTCTTTAAGTTGCACACGTCCTTGACGAATCGACTTAATTTCAGTCCCTGTTAAAACAAGTCCTGCTTCATAGGTATCTTCAATAAAATAATCATGAAATGCTTTTCTGTTTTTTGCGATGCTTAACATATTTTCTACCCTTTCTTTTTGTATCAATAAATCTAAAAATTACATCATTTTCTAAAGGATCCACTGAAACCACTTGTACCTTCACTTTTTGACCTAAAGCATACACTTTCTTTGTACGCTCTCCCACTAATTTATGGGTCTTTGGATCTAAAGTATAATAGTCATCTTGAAGTTCTCTTAATAAGACAACCCCTTCAACAGTATTAGATAGTTCCACAAAAACCCCGAAATTATTCACACCACTAATAATACCATCGTAACGCTCACCAATTTTATTACGCATGTATTCAGCTTTTTTCATTTTCTCAACTTCACGTTCTGCATCCAAAATGACTCTTTCAACTTCAGAAATATGTTGGGCTGCATCTTGTGTAAATGCATGGTCTTCTTTAAATTCCGAGAAATTACTATCAAAGACATACTTTCTTAAATTACGATGTGTGAGTAAATCTGAATAACGACGAATGGGTGCTGTAAAGTGACTGTAATCTTTTAAAGCCAAACCAAAGTGCCCCAATGCTTCAGGAGCATAACGCGCTTTTTTCATAGAACGCAGCATCAAGCGTGAGATTACCAAGCTTTCATCTTTCCCTTCAAAATGTTTTAAAACAGATTGTAAGGCATGTGGATGAACATCCGCCAAGTTTCCTTTCAGTCTGTATCCTAAAATAAGTAAGGTATGCGCAAAATCCTTCATTTTATCTTGATCAGGCTTTTCATGCACTCGATAAAGAATGGGTAATTCTTGGTATTGGGCATATTTTGCGACCGATTCATTGGCGCTGACCATAAAGTTTTCAATCATCTTTTCTGCAATGCCTGTTTCTCTGGCATTGATATCTAAGATGGCCCCTTGATCATCCACTAAGAAGTGACTCTCTGAACTGTCAAAGTCAATGGACCCTACTTCAGTACGTTTTCTTTGTAAGATTTCAGCACAGTGTAACATCATCTCTACCATTTCTGTGACTTCACCAAAATCTTCACCATCATTAATTTCGTTATAACTCATACGTCTTTTTGACCTGATGACGGAAGGATAGACTTCCGCATTATAAATCTCGCCACTTAAGTCTAAATCCATTTTACAAGTTAATGTCAGACGATCCACATTGGGATGTAATGAACAAATACCATTTGAAATGGTTTCTGGTAACATCGGAATCACACGGTCAACCATATAGATGGATGATGTGCGATGATACGCTGTTTTGTCAATGGCTGAGTTTGCCTCAACATAATGGGACACATCCGCAATATGGACATACAAACGATAGCCTTCATTCAAACGTTCAATATAAATGGCATCATCCAAATCTTTGGCATCTTCTCCATCAACTGTTACCGCATATTGATCACGATGATCAATTCTACCTTCTATTTCTTTTTCATGAACCACATTAGGAATCTGTTTTGCTTCTTCTAAAACTTGTTCGTTAAATTCAGTTTCTAAATCATGCGCAAAAAGCACACTTAAAATATCAATCCCCGGTTCATTTTTCATCCCCAAGACAGATTTTAAACTGGCTTCAATCACGCCCCCATTCACACCGTCAATTTTCGCAATGATTCTTTGACCCGCAATCGGTTCAATGTGATTGGCTTTATATTTGACGCGGTTGGGAATCTTTCGATCATAAGGCACAAACACAAAACGATGTTTGATGACCTCTAAAGTTCCCAGTAAATACTCACGTCCTCTTTCAAGAACACTTTCGATGACGCCATAGGATTTCTTTGAGTGAAAGACCTTCACAAGGACAATGTCCTGATCCAGTGCATCTTTAAAATCTTCTTGTGCGATATAAACCGCATCATCGCCCTCTCCCACAAACGCAAATTTACCTCTGATGACGCGAAGCTTTCCAGCTGCATAATGAATACCATCAATCAGATAGAGTTGATCTTTTACAATCACAACTTCCATATCTTCTTGCATAGCCTCAAAGACTTCTTGAATTTGTTTTGTTGAAAGCGACAAGCTTTCTTTTAAAGAAGCCATCACTTCATCAAGCGATGCTTCTTGTATATTTTGATATAAATATAACTTTATATCTTCATAGTTTTTGTTAAAATTTTCCATAATACCTCTAATTCATTAGAATAAAAAAACCGCACAAAGGCGGTTTTTCAATTTTTAGTTTCCAACAACTAATACTAATATTACAAGCACAAAATAGAGAATTCCTGTTCCCATGGTAAGATTTGAAATTACCTTTTCAGCACCACGCTCTTTTGTGTTTGCGAATAAATCCAATCCAACGCTTCCTGAGAATGCGCCTGTAAATCCTTCAGATTTTCCACCTTGTAATAATGATAATAATATTAATAAAATTGATACGACTAATAAAATTGTTTTTACCATAATCTCATGCCTTTCATAATCATTACTACTCTATCAAAAAACGACTTAAAATACAACATATCACACCATCAAATATCATAATAAAACTCTAAGAGATCACGTGGTTGGCACTTCAACGCTTCACAAATCGCATTTAAAGTAGAAAAACGAATCGAACGCACGTGTCCATTCTTTAATCTTGATAGATTTACTTCTGAAATCTCTGTTATATCTGATAATTCTTTTAAACTCATTTTTCGATCCGCTAATAAGCGATCAAGTCTGACAACGATCATCTCTATCACCACCTTCATCATATCACAATTTAACGATAAACGATAAATAATTAATGATTGTGCTTGTGAAGTGACTTCACAAGATTGAAAATCATTGAAAGCTATTGATTATGAAGCACTTATTTTTTATCCTTAATATAACTGTTAAAAGGAGAAAAAAAGGCATGGAAAATCTAATAATTTTAAAACGAGACAATCAAAAAGCCACGTTTAACGGCGAGAAAATTGCGGTCGCAATCAAAAAGGGTTTTGATTCCCTTGAAGACCCAAAATATAATGGCGAAGACGCAAATAAAGTCTATAAGGCGGTCTTAGAAACCATTAAAGTCACTTCGAAAAATGACAAATTCATTTCAATTGAACACATTCAAGATTTAATTGAAAAAGAACTCTTACGCCAAAACTATGTAGATGTATATGATTCATTCTCATCTTATAGAAATAGACGTAATGAATCACGCAGAATTTTTATTTCTAAACAACACAAATTCTTAAAAGCCATCGAACAACTCAATCAAAAAGAAGCGATTGAAGATGACGCAAAAAGAGAAAACGCCAACGTAGATGGAAACTCTCCTATGGGTATGATGCTTCAATTTGGATCCACCGTATCCAAAGAATTCGCCAAAGCATACCAAATGAGTACAGACTTCTACGAAGCCCATGACTCTGGACAAATTCATATTCATGATATGGACTTTTTACCCATGGGAACCACAACTTGTAATCAGATTGATTTAAAGAAACTCTTCGAACATGGTTTTTCCACAGGACATGGTCACTTAAGAGAGCCTAAAGACATTATGTCTTATACAGCTTTGGCGGCCATTGCGATTCAATCCAACCAAAACGACCAACATGGTGGGCAAAGTATTCCAGCTTTTGATTACTACATGGCACCTGGTGTCTTACATACCTTTAAAAAACAATTCAAACAACGGATTTATGACTTCTTAGATGTATTCGATCTTTTAGATACGGTCGAACTTGAAAGCCTCATGACACAAGTAGATTCACTTAATAGTATCGACATTGATTTAGAAGATATCGCAAACTTTGCGAATGGCGATGACATGGTAAAGAACGTGATTGAAAAAGCATATGAGAAAGCACTCTTAGTCACTGATCGTATTACCTATCAAGCCATGGAAGCATTCATCCATAATTTAAATACCATGCATTCACGCGCTGGTGCACAAGTGCCCTTCTCATCCATTAACTTTGGAACAGACACATCTTCAGAAGGCCGCATGGTTTTAAAGAATTACTTACTGGCACTCGACAGTGGTCTTGGAAAAGGTGAAACACCCATTTTCCCCATTTCAATTTTCAAAGTCAAAGAAGGCGTCAACTATGAACCAGAAGATCCAAACTATGATTTATTCAAACTGGCGATCAAAACAAGCGCAAAAAGATTATTCCCAAACTTCTCATTCATCGATTCACCCTTCAACCACCAATATTATAAAGAAGGCGACTATGAAACAGAATGTACTTATATGGGGTGTCGTACACGCGTCATGGCTGATGTTACAGACCCTGAAAATGAAGTGGTTGTGGGCCGTGGAAACCTCAGTTTCACCTCCATTAACTTAGTACGTCTTGGTATCAAACATGGTCTTGTGAATCATCAAGAAGCAGACTTAGATGGATTCTTTAAAGAATTAGATCATTTGCTAGAGCTTACCAAAGATCAACTCTTAGAACGCTTTGAAATTCAATGTTCAAAATCAGTTTCTAACTTTAAATTCTTATTGGGTCAAGGTGTTTGGAAAAACTCAGAAAAATTAAAAAACAATTCAAACTTAAAAGAAGTCCTTAAACATGGCTCTTTATCCTTCGGTTTTATTGGCTTAGCAGAATGTCTCAAAGCCTTAACTGGAAAACATCATGGAGAAAGCGAAGCATCACAAGAACTTGGTTTAAAAATTATTACACATATGAGAGATAAAGCAGATGCTTATGCTGAAGAATATAAACTCAACTTCACACTTATTGGAACCCCTGCAGAAGGGTTATCAGGACGCTTTGTGGGCATTGACCGTTCCATCTTTGGAAACTTAGATGGCATTACAGATCGTCAATATTATACAAACTCATTCCATGTACCTGTGTATTATGATATTTCAATTGATGATAAATTAAGAATTGAAGCACCTTATCATGCACTCACAAACGCAGGACACATTACTTATGTTGAACTTGATGGCGATACCACCAAAAACTTAGATGCATTTGAAGATGTCATTCGTAAAATGCACGATTACCAAATTGGATACGGTGCCATCAACCACCCCGTAGATAGAGATCCAGTATGCGGCTATACAGGCATTATCAATGATGTATGTCCACAATGTGGTCGTTTGGAAGCAGACCATAATGGACCAGGATTTGAAAGAATCCGTCGCATCACAGGTTACTTAGTCGGTACCTTAGATAGATTCAACGACGCAAAACAATCTGAAGAAAGAGATCGCGTGAAGCATCAATGAGCATTCGACTCGCCTCTTTAATTCATGATTCCATTGTGGATGGCGAAGGGTTAAGAACCGTAATCTTTACCCAAGGCTGTCCCCATAATTGTCCAGGTTGTCACAACCAAGCTTCCATTCCCTTTGATGGTGGACAAGTTTTAAGCATTGATACAGTCTTAGAAGATGTACTCAAAAGAGATTTAAAAAAGGTTACCTTCTCAGGTGGCGAACCTTTTGTGCAAGCAGAAAGCTGTTATAAAATTGCGAAAGTCCTCAAAGAAAATGGCTTCAGTCTTTGGTCATACACTGGCTTTACCATGGATGCACTCCTTAGACATCGTGACCCTTATGTAAAGAAATTTCTATCAACTTTAGATATTTTAATTGATGGACGCTTCATTCTATCACAAAGAAGCATCGCTACACTTTTCAGAGGCTCTAAAAATCAACGTATTATCGATGTACAAAAATCACTTGAAAACAACAAGCCCATTGTTTCAGACAAATATAAAGATCCAGAACCACAAACAAACAACATCAAAAAACAAGAAGGTATCTACATTTAGCGAGGTATTATATGAGACATATCCCCAATATACTATCAATTATAAGAATTCTAATTTTACCTTTGTTTGTATTGTCTATTTACCAGGAATCTTATACACAGGCAGGTTTGATCATTATCTTTTCAGGTCTAACAGACTTACTCGATGGCTTTCTTGCTAGAACATTTTCCTGGCAATCAAGACTGGGTGAACTTTTAGATCCTTTAGCTGATAAACTCACACAAACAACCATTGCGTTCACCTTTATCATCTTTGTGAAAGAGTTTCGATTCTTTTTCTGGATACTCTTGGGTAAAGATATCTTGATGTTATTGGGAAGTTTTGTCTCATATCGAAAGAAGATTCATATTCCTGCAGCGAAGTGGTTTGGAAAAGTTGCGACTGCACTTTTCTATATCAGCATGACACTGATTCTACTCTTCCCAAATCTTAACGACACAACAAAAAACATCTTATTATTTTTAGTTGCTGGATCATCTGTATTTGCGGCATTGAAATATTTAAGTATCTTCTTTAAAAAATATGAAACATCAAAAGTATAATAAAACACCGCGCAAGCGGTGTTTTCTTTTATATTTCGATGACAATTATTTATCGTATTGTTCAACATCATTTTTAAGCGTTGGTTTGTATAATCCCAACAATGAAATGTTATCAACATTATCAGCTATCAATATTAATAAATTAATAATCTCCTCCTTATTTTAATTATAAAAGTATTAGTACAACGATGGAATTGAAAAAATCCTCCTAGTCTAAATTTATTTTAAAAATGTACTTTTATTAGATTTTGACACACCTAATTGCAAATAAAAAATAATGGAGATGATTAATTAATAGTGAACTGACCTAGTTCAATGAGACACACATAAAAAAGAATACCTTGTATTTGTAAAATTGTTATAAGACAATTAAACACAAATAGGAGGTATTTTTTCATGAGTAAAAATCGTGTTTATACATTAGAAACAAAGCTAGAGGCAATCAAATTAAAACAAGAAGGAGTTCCTGTAAAGGAGATTCAAGAAACATTAAATATTAAGAGTGAATCACAGGTGTATTTTTGGTGGTATTGGTTTAGAGATGGAGAGCACCACAGATTGACGCAACCACAAGGGAAACAATATTCATATGGTCATGGTCCTGAAGGTTCAACACCAGAAGAAACTTTAAAGAATAGTAATGAGATATTGAAACAGCAGGTAAAACTTTTAAAAAAGTATTTCAAGATGGAAAGGAAGTGGTACCAGAAGTTCTAATAGAGCTAGTTGAAGAACACAAAGAAACAATGTCTATATCCTCTATATTAGATATATTTGAGGTTCCCAGATCAACTTATTATAGATGGAAGAAAGAATATAGTAGTTCAAAAGGTAGAACCGAAAATGAAGACTTAGTTATTAAAAAGTGTCAAGACACAAATAGAACGTATGGGTATAGAACAATTACAGGGATTCTAAATAAAGAAGGTCATAAAATTAATAAGAATACGGTTCAAAGGATAATGCAGAAGTATAATCTTCAATGTCTATTCAAACCTAAGCGACAAACATATTATAAAGGTAAAGAATCTTTAACTGCACAGAATATATTAAACGGTGAATTTAAAGCCACAAGACCTTTAGAAAAGCTAGTATCAGACATTACATACCTTCCATGGGGAGAGCATTCACTTTATCTATCTTCAATCATAGATTTATATAATGGAGAAATTATCGCCTATACAATTGGCTCTAAACAAGATGTATCATTCGTATTAGATACTCT
>RRZU011311086.1_pt1 | contig 27642 bp, 25 predicted proteins | sample 2165561 | NCBI WGS metagenome assembly RRZU01 (sample SAMN10456909, study PRJNA506462) | wastewater metagenome | isolation source: wastewater sludge | place: USA: Moscow, Idaho | reverse complement strand
GTAGATCTTATTTCCCAAAAACCATAATAATTTCTGTGCATTATGCTCAAAGGTTTTTCCCAACTAAAAAATAAAACCTCATTAAGAGCTCCATTTGGTCTTGCTATTCTTACCACAGTTTTTGTTTTGTTTGTTTCTACCCAATCTATTCTGTCACGTTTAGAGATTGTTTTCATTAGCTTAAACTTTCCCATATTACAAGGAAGGGTGATCATTGCATGTTTAATTAATGTAGCTATTAATAATTCAGTGTATCTTTTAAACATTCTAACAGTTATCCTAAAAAGAGCAGCAGAATATTGTAAAGAATATTCAGCACAAATATCTTTTAATAAATTTTTTATAGTATATTCTCCTTTTACACTGTCTGAAGTACCATGATGCCTTAAAAAGTATTCTCTTAAAAGAGTGCTTTTTTGAGCAGGTGACAAAAATTCATAAATATATTTACCTATTCTGTTAGCACGTGGCTTTAATGCCATTAAAATTTCGTCAGTAAACATTATAAAGATTCGTCTAATTGATTATTAATAGGGTCTTGTTTTCCTTTGTTCCATGCTTGTACTATTTCTTCTATTGTTAAAGTAACTACAGCATCTTGTAACTTAGGCAATAATTTAAAGTCTGTTTTTAATGCATTGTTACATCTAACAATTGTTTCATTATTTTCACAAACGTTTAATTTTTCAACTTCTAATGGGTCTTCAAAAACACCAAAAACCTTAATCCATTCTAAATCTTCTATACCTGAAACATATAAATATTCATTCATTATATAATATTTTGGATTATTTGTTTTTAATCTTTGATATTCTTTATAATTTTTAAAGGAAGTTGGGACAAATAAAATACTGCCATCAATAGAAACTACTTCATTTATAGTATTTTTTATAGGTACAGGTATTTTAAAGCTACTTCTTAATACTTTACAACCACCAATAGAAACACAAGCACATTCATGTTTAGGAACTTCAATTAAAGGCGCACAGAAAGATTGAATTAAAAACTTTTCTTTTAAATTTCTTTTTTCTCTTTCTTGTTCTAATACTCTGCTTCTTTTTCTTAAAGCTACTTCTATAATGTAACGACTACTTAAACGTGAAGATTGTGACCAAATTCCCTTATTAAATGGTGTCTTTACTTGGGATATTATTTTTTCGTAATTCATTTTTTTTAAATTAATTTGTGCAAGTTAAAAAAAAAATTTTAAATTATGTCATTGAGGGTAACAGTTATAACCTGCTCTGCTATAAAATAAAAGAGGGGGCTTTGGCCCCCTCAAAAAAAAATCATACGCACACAATTTAACAACAACTTTGTAGTTGGTTTATTATAGTTTGCAACACAGCTTGCACTGATGTTGTGATTAATCCATTTGCATTACAGTTCATATACTTAACGTAGGATTGGTTTAAAACACTAAAACTGTTAAGTACAATTGTATCTGTGTAAGTTTTAATTTGTCCCGTATTTGTTATAAATTGTATTGTAATGTTGATTCCTTGCAACAATGTTGGTTTGGGCATACTTATTGAAGTATTAGCCCCGTTATAAATTATTGCACCTGTAGTTACATTACTTACAATCATATTAAACATGTTAGTTACAGGCTCATTAAATGCAAATAAATCAATAGTCATTGTAAAATTACTTGTCGTATTTAAAGGCGTTAAATCTGTTAAAGTATATTCAAACTTATAAGGATCACAATCCACTTGTCCAAAACTAACAGTTACTGTGTTTTCTAAGGTTGTACATGCTATTATAGATAAAGCAATTATTTGTTCTTGAAGATTGTTTCCTGCAACACACTGCATACCTTCAACGGGAGCAATACAGGCAGGTAAAATCATTTCTAAACAATCGTTTTGGCAACAGTTACTTACAGACATTCTAATAAAAAGTTAAAGTTTATGGTATCTTTTAAAGTGGCAGGAGTATAGATACGATCAGGCGCAATACTTGTAGAATCTATGTCATATTCAATGGTCATTGTTACACTATTTGCACCATTATAACACAAATAAGTGCAAGGTATAGCTGTGCCCTCCCCTCCTGTTGGTAATACAATGGATACAGGAGTTCCAAAAACAAGCGTATCATTTCCACTTTGTAAGCTTTGTATTGTTATTGTTGAAAATGGAACATTTAAAACAACTTGAAGAGATAATTTTAAATTGTTCGCCTCACATACTAAAGACACACTTTCAAAACTAAAGAAAGTAGAATAATAAGTTAATCCATCATTAGCGTCGTGCCAGATATTTGTCTGAATGTTATAATCAATGTTTTTTAATGTGTTTGTTAAAATAGAAGAATTTACATTATTCAATTCAATATAAACAGGTAAATAAACATTTGTAAGTTCGCTTGTTAAGTAGTCTAATGGATCTATAATGTGTGAAATAGATAACGCAGAGCCTGCTGGTGTATAAACATCAGCATCAATTGTTGTATTTCCATATGTTACACTTGCATCATTAGTTATAGTTGTTGTGCCCGATAGATCAGAAGTAACAGCATGTTCATAATGCCCATAATCTAAACCTAATCCGTTATTATTACAGGATATGGAAGATAAAATTCCAACATTATTATTTAAATCAGCGAAACATCCTGCACAATCAACTAACTCAATGACAAATAATTCAGTTTCTGTACAAACCCCTTCTGTTACTTTTATAGCATAATTTCCGCTTTCTAAGGCTATTGGACTTCCACTAACATTACTTGTAGCATAAATTCCATAAATAAAATCTAATGCTGCTGGTAAGTTTGGTAAAGATATGGTATAAGTATCATATCCAGGAATTAAAGAAACTGCATCATGTATAAGCTGAGACATAATGCCTCCGCTATTATAAGTAGAACTACTTCCTCCTAATCTGAGCCAGTAATTATTGTACATACCAACCGCACCCCCATTGTCTACTCCCAATGTAATAGTAGTAGGTGTAGTATGGCTTGAAAGAATCTCAGATATAAAATATTGATGATTTGGATTTCCTGACAAATTACTTGTGTTAATAGCTTTTAAACCAACTGGAGTACATGCAACTACACAACTAACTGTCATAGGCGTATCAATTTCGCACGTATTATCGTAATATAAGCCAATACTGTAATTACCGTCTGGTAAATTAACCATTGTAAATAATGCACTGTTTGACGTAGGCGTGTATAAAGCAAATATACTGCCCATAGCTGCCATATTTATATCACTTGAAGATTGGTAAAGATCCCATCCAGCTGTGTGTGAAACAAAATTTAATCCTACCCAATTAGCACAATTGTTTTGATTACAGCCAACTCCGTACCTTACTTTATGGTTATTATACTGTGCTGTATTTTCATTAACTTTAAGTTGTACATAAGCATTACTAATTGCTTCGCTATAAGAAGTGTATAGACCTGCAATGCCATTAGGATAACAAGTTGCACCAGAACTTCTTAAAGTAGGAAGTTCACAGGCACATTGTACATTTATTTGTGTTGTTTGGTAACAATTATCCACGTTAGGATTAATTACTTTTATAGTATATTGTCCATTAGGTAAAGTAATGGGTAAACCACCTTGTGTAAATGTAGTGCAAATTTCAGCGTTATTTTCATCTAGCTCACAATATTGATACACTAAGTTAGGATTCCAGCAGTTAGTTAATTCTATGCCATTAATACAGTCATACTCTACAGTACAATCTATCTCACATTCAATACAGTGGGGGCAAATGATTTTAAACACAGCTGCTGTACATCCTGTATTACAATCATTACTTTCAAGATGAACAAACAATTTTCTTCTGCCTGCGCCATTTGCATTTACACTGTTTAATGCAGGTGCAGTGATAGTTAGTCTACCACACCCAATAATATCAACAGGTTCACAGTCAGGAGTTAAGTTAGCACAGTTTTTGGGAATATTATAAGCTGCATTTATGTTAGTACAACCTGCACAAGGCAAATAAACTGCTGTAGATTGCTGCCAGTTGTCATTACAAGGGCGCAACAAAGACCAAGGAGGGCTTATTACATCCATTGCAAAAACAGACTGTGTTGCAGTTCCTGGTGTAGTATCAACAATTTCAACAAATCCCTGATACAAATTACTTATTACAGCCGGCGGATAACAACTTAAAAATTTTCCTACATAAGAAGTATCTGCAATAGGACTTAAAACACCTAAATTTGTAGGCAGACCATCAACAAAAGTTACATTTAATAAATCATAAAATTTTAATCTGTCGGCTACTTGAAAAAATGAAAAATCTACGTACAAAGGTTGTGCAATGTCGTTGTTAGTAATGTCTAGTATGTAGTACTTATCAGCATAACCCGCTGTTGTGCCGGCTGTATCAGTTGTTTGACAGCACTCTAAATTCCATTCTACTTGTGGAGTATCTGGGCACAGTACTACAATTGGATTACTTGTAATTACACATCCACCCTCTATTTGTGCATGAACATTAATAGAATATGACCCTGGAGGCAAAAGCCCTGTAATGGAGGCTAAATTCCCATTACTAATATTAGTGGCTATTATATTGTCTGTACAAGGTGCTACTGCTGTATTTACTGTAAAATACACACAGCTAATTAATCCTGTGTATGGAACACCTGTCCAAACTAATGAAAGCCCTGTGCCGCAATTATAATTAGCAGCAATTGTAAAATCATTACAAAGAGCCTCATAACATGTAGAACAATTTATATCTTCTACACAAGTTAAGCAAGTCTCTTCACTAGTAAATTGCCCTTCATTAGATTGTAAAAATATACATTCTTGTTGATTTTCTGTTGTTAAAACACAATTCCAAGAAAAATTATTATATACCACAGAACCAGAAACATTAAAGCATGTTTGAGTTGTGCAAATTTCTCCTTCAATACTTTCCTCAATGTACAAACAAACATGCAGCTCACAATTATCAGGAAAAGTTACTTGCTGTGTTAATGTTGTATTACCTGTTACAGTGCCTGTAAGTGGATTATTAAATGTAATGGAATTTAATGGGCAAGTTGTATTTACAATCACCCATTCAAAAGTGGCTGAGGCGGTCGTAACCACCTCAGCTGATAAGTTTCTTAATTGCATATTGTATTGTTTACGTATGTTGTTACTGGAATTAGTGCATCTAGACTATTTGGTTTATAAAAAGTAAACACTGTTTTTACGTAGTAAGGACTGTCTAACCAAGATGTCCATTGTTCACAAGGAGATGAGCCACATCCACAAATAACCTCTGTTACAGGCGTACAACAACTAGGCCCTGTATAACATGTATTTTCTAAACAAGTCCCTGCCGTACATCCTGTACTATTACCTGAACCTTGGCTATGAGCCAATCCCAATGCATGCCCAGCTTCATGTATGAAGTTGTCCATAATAGAACGACAGCTTGATGTAGGAGTCGTACTATTTAACCTAAAACAGTTATTTATATTTAATCGTATTATACGCATTACATTATTAGAACTAAATGTAGTGCCGTCCCATACATAAGAATTAACAGAGCCTGCAGGGCCAGCATTAGCCCAAAAACCTGAACCATCTATTGTTCCTATTCTTATGTTACCATACGTAGCAGACACACCAACTGTTTCAGTTGCTAATCCTCCATTTTTATTTACAAACGATAAGTTAATTTTAGGAAACAAACAGTTAAATAAATTAGCTATTTCTGCAAAAGCTACTTCAATTTCTTGTTTTGCTTGTGTTATTGAAACACCTGATTGCAAGTTTATTTCATTAAAGCTTCTTGTAGTACTGCTACCAATGACTCCTGTGCCATTTACGTAACTGTATGTAATAACCGTATTAACTTCTGATCCTGTAATATGTGTGTAATTAATTGCTTCTTTTATGACATTAAATGCAGTATATGACAGTGTTGGCGAAGAAACAGTATTTTCTTCATAGTAAACACAATCTTCTCCTCCATTAGTACCACCACAAGACAAAGTCAATCCTAAACAACTTGAATTAGTTGTAAAATTATTTACAGCGGCATTATTTTGAACACATACAGGAAGATTATTTTGACAAACAAGTTGATATTTATTTGGCGTATTTACTTGTGAATTTATTGTGGAAACACCAAATTCTGCAATACAGCTTTCTTCACAATTTAACTGGCACAATTCTGATGTTGCATAAGTCCCATTTAAAACAAGTTCATTGCAATTAGCACAATTATATCCAAACACCTCTTCCGTGGGCTGGCACATACAAGTAACAGGGTCAGTGTTTAGTATTGAATTTACACACACAGATGTTGGATTTACAAAAAGATTGGCTACAAATACCTCCCCTAACTGCGGTAATGTTTGAGTATTTGCTACAAACACAGCATTACTAATACTTTGTAAGTGTGTAATTGCATTGTAAGTAGAATTATACGCAACAGAAATAACTTGAGGTACTGTAACAATGTTTGCACCATTTCCATTTGGACCTTGAACAAATCCTGCGCAACTAACTCCTATTAAAGAAGCATAACATTGCGAACAAGTTCTTGCGCCCGTGCTTATACCATCTGTAATTAATATAATATAAGTACTGTTAGGTCCTACATAGGCATTTAGCATTTGATTAGCTAAAAATAATGGGCAGTCTAGATTAGTTTCTTGACTGGGAGTAACAGTGCTTGTAGCGTCAATTGCATTTTTTATTTGGGTTGCATTGCTATTTTGCCAAGCTAAATGGGTATTTACATCTCTGTCAAAATCTATAAAGCCAACCTTAGTACCTGGAGTGGTAAATAAGTCATCTACAATTTGTTTTGCAAAGGTTTTTTGAGTATTAAAAGCACCAGACTGAGACCCTGAACTATCAAATGCTATAATAGCTACAATAGGTTCTTTCATCGCTGCTGTGCATTTTTTATGTCCTATTGAAGTACACTCCACAGGTAAGGAAATAGTATTACAGCATGTTACATTACAGCATATTGATAAACTAATTGAATTAATCTGTGCAACACTTATGAAAGGTAAAATTATATCTCCCCCAGTAGCTGTACCAATAGCTGCACTAATTGTCTGAACTCCTGTTGTTGTGTTTAAAGTTACAACAGCACTTAAAGTCTCACATGCAGCATTTATATTAAAAACACTAACAGATGTAGCTTGATTTTGACCATTACAATTTACAACAGCCTCACATTCAGGTGTAACACAACAATCAACTGATTGTACTAACTCTAAAAAACAACTTTGATTTCCTGGGTCAATTATTTTTACTTTTATTTCTTCTGCATTTACTGGAATTGTTATTGTAGTTGTACTAATCATACCTGCAATAATACTGTATGTACATGTACTACTACCTGCCAATACAAAACAAAATTGATAGTACCACACCCCAGGATTTGTTACGTTTATAACTACCTGATTTAATTCACAATTAAGCTGTATAAACGCATTAATTGTACAATCAACACATTCATTTGTAATAATTTCAGAAGCACTGCAATTTTCGCAGTTAGTGAAATTAATTGTAATATAAGGCGAAGTACTTAATACGTTAAATGTAGCTCCTGAGGCAGTTAAAGCAAAATTGCTGATTATTAAACTACTTCCAAGATTATTTGTAGCAGTAATTTGTCCAGGCAGTACATCATTGCAAATAGATTCAGTAATTACTACTTCATACCTTTCAGTTTCGCAGTTATATGTACCTTCAATTAAAGGATTATTTAAACATCCCTGCTCAATTATCGTACAATTACAAAAATAACCGCATTCAGTATTTATTCCATAACATAACTGTCCTCTACTAAACCCTTCATTTAAACTTACTTGTATATTATTACCTTCCCAATTAATCACTGACAAAGCATTTTCTTGATAGCCCCAACCACACAAGTATTCAGGATTATCATTACAAACAACAGCAGGATTAAAAACTCCACATGTATTGCATGTATAAGGGGCTGTAATAGGCACAGGACTTGCTCCACTGTTGTTGGGAGGTGTACCACCCCCACACTCTTCTATTCCATTAGCTGGTTCACAAGTAGATAAAAGACCTGACAAAGTATTACCACAATTAATTAAAACTGTACTACTTGCAGCAATTATATTCCCCTGCACCTGCTGTTCAATATTTAAAATTACTGTATCAATAGGATTTTGAGGACAAGGCGCACAACCACAACCGCCATCACAAGGAGTTAATGAAAAAGTTTCAGTTACAGAAAGGCATTCAACGCCATTTTGTTCATTTATGCCTGTAATAGAAACCTCACAATCTGTTCCTGTATTGGTAAAAATTAAATACTTTCCATTATATACTTGATAATCTGAGCACTCTTCTTCTGTTTCAATCAAATAATTAGTAAAAGTACACGATGGACTTAATCGTAAAACTTGTGCGCAACTTACTCTAAATAGTCTTGGGTTTTCTGGTGTAATTAATCCTTCTTGTAATAAGGCACAAGAATTACTAAATACATCAAACTTAAATTCATAATAAGTTTCTATTCCAAAATACACTGCTTTTAATACTAAAGATTGTATTGGTATGGTTGAATCTGTCTGTATTTTTTTTATTTTTAAATCGCTTCCAAGTACAAACCCATCTATTGTATTAGTACTTTCGAAGAAAACAGACCCTGTTGTATTGTAAAATAATCCTACTTGCCCATTACTGGTTATTACATTGTAATCAGTAGCCCCTACAATACTGTCATAATCACATCCTGTACTTAATAAAAAAGGATCAGGCAATGCCCTCCACTCAAATATATAGTATTCATTTGCGTTGTCACACCCCTTAAAGACAGGGTAAAAAAAGTTAGGACAATATTCGTAAATTTCAACTGTGCTACAAGTAGGGCATGGAAGACAACAAGGAGAAGAATTAAGTGGATTAGGGTATGTAGTAGGTGAACATGCAACAGGAGTACAATTACCACTAATGCATTCTTGACAAGCAGGACAACTTATGGTTTGTAATGGTTCCCCACAAAATAGCCATTGTCCTGTTACCACACTACACCCTGATGGGCATGGTTTACAGCGCAGTGCTGGATTTGGTTCCAATCTATCTATACAATAACCAGCTGTACAGTCACATACACACTCACAATTTTCATTTAAAATTTGTCCTTCAGCACATATGGTAGGAGCAATTAATGACCCATTAATACATTCATAACAACCAACAGGAGCAATACATTCACCACAACAACCATTAGCTAAAGGTTCTACATAAACACCATCAATTAGGCATTTACATTCACCATTTACACATGTAGGAGGATTAATACAAACTGCTGTTATTGGCACACAATGTGTGTCATTACAGCACTCTAAACAGTAGTTATTTATATATCTACAATTATTGTAACAGTACTCAAATCCCTGATAAGTATTACCTTCTACAATTTGGCTGTGTCCATTAAGAGGTCCAGAAGGTATAGGAATTGGTCCAGGAATAAATTGGAAAAAATGCACTGCAGTTAATCCACCTACTCTATATAAAAAAGAAACAGATAAAGGTGTATTAATTATATTTAAGGCAGTAGTTACTTTTAAGTAAATAGTTAAAACACCATTAATATCAATATTTATTGAAGAACCATTATCCTCAATAACTTGCTCATCTGAAACTAAAGCACAGGTTGAAGCGACTGAATTGTTAAAAGAGCCTGACCAAGTACCTCCCAATAAACTTGGAGTAAGTACTATTTTAACTCCCGTTGTATCTACTTCATGACTTATTTCAGTTAATGTTAAAGTAAGGCAATCTTCAACAGCACAACAATTTTTATTTATTGTTTCAATACAACAAAGTAATTTTGGTTTAATTGTTTTATTTGTTGCAGTAACAGTACTAAAATCAACTCTTTCAAATGCTGCAGTTGCAGTAGTAGCGGAATTATAATTAGCACTAAAAACGATTCTTTTAAATTCTTTTAAAACACCACAAGGAGTGGGGATTTCAAAACCAAATACATAGCCATTTAATGCCTGTAAATAATTTACTCCTAATGCATGATAATTAAGTTCTTCTGCTGAAAAAGTATAATTACCTCCAAGAATTACATTACTTATTAATATTTGATTTGTTCCTAGAGTAATAGTAGTAGATCCTGCAAGTAAGTTTGTAAGTTGTGAATAGTTTATATTCCCTGTTGCGTTGTCAAGTGCTGTTGGTGGTCCGAAGAAAACACCTGAGGGAATTAAATCATTTACCTGTCCTTGAATTTTACATGCATAAGTGCTGTCATCTTGTACAAAATGGCTTATTTTATTAATAGCTGTACAGTGATTTATAACCTCTGGTACACATATATTTTCACAATTTCCTGTATTAGGATTATATTCTTGACAAGGCGAGGGACAAAAGCATTGTTCTTCTTCACAATTTCCCACACAAACGGGAGGTATCCAATAAAAAGTTTTACACTTACAGCAATTAATACAACTACCACAACAAACATTTACTTTAAATTCACAAATTTGTGATTCTAAAGGTAATTCTGGGTTATAGTTATTTACAATTACTTGTATTGTAGAATTATATATTGTGTAACCTGTTGCTAAAGAAGCACATGGAGGAATTGTCCATTCATACGTAGGAGTTCCTATTTCACATTCACCTTCTGCAATTAAAGTTATTAAAGTTTGAGTTTCTTCAATACCTTCCTGAACAGTAATATTTACGATACAAAGAGACACACCACAGGTAAATGTAAAACTATCTGGATTTAAGTTTAATCCTGTGTGTGTATACACATATGTATTTGTTATTGAAGAATACGTAACAGTACCAAAAATAGGTTGTGTTACAAGTGAAGGAGAAGAACAGCCTGGATTTATTATAACATGACTTCCATTACATACGATTGCAGTTTTATTGCACGTACTTGGAATCGTTGTTGAACTGCCGCAACCACAAGGCATAATTAGTTAGTTTAAATTTTGTTGTTTGAATCATGATAATTGAATTATACATGTATTTTGTATTATTGTTTGAGCAACTGTATTACACAGCTGTTCTTGTATTATTTGAGGATTAGAATTACAGCTTTGAATTAACTGCGTTAAGACAGTTGTCGGTAAATTGCAAATATTTTCCATATTAACAGTAGCTAAAACATTACAGTTAATTCCGCTTTGGGCAATTTGTACAGTGATTGCTTGACATAATTGTTCTTGATTTATAGTTACATTTAATGAACCACAAAGATTTGTTAAATTAGAAATACTTGTAATAAATCCATTATGTTCTAATTCATAAGCCAAACAATCTAAATACTCTTGACTTTCATACCAAAGTGTATAGTCGCCATTTTTAATTATAATTACTTCTTTATATTTTTTTGGTTTACAATTTCTACAATAACCTATTAACTTTGCAATTGCTGTTTCTAATTTACATTTATCTCCACAGCCATTATTATATGCCCAAAGAAGTAAAGAAATATTAAAAAATAATTTCTCATCTTCTTTACAATTTATGCCATAAACTTTTGAAATATAAAAGTCCATTGCAATTTCAGCCAGCTTACAACTAGCTACACTTACAATTTTTAACATTATTTAATTTTTTATTTAGCATTGAAAGAAGCACTTTTACCTCTTCTTTATTACACCAGTCACAATCAAATTTTGCTTTTGCTGCTTCTAGCCACAATTTAATTGTCATGTATTGTTCTAATTGCTCTTCTACTACATTGTTTTTACAAGAAAAGTCCATCATAGAAATTAAATTAGCCAACTGGCATTCATATGTACATAAATTTAAAAAATCATATTGGAAAATATCCCCATTACAATTTGTAACTTTTACACAATAAATGCCAGAAGGCAAATTTTGATCAAATCCAATTAATTGAACTGCCGTAATTGTAGTTGGCACATTAGTATTAACAATAAATTCTTTCCAAATAGTTGTTCCAGGAACTAAAATATTAATTACATATGTTTCAGGAACTTCTACCCATAAAGAATTATCTATATAAATTATAGATTTACAATCATTAAAATGTATGTTAAATGAAAAAGTATTTATACAATTACACGACATGTCCTGTATTTAATTTATCGTTTTTAACATCGTATTTTACAAAATAACTATAAGTTTTTCCTTCTATTCTTTCACGTTTATAAATAGCATAATAATCATGATTTGAAGAACAAATATAAAGTAATTGTGCTTTATTCATTATTTCCTTTTCTAATGCGTCTGTTTTAATTAATAGCCCTATGTTGTTAAATTGAAGATTGTTTAAAACAACTAATTCAGCTGTTTTAAGTATTTTCATCCTCATTGTATTAGATTTTGTCGTTACCATAAATTCTCCTTATTCCTTTTAATAGTGAAATGTTATATCCTGTGATATTACATTGATTGTTTTGATTAAACCCAAGTAAATAGATTACATTTTGTACAGGACTAAATCTTATAAATAATCCTACATGATTGCCTCCTTTTCTTTTTAATACTACAATATCTCCACTTTCAGCTTCTTCTAAATCTATTGAATCTCCAACAGAAAGCCAAGATGAGGCTGCAGGTGTTGTAGTTTTTATTTCTTCCCCTAATCCAAGTTCTTTAAAACACTCTCTTAAACAAATAGAACAGTTAGGAATTGTTTCATCGTCTTTTACATCAGGAAAATATTTATTTACCCAACGTAAAATAGTTGGGGAATAACCAGGACCTTCTACTTCTTTAAGACCGTAATAGGTATTAAGTATGTAATTTACTATGTTCATAATTAGAAGCTAAGCTTTGTTTTAAGTTATCTATTGAGGCACACAATTTATTAAAGGCTTCTGTATTTGCAGCAATTGTAGTAAGCATCATTCTTTCTTGATTTACAAAAAGTTCTTGTAATACATCTAATCTTTTATCCCTTTCTGCAAGCTGCTTCATAAAATACCAAACAAAAAATCCTAAAATTAAGAGTGTGCTGCCTTCTTTCAGAAGGGTAAAAAATATTTCATTCTCCATTGATAAAAAGTTAAAAAAAAGGGGAAGGGTTCACCTTCCCCCTTAGTTGTTAAAATTAAGATTAAATAACCAACCATTCATTGTTGCCTAAACACATTAAAGCGGCACTATCATTTGTTGTGTTAAGCACAAGTGATGTAAGACCGTCAATAGCACCTCCTAAAAAAGGAACAATTGTAAGTTTATTGGCCAAAGATCTGTTTTTAAAGTACAGTATAGAACGTGATGCCGTTTGGTTAGGCAAATCAAGTGTTACAGATACGGCAGCTCTAAGAATGATTAAATCATCAGAGGCAAGTACTGGGCCATCTAAAAGTACTTCTCTTACATATGGCTTCATTACCCTTTCCAGAGTTGTAACATGCACAGGCAACATTACACCTGCCTGCGAATAATCTGCAGGACTTATTACAAAAGCTGTTTCAGGTAATCCTAAACCGTTTGTTGCAGTTACTTCAACAGAATCTATTTCGTGCAGTACGCCATAAATAGGTTTTGGCGGAGTAGGAAAATCTCCTGTGCAACAATTAATACCGCAACATTTTAATACATCATGTACCATTTTGTCAAAGGAGCGAAAATGTCCATCATTAGATTGACCTCCTTTTTTGACTATTCCAGAATTGATCCAGAATTGATTTTTATATGCCATAGTTTTTAGCTTTGGTGAGTTATAAAATTAAGAACAAGTAATTGTACTGATTGGGCAATTCAAAGTATTAATCCAAGAATTAATAGCAGTTTCAAACGCTGTTCTAGTTGTAGTATTATTTTCAGGAATTGCCACACTTGTGTACAATGTAGAATAATAAGCTTGACCTGTACCCATTTCATTGAAAGAATGAATGCGATGTTTAAAAGCATATTGGCAATAAGGAACACATTTAGCAGAAATGTTTTGAGGAATACGTCCAACATGAGCACCAAGTGGACCATAGGTAGATATTTGTGGAGCAAATACACGACCAGAACCGCCCATTTCTTGTTTAAACTCTTTCCAACGTAAATCTACGCCTTGACCTTCTGCAATTTGTAAATCTTGTTTTTGTACTGTTACCCAATTATTACAATCAAATCCAGTAGTAGGAAATACATGCAATCGTGTACCACGATTTCTTATATATTCAGCAGGAGGAAAACAACCACATTCTTGAGGAAATATTTTACCAATAAAGCGCATACCACAAGTATAAGTTTTAGTAGTAGTTCCAGCATCTCCGCAGTCTGTGCAGTTTGTATCAACAACTACTTCTAAAGGATTTTCATAACTAAGTTCAGACTCACAATCAGCTGCATATACAGCGCCTGCTATGGTAGCACAAGAATTTAAAGTAATTTCCCAACAAGTATTAGTACATTTCTGAGTTACATGGAATTTACCAGGAATTTCATTTGCAACCAATGCGTCATTCAATTGTTTTTCTAACATTTTTGTTTGTCCTATTAACATAGTATCAGGCACTGTAGGATTTTCAACAGTTGTTGGAATTGTAGTCGATACTCCGTTATAACTTACAATAATGCTGTCTAATTTACACAAATACTCACCGCCGCACTCACCTACAGTACAAGGGAGTTCTAAGTGACTAATTGTTGGATACAATCTTTCAACCGTAAAATCATAGTCACGTTTAACCAAAAGTGATTGACTGTCACTATTTTTTTGATTTATTTGATCCATAATCTTACAAACAATTTCATTGCAATTATGCTCTGTTGTGCATGTATCACAACCACAGCAATCTGTAATTACATTAAACGGATATGTTGGAAAATGTTGATCTGCAAAATAAGGAGCTTGACGTGTACTTTCTATTTGAACTTTGATGCCATACTCAGCCTCACAAGTTGTACAATCAAATAAAAAGTCCCAAACTTCAGGGCATTCGCCTGTTGGAGCAGCTGCAGTAGCTTCCAAACCTGAACAACCTTTAAAGTCACCGGCAGATTTTCTTACTTCTTCAGCAATGCCATCGCCGTCTGCGTCATGTCCAACAGCCAAATACACATCTGTAGGATTTACAAATGTAGTTATTGCTGTGTGTGTTTTTGAATTAAAAATACCTAATTGTCCAGGCAATATATTTAAAGAACCGTCGGTATTATATAATTGAGTTCCTGCTGTAACTAAGGGAAAGTTATTAGCAGCTACTAAATAGTTTTCTCTGTTAGAGTACATAATTAGTGATTAATTTATTTAATTTAGTTTGATAATTAGAATCATAGATATCTATGTGCACATTTAAAGCCGCAATGTCTGTAATAGTATTGAATTGCCTTCTAGAATCTAAAAGTAAACCTTGTTGCACCGCAAGTGTACCGTCAGGTAAATTATATGTACCATTCCTGCTTTGTATTGGATTTGCTATTCTTGGATGTTTTTTTACATAAGTAATTTTTACATTATCAATGTCAAATTCACCATTTGTCCAAACAATTAATTTATTTCCTTGTAATTGATAACCAGTTTCTCTCCATTCTAAACTTGGTTTATAGAGAGGGTCACTCAAAAAAGCATTTAAATCATCATGTTGTACAGGATAATGGCTTATTAAAGATTTACATTCCTTTTCAATAGACATAGAATTTAAATGCCTATAATAATCAGAAGGTAAATCAAATACATAGTTTAATGCTGTAGCAGTTCCTGTAAGAATTTCTTCTTTTATTAATTGTCCAATGTACTCAATTTTGTTTTGATCAGCTTCTGCTAATTTCAACACTTCCTCAATAAAAATATTAAGGGCTTCATTTAGGTAATGGTCAATTTGTTCAACAAAAAAATTCCTATTTTGTAAACTATCTACCTTATTAACTTTTTGTTTAAATTCAAAATGCAAATTTTCAGGAGAGTACATATTAAGATTTTAGTTTTAATTCTTCTTGTATTGCAGTATATGTAGTTACATAATCAATGCTTTGCAAAGTTTTAATCAAGTTTTCCATTCCAGTAGCTATTTCATTTCCTCCATAAAAATACTTATCACCTGTACGTCTAATTACGCCCAAATTAATTGCCTGACCAATAAAATCACGTACAATTAATTCATTTTTTGGAAGTTTTACTAACTTTAAAAATAATTCTCTTGGGGTTAATCCTGACCTAACTGATGGATCATTTATCTTTTGAATCAATATTGCTTCAAGCGTTTCAGCCGGAGTATTAGGCTCAATTCTCATATTTCTGTCTTGAAAAGCATTAATTAAACTACGCATTTGTGCAGGTGTTAATTTATCTTTTGACCCATCTGTAAAATATTTCCAAATTTCTTTTTGACGTACATGTTTAGTTTCTAAATCCTCCTGTTCTGTTTTTGCATCTATAACTACCCACTTAGCTCCTGCTACAGTGTCCTTACCGGAGTGCGACTGAGCAACAAAAGGATAGGCTTTAAAAGCCGCAAGTTTTAATACGTCAAGAGGATTATTTAAATTAAATGTACTTATATCGTTTTTAATTTTCAATGTAAGTTGGGAGTGATTAAAAAATGGATCTTGTTGATGTGTAATATCTGCTGTTAATATTGGCTTACCTTCATCTTCTCCAAGCTCATAAGAAAGTTTACATTTAGTTACTAACTCCATTACTTGGTCATCAGATAAGTCCTTAAAAACAAATTTATGAAGATCAAAAGACCATAAAATAGGAAATGCCTTAGTTGTCTCTGGAAAATTACTGTAACCTTTTACATCTGTATTGTGCCAAAACTTAGAAACACTTGCTGGCTTTACATATGTTAATTGTGTGCTCATAGATAAATTCTAATTTTAATAATGCATGTTAAAAATTAATTCGCCTGTTAATTTAGGCTCAGTAAGTTGCATACCGCATTTTTTAGTACGAATTACTTCATAGTAATCACCCGTATGCGACATTAATTCTTTATTTGCAGGACCATAAGGGCTAAAAGTACCAGCTACATAGCCATAACTTTCGCCTTTCTCACGTTCTACAAACATTAAATTATCATTAGTAATGCCTTCACCTAATCCAAGATTTAACATTGTAAATCTTTGGCTTTCAGTAGGACGACCAGTATTAGGATTAATTTCTGTTTGTTTTTCCAAATCATCATAAAGAGGAAAATGTACAACAGACAATTGACCCCACATCATATTGTAAGTTTTATAGTAGTTACCAAAGCCCATTGTACCGCCTTGGCTTCTATCTGCTTTTTTACCATTATCATCAATGTAATAAGAAGCCATATCAGAGAATTTGCCATTAGCTATATTAGCAATAGCATCATTCCAAAGTTGCATACCAACTTGACCTGTAAGCATTACAATATTACGATCTTTGAATTTTACACGGTTGAAGAAAATATCACTTAAAAAATCTTCAACTAACTTAACACTGAACTTATTATAATATTGTATATTACCTTCTTCTAAAAGTTCTTGTAATCCTGGACCTTGACGAACCATATTACCTGTTTGTTCATCGATTACACGACGAGTAGAACGTGAATACATAGATAAGTTTTCAATATCTTGTTTCCATTGATGCTCAAATTCAGCATCTTGTGCATAAGTCCAGTAATTGCCTTTGCTTTTTGAGTATTTGCCATCATCGCCCATAACCAAAGGCTGAACAACTAAACGTGTACTTGCAGCATCACCGGTTACTTTATATCTTTTTGCAATGTGAGAAACCCAAGATTGCATAACGAAGTAAGGCATGTCAGAATTTACAGTTGAACCTGCGCCAATACGTCCTTCACCATAAGTAGAGAATAGTTTTTTCCACTGTTCTCCTTCTTTAACGAATTTTTTAGGCATATAAAAAGTAGGATCATCAGTAACTAACTGTACTGTATAAATCCAACCATCGCCGTCTTTGATTGGCTCCTCTTGAATACGTACTTGAAATTGTTTAGGGCCACGTGGCGCTAATACATCGCCAATAACATAATGGTCACAATCCAACTTAATTTTAAATTTAGTTAATTGTATACCCAATGTTACATTGCCTAATTCAACATCTTCTAATACAACAGCAGGACGACAATTCATACCATAAAGCTTCCATGTCCATTCATTTCCACTAATATTGATTGTCTTGCCCTTACCTTTGGTAAGGTCTAATAGAGGTGTAGTACCTCTTGTGAGTGACTTACTTGTAGCCACAAAATTAACCGAATCAACAGCTAATTCAACTGGCTTTACATAACCATTATAGTATAAATGGTTTTCTTTTGTATAGTTTCCCCAAGTTAAATTGCCGCCATCTTGACGGTATAATTGAAATTTAGAAATTTTGTTTTGCATTATTGTTCATCAATTAATAATGATCTATTACCCTTACTATAACTTGCACGTAATTTGGACTTTAAATCATTAATTGTTTTTGTTTTAGTATCTTCTGGTGTTTTAAATCCTTTAAAATTCATATAAGCAATCATTGTTTCGTATTCTAAACGTTGTTTAGGATCTGATTGTATGGTTATTAAATGTTTTTCATACGGAGTTAATTTGTATGATTTTCCATCACTGTGTTTATAAACAACAGTTTTATCTAAAAAATATTTTTCAAAATCTTTTCCATTTTCAATAGGATTTCCTAATACTTGTTTAGAAGCTATTATTGATCTTTTTTGTACTAATTCATCTTTTGCAGCCGTTTCTTTCATAGTTTTTAATTCAACTTGTCTTGCTTGCAATTCTTTAACACTTTCATTTTCTACATCTGTAAAATATTCACGTGCAGTATTTGCTTCATCTTCAATCTCATCTGCATCAATAGCTTGTTTTACAAGTTTTTTAATCTTTAAATCAGAAAAATCAGTAGTATCTTTTAAGTAAGCTGTGTAAATTTGTTCAGGAGACATTTTATTTATAGAAGGTATTTGATTAATTAGTTCAATATAATCTTTAATATTACCTCCTTCACTCAAAAAGCCAATAATATTAGCAACCTGTGGGTCGTCCATATTGTACTCTTCTAAAAATTCTTTTTTACTTTGTTCTTTAAATGCGGCTTTAAATTCTTCTGGATCTTCACCTTCAAATTGAAATCCTAATTCTTCTGCCATAATTTTAAAAGGATTAAGTTCTTTTTCATCCTCATTGTCTTCATCTTCATGGTCTTCATCTTCATTGTCTGAAAATAATGATTTTTTAGTAGGCTCATCTGAAGATGCGGAGGTTTCTTTCTCTATTTTCTCCTCTATTACTGAATCATCATCTAAAAGATCATCTTCAATTAATTTCCAATTTTCTTCCATTACAATATTTTTTAGTGTGTTTAGATTTTTTTTGTTTTTTATTTTTTAGCTTTTTGACTTTTTTGTGCCTTAATTTTTTCTCTTTCAACTTCTCTATCAGCAGCCTCACTCTTATTATTTTCAACAAGCTCTTTCTCTCTTATATCTAATTCTCTTTGTTTTATTTCAAAATCTTGTGTAAACTTATGCATTTGCAATACATCAGGAACCATATCTTTATTTACATCAGAATCATTGTTATAGCCCATAGATTTAATAACGGCTAATTTTACTTCATGCTCTCTCTGTAAATGTCCTTGTTTTTCTGTTGCTTCTATCATTTGTGTTTGCAATGCTTGTGTTTGTTCTGCTTGTTTAGCTTGATTTTCTTGCATAGTTTGATATTGTTGTTCAATGACATTTTCCAAAGCAGCAGGATTTTTACTTTTTAAAATAGTAGCTACCAACCTTAAATCGCCTTCACTGTTTTGAATTAGGGCTTGTGCATTTCTTCTTAACTCTTGAATCATATTGTAATCTTCAACATTATTAGAAACAAAGCAACCTAATTCACATAAAGACAAAGATTCTGTATCTAAGTCTAAAAGAGTTAATGACATATCATCTAATACATATGCAACAGCTTCTTTATTTTTTCTGTAAGCAAATTTAGCTTCTTGTATTAAAGCTGTACAAACCTGTTCCTTAATCATATTATGTACTGCAAACAAAGGTTCAGTAATATTTGCACTTTGTATAATTTTTTGTTGATTATTTGTCACTGTTTCTGTTGCGGCTGCACTTCCTATCCTGTTGGGATTAGTTCCAATTGCTTTGTAACATTGATCTTGACAAAAAACTAATATGTCAATATATCTTGCAATGTCTGCACCACTTGATAAATTTATAGATTTCCAATATTGTGGATCACTTCCAAGTGCAGCACCCTCCTGTGAAGGATCAATTAAAGCAATTCTTGTAGCTTTTAAAAAAGACAACCACTTTTCAGGACTCCAATTTTTTGGAACACTTTTTTGCAAAGCAATCATTACATTACCGTAATCTGAACCAAGTGCCTCTTCTAATCTATAAAAAGCACAATCAAACATATAATTCCAAGTCTTTGCTCTGTCTAAAAGAGATACAGACTTTGCATTTTTTTTATTATAAATAGCACCATAATAAGGAAGTTTTACATTGTATGGATCAGACATATTTGTATATTGATTAGGTAAAGGACGCATTTTTATATATATGTCTGTCCCTATTTTAGAACCCTCCCAAACCTCTGGAATCCAAGCAATTCTTTCTTCTAAATCCATTTGCGGATTGAACTTATAAGTTTCATCTACTATAAGTTCTTCAATTCCTTTATCTGTTTGTGTAGTAATAAATTTAATTTTTTTCAAGCTTTTAAAAACCGTATGTAACACCCTAATTTTTTTATGAAAAAAGTTAGTATGTGTAAGTTCACCAGAAGTTTCAATTAATACGCCATCAATAGGAGCGCCTGATTTATCTAAATTCATTAAATTTGTATCTACATAATCATCTAATTCCTTTCTTTCTTTCTCTGTAAAAAATTCTCCAAATTGTTTATAAACTTCTGAAATAAGTAAATTTGTTTCATAAGTAGCCCATTCGCCATCTTGTACAAAATCTACAGTATCTGAGTTGTCAGAATCAAAATAAACAGCATTTGTTAATTTTACTACTGGATGTCCATTTTCTGTTGTAACATAATAAACTTCTCTATCAGCTATTGTAACATCTTTCCACCCCTTATTAAATTTATACCTTAAATTTTCTTTTTTTATAAGAAAATTTAACAGTCTTTGTGCTTGTGTTTCTTCTGGTAATTTAAATTTCTTTTTCATGTATTCTTCTATTTCTGGCGGAGTCAATGCTTTTTTTGCCTCTTCTCTTTTCTCTGGGGGCATAGTACCTGACTTACTTTCTTCTTCAGCTAACTGCTGTTCAATTAATGCGTCAGCACTCTGCATTATAAATTGTTGTATTAATCTGCTTTTTTCTTCTCTCTTCCGCACTACTGCATCTGAATTAACTGCAATAACAATAGGATCAAAAGGTCTTCTTTCTTCCTCTCCTACAATTTCTCTTAAAGGTTCGGACATTATGTCCATATGTTTAAAAGAAGAGTTTCTTATATCAGTCTCAAATCCAAAAGGTTTAAACAAATGGGCATAATCTTCTTCATTATATTGTCCATTATACAATTCATAATTAATTTTTAATTTACTACGACGTTCATACCTATCGGTGGTAAGTCCATCATAATAATCTATTTTATTTTTTACCCATTCAAAATCATTTGCAATTTTTTGCGCATAGGATATTCTGTCCTTTAAATGTACCCTATTACTGTGCCTATTATAATTTTGTGATAGTTCTTTTATTGCGTTCATTTAAAGTGTTTTTGCATAAATAAGTCAAAACGATCCATAATAATTTCCTCAGTGTTTTGAACTTCAACTTCTTTTGTTTCTTCTAACCAAATCATTAACAAAAGTAACGCTGAAACTCTATCAAAATTACCAGTTCTATTATAATTTTTTAATTCTTCTAATAGAGACTTGTCATAAATATAATCAATATTTCTTCTGATTCTTGTAATATTTCCTTCTTCATCTACTTCAACATCTCTTTCTTGTAATAACCATCTGCTAATATATTGTTCTGCTTGTATTTTTAACAAACTATTTCCTCTCATCATTATGCCCACAGAGTACCTTCTTTTTGCATTACTATTTAATTTACCAATAGTAATCCAAGGACTTGCAGCAAGAAAAGAATATTTTTTTGTGTTAATACAATACTTATAAAATCCAGGTAAGTCCATCTCAACCATTATTTTAGCCCTAAACATTATTGCCAACTTAATAGCAATTTCATGTATATCATCTGTGTTTGGTAACCTACCAACATAATGTGCTACTAATTGATCTCTACAACCATCAAATTTTTGAATTGCTTTATAAACATAAATAGCAGCTAATGAAATACCTCTGTCCATTTTGTCAATATTATCATCTCTGACAGGGTCATAAACAATTTTGTATAAATTATCAGGGATGTACTCAGGAGGATGTTCATAAATAACCACTGCACCTTTTAAATCACTTCCCTTTTCCAAAGGAAATTTCCTAATAGGGATGTCTGTATCCTTACTTATAATTTTTACACCTGTTTCTGTATAATAAAGCTGCCCAACCGTACTCATCGCATCAATTTTCTTTTGATGCGCAATTACCCATTTTAACTGTTTATTGATTTCATCCACAGGGAATACACTACCAAAATTATGCATAAAAATTTCAGAAGGAATTACAGGATAGTTCATCTTTTCTTGCTCCAAAGCTTGATATTTCAATCCCTTCCTATTCTTTTCAATGGCAGCATCTGCTTTCTCCCAAATAGTATTTCCATTTACGTCTTTAAACTCTCTAAACATATATTGGGCAGGAATAAATAGTCCAATCTCCCCCATATTTTCAAATATGTCGTGCATAGAAAAGAATTTATAATCACTTGAATTTCTAAATATATTCTCTAACTGCGCAACCTTTCCTACATTACCTCCTGTACCAATTCCAATAAAAGAACCAAACTTTTTACCTCCTACAAGCAATACAGGTGATGTAGCTCCCAGCACTTCTTCAATATCTGCCTCTAAAAGTCCTATTTCTTCAATAATTGCCATAGTTGCCCTATACGCCGCAGGTGCTTGTGGGTTAGCTACTGTTACAACTTCATGTACTATTTTACTTTTACTGCCTTTATTGATCCAATCTCCCCCTTCTTTTACCCTATAAGAGTGTTCTCTGATAGATCCTGGTTTATTTACCCCTGTCAATTCTTTATGAAAAGGAGATAATACTTTATTATCACCTTTACCATAAGCACCAGGCAAATTATCAATAATATCATCTACAACATTAAGTAAATTTATTGATTTATCTCCTTTATATGCACCTACAAAGACAGTAATATTGGCTGGATTTTGTATAGTTTCGTTGTTGTATACCTTAGCGCCATCTAATAAGATCTCTGAACTAATTAAAGAGCCTACACTAAATGTTTTACCAATGCCCCTGCTACTTAAAAGTAACAAATTTAAAGCAGGGTTTTCATACAAAGCTCTTCCTAATGGTTTGTCATGAGTTTTTTTTAAATATTCCCAAGGATCAACATAAATTCTTTTTTCAAGCACATCAATATTTTCTTTTGTGTTGTACTTTTCATTACAAGAATAGATAGTGTCGTTTTCAAAGCCAGAAAATCCTCTACAAACTAAAAAAACTGTAAATATAATCCACTCAACATCGTCAATTGAGGGTCTGTTAAAAGCTGTAATTTTATACCTGTCATCAACAGTCTTAATAGTTGCCATATTACCATAAAAATATAATGGTCCAGGCATATACCTATACTTTACAACATTTGATTTTGTTGCGTCATAATCTTCTGCCCAAAATCCTTCAACACATCTCTTTTTTTGTTCTTTCCAATAAGTTATATAGTCAGAACTAGCGGGATGATAGACAGGATGTGAATCTACAATAAAAGCCTTTTTGTTAAAAATCTTGGGAAATAACATAGTATTTATTACTACAAAAAGAGGGCATTTAGCCCTCTTAGTTTTAAATTAATTTTTGTTCTGATATACTTTCTACTCGTCCTCCTTGCACTTGACTTTGCATAGAATCTTCTTTATTAACCATCTCCTCAATTTTAGCAAATTCGTCCCACAATGATTTAGTACCCTTCAATAATTTTTCTTTTATTTCATAGGTAGAAGCATCATAAGTTAAGCTTTCAATAAACAGTCTTCTTAATTCTAACTGCTCATAATAAAATCCCAGCTCTTTTCGTGCCCTTGTGGTTAAAACTTTCTCTTTATAAACTTCTTTTAAATTTTCTATGTCAATCCAATTTACTTTCTTTTTTACAAAGGAATTTTCAATCTCCATTTTCTTTAAATCTGTATTTAACATAGAAGCTAATGGATTCATTTTTGAATAATTGTACAACAAAAACAATATCCACATTGTAATGGAACTTTGTTTAGCTAATTCCTTATATATTTTATGATTAGGAAATACTTTCCAATAATCTTCAAAAACATTAATTTCCACTTACTTAATTTTAAATAATTTATTAACAACCAAAGAAACTGTTAATGTGTCTTTTGTTCCATCTGTAAAGTGTACTGTAACAGTCTTAGACATCGTAGCCTGTGCGCCAGCTGTTCTGCTTAGATCCTTATCAGCCGTAATAGATCCATTAATTACATTTCCTTGATGAACAGCGGCGGTACACGAACAAGAAGTTGCAACATTTTTTATAATATTGCTCCCACTGTAAGTGAATGTAAAGCTTTGTTTTGAGCCAGGAGCTACATTTGTGTAAGTAATTCCTGTCCTGTCCCAAGAAGAGCTCACAGCAGCAGTAGTTGGTTTTACTTCCCCAACTTCCTCAACAATTTCTGAATTTGTTTTTTCGCCTTTTGTTGGCATGGGTTTTTTAGTAGAAACAAGGCTGTGTAGAGTCTTTATGGGATTAATTTTTACTGGATTTGGGCTATCTTCTACAATAACAGCCTCTTCTATGAAATTAGGTTTAAGCATTGGGTTCAATTGATTTAAAATTTTTTAAGGTTTGCCAATCATCTTGATTTAAAAAAGGGTCATAGCAAGGAGGGTTATTTGCGCATCCTTTATTGGCATAAAATAAAGCAGGAGTAGCACAACCACAAATTTTACATTGTCCATTAGCAATGCATTCAGGGCTCTTCAAAGTTACTTGTTCTATTCTTTCTTCTACTTGTTCAAAAATATGCTGTAAATTTTTTGTAAAAAATAAAATTGCATATTGTCTGGTGTAGCCTTCAACAAATGACTTTATGTTTTGCCACGTCAGTTTACTCAGCAGTTTTAATATCTTCATAGGTGTGGGAAATAGCGGCAACTATACTGCCAGGAATTAAAAATAAAAGTTCATCTTGCATAGTATCACTTAGTTTATCAAGCACATAGTAGTAGGGCATTAATTTACCCAAAGGACGAAAATACTTTGGCTCACCTGTTGTTGGATTCATTCCTTTTGAAAAGTCTGCTTCACTTTCCAACCATTCATCTTGTAAATGAACAAGAGATCCCAAAGGTAAAATGTCATTGTATTCAGCAGATACAGCAAGTACTTTTGCTATATTAAATATTTGTTTTCCATACTGTTTATCTAACGGCATATTATCAGAAGATACTAAATTTGTTTTAATTGTCTGGTTGTAAAGAAGCTGGATCAACACCCTGTCCTTCAACGGTGTTATTTTCGGCTCTACTGTTTTGAAAGTCAATTGCATATTTTAATAATTTTTTTGGTTTTTGGTTAGTTAATTCACAATATCTTGCATAATCATCATAAGTAAATCTTTCAGGGTATCTTCTTTTTACTCTGTAATTATTTTCAAATATATTTTCTATAACGTCTACTTGTCTTTTGCCTTTTGATCTATAATAAATATTAAACATTAATTGAAACCTAATTACAAACTTAAAAAAATTTGTGATTGAAATATTTTGAGGATGTTCTGACAGTATAATTACTTTAACTTTTTTATAAAAAAAATTAATAATCTGTTTTACTGTAATATTATAACCAGCATTACGCAGCTCTTTGCCAAACTCTATTTCAAGTTGTTGTATTATTTTTTCGTGAGGTTGCATTTTATTTGTAGTTCATAAGCTGAAATATTTTTAGGCAAAACAAGCATGGGGTTTAAAATCCACACACCTTCTTTTACAATAAATCCTCCTTTATTTCTTATTCTCTGATTGTAAACATTTATTACTTTTAAATTTCTTAATTTACAATTTTTCATAATGATCTCTTTGCTTTCTTTTGAAAAAAGATCAACTGTTTCTAATAACAAATATTCAACTAATACTTTTCTCTCACTGTCTGTAAATCTTTGTGGAAAAAAACATTCCATCAAAAGTAAATTTAACTCTATCACATGCTTTCTTGTAAAAGCTAAATCATTGGCATATTTTCTTATTAGTTTCATTTCCCTGTACTCCCAAATCCTCCAACACGATCAGTTTCTGACAAAACATTTTGCACAATTAAATTAACATTTAATTTAGGCAAAATTAAAAATTGACAACATCTTTCCCCAATATCATATTCTTTTGTATGTTTATTCAATCCTAACCTCTTTGTTACAAATTGCCAAACACCTCTGTAATTAGAATCTATTACACCAACTGAATTAGCTTGAATTAATGGTAAATTACAAATAGAAGATCTTGCCACTAAAAGAACAAAATAATTTTCTGGAATTTCAGAAGAGAATCCTAAATTATAAGTTATTTGTTCTATACCATCAATTTTCTTAGAAGACACGTCAGCAACAAAACAGTCAAATCCTGCATCATGTTCATGCATTTTTACAGGCATTTTAAAGTTAATGTGTTCTGGTTTAATTAAAATTTCCATGTGTGGTATGTTTTTATTTAATAAAGTACAAAGTTACTTAAAAAATAAAAAAAAGTAATATTTTTTAATTTTTTTTTTTTTTAGAGTGCGGTGTTTATTAGTATTAGTATTAATATTAGTATTAATATTAGTATTATATTGTATTAAGATATTAGTACTCTAGTGCACTTTTTTCAAAATTTTTTTTGGACGAAAAATAATTATTTTTTTTATGAAAAAAAAGTATACATATAAGTGAGTGTGAACCTCCAATCCACCACTCCCCCCAGAGATTAGCATCCGCCGGATGCCCGCCCTCACATTAGCAAAGGCTAAGTGAAGGAACGGCAGCGGTAAAACGGGTGCTCTTTTATGAGAATGGTGATAACAATCCCATCAACGCACGCGGTCGAAGTCCTTCGACTTCGACTGTCGGCGAACACACCCACAACCCCCGTTACAGGGGTGTTGTCTGGTGTTGATTACAAGATCAATGGGAAGGGCACGCCTTTCCTGTCGATTTTATTTCAAGGCACATTCGTTCGGCTTGGTTGCACCGAGCCAGAAGAGAACGTAACCCCTGCACCCATCGCGGTGTATGGCATTGAATGTTACAAACTTTCAATGATTTTATCTTCGTTAGAAGGTAAAGAAATCGAAAGTTTGTATTGCAACAATGGTAGCTGGGCTAAAAATGCACCCAATAGTGGTGCACCAATTGCTAACAAAACTGCCAACAACGACGACACTGCCAACACTGCCAACACTGCCAATGATGAAGCTGCTGCTGCAAAAGCGGCGGCAAAAGCCGCAAAAAAAGCTGCAAAAGCGGCGAAGCAATAAGTACCGCTACGACAACTACTGATGCAGCTGATGCTGCTGCCGTTGCTGCAAAAGCGGCGGCAAAAGCCGCAAAAAAAGCTGCAAAAGCACTGTTACAACCCGTATAGAATAGGTTGGGGGCAAGACTGCTAT
>RRZU010270246.1_pt1 | contig 27658 bp, 25 predicted proteins | sample 2165561 | NCBI WGS metagenome assembly RRZU01 (sample SAMN10456909, study PRJNA506462) | wastewater metagenome | isolation source: wastewater sludge | place: USA: Moscow, Idaho | reverse complement strand
GGATGGAGTCCACTTCGTCGATCACGGCGAAGTTCAGTTCGCGCTGGAACTTCTCCTCCAGGGCGAAGGCCATGTTGTCGCGCAGGTAGTCGAAGCCAAATTCGTTGTTGGTGCCGTAGGTGATGTCGGCGGCGTAGGCGTGGGTCAGCAGACCGAGGTTGTGCGCCGAGTAGAGGCTCTCGCCCTCGGCCAGCAGGCCGGCCTGGGTGAGCAGTTCCTCGAGGAACTGGTGACCCTGTTCGGTCAGTTCGACCTGACGACTCTTCTCGTCGATGATGTAGTGGCCTTCCTGGCCCTCGGCGCCCTCTTCCGCCTCGACCTGGCGCTCCAGGCGCGGGATCAACTGGTTCATCTGCAGGTACAGACGCGAGCTATCCTCGGCCGGGCCGGAGATGATCAGCGGGGTACGCGCCTCGTCGATGAGGATCGAGTCCACCTCGTCGACCACGGCGAAGTTCAGCTCGCGCTGGAACTTGTCTTCCAGGCTGAAGGCCATGTTGTCGCGCAGGTAATCGAAGCCGAATTCGTTGTTGGTGCCGTAGGTGATGTCGGCGGCATAGGCGGCGCGCTTGTCGGTCGGGTCCTGGAAGGGAGTGACCACGCCGACGCTGAGGCCGAGGAACTCGTACAGCGGACGCATCCAGTTGGCGTCGCGGCGCGCCAGGTAGTCGTTGACGGTGACCACATGGACGCCCTTGCCGGACAGCGCATTGAGGTAGACCGCCAGGGTGCCGACCAGGGTCTTGCCCTCGCCGGTACGCATCTCGGCGATCTTGCCCTCGTGCAGGGTCATGCCGCCGATCAGCTGCACGTCGAAGTGACGCATGCCCATCACCCGCTTGCCGGCCTCGCGGGCCACGGCAAAGGCCTCGGGCAGCAGCTTGTCGAGCGACTCGCCCTGGGCCAGACGCGCCCTGAACTCTTCGGTCTTGGCCTTGAGCTGCTCGTCGGAGAGCGCAACCATCCGCTCTTCCAGCGCATTGATGGCCTGGACCGCCTTGCTCATGCGCTTGACTTCACGGTCGTTCCGGCTTCCAAAGAGTTTCTTCAACAAAGGCGCAAACATATCGAGAGGGTCATCCATCTGGAGTCATGGAGGACACTCCCAGGGGAGTGCCCGGTGCCGTCAATGCGGCCGCGAAAGAGGCATTCTACCCGGAAACGCCGGCGAGAAAAGACGCCGCATGCGCATGTCCCAGCGCCCGCCAGAGCGCACCCGGCATGCTCGCCGGACGCTGCGACGGCTGCGCGCGACGCCATCTGCTACCATGACGATCCGCTCTGCCCCAGGCCCTTCGCGATGACCTTCCGCCCCCTGCCCGCCCGCGCGCCGGCCGTCCTGCTGCGCGGGACGAAGACCCTCCAGCAGCTGTTCGGCGAGGCGCAGCGCCTGGCGCGCCTGCAGCAATTGCTGGAGAGCCAACTGCAGCCGGCCGCCCGCATGCACTGCCAGGTGGCCTCCTGGCGCCATGGCTGCCTGCTGCTGATCGTCACCGACGGGCAATGGGCCACCCACCTGCGCTACCAGCAGAAGCGTCTGCTGCGCCAGTTGCAGACCTGCAAGGAGTTCGCCGGGCTGGAGCGGATCCTGATCAAGGTGCAGCCCGCAACGCCCGCTCCGCAGAGCCGCCGCGCGCAACCGAGGCTCACCGACAGCGCCGCACAGACCCTGCGCAGCACCGCGGCCGGCATCGCCGACCCGCGCCTGCGCGCCGCTCTGGAGCGGCTGGCCAGCCACACCGAGCCGGCGGCGCGCGACGACTGAACCGGACGCCGGACAAAAAAAGGCCACCGCGAAGGGTGGCCTCAAGAAAAGGGAGGGTACTGCGCGTCAGACGGCGGCCGCCGGACGCATGTAGGAAATCGGTGCCGTGGAGGCATCCTCGAAGGTCACCACTTCCCAGGCATCCTTGTCGGCCATCAGGGTCCGCAGCAGGCGGTTGTTCAGCGCATGGCCGGACTTGTGGCCACGGAACTCGCCGATCAGGCTGGTGCCGAGCAGGTACAGGTCGCCGATGGCGTCGAGGATCTTGTGCTTGACGAACTCGTCCTCGTAACGCAGGCCGTCCTCGTTGAGCACACGGAACTCGTCGACCACGATGGCGTTGTCGACACTGCCGCCCAGGGCGAGGTTCTGCGAGCGCAGGAACTCGATGTCGCGCATGAAGCCGAAGGTGCGCGCGCGGCTGACCTCCTTGACGAACGAGGTGCTGGAGAAATCGACGCTGGCCGTCTGGGTGCGACCGCGGAACACCGGATGGTCGAAGTCGATCTCGAAGGTCACCTTGAAGCCGTCGAACGGCACGAAGGTGGCGCGCTTGTCGCCCTCCTCCACGCTGACTTCACGCTTGATGCGGATGAACTTCTTCGCCGCCTCCTGCTCCTGCAGACCGGCGGACTGGATCAGGAACACGAAGGGACCGGCGCTGCCGTCCATGATCGGCACTTCCGGGGCCGACAGCTCGATATAGGCGTTGTCGATGCCCAGGCCGGCCATGGCCGACAGCAGGTGCTCGACGGTGTCCACCTTGGCGTCACCCTTGATCAGGGTGGTGGACAGGGTGGTGTCGCCCACGAACTCGGCCCGGGCCGGGATTTCCACCATCGGATCGAGGTCGGTGCGGCAGAACACGATACCGGTGTCCACCGGGGCCGGCTTCAGGGTCAGGTAAACCTTCTCCCCCGAGTGCAGGCCGACGCCGGTGGCACGGATGATGTTCTTCAAAGTGCGTTGTTTGATCATGGCTTTGGCCGTATCTGCACAAGTTGTGAACTGTTCTCAGCAATGGGCGGGATGATAGCAGACCCCGCCTTTGCTGAACACCAATCAGAACAATCCTCCTGATACAGAATATCAATCGGCCTGACGACGCAGGAACGCCGGAATGTCCAGATAGTCGAGGTCTTCCTGGGTGTTGAGCTTGACCGCCGGAGTGCTGGCCGGACGCTGCGCGCCGCGCATCGACGGGTGCAGGTCGTAGTTGGTGCCCGCATAGTCGCGCCCCACCGGAGCCGCGCTCGCCATGGCTGCCGGCGCCGCGCCGACCGAGGCCTGCAGGGTGTTGTCGACCACCTTGGTGGGCTTCTCCATGCGCGCACCCAGGCCGGTGGCGACCACGGTGACGTGCAGCTCGTCGCGCATTTCCGGATCGATCACCGCACCGATCTTCACGGTGGCGTGCTCGGAGGTGAACTGCTCGATGATGCTGCCCACCTCGGTGTACTCGCCCAGCGACAGGTCGAGACCTGCGGTGATGTTGACCAGAATGCCGCGCGCGCCCTGCAGGTTGATGTCCTCCAGCAGCGGGTTGCGGATCGCCGCCTCGGTGGCTTCGCGGGCGCGGTTCGGGCCGCTGGCGTGGCCGGTGCCCATCATCGCCATGCCCATCTCGCTCATCACGGTGCGCACGTCGGCGAAGTCGACGTTCATCAGACCCGGACGCTGCATGATGTCGGAGATGCCGCGCACCGCGCCGGCCAGCACGTCGTCGGCCTTGGCGAAGGCGGACAGCAGGCTGGCGTCCTTGCCGAGGATGGTCAGCAGCTTCTCGTTGGGGATGGTGATCAGCGAGTCGACGTGCTCGGACAGGGCGCGGATGCCCTCGTCGGCGATCTGCATGCGCCGGCGGCCTTCGAAGGGGAACGGCCGGGTGACCACCGCAACGGTGAGGATGCCCATCTCCTTCGCCACTTCGGCGATGATCGGCGCCGCACCGGTGCCGGTGCCACCGCCCATGCCGGTGGTGATGAACACCATGTTGGCGCCGTCGAGCAGCTCGGCGATGCGCTCGCGATCTTCCAGCGCGGCCTGGCGACCGACTTCCGGGTTGGTGCCGGCGCCCAGGCCCTTGGTGATGTTCTGGCCCAGTTGCAGGACGGTCTTGGCCTCGACCTTCTTCAGCGCCTGGGCATCGGTGTTGGCGCAGATGAAGTCGATATCCTCGATGTTGCTGCGCAGCATGTGATTGACCGCGTTGCCGCCGCCACCGCCGACACCGATGACCTTGATCACCGCGCTGGATTGGAAGTTGTCGACCAGTTCAAAATTCATTTTCCCTCTCCTTATCCCTTTCTACTCGTTATTTGCCGGGGCCCGTCGAACTCAGAAGTTGCCCTGTACCCAGCGCTTGAGGCGCTCGAACATCGGCGGCTTGTTCTCTTCGACCGCACTGCCGGCAAAGGTTGCCCCATTCTGTTTTTTCAGCCCGTACAGCAGCAAGCCTACCCCCGTGGCGTAGACGGGGTTGCGCACCACGTCATCCAGACCACGGATACCCTGCGGCACGCCCAGGCGTACCGGCATGTGGAAAATCTCCTCGGCCAGCTCGACCGCGCCCTCCATCTTCGCGGTACCGCCGGTCAGCACGATCCCCGCCGGGATCAGATGATCGAAGCCGCTGCGCCGCAGCTCGCCCTGGACCAGATTGAACAGTTCCTCGTAACGCGGCTCGACCACCTCGGCCAGCGCCTGGCGCGACAGCTCGCGCGAGGGACGGTCGCCAACGCTCGGCACCTTGATGGTTTCGCTGGCCCCGGCCAGCTTGGCCAGCGCACAGGCGTAGCGGATCTTGATTTCCTCGGCGTACTGGGTCGGCGTACGCAGCGCCATGGCGATGTCGTTGGTCACCTGGTCGCCGGCGATCGGGATCACCGCAGTGTGGCGGATCGCACCTTCGGTGAAGATCGCGATGTCGGTGGTGCCGCCGCCGATGTCGACCAGGCACACGCCCAGCTCCTTCTCGTCGTCGTTGAGCACCGAGGCCGACGAGGCCAGCTGTTCGAGAATGATGTCGTCGACTTCCAGGTTGCAGCGCCGCACGCACTTCTCGATGTTCTGCGCCGCATTCACCGCGCAGGTAACCACATGCACCTTGGCCTCCAGGCGCACGCCGGACATGCCCAGCGGCTCGCGTACGCCGCCCTGGTTGTCGATCGCGTAGTCCTGGGCCAGGGTGTGCAGCACCCGCTGGTCGGCGGGAATCGCCACCGCCTGGGCGGCATCCAGCACCCGCTCGATGTCCGCGGGGCTGACCTCGCGCTCGCGGATGGCGACGATGCCATGGGAGTTGAGGCTGCGGATGTGGCTGCCGGCCACCCCGACGAACGCCGAGTGGATGCGGCAGCCGGCCATCTGCTGCGCCTCGTCGATGGCATGCTGGATGGCCTGCACGGTGGACTCGATGTTGACCACCACCCCCTTCTTCAGGCCGCGGGACGGATGGGTACCGATCCCGACCACTTCCAGCTGACCGTCCGCCGCCACCTCGCCGACCAGCGCCACCACCTTGGAGGTGCCGATATCCAGGCCAACGATCATCTTGCCGCTCTGCACGCTTGCCATGATCCCAGTTCTCTCCTCAATTCACTGCCCGGCCGCGGGAGTTGTCCCGCCGGCCGCTGCCGCGGGCGACTCGCGCCACGCCACGGCCAGGCCGTTGGGGTAGCGCAGGTCGACGCGCGCGATATTCGCTATGTGCTCTTTCAGGGCCGCATCGTAGACGCTGACGAAGCGGCGCATCTTGTCCACTACATGATCACGCCCGAGCAGCAGCTCGAAGCCCTGCCCGGTCGTGAGATACCAACTGCCGCGCTCGCGCATTTCCAGGCTCGCCACGGTGAAATCCAGCGGCCGCAGCAGCTGGCTGAACATCTGGTACTGCTGCATCACGCGCTGCTGGGCGCGCTGCGGCCCCCACAGCTTGGGCAGATGCTCGTAACCGGCGACCTGCCCAGGCGCGAAGGCCTGGCCCTGGTTGTTGAGCAGCGCCTGATCGCCCCAGCGCGCCACCGGCAGCTGCTCGTCGAGATGGACGATCAACTGGTCCGGCCACACCTTGCGCACATGCGCCTCGGCGATCCACGGCATGGCTTCCAGCTCGCTGCGCATCGCCGCCAGGTCGACGCCGAAGAACGTGGTCTGGATCAGCGGAGCGATCCGCTGCTGCACCTCTGCGCGGCTGACGTAGTGCAGGTCGCCCTCCACGCTGACCCGCCCGATCGGCTGGTCGGCATAGGGCTTCAGGCGCCCGCCCAGCTCGAAGGCAGCGTACCCCAGCCCGGCCAGCAGCAGTGGCCAGAACAGGCGCAGAAAACCGCTCAGCGACGGACGGGGCAGACGCTTGCGCAGAGGTTCGCGCACCACCAGCCGACTGGCCCCGCGCGGGCTCGGCTTGCGCAGCCCTCCGGGAGTCGGGCGCTGGTGACGCAACAGCAGGATCATGACTCAGCTCCTTGCCTCACAGCTGTCGGCCAGGATCGCCAGTACCAACGACTGGAAATCCAGGCCGGCGGCGCGAGCGGCCATCGGGACCAGGCTGTGATCGGTCATTCCAGGTACGGTATTGACCTCCAGCAGCCAGAACTGCCCGTCGGCGTCCTGCATCACGTCGGCGCGGGCCCAGCCCCGCACACCGACCGCCTCGCAGGCGCGCGCGACGAGCGTCTTCAGTTCGTGTTCCTTGTCCGCCTCCAACCCGCAGGGAATCTGGTAGCGGGTATCGTCGGCCCTGTACTTAGCATCGTAGTCGTAGAAACTGTGACTGGTGCCCAGACGAATCGGCGGCAGCACCTCGCCGCGCAGCATGGCGACGGTGAATTCCGGCCCGCTGATCCACTGCTCGACCAGCACCTGGGAGTCGTAGGTGCCGGCCGCGCGCCAGGCGGCGACCAGTTCGTCGAGGTTGCCGACCTTGGCCATGCCGATGCTCGAGCCCTCGTGGGCCGGCTTGACGATCAGCGGGAAGCCCAGCGCGGCGGCAGCCGCCTCGCAGTCGGCGACGCTGGCCAGCGTGGCGTGCCGCGGCGTCGACAGGCCGAGGCTCTGCCACACCTGCTTGGTGCGCAGCTTGTCCATGGCCAGCGCCGAGGCCAGCACGCCGCTGCCGGTGTAGGGGATGTTCAGGCACTCGAGCAGCCCCTGCATGCTGCCGTCCTCGCCGCCACGCCCGTGCAGGACGATGAAGGCGCGGTCGATGCGCTCGGCGGCAAGGCGTTGCAGCAGATCGGCGCCGACATCGATGCCGAAGGCATCGACACCGGCATCCTGCAGCGCGGCCAGCACCGCGGCCCCGGACTTCAGCGACACCTCGCGCTCGGCGCTCCTGCCGCCGAACAGCACGGCGACGCGGCCGAAGGCAGCGGGTTGCAGGTGGGTGGACAGGGTGTCGCTCATGCCGGTTTCCTCTCTGCGTCGGCGCCGGACAGGGTGCCGAACAACGGGTTGCTGATCAGGTGCGGGGCCACGCCACCGATATCGCCGGCGCCCTGGCAGAGCAGGATGTCGCCGGCGCGCAGCAGCGGCGCGAGCAGCGGCGCCAGATCGGCGCCACGCTCGACGTAGATCGGGTCGAGCACTGCGCGCTGGCGGATGCTGTGGCACAGCTGGCGGCTGTCGGCGCCGGGGATCGGTTCCTCGCCGGCCGGGTAGACCTCCATCAGCAGCAGCACGTTGGCCTCGCCGAGGACCTGCACGAAGTCCTCGTAGAGGTCGCGGGTGCGGCTGTAGCGGTGCGGCTGGTAGAGCATCACCAGACGCCGCTCCGGCCAGCCGTCGCGCACCGCGCGGATCACCGCGGCGACCTCGCGCGGATGGTGGCCGTAATCGTCCACCAGCATCACGCTGCCGCCCTCGACGGGCAGCTCGCCGTAGACCTGGAAGCGCCGGCCGACCCCCTGGAAGCCGGCCAGGCCGGCGAGTATGGCTTCGTCGCCGATCCCCTCGTCGGTGGCGATGGCGATGGTCGCCAGAGCGTTGAGCACGTTATGCCGGCCCGGCATGTTCACCGACACCGCCAGCGGCTCGCGACCGCTGCGCAGCACGGTGAAGAAGGTGCGCATGCCTTCCTGGCGTACATCGATGGCGCGCAGGTCGGCGCCCTCGTCGAAGCCGTAGGTGACGATCGGCCGGCTCACCAGGGGCAGGATCTCGCGTACCACCGGGTCGTCGATGCACAGCACCGCCAGACCGTAGAACGGCAGGTTGTGCAGGAAGTCGACGAAGGTCTTCTTCAGCTTGTTGAAGTCGCCGCCGTAGGTGCTCATGTGGTCGGCGTCGATGTTGGTGACCACCGAAACCATCGGCTGCAGGTGCAGGAAGCTGGCGTCGCTCTCGTCGGCCTCGGCGATCAGGTAGCGGCTGGCGCCGAGCTGGGCGTTGGTGCCGGCGGCGGTCAACTTGCCGCCGATGACGAAGGTCGGATCGAGGCCGGCGGCGGCGAACACCGAGGCCAGCAGGCTGGTGGTGGTGGTCTTGCCGTGGGTGCCGGCCACCGCGATGCCGTGGCGGTAGCGCATCAGCTCGGCGAGCATCTCAGCGCGCGGCACCACCGGAATGCGCCGCTCCAGCGCGTGGGCGACCTCCGGGTTGGCCGGATTGATGGCACTGGACACCACCAGCACGTCGGCCTGCTCGGCGTTCTCGGCACGATGGCCGATATGGATCTGCGCACCGAAGCTCTGCAGCCGCGTGGTTACCGGCGAGGCCTTGAGGTCGGAGCCGGAGACCTGGTAGCCGAGGTTGAGCAGCACCTCGGCGATGCCGCACATGCCGACCCCGCCGATGCCGACGAAGTGGATGCGGCGGATGCGGCGCATGCGCCGCACTTCTGCCGGGTTGTGCGGATGGGCGTCAGCCATGCGCCACCTCCAGGCAGATGTCGACCACCGCGCGGGTGGCCTCGGGCTTGGCCAGGCGACGCGCGATGGCGCCCATGGCTGCGAGTTTTTCGCTGTGCATCAGAACCTCGGTCAGCTGCGCGGCCAGCCCGGCCGCGTCGGTCGTGCGTTGCGGCAGCAGGACGGCGGCGCCGGCCCGGGCCAGGAATTCGGCATTGCGCGTCTGGTGATCGTCGATCGCATGGGGCAGCGGCACCAGCAGCGACGGCAGGCCGGCGGCGGCCAGCTCGCTGACGGTCAGCGCGCCGGCGCGACAGATCACCAGATCGGCCGCGCGGTAGGCGGCGGCCATGTCGGCGATGAACGGCAGCACCTCGGCCTCGATCCCGGCCTCGCGGTAGCGCGCGGCGGTGATCTCGGCATGCTGACGTCCGGCCTGGTGGCAGACCTGCGGACGCAGCTCGGCGGGCAGCAGCGCCAGCGCCGCCGGCAACAGCTTGTTCAGCGGCTCGGCGCCCAGGCTGCCGCCCAGCACCAGCAGACGCCGCGGCTCTGCCGGTGCGCTTGGATGCGCCGCCGGCGCGAACAGTTCCGCGCGCACCGGGTTGCCGGTGGTGCGGCGTTTGGCGGACGCGGCGAAGGTGTCCGGGAAGGCCTCGCAGATCCGCGCGGCGAACGGCGCCAGGGCGCGGTTGGCGGTGCCGGCCACGGCATTTTGCTCGTGGATCACCAGCGGGATGCCGGCCAGCCGCGCCGCCCAGCCGCCGGGGCCGGTGACGAAGCCGCCCATGCCCAGCACGCATACCGGCTCGATCTCGCGCAGCACGCGGCGCGCCTGCCAGAGCGCCCTGGCCAGGCGGAACGGCGCCTTGAACAGCGACAGCAGGCCCTTGCCGCGCAGGCCGCTCATCTCGATGCGGTGCAGCGGCAGGCCGGCCTGGGGCACCAGCTCGTTCTCGATGCCACGCGGGGTGCCCAGCCAGTGGACGGTATAGCCACGGGACTGGAACTCGCGGGCGCAGGCCAGCGCCGGAAACACGTGGCCGCCGGTTCCCCCGGCCATGATCAGGACGTTAGCGGCCATGACGCGGCTCCTCTTCGGCAAAATCCGCTTCGGTGAATTCGATCTCGGCGTTGCCGAGCTGGTTGCGCCGCTCCCAGTCGATGCGCAGCAGCAGGGCCAGGCTGACGCAGCAGATCACCAGCGAGCTGCCGCCATAACTGAGGAACGGCAGGGTCAGCCCCTTGGTGGGCAGCAGGCCGACGTTCACGCCGATGTTGATCAGGAACTGGCCGACCCAGAGGATCGCCAGGCCGTAGGCCACGTAGGCGGCGAAGAACTGCTGCTCGCGCTCGGCGCGCAGGCCGATGTACAGGGCGCGCAGGGTGACCAGCACGAACAGGCCGACGGTGAGCAGCGCGCCGATCATGCCCAGCTCCTCGGCGAGCACCGCGAAGACGAAGTCGGTGTGCGCCTCGGGCAGGTAGAACTGCTTCTGCACGCTGTTGCCCAGGCCCACGCCCAGCCACTCGCCGCGGCCGAAGGCGATCAGCGCCTGGCTGAGCTGGTAGCCGGCGCCGAACTGGTCGGCCCAGGGGTCGATGAAGTTGGTCAGGCGCTTGAGGCGATAGGTCTGGCTGGTCATCACCACCACGCCGACCAGCACCACGGCGGCCACCATGGGCAGGAAGCGCACCAGGCTCACCCCGCCGAGGAACAGCATGCTGATCCCGGCGCCGACCAGCACCACGGTGGCACCGAAGTCCGGCTCGGCGAGCAGCAGCGGCGCCATGATGCCCAGCACGATCAGCGGCATGAACAGGCCCTTCCAGCTGCTGCGCACCTGCGCCTGACGGCGCACCAGGTAGCTGCCGAGGTAAATCACCGCGAACAGCTTGGCCAGCTCGGAGGGCTGCACGTTGAAGATGCCGAAGCCGATCCAGCGCCGCGCGCCGTTGACCTCGCGGCCGATGCCCGGAATCAGCACCAGCACCAGCAGGGCGATGGCGGCGAGCAGTAGCTTGCCGCTGTGCTTCTGCCAACTGGCCAGCGGCACCAGCAGGATCGCCCCGCCGATGGCGAAGCCGATGGCCAGGTAGACCAGATGGCGGATCGTGTAATACAGCGAGTTGCCCGACTGCGCCGCCGCCACCTCGGAGGACGCCGAGGTCACCATCACGAAACCGAGGCCGAGCAGCGCCAGGCAACCCGCCAGCAGCGGGAAGTCCAGGTCGACGCCGCGGCGACTGTGCAGCGGGGATGGCGAAAGGCGCAGGGGCAGGCGCATCAGGGCAGTTCCTCGACCGCGTTGGCGAAGCGCCGGCCGCGCTGCTCGAAGTTCTTGAACATGTCCAGGCTGGCGCAGGCTGGCGAGAGCAGCACCACATCGCCGGCCTGCGCCAGCTCGGCGCAGCGGCGCACCGCATCCTCCAGACTGTCGACCCGCGTCAGCGGCACCACCGGCTGACCGTCGTCGTCCTGCAGCGCAGCGGCGATCAGCCCGGCATCGCGTCCGAGCAGCACCACGGCGCGGCAGTAGCGCGCCACGCTGGCGCGCAGCGGCGCGAAGTCGGCGCCCTTGCCGTCGCCGCCGGCGATCAGCAGCAGCTTGCCGTCGATCTCCACGCCCAGACCGTCGATGGCCGCCAGGGCGGCGCCGACGTTGGTGGCCTTGGAGTCGTCGTACCAGGTCACGCCGCGGCGCTCGCGCACCCACTGGCAGCGGTGCGGCAGGCCGGTGAAGTCGTGCAGCACTTCGAGCATCGGCGCCACCGGCAGGCCGACGGCATGGCCGAGAGCCAGCGCGGCGAGGGCATTGGCCTGGTTGTGCGCGCCCCGGACTTTCAGTTCGCGCACCGACATCAGCTTGGCGAACTGGAAAGCGAGGAACTTCTCGCCGTTGTCCTCGATGAGGCCGAACGAGCGGAAGTCCGGCTTGTCCAGTCCGAAGCTCCAGCACGGCACCTGATCGGCGATCAGCGGGCGCGACAGCGGGTCCTGGCGATTGACCACCACCTGGCGGGCGCCACGGAAGATCCGGTGCTTGGCCAGATGGTAGGCCTCGATGCCGTCGTAGCGGTCCATGTGGTCGTCGCTGACGTTCAGGCAGGTGGCCACCTCGGCGTTCAGCCGCTCGGTGGTCTCCAGCTGGAAGCTGGACAGCTCCAGCACGTACAGCTCCACGTCGTCGCGCAGCAGATCAAGCGCCGGGGTGCCGAGATTGCCGCCGACCGCGACCTTGCGCCCGGCAGCGGCGGCCATGGCGCCGACCAGGGTGGTCACGGTGCTCTTGGCGTTGGAGCCGGTGATGGCGACGATCGGCGCCTTGGCGTGGCGGGCGAACAGGTCGATGTCGCCGGACAGCTTCACCCCGCGCGCGGCAGCCGCCTGCAGCGCCGGGGTGGCCAGCGCCAGGCCGGGGCTGACGTACAGCTCGCTGGCACGGCAGAGGAAGTCGACATCCAGCGCGCCGCAGCGCACCTCGACCTGCGGGAAGTCCTCGCGCAGGCTGGCCAGCTCGGGCGGGTTGTCGCGGGTGTCGACCACCGCGAAGGGCAGCCCCTGGCGGGCCAGGAAACGCACCAGCGACATGCCGCTCTTGCCGAGGCCGACGACGATGCGGAACTGGTCGGAAGCGATCAGGCTCATGTGTGCTTACCTCAGCTTGAGGGTGGCCAGGCCGACCAGCACCAGCACCACGGTGATGATCCAGAAACGCACGATCACCCGCGGCTCGGGCCAGCCCTTGAGTTCGAAGTGGTGGTGGATCGGCGCCATGCGGAACACCCGCTTGCCGGTCAGCTTGAAGGAGGCGACCTGGATCATCACCGACAGGGTTTCCATGACGAACACCCCGCCCATGATAAACAGCACCACTTCCTGGCGGACGATCACCGCGATGGTGCCCAGCGCCGCGCCCAGGGCCAGGGCACCGACGTCGCCCATGAACACCTGCGCCGGATAGGTGTTGAACCACAGGAACCCCAGGCCCGCGCCGATCAGCGCGCCGCAGAACACGATCAGCTCGCCGGCTCCCGGCACGTAGGGGATCAGCAGGTACTCGGCGAAGTTGGCGTTGCCCGACAGGTAGCAGAAGATCCCCAGGCCGCCGCCGACCATCACCGTGGGCATGATCGCCAGGCCGTCGAGGCCGTCGGTGAGGTTCACCGCGTTGCTCGAACCGACGATCACGAAGTAGGTCAGGACGACGAAAAAGATCCCCAGCGGGATCTCGATGTTCTTCAGCAGCGGCAGGATGAAGGTGGTTTCCACCGGGGTCTGCGCGGTCGTATAAAGGAAGAGCGCAGCGCCGAGGCCGAACACCGATTGCCAGAAGTACTTCCAGCGACTCGGCAGGCCGCGGGAGTTCTTCTCGATCACCTTGCGGTAGTCGTCGACCCAGCCGATGGCGCCGAACAGCAGGGTCACCGCCAGCACCACCCAGACGTAGCGGTTGGACAGGTCGGCCCACAGCAGGGTGCTGATGGCGATGGCCGAGAGGATCAGCGCACCGCCCATGGTCGGCGTGCCCTTCTTCGACAGGTGCGACTGCGGGCCGTCGTCGCGCACGGACTGGCCGATCTGCCGGCTGCGCAGGGTGCGGATCATCCACGGCCCCAGCCACAGCGACAGCACCAGGGCGGTGAGCACGCCGAGGATGCCGCGCAGGGTCAGGTATTGAAAGACCGCGAAGCCCTTGTGGAACTGCTGCAGATACTCGGCCAACAGCAAAAGCATTTAGTGTTCTCCCGCACGGGCACAGAGCGCCGCGACGACCTTGTCCATCGCCGCGCTGCGCGATCCCTTGATCAGTAAGGTGGTTTCCGGAGAGCGTTCGGCAGCCAGCGCGGCGATCAGTTCAGCCTGGCCGGCGAAATGTCGCGCGCCCGGGCCGAACGCCTCGCCCGCGTGGCGCATCAGCGGGCCGACCGCATACAGCGCGGCCACCTTGTCGCGGGCGTACTCGCCCACCTCGCGGTGCCCCTGCGCGGCCCATTCGCCCAATTCGCCCATGTCGCCGAGCACCAGAACGGTGCGTCCGGAAAAGCCGGCGAGTATATCAACCGCCGCGCACATTGACGCGGGGTTGGCGTTGTAACTGTCGTCGATGAGGCGCATGCCAGAAGGGTCGAGCTGCGCCACGCCGCGCCCCGGCACCGGCTGCAGGCTGTGCAGGCCGGCGACGATGGCCGCCAGCGGCACACCGAGAGCATGGGCGGCGGCGGCGGCGGCCAGGGCGTTGGCGACGTTGTGACGCCCCAGCAGGTTGAGCTGGATGCGTGCCGTGCCGGCTGCACCGGTCAGGGTGAAGCCGATGCACCCGCGTGCATCGCCGCACAGGTCGCTCGCACCGATATCGGCCGCGGCCTCAAGGGCGAAGCTCAGCACCCGGCGCCCGGCGGCGCGCTTCACCCAGATGGCGAAGGCCGCATCGTCGGCATTGAGGATCGCCACGCCGTCGGCCGCCAGGCCTTCGAGAATCTCGCCCTTGGCCTCGACGATCTTTTCCGGACCGCCGAACTCGCCGACGTGGGCGCTGCCGGCATTGGTGATGATCGCCACCTGCGGACGGGTCAGGCCGACCGTATAGGCGATCTCACCGACATGGTTGGCGCCCAACTCGATCACCGCGCTGCGGTGCTGCGGGGCCAGCTCGAGCAGGGTCAGCGGCGCGCCCAGATCGTTGTTGAGGTTGCCACGGGTGGCCAGCACCGCCGCGGCGTCGCCATGGGCGGCGCGCAGGATGGCGGCGAGCATTTCCTTGACCGAGGTCTTGCCGCTGGAGCCGGTCACCGCCGCGACCTGGCCGGCGAACGCGGCGCGATTCAGCGCGCCGAGGCATCCCAGCGCCAGGCGGGTGTCGGCGACCTGCAGCTGCGGCAGTTCGAGGTCCGGCTGCGCGCGCTCGACCAGCGCGCAGGAAGCGCCACGCGCCGCCACTTCGGCGAGAAAGTCGTGGCCGTCGAAACGCTCGCCCGGCAGGGCGACGAACAACTGGCCGGCGGCGACGCTGCGGCTGTCGATGCTCACCCCGTTGAAGAAGGCGTCGGCCTCCACCAGGCGGCCGTCCAGCGCCGCACAGACGCGGCTCAGGGTCCAGGTCTCAAGCATCGGGCACCTCGCGGGCAGCCAGCGCGCGCGCGGCCTGTTCGATATCGGAGAAGGGCTGGCGCACCCCGGCGATTTCCTGGTAGTCCTCGTGGCCCTTGCCGGCCAGCAGGACCACATCCTCGGGGGCCGCCGCGGCGATCAGCGCCTGGATCGTCGCGGCGCGACCGGGCATGAAGGTCACTGCGGCGGGATTGGCAAAACCGGCGCGGATGTCGGCGAGTATCTGCTCGGCCGGCTCGCCGCGCGGGTTGTCGTCGGTCACCCAGACGGCATCGGCGCGCGACTCGGCGACCGCGGCCATCAGCGGACGCTTGCCGCGGTCGCGCTCGCCGCCACAGCCGAACAGGCACAGCAGACGGCCGCGCGCATGCGGACGCAGGGCGTCGAGAACCTTTTCCAGGGCGTCGGGGGTATGCGCGTAGTCGACCACCACCAGAGGCTGCGTGCCGCCACCGAGGCGCTGCATGCGCCCGGCCGGGCCCTGCAGCTGCGGCAGCACGCGGAGAATCTCGTCGAGCGGATGACCGAGGCCCATCAGCGCGCCGACCACCGCCAGCAGGTTGCTGAGGTTGAAGCGGCCGAGCAGCGGGCTGACCAGCAGGCCGTCGCCCTGGGCGGTGACCAGCCGGGCGCGCACGCCGCCCTCGCCGAACTCGGCCTCGGCGCAGTACAGGGTAGCGGCCGGGTCGTCCAGGCTGTAGCCGATCAGCCGCGAAGGCGCCTCGCGGGCGGCCAGTTCGCGGCCGAACGGATCGTCGAGGTTGATCACCCGACAGCACAGCCCCGGCCAGGCGAACAGCCGCGCCTTGGCCTCGCCGTAGGCGGCCATGTCGCCGTGGTAGTCGAGGTGATCGCGGGACAGGTTGGTGAAGACCGCCACGTCGAAGTCCAGCGCCTCGACCCGCCCCTGGTCGAGGCCATGGGAGGAAACCTCCATGGCCACCGCGCGGGCGCCGGCCTGCTTGAGGCGCGCCAGCTCGGCCTGCACGGCGAGCGGATCGGGGGTGGTGTGGCGACCGCATTGCAGGTCGTCGTAGAAGCCGATCCCCAGGGTGCCGATCAGCCCGCAGCGGGTGCCGAGCAGATCGAGGGCCTGGGCGACGAGCTGGCTGACGCTGGTCTTGCCGTTGGTGCCGGTCACACCGACCAGTTCCAGGCTGCGGCTCGGATCGCCGTAGAAGCGCCCGGCAATCGCCGACAACTGCGCCTGGAGGCCCTTGACCGGCACCAGCACGGTCGCCGCCGCCTCGGCCAGCGGCGGCGCACCCTCGGCCTCGTAGGCCACCGCCGCCGCCTCGCGGGCGATGGCGTCGGCGATGTAGGCGCGTCCGTCGCTGCGGGTTCCGGGCACGGCGAGGAACAGGTCGCCCGGACGCAGCGCGCGGCTGTCCAGGGTCAGTTCGCGGATCAGCGCGTCGCGACGCGCCTGGGGAAACATCTTCAGCAGACTCATCGGCATCAGCCGCGTCCTCCGGTTGCCGGCAACGCACCGGCCTGCTGCTTCTCGGGCAGCGGCGGCAGGTTGTCGGGAGCTATGTTCATCAGGCGCAGGGCACCGGCCATCACCTTGCCGAAGACCGGGGCCGCCACCAGACCGCCGTAGTAGCCACCGCTACCCGGCTCGTCGATCATCACCACCGCGGCCAGGCGCGGCTCGCCGATCGGCGCCACCCCGGCGAAGAAGGAACGGTAGGCCTTTTCCACGTAGCCCTTGCTGCCGACCGCCGCCTTGCGCGCGGTGCCGCTCTTGCCGCCGACATGGTAGCCGGGCACCTTGGCCCGCGCGCCGCCGCCGCCCGGCTCCTCGACCACCGCCTGCAGCATGCCCAAGAGGGTGCGGGCGATCTGCGGATCGACCACCTGGGTGGCGCCCGGCGCGGCGTCCAGGCGCACCATCGACAGGGGCACCCGCGCTCCGCCGTTGCCCAGCACCGAGTAGGCCTGGGCGAGCTGCACGGCGGTCACCGACAGGCCGTAGCCATAGGCCAGGGTCGCCGTTTCGGCCTGCTTCCAGTTGCGGTGATTGGGCAGGTTGCCGACCCGCTCGCCGGGGAAGCCCAGTCCGGTGTCCTGGCCGAAGCCGACCTGCTGCATGACGGCGTGGATCGGCTCGGCGCCGATGTCGAAGGCGATCTTGCTGATGCCGACGTTGCTCGACTTCATCAGGATGCCGGTGAGGGTCAGCACGCCGCCGCGCGACACGTCGCGGATGGTGTAGCGGCCGATGCGCAGGCTGCCCGGGTAGGTGTCGACGGTGTCCTCGGGCTTCCAGCGCCCGCTGCCCAGCGCTGCAGCGATGGAGAACGGCTTGACCGTGGAGCCCGGCTCGAACACGTCGATCATCGCCCGGTTGCGCATCGCCGCCGGCTCCAGGCTGCGTTTGTTGTTGGGGTTGTAGGTCGGCTGGTTGACCATGGCGAGGATCTCGCCGCTCTTCACGTCGACGATCACCAGGCTGCCGGCCTTGGCATTGAACTCGGTCAGGGCATTGCGCAGCTCGCGGTGGGCGAGGTACTGCAGGCGCAGGTCGATGGACAGCGCGAGGGTCTTGCCCGGCTTGGCGTTGCGCGCCACGCCGACATCCTTGATCAACTGGCCACGCCGGTCCTTGAGCACCTGGCGCTGGCCCGGCTCGCCGGCCAGCCAGTGGTCGAAGGCCTTTTCCACGCCTTCGCGACCGCGGTCGTCGACGTCGGTGAGGCCGACCACATGGGCGGTCACCTCGCCGGCCGGGTAGAAACGGCGGAACTCTTCGAGGCTGTAGACGCCGGGGAAGCGGCGCGCCATCACCACCTCACCCTGTTCCGGGGTCAGACCGCGCACCAGATACATGAACTCGCGGCCGGCGTTCTGCTCCAGACGCTGGGCCAGGGTGCGGGCATCCTGGCCCAGGGCGGCGGCCAGCTCAGGCCAGCGCTCGCGCGCGGCGGCCAGCTCCTTGGGGTTGCCCCACAGGGTCACCACCGGGGTACTGACCGCCAGCGGCTCGCCGTTGCGGTCGGTGATCAGGCCGCGATGGGCGGGAATCGGGATGTGCCGCACGCTGCGCGCATCGCCGTGGGCCTTGAGGAAGTCGTGATCGAAGATGTGCAGATCGACGATACGCCAGGCGATGCCGGCCACCATCGCCAGCAGCACGGCGATGACGATGCGAAAGCGCCACGGATAGAGCGCCTGATCGAGCTGCATCATGGCGCCACCATGCGGACTTCCGCCGGGTCGGGGATGCGCATCTGCAGCTGCTGGCCGGCCAGGGACTCGACTCGGCTGTGGGCGGTCCAGGTACTCTGCTCAAGGATCAGCCGCCCCCACTCGGCCTGCGCCTTGTCGCGCACGCTGAGTTCGGCGTACAGCTCGTTGAGCAGCTTGCGATTCTTGTGCGCGCTCCAGGACACCGCCACCGCCGAACCGAGGATCAGCAAGAACAGTCCGAGCATCAGCAGACTGCCACTGGGCAGGCCGTCGCGACGTGTCACCGCAGCTTCTCCGCCACGCGCATCACTGCGCTGCGCGCGCGCGGGTTGGCCTTGAGTTCGTCGGCCGCGGCGTACTGCGGCTTGCCGAGCAACTTCAGGCGCGGCTCGAACTTCGCCACCTGCACCGGCAGATGGCGCGGCAGGTTGTCCGCCTCGCCCTTCACCTGGCGACGCATGAACTGCTTGACGATCCGATCCTCCAGCGAGTGGAAGCTGATTACCACCAGCCGGCCGCCGACCGCCAGTGCTTCCAGCGCGGCATCCAGCCCGCGCTCGAGATCGCCCAGCTCGTTGTTGATATGGATGCGCAGCCCCTGGAAGGCACGGGTGGCCGGATTCTTGCCCTTTTCCCAGGCCGGATTGGCAGCGGCGATCACCTCGGCAAGATCGGCGGTACGGGTGAACGGCTGCTCGGCGCGGCGCTGCACGATGGCCCGTGCCATGCGCCGCGAAAAACGCTCCTCGCCGTATTCGTAGAACACCCGGGCGATCTCTTCCTCGGCGGCAGTGGCGATCCATTCGGCGGCGCTGATCCCGGCAGCGGGGTTCATGCGCATGTCCAGCGGACCGTCGTTCATGAAGCTGAAGCCGCGCTCGGGATCGTCCAGCTGCGGCGACGACACGCCGAGATCCAGCAGGATGCCGTCGACCCGACCGTTCAGGCCGCGCGCCGCCAACTCCTCGCCCAGCTCGGCGAAGCTGCGCTGGACGATCTGGAAGCGGGCGTCCTCGGCCGCCAGCGCCAGGCCGCTGGCGATCGCCAGCGGGTCCTTGTCGAAGCCCAGCAGGCGCCCCGACTCGCCCAGCGCGCGCAACACCTCGCGGCTGTGGCCGCCACGACCGAAGGTGCCATCCAGATAACAGCCATCGGGGCGTACGGCGAGGGCCGCGACAGCCTCGTGCAGCAGGACGGTGACATGGCTGAAGTTTGCTGCATTCATAGGTCAGAGAATCAGGTCGAGTAAGTCGTCCGGCAATGCGCCGGGTTCTTGGAGGCGCTGGAGGTCTTCGGCGCAGCGGGCGTCCCAGGCGGCCTCGTCCCACAACTGGAACTTGTTGAGCTGGCCGACCAGCGCTGCACGCTTGTCCAGTGCGGCCTGGCTGCGCAAGCGCGGCGGGAGCAGGACGCGACCGGCGCCGTCCAGCTCCAGATCGACCGCATGACCGATCAGCAGGCGCTGCAGGCGACGGGTTTCCTCACGCAGGGAAGGCAGGGCGCGCAGACGATCCTCGACCAGGCTCCACTCGGCGAGCGGGTAGATGCACAGGCAGGGGTCGGTCACATCCAGGGTGACCACCAGCCGACCATTCGATGACGCCAGAATTTCGTCGCGATGCCGGACCGGCATCGCAAGGCGACCCTTGGCGTCAAGAGTTACGATATTGGCCCCACGAAACACCGCTGCGCGCCCCCGGAATGGTCAATCTGACCTGGCGGTAATACCCACTTCGCCCCACTTTCCACCACCAATGCACACTATAGAAATGCACCCGCAACCCAGTCAAGGCGCGCTCGGCGGGAAAACTCCTTAACGGACGGCAACTTAGCGAAGAGACGAAAGATCGGAACCGTTCCGCGCAACTTTGCCGAGCCGCACCTCAAGAAAAGCAACGTGCGCGACAGCCAAAGATGCCTCGGCAAACTATGGACAATTCCAATTCGAAATCTTGGAGCAAGGGGAAATAGCGCAGGGATTTAAAACGGCAGGAACAATTAAGATAGGGAGGGGGACGGAGAGCCGGCCTGTAAGCCGGGTTTTGTCGAGAACAGTCATTCCTCTAGGATCGCCATCGCTGACGACCTCAAGCAACCTACCCGGATCCAGCGCGGGCCACGCCAATGGATCCCTATTTGGTCTTGCTCCGAGTGGGGTTTACCTAGCCACGAACTGTTGCCAGCCGTGCGGTGCGCTCTTACCGCACCTTTTCACCCTTACCGGCGCTTGCGCGCTTAGGCGGTTATTTTCTGTGGCACTTTCCGTAGGCTCGCGCCTCCCAGGCGTTACCTGGCACTCTGCCCTATGGAGCCCGGACTTTCCTCCCCCCTGCAAGCAGGGCAGCGACTGTCCGGCCGACTCTCCGGCGCGCAGGGTACTCACTGCGCCCACGGATAACAAGCTCAATCCATCGTTTTGTGCCGCTCCAGTGCCTGCTGGTAGAGCAGGTTCTTGCGTACCCCGGTGATCTCCGCCGCCAGCGCCGCCGCGCGCTTGAGCGGCAACTCCGCCAGCAGCAGATCGAGCACGCGCAGCGCCTCGGCGCTTAACGCCTCCTCCCCCACCGGCGCCTGCCAACCTTCGATCAGCAGCACGCATTCGCCGCGCTGCTGGTTGCTGTCGGCCGCCACCCATGCGCACAACTCGCCCAGCGCCGCCCCCTTGATGGTTTCGAAGGCCTTGGTCAGCTCACGCGCCAGCACCGCCGGCCGCTCGTCGCCAAACAGCACGCGCATGTCCTCCAGGCTTTCCAACAGACGATGCGGCGCCTCGTAGAAGATCAGCGTGCGCGGCTCCTCGACCAGCGCCTGCAGGCGCTGGCGCCGGCCTGCAGCGCGGGCCGGTAGGAAACCCTCGAAGATGAAACGGTCGGAGGCCAGACCGGCCGCCGACAGCGCGGCGATCAGCGCGCAGGCGCCCGGCACCGGCACCACCCGCACGCCGGCCGCCCGCGCATTGCGCACCAGGTGATAACCGGGATCGGAGATCAGCGGCGTGCCGGCGTCGGAAATCAGCGCCAGATCCTCGCCGGCCAGCAGGCGCCCTACCAACCGACCGCCCTGGTCGCGCTCGTTGTGTTCGTGACAGGCGACCAGCGGCGTGGCGATGCCGAAGTGCTGCAGCAGGCGCGCCGAGTGCCGGGTATCCTCGGCGGCGATCAGCGCCACCTCGCGCAGCACCCGCAAGGCCCGTGCGCCGATGTCTTCGAGATTGCCGATCGGCGTTGCCACCACATACAAAGTCCCCGAAACGCTCACATCGCCACCCCGCAACCGTCAAAGCGGCGGATTGTAGCGGGTTTCGCACCGACAAGATCGCGCCCGCCGCGAGCCTTGAGTACAATCGCGACCTTTGAAGACTGCGAATCGGATACCGCTCATGATCGCCAGCCTGCGCCCCCTTTCCATCCTCGGCTTCAGCGCGCTGCTCACTGCCTGTGCCGGCCAGCACGGCTCGGGGCTCGGCGAACTGCCGAGCAGCCCGCCCGGCAGCATCGCCCAGCTGCTGCAACAGGCCGAGCAGAGCAAGCCCCAGCAGGCCCTGCTGCTGCGCCTGAGCGCGGCCGACCAGGCCCTGCAGCAGCACGATCTGGCCCAGGCCCAGCGCATTCTCGACGCCCTGCCGCTCGACACCCTAGCACCGGCCCAGCAGATGTTCGCCAGCACCCTGAGCGCCGAGCTGGCACTGGCCCGCCAGAAACCCAAGAGCGCTCTGCAGGCCCTGCAGCACCCGAGCTTCGCGCGCCTTGGCGAGCTGCCGATGACCCAGCAGGCGCGCAGCCGCCTGGCCAGAGCCGGCGCCCTGGAGCTCGACGGTCAGACCCTGGAAGCGGTGCGCGAGCGCATCGCCCTGGCCAAGCTGCTCGATGCCCGTCACAGCCAGGACAACCACGAAACCATCTGGCGGCTGCTCTCCGGCCTGTCCAGCGAGCGGCTCGACGGCATCGCCGATACCGAGCGCGAACTGGCCGGCTGGAAGCAACTGCTCAAGCTGACCCGCAGCAACGCCAGCCCGGCACGCCAGGTCGCCGACATCGCACAGTGGCAGGCCACCAACCCGCAGCACCCGGCCGCCCTGCAGCTGCCGCTGGCGGTGGTCCAGCTGCAGGAAATCGCCAACCGCCCGCTGACCCATGTGGCCCTGCTGCTGCCCAGCCAGGGACAGCTGGCCAGCGTGGCCAGCGCCTTGCGCGACGGCTTCCTGGCCGCCCATTACCAGAGCGGCGCCCGCGGCGAGCTGAAGATCAGCCTGCACGACAGCAGCCAGCTCAACAACCTCGACGCCTTCTATCGCCAGGCGCGCAGCGAAGGCGTCGAACTGGTGGTCGGCCCGCTGGAGAAGCCCCTGGTCAACCAGCTCAGCCAGCAGGCGCAATTACCTATCCCGACCCTGGCGCTCAACTACAGCGAAGGCCGCCTGGAAGGCCCGCCGCAACTGTTCCAGTTCGGCCTCTCCGCCGAGGACGAGGCCCGCGAGGTTGCCAACCGCGCCTGGGCGGACGGCCTGCGCCGCGCCGTCGCGCTGGTGCCCAGCGGCGAGTGGGGCGAGCGCGTGCTCGCCGCCTTCCGTCAGGACTGGGAAGCCCGCGGCGGCAGCCTGCTCGCGGCCGAACATGTCGACCAGCCGGTGCAACTGGCCCAGCAGATCGCCAACCTGCTGCAACTGCGCGACAGCGAGAACCGGGCCCGCACCCTGCAGGCCGGGCTCGGCAGTGCGGTCGCCGCACAGCCGGCGCGGCGCCAGGACATCGATTTCGTATTCCTCGCCGCCACCCCGGCGCAGGCGCGGCAGATCAAGCCGGCCCTGGCCTTCCAGTACGCCGGCGACCTGCCGGTCTATGCCACCTCGCACCTGTTCACCGGCAGCAACGACCCGGCCCGGGACCGCGAACTCAGCGGCATCCGCTTCTGCGAAACGCCCTGGCTGCTGGGCAGCGACGGCGAAGGCCTGCGCAGCCAGGTGGTCGGCCAGTGGCCCGCCGCCGCCGGCAGCCTCGGCCGCCTGTACGCCATGGGCGCCGACGCCTATCGCCTGGCGCCGCGCCTGAGCCAGCTGCAGATGGCTCCGGGCGTGCGCGTGGAAGGCCTGAGCGGCAGCCTGGCCCTGGCCCCCGGCCAGCGGATCAGCCGCAGCCTGCCCTGGGCCGAATACCGCGACGGCCGCCTGCAACGTCTGGAGCCCTCCCGGCAGTGACCGCCGACAGCCGTCAGGCGCGCGGCCAGGCCGCCGAAGGCTGGGCACAGACCCATCTAGAGGAGCACGGCCTGCAACTGCTGGTGCGCAACTGGCGCTGCCGCCTGGGCGAGCTCGATCTGGTCATGCTCGACGGCGATACCTTAGTATTCGCCGAAGTGCGCTATCGCCGCCACGCGGCCTGGGGCGGCGCCGAGTCCAGCGTGGACTCGCGCAAGCAACGGCGCATCGCCGCCGCCGCCCAGGTTTTCCTGCAGACACACCCACAATGGTCGCGTCGCCCGTGTCGCTTCGACGTGATCGCAATAAGCCCGGGCGATCAGCACCTGCCCGTGCAGCTGAACTGGATTCGTGGCGCCTTCGAACTCTGAGCGCCGCCCAACCGAAGGTCACCCCATGGACATGCAATCCCGTATCCGCCAACTCTTCCTCGACAGCATCGAGACCAAGCGCCAGGCCACCGAAGTGCTGATCCCGCACATCGAGATGGCCAGCCAGGTGATGGTCAACGCCCTGCTCAGCGAGTGCAAGATCCTCGCCTGCGGCAACGGCGGCTCGGCCGGCGATGCCCAGCACTTCTCCTCCGAACTGCTCAACCGCTTCGAGCGCGAGCGCCCGAGCCTGCCGGCGGTGGCGCTGACCACCGACAGCTCGACCATCACCTCGATCGCCAACGACTACAGCTACAACGAGGTATTCTCCAAACAGATCCGCGCCCTCGGCCAGCCCGGCGACGTACTGCTGGCGATCTCCACCAGCGGCAATTCCGGCAACGTGATCCAGGCCATCCAGGCCGCGCATGACCGCGAGATGACCGTGGTGGCGCTGACCGGCCGCGACGGCGGCAACATGGCCTCGCTGCTGCTGCCCGAGGACGTCGAGATCCGCGTCCCGGCGCGCAGCACCGCACGCATCCAGGAAGTCCACCTGCTGGTGATCCACTGCCTGTGCGATCTGATCGACCGTCAACTGTTCGGGAGCGAAGAATGAACAAGACCCGCCTGCTGCTTGCTTTCGGCCTCGCCCTGACGCTCGCCGGTTGCGGCGGGCGCAGCCTGGGCAACAAGATCGACGACCAGTTCCTCGCCCCCAAGGTCGGCAGCGAGATCAGCCGCAGCCACACCGACCTCAACGACACCACCTCGCATATCGTGGTCACCAGCTACAACGGCGTGGTCCTGCTCGCCGGACAGACGCCGCGCGCCGACCTCAAGAGCCTCGCCGAGCAGGCCGCAAGGCGCGTGCAGGGAGTCAAGCGGGTACATAACGAACTGCAGGTGCTGGCCCCCTCCTCCCCTCTGGCGCGCAGCACCGACGCCCTGCTGACCACCCGGATCAAGACCGCCATGCTGGCCGACAACACCGTGCCGGGCAGCCAGATCAAGGTAGTCACCGAGAACGGCATCGTCTATCTGCTCGGCCTGGTGACCCGCGCCGAGGCCAACCGCGCCACCGCCGTGGTGCAGGGCGTCGGCGGCGTGCAGCGCATCGTGCGGCTGTTCGAGTACACCGACTGAGAGAGTCGTGCGGGCACAAAAAAGGCGATCCACATGGATCGCCTTTTTTCTTACTTGACCACCTTGAGACTCGGCCGACCGCTGGGACGCGGCGGCGGCACATCGTCCTCGGGACCATCCTCCACACCGGCATCGCCTTCCTCGTCCGGGTCGGGCTCCTCGAGCTCGAAAAACATGCCCTGGCCGTTCTCGCGGGCGTAGATCGCCTGCACCGCCTGCATCGGCACGTAGAGGCTCTGCGGCACACCGCCGAAGCGCCCCTCGAAGGTCAGCACCTCATCACCCAGTTCCAGGTAACGCACGGCGCTGGGGGAAATGTTCAGCACGATCTGCCCGTCCTTGGCATAACCTGCAGGCACCCGGGTCCCCGGATACTCGCTGGCAACCAGGACATGGGGCGTGCAGCCGTTGTCGACGATCCATTCGTACAGGGCACGCAGCAGATAGGGTCGGCTGGAATTCATCATCAAGCTCCTCGGCGCAAGGCCCGTTCGGTGGTACTCAGACTGGCCTGGAAGCTGTCGCGGGCGAACTGCCGCTCCATGTACTCCAGCAGCGGCTTGGCCTGACGCGGCAGCTCGATATCCATGCTCGGCAGGCGCCAGAGAATCGGCAGCAGGCAGCAATCGACCAGACTGAATTCGTCACTGAGAAAGAATGGCTGGGCAGCGAACACTGGCGCAACCGCGCTGAGGCTCGCACACAGCTCGGCGCGTGCTGCCTCGCGCCCCCGCTCATCGGCACACGTATCGAGCAGCCGGTCGGCCAGCGAGCACCAGTCGCGCTGGATGCGGTGCATCAGCAGCCGGCTGTTGGCACGAGCCACCGGATACACCGGCAGCAACGCCGGATGGGGGTAGCGCTCTTCCAGATACTCCAGCAGCACGCCCGGCTCGTAGATCGCCAGATCGCGATCCACCAGGGTCGGCAGGCTGCGGTAGGGATTGACGGCGGCAAGGGCAGGCGGGCATTGACCCGCTGCGACATCGACGATCTGCACGGCAACACCCTTCTCGGCCAGCGCCAGGCGCACGCGATGCGAATAGTGATCGGCAGGGTCGGAATAGCAGGCCAGGCGATTGACTGCGGCCATGATGGCCCTCCTGACAGGCGGATTGCGCTAGGCAGAAACACATGCGCGCCCCGGAGGGCGCGCATGCTTCAGGCAGGTCAGGCGCGCTTAGTGCACGTCTTTCCAGTACTCACGCTTGAGCAGGTAGGCGAACACGAAGAAGAACGCCAGGAACAGCAGCACATAGGTACCGATACGCTGGCTCTCCAGCTTCACCGGGTTGGCCGAGTAGGCCAGGAAGCTGACGAGGTTCTTGATCTTCTCGTCGAACTCCGCCTCGCTCAGCGAACCGGTCTTCGGCACGATGGTCAGCTGGTCGCAGGCCTCGTCGGTGACCGGCGCACCGGTCAGCGGATCGAAGACCTTCTTGCCGTCTTCGACGATCTGCACCTGCTTGCAACCGATGACCTGGCGACCCTGCAGCTCGGACAGCACGTTCGGCATGCCCACGTTCGGGAACACCTTGTTGTTCACGCCGTAGGGACGCGCCGGATCTTCGTAGAAGGTGCGCAGGTAGGTGTACAGCCAGTCCTCGCCACGCACACGGGCGACGAGGGTCAGATCCGGCGGCGCAGCGCCGAACCAGACCTTGGCATCGCTGGCCTGCATGCCGGTCTTCATGTGGTCGCCGATCTTGGCACCAGTGAAGACCAGATTTTCCATCATGACGTCTTCGGGAATGCCCAGGTCGGTGGCGACGCGCTCGTAACGCTGGTACTCGGCGCCATGGCAACCCATGCAGTAGTTGGCGAAGGTACGCGCGCCATCCTGCAGGGCAGCCTTGTCGCTCAGATCGACGTCGACCTTGTCCAGCGGGTACTCAACGCCGCCCGCAGCGAAGGAAAAGGTCGGCAGCAGCGCGAAAATCAGTGCAGCGAATTGCTTTTTCATCAGCCAGTCACCCTTTCCGGAACCGGTTTGGTCTTCTCCATCCGGGTGTAGAACGGCATCAGGATGAAGAAGGCGAAGTACAGAATGGTGCAGATCTGCGACAGCAGGGTGCGGCCCGGAGTCGGCGACAGCACGCCCAGCACGCCGAGGATCACGAAGGACACGCAGAACACCAGCAGCCAGATCTTGCTCAGCCAGCCCTTGTAGCGCATCGAGCGCACCGGGCTGCGATCCAGCCACGGCAGCACGAATAGCACGGCGATGGCGGCGCCCATGGCGATCACACCGAGCAGCTTGTCCGGAACGGCGCGCAGGATGGCGTAGAACGGAGTGAAGTACCACACCGGAGCGATGTGTGCCGGAGTCTTGAACGGGTTGGCCGGTTCGAAGTTCGGCTTCTCGAGGAAGTAACCCCCCATCTCCGGGAAGAAGAAGATCACGGTGCAGAACACGAACAGGAACACCACCACGCCGACGATGTCCTTGACGGTGTAGTAGGGATGGAACGGGATGCCGTCCAGCGGAACGCCGTTCTCGTCCTTCTTCTTCTTGATGTCCACGCCATCGGGGTTGTTGGAGCCGACTTCGTGCAGCGCCAGGATGTGCAGGACCACCAGGCCGAGAATCACGATCGGCAGGGCGATCACGTGCAGGGCGAAGAAGCGGTTCAGGGTGATGCCGGAGATCAGGTAGTCACCACGGATCCACTGGGTCAGGTCGGCACCGATCACCGGGATCGCACCGAACAGCGAGATGATCACCTGGGCGCCCCAGTAGGACATCTGACCCCACGGCAGCAGGTAGCCCATGAAGGCCTCGGCCATCAGCGCCAGGTAGATCAGCATGCCGAAGATCCACACCAGTTCGCGCGGCTTCTGGTAGGAGCCGTACATCAGGCCGCGGAACATGTGCAGATACACCACCACAAAAAACATGGAGGCGCCGGTGGAGTGCATGTAGCGGATAATCCAGCCGCCGGACACATCACGCATGATGTATTCCACCGAGGTAAACGCCACCGGCAGGTGATGGCTGTTGAGCGTGCCATCGGGCTTGTAGTTCATGGT
>RRZU012446413.1_pt1 | contig 27664 bp, 22 predicted proteins | sample 2165561 | NCBI WGS metagenome assembly RRZU01 (sample SAMN10456909, study PRJNA506462) | wastewater metagenome | isolation source: wastewater sludge | place: USA: Moscow, Idaho | reverse complement strand
CGGCTTGGCGTGGGAATGCGGGCACGGGAATGACGCAGAGGGCGCAGAGGAAATGCGGGAGCGAACGCAGAAAGCGCAGAAGTTGCGCAGAGAACGCAGAAAAATACCCCAAAAAGCTGGGTTTTGAAACTGCTTGCAACGCCTCCCCATCGTCATTCCCGCGCAGGCGGGAATCCATGCTCACCCACGCGCAGAACGTGGATTCCCGCCTGCGCGGGAATGACAGCGGGCGTAGGGTGGGTGACTTGTCACACTCGCGGCAATCAATCCGCAAACGCTGCTGCACCGCGTGGGTTACGGCTTGCAGCCTAACCCAGCCTACCTAACCAGAACCAGCATTGATGCGGGTTGCGGGGCAAAATAGGCTTGAAAGGCGCATGGGAGCTGGTTGTCGGTGTTTTTGTGGGTTTGTTTGGGTTGGGATGAATGTGCAATGCGGGGGCGGACGCAGTGGGCGTAGGGTAGGTGACTTGTCACCCACGCGGCAAGCAATCCGCAAACGCTGCACCGCGTGGATTACGGCTTGCAGCCTAACCCACCCTAGCAAACTTAAAGGTGCTGCATTTCACAGCAAGCACCTGCAAGCAGCCTAAAACAACACAATATCGTATTGCTCTTGCGCCAGGCTGCTGTCGGCGCGCAGGGCTATGGGTTTGCCGATAAAGGCGCTTAGGCCTGCCAAGTGTTGGCTTTCTTCGTCTTGCAGCAGTTCGATGACTTGCGGGGCGGCGATGACGCGAAATTCGCGGGGGCAGAATTGGCGTGCTTCGCGCAGGATTTCGCGCAAGATGTCATATACCACGCTGCGCGCGGTTTTTACCATGCCGCGCCCAGCGCAGGCGGGGCAGGGTTCGCACAAGAGGCGTGCCAGCGATTCGCGGGTGCGTTTGCGGGTGAGCTCAAGCAAGCCGAGTTGCGAAAAATCGCCCAGCATGGTTTTGATGCGGTCGCGCTGCAATTGTTTGCGTAGCTCGGCGAGCACGGCTTGCTGGTGCTCGGGCTGGGTCATGTCGATAAAGTCGATGATGATGATGCCGCCCAGGTTGCGCAGGCGCAATTGGCGGGCTATGGCCTGCGCTGCTTCCAGATTGGTTTTGAATATGGTTTCGTCGAAATTGCGTGCGCCAACAAAGCCGCCCGTGTTGATGTCGATGGTGGTGAGTGCTTCGGTTTGGTCGATGATGAGGTAGCCGCCTGACTTGAGGTTTACCCGCCGCCCGAGTGCGTGCGCCATTTCTTCATCTATGGCAAAGAGGTCAAAAATGGGGCGCTCGCCGTGGTAGTGCTGGATTTTGGGCACGGTGCCTGGCATGAACGATTGGGCAAAGGCGAGTAGGGCGGTGTGCTGCTCTTGTGAGTCGATGCGGATGGTGTGCGTGTTTTCGCAAGCCATGTCGCGCAATACGCGCTGTATCAGGCTCAAGTCTTGGTGCAGCAAGCTGGGCGCGGGCTGGCTTTGGCTGGCTTGCCTGATGCGTGCCCACATGGTGCGCAGGTAGTGCATGTCTTGCAGTAGCTCGGTGGCGCTGGCGTCTTCGGCATTGGTGCGCACGGTGTAGCCGCAGGGGCGTGTGGGCTGGTTGTTGCAGTTTTTTTCGGCGTTGATGCCTTGCATAAGCTGCATGACGCGCTCGCGCAGTGCGTCGCGCTGGGGCAGGGGTATTTTTTGCGAGATGCCGATGTAGTTTTCATCGTGCGGCAGTAGCACCATGAGCCGCCCGGCAATGCTGACTTGGGCAGACAGGCGCGCGCCTTTGCTGCCCAGCGGGTCTTTGATGACTTGCACCATGAGCGTTTGGCCTTCAAATACCAGTTGCTCAATGGGTTTGGCGGGGGGGACTGCCGATGAAGGGTCTTTTTCGTCGCCGTTGTGGGGGCGTTGGGCAATGTCGGCAACGTGCAAAAAGGCCGAGCGCTCTAGCCCGATGTCGATAAAGGCAGATTGCATGCCCGGCAAAACGCGCATGACTTTGCCCAGGTAGATGTTGCCTACGATGCCGCGTTGCAGCGGGCGCTCGATGTGCATTTCTTGCAAAGCGCCGTGCTCTACGACGGCGACGCGGGTCTCTTGCGGCGACCAGTTAATGAGGATGTCTTGTTGCATGAGCCGTATTGTCGCTGCTGTTGGCAGAGGCGGCGCGGCTGTGGCTGTTTTTATCGGTAATTGATGTTGGTATTTGATGGGGGCGCTTGGTGGTGCTGGTGTTGCCGATGACGGGCAGAGGGATTAAAACGGGGTGTCTGCGCCAGATTGTGCTGCCAGTGCGCGGTTAAAGCAGTTGTCTGGGTGGGTATGGTCGGCGTTTTGTGTGGCGGGCTGGTTGATGTCAAAAATGTGCCCGCGGGTGAGCAGGTGCAGGTTGCAGTTTTTGGTGTAGGCCAGTGCTTGCAGCTCATCCATGTCTTGGAGTATGGCGGTGCGGTTGCAGGGCTTGAGGTGGCTGAGGTAGATGTCAAAGCCGCCTGTTTGCAGATGTTGCATGTCTTGGCGCAGGCTGCGCGGGGTGTAGTGGCCAGTGAGGTCGGCCAAGTCTTGTTTGTCGCTGGAGAAGGTGGTTTCTGCTACCAGCCAGCGCAGGCGCTGGCCTTGGCTGGGGAGCTGGTTGATGTATTGCCAGAGCAAGGGGTTGGGGCTGGTGTCGCCCGTAAAGACCCATGTTTGGCCACTTTTGTGCACGGCGTAGCCTACGGTGGGCACGTTGTGTATGGCGGCTATGGCTTCAACGGTGCAGCCGTTGGGGAGCGCAACTTTGCTGCCTACGGTGATGGGGATGAGCTCGATGGTGGGCTGCTCGGGGCTGGGCAGGCGGGTAAAGTCGGGCCAGATGTGGTTGTTAAAGATGTGTTGGCGCAAGTCGCTCAAGACGCAGTCAAGCGCATACACCTTCAGGGGCGAGAGGTTTTCTTTATGGCAGTTGTGGCAGTGGCGCGATAGGCTTTCAACCAAAAAAGGCAGGCCAGCGAGGTGGTCAAAGTGCGCGTGGGTGATGAAAACTTGCCTGATGCTGGTTTGCATGGGCAAGGAGAGGTCGCATACGCCTGTTCCTGCGTCAATCAGTGTGTCGTTGTTGAGCAAAAAACTGGTGGTGCGGGTGTTGGTATCGATGCCGCCAGAGCATCCTAATACGTTGATTTGCATACCTGTTTGGTTTTTTTTTGAAAGTAAAAAGCAGCAGCTTCAAGGGCAGGCAGCATGTGGCGGGGTGTCTGTTTTGCCGAGGGCTAAACAGGCAAAGCGCGATTGCGCCAAGGGTTAAATTGTATTAACTGCTGTGTGTGTCTGCGGGTTTAGCTGTTGTGGGTGTTGTGGCTGTTGTAACGGTGCGATTTTGCTGCTGCCAAGCGCGAAATAAGCGCAGCGGGTTGAGAAATAAGCGCCTGAGCGTGACGCAGTTCACAGATTGTGCCGCATTTGGTTTGATTTTGGCAGCGGGCAGCAGGTTGGCAGGCTGTGGCTTGGCGGGGCGCAATGTGCAGGCTACGCGCTGGCTTGCAGCGCAGATAACGCAGCAAGCAGCATGGCTTGTGGCTGTGCTGCTTGCGGGGTTTGCGCTGCTTGCAGGGTTTGCCTGTTGCCCTGTTGGTGCGCAATGTCTGTGCGCAATACTGGGCGCAATGCTTAGGCGCAATATTTAGGCGCTGGGGGTGTTGGCATGGGCAACGGTGACTGCGGTCATATTGACGATGCGCCGCACTGTGGCGCTGGCGGTGAGTATGTTTACGGGTTTGGCTGCACCGAGCAAGATGGGGCCGATGGCGATGTTGTTGCCCGAGGTGGTTTTCAGCAGGGTGTAGGCAATGTTGGCTGCATCCAGATTGGGCATGACGAGCAAGTTGGCGCTGCCTTGCAGGGTGTTGTCGGGCATGAGGGCCTGGCGCAGTGTGGCGTTGAGTGCCAAGTCGCCATGCATTTCGCCTTCTACTTCGAGCCAGGGGGCAGTTTGGTGCAGTATGGCCAAGGCGCGGCGCATTTTGTCGGCGGTGGGGTGGTTGGATGAGCCAAAGTTGGAGTGCGATAGCAGTGCCGCTTTGGGTGTGATGCCAAAGCGCTGCATTTCTTGCGCTGCCATGATGGTGTATTCGGCGATTTGTTCGGCGCTGGGGTCGTAGTTGATGTGGGTATCGACGATGAAAAGCTGGTGGTTGGGTAGCAGCAAAGCGTTCATGGCGGCGTAGGTGCTTGCGCCTGCGCGTTTGCCTATGACTTGGTCGATGTAGTGCATGTGCATATCAACGCGCCCCCAAGTGCCGCAGATGAGCCCGTCGGCATAGCCGTTGTGTACCATCATGGCGCCGATGAGCACCAAGCGGCGGCGCATTTCGATTTTGGCGATGGGGATGGTCATGCCTTGGCGTGCGCTCATGCGGTGGAAGTCTTGCCAGAATTCGTCGTAGCGGTCGTGCTGCTCCACGTTTACAACTTCGTAGTGCTCATCTTGCTTTAAGCGCAGGCCAAAGCGCTCGATATGCTCGGCAATGACGGCTGGCCGCCCAATGAGTATGGGGAATGCCAGATTTTCATCGACTACGATTTGCACGGCACGCAGTACGCGCTCTTCTTCGCCTTCGGAGTAGACGATGCGTTTTTTGCTGGCTTGCTTGGCGGCCAGAAAAACGGGGCGCATGATGGAGCCCGATACGTACATAAAGGCTTGCAGCTTTTCGCGGTAAGCGTCCATGTTGGCAATGGGGCGGGCGGCTACGCCATCGTTCATAGCGGCTTGCGCTACGGCGCTGGCGATTTTGAGCATCAAGCGCGGGTCAAAGGGTTTGGGGATAAGGTATTCGGGGCCAAAGGCGAGTTTTTGGCCTGCATAGGCTGCGGCAACAACTTCGCTTTGCTCGGCTTGCGCCAGCTCGGCTATGGCGTGTACGGCGGCGATTTCCATGCCTGCTGTGATGGTGGTGGCGCCGCAGTCGAGTGCTCCGCGAAAGATGTAGGGAAAGCACAGCACGTTATTAACCTGGTTGGGGTAGTCGGTGCGGCCTGTGGCCATAACGGCGTCGTTGCGCACGCTGTGGACTTCTTCGGGGGTGATTTCTGGCTTGGGGTTGGCCAAGGCAAAAATCAGCGGCTTGGCTGCCATGGTGGCTACCATGGCGGGCTTGAGTACGCCAGCGGCTGAAAGCCCCAAAAACACATCAGCGCCTGCTACGACTTCGGCTAGCGTGCGCATGGGGGTGTCTTGCATGAACTGGGCTTTGTCTTCGTCCATCAGCTCGGTGCGCCCTTGGTAGACCACGCCAGCCAGGTCGGTAACCCAGATGTTTTGCCGAGGCAGCCCCAGTTTTACCAGCAGCTTGATGCAAGCGAGCGCGGCAGCGCCAGCGCCTGAGGTGACGAGCTTGATTTGCGAGATGTCTTTGCCTACGACTTTTAGCCCGTTGAGCAAGGCAGCGCCTACGACGATGGCTGTGCCGTGCTGGTCGTCGTGAAAGACGGGGATTTTCATGCGCTCGCGCAGTTTGCGCTCGATGTAAAAGCAGTCGGGCGCTTTGATGTCTTCGAGGTTGATGCCGCCAAAGGTGGGCTCCAGCGAGGCGATGATTTCAACCAGCTTGTCGGGGTCTTTTTCGTTGATTTCTATGTCGAAAACATCAATGCCCGAGAATTTTTTAAACAATACGCCTTTGCCCTCCATCACAGGCTTGCCTGCCAGCGGGCCTATGTCGCCAAGCCCGAGCACGGCTGTGCCGTTGGTGACCACGCCCACCAGATTGCCGCGCGCGGTGTAGCGAAAGGCGGCTGCGGGGTCTTTAACGATTTCTTCGCACGGGGCGGCTACGCCAGGCGAGTAGGCCAGCGCCAAATCGTGCTGATTAACCATTTGCTTGCTGGCTTCAACGCTGATTTTTCCTGGCTGGGGCAGCTCGTGGTAATCGAGAGCGGCTTGGCGCAGGACGTTTTGCTGGTTGGTGTTAGATGGTGTGCTGGAGTTAGACATAGGTAGCAGGCGCGAGCGCAAAAAAGTGGAAAAGCCGTTTGAATTGTAGGGGCATAAGCCGCCGTGCCAATGCTGCTTTACCTTGGGGAAAGTACTAAAAAGGGCGCACCAAAACGGGCGCATGAATGCGGACGTATTTGCCGCAGGCGCACAGGTAAAGGCGCTAACGATGGCGCTAGCGAAGGCGTTGATAAAGATTCTGATAAAGGCGCTGATAAAGGCGCATCAGCAAGACGCTGCGCAACCTTTGGCTTTGGGCTGTGCAAACTGGGGCTGCGTGCGGCCTAGGCAGGCGTGGCTTGTGCTTGAAGGTGCTGCACAACGAGCCGTTTGAGCAAAGGCAGTTGCCCGTGAAAAAAATGCCCGCCCGCGGGTATGACGGTAACTGGCAGGGTTTGTTGCGGGCGCGCCCAATCGAGCACGGCAGCAAGCGGCACAACGTCATCATGCTCGCCGTGCAGCACCAGCGTGTGCGGGTGCAGCTCGGGGCTGATGGCGGGGGTGGAAAAACGGCTGGCTGCCAACCCCACCAATACCACTTGTTGCAGACGTGGCGCGGCGCTGGTTTGCAAGATGTGTTGGGCAGCAGCACTAGCCAGGAAAGCACCAAACGAAAAACCAGCCAGTGCAATAGCACCACTGGGTGCGGTTTGCGCAATGACTTGCAGCATATCGGCAAGCTCGCCACGGCCTTCGTCATAAGTGCCGCTGCTCGCGCCTACGCCACGGCAGTTAAAGCGCACGACTTGCCAGCCAGACTGCAAAAAAGCGCGTGCCAGTGTTTGCACAACCTTGTTATGCATGGTGCCACCGTGCAAAGGGTGCGGGTGGGCAATGATGGCTACGCCGTGCGCCGCAATACCTGCCGCGGGCAGCTCGTGCAGCGCCTCAATGGTGCCGATGCTGCTTTGCAGGGTAAGGGGGCGGGCTTGGGTGTTCATGGCAAATCAGGCAGCAAAAAAGGATGAGGAAAGGAGGCGAAAGACGGGCGGGAAACGGGCGGGAAACGGGCGAAAGATGTGCAGTAAATGGGAGAAAAGGAGTAAGAAATGGGCTGGCTACAGTGCAACATAGGCTTACTTGCGCTTTTTTGCAGGCGCTTTTGGCCGTGCTTGAGGCGCATTGCGCACGCGCCATACACTGCGCCAGATTTGGTGCAGCAGGTACAGTAGCAGTGCATAAGGCCATAGCCAGCCGAGCCATTGCGTGATGCCATAAAAGCGCACCAGTTGGGCGGGCAGCCAGTCGTTCATGCCCCAGTCAAAATAGGGCGAAACCCTGGCGTTATTGACCAAATGCAAATGCACAAGCGATGCAGCCAGTGCCAGCCACAGGCAGAGCCAGCGCGGCAGCCACAGGCACGCGGCAAGTGCCACGCAGGCGATGAGCAAGCCAAGCTGCACGGGCTGCCAAAGCCATTGCCACGAGAGCAGCACGCCGCTGCGCAAAGCATTGCTAAAAGCGGTGATTGCCACGCCTTGGGCCAGCAAGGCCGCCGCCGCCAGGGCGCGTTTGCGCTTGGCAGGAATAATGCTGTAAGCCAGCAGGCACGGCAGGCATAGGCCTAGCGCCGCAGCCAAGGTGATTTGCCAAGGCAGCAGGGGTTGAAATTCGATATCGCGCAAGGGCAGCCAATTGGCAAAGGGCGTATCGGCCAGCCATAGCCCGAGCTGGTCTTCAAGGCGCTCTTGCACTTGCCCCAGCCCCCAAGGCAGCGGTATGGGGTAGAGCAAAGCCACGGGCCAAAGCAGCAGCAAGACCAAGGCATGCCGCGCATCAGGTGCAAACCAGTTGGCACGAAACGCGCTCCAAAAATCAAGCGCTCCCATTTTGCCAAGCAGCCAGGCAAGGGCAGCGCCTATGGCACCGCCGCAGGTGTTGAGCAGCCAGTCGGTGTTGGATGGCACGCGCGCGGGTAGAAAGTTTTGCAAAAACTCCATGCCAAACGACAGCAGCAGGCAAGCCAGCGTTGCAAGCGGCAGCGCCCAGCGTGGCAGGCGTGCATTGGCATCGCGCAAAATCGCCAAGGCAATGCCAAAGCCCAGGGGGATATAGCCCAAGACGTTAATCCACACGTCAAACCTGGGCAGGTAGGGCGCAGGTATAGGCAGCGTGACAAACGCCAGCCAAGGCAAGCCCTTGTCTTGCCAAGGGTGAAACGGATACAGCGAAGCATACAAAACCAGTGCCACATAGGCCACAACCAGCCCCCACACGGCGCTGCGCTTGCCCGAGCCTGTGTGGCGGGCGAAGGGGGGCGCTGGCAAATGGGGTGGCTGGGGTGTTTTATGCATGGTGCTGCATCAAAAAAGGTATGGCATGGGGCGGCTAGATGCGCGGTATTACCAGATTAAATTGCGCCTATTCGTTGGCGCTTATCTTATTGCACCTATCTATGGCGCGTATCGACGTATGCACGCCATGCAGGCAAAATCAAGGCGATTCCAACGCACACTTTGGCGCTGGGGCTTAAGGAGCTAAAGATACATGCAAAAAGCCTTTGTTGCATGATGAGATGGCAAAAACACCATAATCTGGCGGTATTGGCGCGAGCGTTTCGCGCACAATGTAGCGTTGCGTATCAAAACACCAACCCAATTCCCACCTGTTTAAAACCATGTCTACGCAGACCCCGCCTGACGTTAAAACCATGTCCTTGCGCGATAGCTTGCTGTTGCTGCTGCTAGTGCCTCAACTGCTGGCGTGGCTGCTTGGCAGCATGGTGGCTTGGAAAATATCAAAAAACTACCATGAAGACCAGCTCGAAACGCTGCTAGGCAACCAAATGCAGGTAGTTAGCCGCGTGCTGCAAAGCGAAGAACCAGCCGCTGTGCGCTTGCGCCATGCCGAAGAAACATTAACGCTGATGCAAGCGCTAGAAGATGGCGCACAACTGCACTACCAAATCAGCACGCCCAGCGGCGAAATACTCTTGGGCAACGCCAAACTGCCCGCGCCCGCGCACCCGTTGGTAACAGGGCAGGAGCAGACATACAACGGCATGCTGTTTGGGAAAATGCGCCGCATTTTGGCCGTGCAAGTGCCAGACGGCGCTGCCAATGCAGGCAACCCGCAGCGCGTGCTGCACATCACATTGGCCAAAGACAGCAAAACATACTACGACCGCGCTGGCAGTCTGGCGCGCAACATGCTCTTTCCCTTGGCTGCAATGGCTCTGCTCTACGTTGTATTGCTCTACTTTGGCGTAAGCCGAGGGCTCAAGCCGTTGCGCAAACTGGTAGAGGAAATCAGCGACATCCAAAACGGCAGCTTGCAGCGCGTACACATCAAAAACGCGCCAGTTGAAATCAAATCAGTCACCAACGCGCTCAACCACCTGCTTGACACCATGAGCAGACAAGTTGATAACGAAAAACGCTTTATCAACGACGCAGCCCACCAGCTACGCACGCCGCTGGCAGGCTTGATTAGCCAAGCCGAGCTCGCCATGGGCGAGAGCGACCCGCAAAAACTGCGCGAGCGCATAGACAAAATGCACGGCGCAGCACTGCGCAGCTCGCATCTGGTGCAGCAGTTGCTCTCGCTAGCGCGCAGTGAAGGGCGCGCAGGCAGACACCAAGGCAGCTACGACTTGGCATCGCTGGCACGCGAAGTAGCGCGCGAGTGGATACCCAAAAGCATAGTCAGGCGCATTGATTTAGGCTACGAAGGCGTAAACACCGCACTGGTGCGGGGCGACCGCTTGCTCATGCGCGAAGCCATCAGCAACCTGATAGACAACGCGCTCATGTACTCGCAAGAAAACAGCATTGTGAACGTCAGCGTGCGCCGCCTGGAGCATGAATACCCGCCGCAAGTGGTGCTTGAAGTGGCTGATAACGGCCCAGGCGTAGCGCCCGAGCAATTGCCAGAAGTGTTTAAACGCTTTTGGCGCGCCAACAACCACATTGCAGGCGGCTGCGGCTTGGGTCTGCCGCTGGTAGGGCGCGTAGCCGAGCAGCACGACGGCGTAGCCACTGCCCACAGTGCCACCCCGCACGGCTTTGTGGTGCGCTTGACCATACCCGAGGAGGCGCAGCCCGAGGTGGTGTTGGACTCAACCTTTGCCTCTATGCGCCGAGGCGCGGGTTAATGGCTGGCTGGAACGGCAGCCGATGGGCATCAACCGATGAGCATCAACCAATAGCAGTAGCCAATAAGCAAAAGCCCAACAAGCAGCTTTCATGCGCCTTACAGAGCAAAAATGCCCCGCAAGCCGCATGAAAGCTGCTTGTGGGCTTTTTGCGTTTTTACTGTGCCTTCAGTGCTTTCTGTGCTTTGAAGCCAAGCGGGACTGGAGCGCAAGCAATTAACGTAGCCAATGAAGGCAAGCAACCAAGGAGTAGCGCAAGCTAGCCAAGAAGCGCTGGTTTGTTCTTCATGCAAGAGCAGGCTTTGCGTGGCAATAACGCGGCAATGACGTGGCTATGAAGGGTGATTGCGGGTTTTATCCGCAACGGGATTCAAACAGGTTTGCGCTAGCACCACGGCCAAGGTTGCTGCGCCATGGTGTTGTTGGCACTTGGCTCGCTGGCTGGGGCTGCCACCAGTTTGAGGCTTTGCAGCGGGCTGGCTGGCAGATGCATGGGCAGGCGTAGCAGGCGTTTGTTGCGGGCAATGATGGCGGTAAATGCGGGTGTTTGGTTTTTGCCTTTGGTTTTGTTTTTGCCCTTGTTCGTGCTTGTGTTTGTGCCTGAGTTTGGCAGGTAGCTTTGCACTTCGGCCAAACTGCCTACGCGCCATGCGGTGTTGTGCTGGTGGCTTGCGCAGTCAGCGCCAGAGGAGGATGTGGCTGCGGCTGCGGGCAGCTCTATGCCCAGCCATTCATCACCTGCTGCCATACCAGCGGCTTCGGCTGCGCTGCCGCGTAGCACGGTTTGTATGCTGATGCTTGCGCCTTCTTTGCAGCGCAAGCCCCATTGTTGCGCCAGTGGGGCAGGGGTTTTGCGGATGCGAATGGGGGTGTGGGCCAGTAGCTGCTCAAGTGGCAATTCTTCTGTGCCGTGTACCCATTGGCGCAGTTCGTTGGCAAAGCTGCGCCCGCCAAGTGCGTGCAGTACGGCGGCCAGGTCGGCTTCTGTCATGCCGAATGGGGTTTTTTGGCTTGCAAAGCAATGTTGGTAGAGCGTTTGCATGACTGCATCGAGCGTGGTGTGCCCTTCGCGGCGCAGGGTGAGGTCCAGGCACAGGGCGATGAGTGCGCCTTTGGTGTAGTAGTTGGTGGTGGCGTTGGGGCTGTTTTCGTCGGGGCGGTAGAGTTTGGTCCAGGCTTCAAGGCTGGAGAGGGCGGCGCTTTGGATGTGGCGGCCGGGGTTGTTTTGTACGCTGTCGAGTGCTTTTTGCAGTTGCCCGATGTAGCCCTCCAAATCAATGCAGCCTGCGCGTAGCAGCAGCAAATCGTCGTAGTAGCTGGTGAAGCCTTCAAAGAACCACAGCAGAGTGGTGTAGTTTTCTTTGGCGTAGTTGTAGGGGCTAAAGCAGGCGGGTTTGAGGCGTTTGATGTTCCAGGCGTGGAAGTATTCGTGGCTGATGAGGCCGAGCAAGGTGGTGTAGTCGCTGCCTGTGGGCTGGTTGGTTTGCGGCAGGCATTTGCGGCTGGCAATGAGTGCGGTGCTGTTGCTGTGCTCCAGGCCGCCGTAGCCGTCGCCCACGGCGTTGAGCATGAAGATGTAGTGTTTGAACGGGATGTGCTTTTGCGGCTTGTTGCCGTGCCACAAGCGCATGGCGGCTTGGCAGATGCGGCGGGTGTCTGCCAGCAGGCGTTGGGCATCAAACGCGGGCGGGGGTGTGGCTATGACGAAGCGGTGGGGCACGCCGCAGGCGGTGAATGTGCCGCTCCAGAAGTTGCCCATTTCTACGGGGCAGTCGGCCAAGGTGTCGTAGTCGGGGGCGAGGTAGGTGCCAAAGCCGTTTTTGTCTACATCCAGCGCTTGCAGCCCTGTGGCAAGGTGCCAGTTTTTGCAGGCGGGGCTGATGTGGATGTGGTGGGGCTTGTGGGTGAGCCCTTGCGCCATCAGGCACAGGCTGGTGGCGTTGAAAAAGCCGCGTTCGCTATCAAGCCAGGCGCTGCGCACGGAGTTGTCGCGGGCGTAGACTTGGTAGCTGATTTGCACGGGTTTGTCGGCCTGGCAGTGCAGTTGCCAGCGGTGTTTGTCGAGCTGCGCATAAGTGCAGGTGCGCTTGCCTTGGCGTACGTGCAAGCATTGCAGGTGTTTGGCAAATTCGCGTATCAGGTAGCTGCCAGGTATCCAAACGGGCAGCATCAGCATTTGGTTGGCTTGCGGGCGCGCAATGGTGAGGGTGACGTGGTAGAGGTGGCTGTTGGGCTGCGGCGCTGTAATGGCGTAGTGGATGGGGGGCTGGGCAGGGGTCTTTTTCATGGTTGTTGGCAAAATGGGGCTGGGTCGGGTTGGGCAGGTGCGGGCTGGCGATGGGCAGCAAACGCTTGGTTACTGCTGCTTTTGGGCACACTGAGCAGTTACATAATGCCTGCTGCACCAATGAGGCAACTGACTACAGCGATAACGGTGGTGCGAAAGCGCAAAGAGAGCCATTCTTCAAGCCCTACTTTGGGCCAACTGCGGTGGTCTGCAATGTAGCTGGCAACAAACATGATTGCCAAAAAAGGCATGCCCGCACCAGGCATCATCAACATGCCAAACCAGCCGCCAAACGCCGTAATTGCGCCCCAGATGAGGTGAAACTTTGGGGCGCGGTCGCCCAGGCGCAAGGCTATGCCCCAATGCACGCCGCCTGTAAACGCAATGAGCAGCCCCGCAAGGGTGGTGAGCGCCATGGCGACAAAGCCATGTGCGGCCTGATTGTTTACCAGCCACATCAGAAGGGCAAGAATCGCCATGGGCACTACCCCCAGGTAGTTGCATACGCGAATGAAGGTGCGGATAGAAGCAGGCAGCATGGCAGTATTTGAAAAAATCAATCAAAAAAAAGCAATCAAAAAACAACAAAACAATCAATAACAAGGCGTGTTGGCTAACGGAATTGGCGCTGGCTCTGGCACTGCGGCTGGCTCTGGTACTCGCGCTGGCAGTGCCAGTGCCAGTAGCAGGCTTATTTATTTTCGGCCAGCAGTTTTTCGAGCGTGGCGGTGTCGGCCGCGCCAGGTATGCGTTTGCCATTGGTAAAAAGCAGGGCAGGCGTGCCGTTGATGCGGTTTTTACGGCCAAATTCTACGTTGCGAGCCAGAGCCGAAGCGTCGCATTGTGCAGGTGCGGCAGGCGGGGCGACTTTGCGCAGCATCCAGTCTTGCCAGACTTTGGCCTTGTCTTTGGCGCACCAGATGTCTTTAGACATGGCGCTGGATTTTGCACCCAAAATCGGGTAGAGAAAAACGTAGACGGTAACGTCTTTGACCTTGGCCAAGGCTGCCTCAAAGTGGTGGCAGTAAGAGCAGTTGGGGTCTTCAAACACGGCTAGCTTGCGGCTGCCGTTGCCATACTTGAGCACAATGGCGTCTTTGATGGGCAGGGTTTTGAAATCGACGGCGGTAAGCTGGTCGAGCCGCGATTGCGTTAAATTGCGGCGGGTTTTCGTATCGAGCATTTCGCCTTGAAAAAGATAGTCGCCCTTGGCATCGGTGTAAAAAATATCGGATGCGCCCAAACGCAGCTCATACAGGCCAGCAATAGGCGTAGCGCGCACTTCTTCAATCTTGGGCATATTGGGCAAACGGGCAGCGAGCGCCTTGCGTATTTGTGGCTCGGCTTGTGCCAGCGTAACGGGGGCTGCGGGAGCGGTTTTTTGCGCTTGCGCGGCCAAAGGCAAAGCACCCAGCACGAGTGCGGCCAAGTATGAAGAGAGTTTCATCCAGAATCTTTCAAAGAGGGAGAAAAAAAGGAGATGGGTCGGCAGAACTTGCCGACTGGCGGAGCTAGCCAAGCATTATCGGCCAGATGGCAGGCGCTTGCACAAAACATTGTTGCAGCCAAACCCCAGGTAGCCAGCAAGGGTTAATACCAAGCAAACACGGGCAGGTTATTGGCGTGCAAACGGGCAGACTTTTTATAATTCGGGGTTTTCGAGAAAACTTTTGCGCACTTGCTTGGGTCTATAAAAACGAGCGTTAAAAAGAATCCAGCAATTTAAAACCGCCAGCCATCCTCAAGATTTTTGTATTTTCAAAGGGCTTAACCATGCAATTCATTCGCTTCTCAGACCTCTGCGCCAACGGGCAAGCGCAAGGCAAACGTGTATTTATCCGTGCCGACTTGAACGTGCCGCAAGACGAAACTGGCCGCATTACCGAAGACACGCGCATTCGCGCCTCGCTGCCGTGCATACGCATGGCGCTGGAGGCGGGCGCTGCTGTGATGGTCACATCGCATCTGGGTCGCCCCACCGAAGGGCAATGCCAGCCGCAAGACTCACTCGCCCCCGTAGCCGCACGCTTGGGCGAGCTGCTTGGGCGCGAAGTGCCTTTGCAGACAAACTGGGCTGAGGGCGTAAGCGTGCAGCCTGGGCAAATTGTGCTGCTGGAGAATTGCCGCACCAATGTAGGCGAGAAGAAAAACGCGCCTGAATTGGCACAGAAAATCGCCCAACTGTGCGATATTTTTGTGCACGATGCCTTTGGCACCGCCCACCGCGCCGAATGCACCACCTACGGCATTGCCCAATACGCCCCAATAGCCTGTGCGGGCCCGTTGCTAGCCGCCGAGATGGATGCCATCAGCACCGCGCTGGCCAACCCCAAGCGCCCCCTTATTGCCATCGTTGCTGGCAGCAAGGTATCTACCAAACTCACCATTTTGCAAAGTCTGGCAGACAAGGTCGATGGGCTTATCGTAGGTGGCGGCATAGCCAACACTTTTATGCTGGCAGCAGGGCTCAATATTGGCAAATCACTGGCCGAGCCCGATTTGCTCGAAGCAGCCCGTGCCGTGATGCAAACCATGAAAGCGCGCGGCGCAGAAGTGCCTATTCCTGTAGATGTAGTCACAGCCAAAGCCTTTGCCGCTGATGCACCCGCTGAAATCAAGCCTGCAAGCGCCGTTGCCGACGATGACCTGATACTGGACATTGGCCCGCAAACCGCACAAATACTGGCCGACAAGCTCAAAGCCGCAGGCACTATCGTTTGGAACGGCCCCGTGGGCGTGTTTGAGTTTGACCAGTTTGCCCAAGGCACAGAAGCAATCGCGCGCGCCATAGCAGCATCCAGCGCCTTTAGCATTGCAGGCGGTGGCGACACACTGGCCGCCATTGCCAAGTACGGTATTGAAAAAGACGTGAGCTACATCTCAACTGGTGGCGGCGCTTTTCTGGAAGTGCTAGAAGGCAAAACCCTGCCCGCCTTTGAAATACTGGCTAAACGCGCGGCGGGCTAATCTTTCTGCGCCCTTGCTCTGCGGGCAAGAGCCCGCTGGAGCAGGCTTTGCGCTGTGTGTTTGGAAAGCAGGAGTACGCAGCAGCGGGCGTAGAGGTTGCGCCCAAAAAGGTGAAATGGCGCTTGGTGCGTATGGCTGGCTTGCATGTTGTGAGCCAAGGCAAGCCCAGATTGCGTTACGCTTTGGCAGCCAAGCAGCCAAGCAGCCAAGCAGCCAAGCAGCCAAGCAGCCAAGCAGCCAAGCAGCCAAGCAGCCAAGCAGCCAAGCAGGCAAGCAGGCAAGCAGGCAAGCAGGCTTATCCTTGTTCGTGTGCCGCATCTCTGCGCGTGCCCAAGTTTTGTTTGACGAAGCAGTTGCGTGAGCCACTTCGTATTGCCGCAATGGCATTTAAGCGGAACACCTGCCCCATGCCAGTCATTCCCGCGCAGGCGGGAATCCATGTTGCCACGAGGCACTGCCATACATTGCCACACACTGCCGCCCGCGCTGGGTGCAGTAAGGGCAAAGCCAAAGTCGCACGCCCAATCCTTTTCAAGTGTTTCTGCGCCCGCTGCGTAGCCTTTGGCTCAGTTGCCGCGTGGTGCTTTGATTTGCAGGGCGCGGTCGTAGAGGGCGTTGCGGGGTGCGCCTGTGATTTCTGCTGCCAGCTTCACGGCGGCTTTGGTGGGTAGCTCGGCAAGCAGCAGGCGCAAAATGCGGTCGTGCTCGGGGTTGTGGGCGCTGTTTGTGTCGCTGGCTGGCGGCAGGGGGTGCAGTACCACTACAAATTCGCCTTTGCTGTGCTCGGGGGCGGCGGCTATCCATTCGGGCAGTTGGGCGGCGGGCAGGGTGTGGATGTGTTCAAACTGTTTGGTGAGCTCGCGTGCGAGTGTGACGTGGCGTGTGCCCAAGGCGGCAGCCAGCGCAGTGCACAAAGCGGCAATGCGGTGGGGCGCTTCGAGCAGCACTACGCTGCGCGGCTCGGCTTGCAGGGCTTGTAAGGTGCGTTGGCGCTCTGCGCCTTTGGTGGGCAAAAATCCGCCAAAGAGCCAGCCGCCACCAAGCCCTGCAATGCCGTTGCTGTGCAAGGTGGTGTCTGCACCGCTGGCGCACAGGGCGGTGATGATGCTGCTGGCACCGGGCAGCGGTATGACGCGCAGGCCAGCGCCTTGCACGGCTTGCACCAGTTGCGTGCCAGGGTCGCTGATGCAGGGCGTGCCTGCGTCGCTGACGTAGGCGATGCGTGCGCCTTGTTGCAACAGGCTTACGACTTGCTGGGCAGCTTGTTGCTCGTTGTGCTGGTGCAGAGCGATGAGCTGCTTGGCAGGGCGCTCTAGCCCGTAGGCGCGTAGCAGGCTTTGGGTGTGGCGGGTGTCTTCGCAGGCAATGGCATCAACGCGTTGCAGCACATGCAAGGCGCGCAAGGTGATGTCGGCTAAGTTGCCGATGGGGGTGGCAACCAGATACAGGCTGCCCGCGGGGTAAGATTGTGCGCCAGCGGCGGCTTGTGCAGCTTGTAGCAGCAAAGGGCGCTGTGGCGCGTTGCTGGCGGCGGTGCAGGCGCTGGCAGTGTTGGCGCTGGTGCTTTCGGCAGCAGTTGCGCTGGCAGCGGTGTGGGCGGGTGGTGTGGGTGTGTTCACTTGGGGAGCAATACGGTTATGGGTTTGTTTGGGCAGATTCGTCAGCGCTTGGGGCGCGTTGCGGCGGGCGGCAGTAATGGTAATGCTGGTAATGCGGGGCAGCATGGCGCTACAGCCTTTGCCGCTACACCTGCCAGCCGCAAGCAACGCGGCGATGCGGCAGAGGCAAGCGCCGTAGCTTTTTTGCAGCGGCAGGGTTTGCAATTGCTGCAACGTAACTATAAAACCCCTGGGCGCGGTGGCGGCGAGATTGATGCCATTATGCGTGCTGCCGATGGTACGCTGGTGTTTGTAGAGGTGCGCCAGCGTATTGGCACGGCGCAAGGCGGCGCGGCAGCCAGTGTGGGCGCAGTCAAGCAACGCCGCATTGTGCTGGCGGCACAGTGCTATTTGCAGCAGTTTGCCCACACGCCACCCTGCCGCTTTGATGTGATGGCTTGCGATGGCGATGTGGCGCAAGCCAATTGGCAGTGGTTGCAAGGCGCTTTTGATGCGGGTGGTTGATGGGCGAGTTGCCACAGGCATAAATCAAGGAGAAACGATATGGCACTTTTACCAGAACAGTTGCAACGTTTGCTTGCTATGCAGACGCTATGCGAGCGCGTGGAGGGCACAGCACAAGAGCTTGAAGCGGCTGTGCAAAAAATTGCAGTTTTGCAGCAAGAGGCCGATACTTTGCAGGATTTTTACCAGCATGAATGGCTGGAGCTTATTTCTGACGAGCGCCTCAGCGATGCCGACCGCCAAGCGGTGCAAAGCGCAGCAACGGGCTACTCGGTGCTGGGGCAAGATACGATTTGGGATGCGCTTGAGCAAGTGCGGGCAGTGCAGGTGCGCCTCATCAAGCAGTTGGTGCAATCGCTTTGAATATGCTTGAAACAAAGCGGATATTGATATTGGCTTGAGGCGGCCAAAGGCAAGGCGCTGGCGCAGTAGCTCGATAAAAAAGTATGATGCAGGCATTATTCTGGCAAGCTGCTACTGCATACAGCCCATGCATGCGCCTTGCAAAGTCTTTAACCCCACCCCATACAGACAAGAGGAGTTTTTTATGAACGAAACCAAACAACCCGCCCGCCGCCGCCTGCCCGCACTGCTACGCAATGTAGTGCTAGCAGGTGCAATTGCGGGCAGTTTAAGCGCGTGCGTGCCGCTGATTATTGGTGGCGTAGTCGGCGCGGGCTTGCTCGTTACCGACAGGCGCACAACGGGCGCACAGATGGAAGACGAAGGCATAGAGCTGCGCGGCAGCAGCCGCATTCGTGAAGCCATAGGCAACCGCGGCCGCGTAAGCCTGACCAGCTACAACCGCATTGTGCTGCTTACAGGGCAGGTAGATAGCTCGGCAACACGCCAGCAGGCAGAAGCCATTGCCAGAGCGCTGCCCAATGCGCGCACCATTGCCAATGAAATAACGGTTGGACCTTTTGTGGTGAGCAGTGGCAACGATGCCTTGATTAGCTCGCGCGTTAAAACCGCGCTGGTTGGCGCAAGCAATGTGCGCTCCAACGCGGTGAAGGTAACTACCGAAAACGGCGTGGTTTACCTGATGGGCATAGTCACACAAGCTGAAAGCGACCGCGCTGCCGACGTAGCCAGCACTGTAGAAGGCGTGGTGAAGGTGGTAAAGGTGTTTGAGGTAATCAGCGAAACGGCTTTCAGCGGCAATTTGCCACCACAAAGCGCACCCGCAGGCACTGCCGCACCTGCCACACCTGTGCCTGCGCCAGCTTCGCGCACGGCTACTACACCTTAAGCGACTACGCCATAAGCGGCTTGGCTAAGCCTTGCCCCCGCAAACTTTGCGCGTAGTGCGCTGCTTGCGGGGAGGCAAGAGAGCTATTTGGTGTTAGTACACCGAAGCCTGCCCTTCGGGGCGGGTTTTAAAACGTTTGTGTAGCCAGAAATACTCGTGCGGGCGCTGGCGTATCCAGCCCTCAAGCTCGTGGTTCATGCGCTGGGTGTCAGCCATAACGTCGTCAGTAGGGAAGTTGCTCCAGGCGGGGCTGACGTGGGTGGTGTAGCCGTGCGGCTCCAGCAGGGTGACGGCTGTGATGGTGCGGGCACGCGCCAGTTTGGCAAAACGCGATACAGAAGGCACGGTAGCAGCAGTCTGGCCGAAAAAGCTGCAAAAAATAGATTCTTTTGGACCAAAATCCATATCTGCCAGCAAATACAAGCCTGCATTTTTGCGCAAGGCATAAATGACAGGTTTGCTGCCTTCAGGGCGGCCAAATACAAGCACATTGCCCGTACGCTGGCGGCCACGGCGCACCCAGCGATCTACGGCTGGTGTACGAATGGCGGTATAGATGGTTATACCCTTGCGCGGTGCCACATGGCGCAGCAGTGCGGTTGCGCCAGCGTCCAGACCAACAAAATGCGGGGCAAAAAGTACGATAGAACCATCTTGGTGCAGCGCTTCAATATCGCCTTGCAGCCGAAGGCGGCGTTGTAGCAAGGCATCACTGCCGTGCCACAGCCAAATGCGGTCAAGTGCGGTTTGCGCCATGCTTATAAAATGCTGCAGCAAAATGGCGTCGCGCTGCTGCTGGGTCATTTCTGGCAAGCACAGCGCCAGATTGATGCGCCCAATGCGCCTGCGTGGGCGCAGTAGCCAGTAGCCCAAATGCCCGATGGCTACCCCCAAACCACGCCAGACCCAAAGCGGCAATACGGAAAGAGCAGCCAGCAAGCCATATACCACGCGTTCGCACAAAGACAGCGGGTTAGATGCTGGATGTGGGTGAGAAGAGGTATCAGGGCTTGCTTGGCTCATATTGTGAAGGTGTGGCAGGCGATAGGTGCAGCATCAGTTGCAGTATTGCTTGCAGGACATGGATGGTAGCGTGGCAGCTTTAATCAGAGGCTTGCGCGCGGGGTTGGCGGTAGCGGGCATAGCTCCACATATATTGCTCTGGGTTTTCTAAAATGATTTGCTCCATGGCCTGGTTGATGCGCGTAGCCGCTTCGGTCAAGTCATCAGGCAAAGTGTCCATCACAGGCTTGCAGTGCAGCATAAAGCCACGCGCGGCGGGCAGGCGCTCGCCCCAGACGACCAGCATCTGCGCACCCGATTGTTGTGCCAGTTTTGCAGCCAAAGTCATGCTGTAGGCGGGGCGGCCAAAAAAAGGTGCCCACACGCCTTGGCCTTCGGGTGGCACATGGTCGGGCAGCAGGCCTATGGCGCGGCCAGCGCGTAGCTCGCGCATCATCTGGCGCACGCCCGAGACGGAGGTGGTTACGGTGTTAAGCCCGGGGCGGTTGCGTACATACACCAGCATGTCTGCCATCCAGCGTTGCCGCGCGGGTTTATACATGACGGTTAAATCGCCGTATTGGGCGCTGAAGCGTTCGGCTACGGTTTGGGCGGTAATTTCAAAGCAGCCAATATGCGGGGTGAGAAAGACAATGCCGCGCTTGTCGGCATAGGCTTGCGCGATGTGCTTGGTGCTTTCGTGCCAGTAAATGGGCACGGGCTTGCCCAGCCACAAGCGGGGCAATTCGAGCATCATGCGGCCATTGTGGGCAATAGCGCCACGCACTTGGGCTGCGCTTAAGCCTGCTTGCTGGCGGTTGTCATTCCAGCGTTTGCGGTAGCGGCTTGAAAGCAGGTAGGTGAGCCAGCCCGAAAGCGTGCCCAAAGCGTGCAATACGCGTAAGGGCAGGTGAGACAGCAGTCGAAACAGAAAAACCATATGTAGTGTGTCAGCAAGGAGGTTGCAGCAAGCGCAGGCAGTTTTAAGCCCGCACTGCCCAAGGGGTTGCATAAACCATTAGAATACCGCAGCCGCCGAGTTAACGGGCAACTTGCAGGGCGGCATATTTACAAGCGCACATTGTCGCATGTAGATGCACAGGGGCTTGCTGCTAGCGCAGCCAAGCCACTACTGCTAAAGCGTTCGCCAGTTTCCGTGTGGCAACGCGCATTTGATTTAACGTGTTTGTTCAAGGAGGCAATCAATGGCGAACAATTTTCTTTTCACCTCTGAATCGGTTTCAGAAGGTCACCCCGATAAAGTGTCAGACCAAGTCTCTGACGCTATTCTTGATGCCATTCTGGCGCAAGACCCCTTAAGCCGCGTAGCCGCCGAAACACTGTGCAACACAGGGCTGGTGCTGCTGGCAGGCGAAGTCACTACCAACGCCCACGTTGATTACATTCAGGTTGTGCGCGACACCATCAAGCGCATTGGTTATGACAACACCGAGTACGGCATTGACTACAAAGGCTGCTCGGTCATGATGTGCTATGACAAGCAAAGCAACGACATTGCCCAGGGCGTAAACCGTGCCAGCGATGATTACCTGAACATTGGCGCTGGTGACCAAGGCCTGATGTTTGGCTATGCTTGCGACGAAACGCCCGAGCTGATGCCCGCGCCCATTCACTACGCCCACCGCTTGATGGAGCGCCAAGCCGAGTTGCGTAAAAACGGCACCTTGCCCTTTTTGCGCCCCGATGCCAAGGCGCAAGTCACCATGCGCTATGTGGATGGCAAGCCGCACAGCGTGCAAACCGTGGTGGTATCCAGCCAGCACAGCCCCGATATGAGCGATGGAGACAAAATGAAGCCCGCCTTTATCGAAGCGGTGGTTGAAAACATCATCAAACCCGTCATCCCGCACGAGTGGCTCAAAGACACCGAATACCTGATTAACCCCACAGGCCGCTTTGTAGTTGGCGGCCCGCAGGGTGATTGCGGCTTAACCGGGCGCAAAATCATTGTGGACACCTACGGCGGCTCTTGCCCGCACGGTGGCGGCGCTTTCAGCGGCAAAGACCCCACCAAGGTTGACCGCAGTGCCGCCTACGCTGCCCGCTATGTAGCCAAAAACATTGTGGCAGCAGGGCTGGCGCGTAAGTGCCAGGTGCAAGTCTCTTACGCCATTGGCGTGGCTCGCCCCATGAATATCACCGTCAATACCGAAGGCACAGGCGTGATTGACGATGCACAAATCAGCCAACTGGTGCAGCAGCACTTTGATTTGCGCCCCAAAGGCATCATCCAGATGCTTGATTTGCAGCGCCCCATCTATAGCAAAACCGCTGCCTACGGGCACTTTGGCCGCAACGAGCCAGAATTTAGCTGGGAGCAAACCGACAAAGCAGCTGCACTGCGAGCAGCCGCAGGTATCTAAACCACACCTGCTGCCAGCCATAAAAATGGGGTTGCCAAAAAGCAGCCCCATTTTTCTACCAGCGGGAAATGTCACAATACGCACAGCTTTTTTGCAGGAGATTGTTATGCCAGCTTCAGCCACCCTGTTTCGCAGCCTTTGGCGCTTGACTTTGCCTGTTGCCACCACAGCGGCACTTGCAGGCTGTGCCGCCGTGTCGCTTGACACACCCGACTGGCCGCCGCCACCCCGCTACAGCGCACCAGCGCGTAATGCAACACTTGCCGCCGCGCCAAGCAGCGCACAAGCCGTTGCGCCCGTGCAAGCGCCGCCGCCAGCCGCCACAGCAACAAGCGAAGCAATACCCGCGCAGCCAGCTACAGCCGCCGCGCCCCTGCCCGCCGCGCCCAAATCCAGCGCCGAGCCGTGGGTAGGCCACTACGAAGGCACACAGTCTTGCGCCGACTGCGCTGGCGTGCGCGTGATACTCACACTCAACCAAAACAACACCTACATCTTGAGCCAGAGCTATATGGGCAGCAATGCCCTGCCTAAAATCATGCGCGGCAGCTTTTCATGGAACAACGACGAAACCAGCATAGAGCTTGACGAAAAAGCCGACCTTCGCCGCTACGCCATCGGCAACAACGAAGTGCGCCAGCTCAATCGTGACGGCAGCGAGGCCATCGACATGCCAAATGGAGGCGTACTCAAAAAGCGCCTGCATTAAACACGAAAAAAACCAAACCAAACAGATTTCACGCCCCTCATCCGCAGGCTACCCTAAACAAAGCCACCACCACCCACAGAGCACACCATGCACCACGCCCCCTTAATCATCGATATCGCTGGCACCACACTCAACGCCGACGACCGCCGCCGCCTGCAACACCCACTGGTGGGTGGCATCATTTACTTCTCACGCAACTGGCAAAGTCGCGAGCAAATCACGCAACTGAGCAGCGCCATTCGCCAAATTCGCCCTGACATACTCATTAGCGTCGATAACGAAGGCGGCCGCGTGCAACGCCTGCGCACCGACGGCTTTACCCACCTGCCGCCCATGCAAGTGCTGGGGCAACGCTGGCGCAAGCCCGACCGCGCTGGCTGCGAAGGCGCCAACGCCATGGCAGCCACCCAAGCCGCCACTGCCTGCGGCTATGTGCTGGCAGCCGAACTACGCGCCTGCGGCATCGACCTGAGCTACACCCCTGTGCTCGATTTGGATTACGGCAGCAGCGCTGTCATAGGCGATCGTGCCTTCGATAGCGACCCGCGCGTAGTTGCGCTACTGGCCAAAAGCCTGATGCACGGCTTGCTGCAAGCAGGCATGGGCAACTGCGGCAAACACTTCCCAGGCCACGGCTATGTGCAGGCAGACTCGCACACCGAAATCCCCGTGGATAAACGCAGCCTCAAAGCCATCATGCAGGCCGACACCCAGCCCTACGGCTGGCTGGGCAACACCATCTCGGCAGTCATGCCCGCCCACGTCATCTACCCCCGCGTAGATGACCGCCCCGCAGGCTTTAGCCCCCGCTGGCTAGACGACATACTGCGCGGGCAAATCGGCTTTGATGGCGCCATCATCAGCGACGACCTGAGCATGCAAGGCGCACGCCAGCTCCTGGGCGAGCAACTCACCCTCACGCAAGCCACCCTTGCCGCACTTGATGCAGGCTGCGATTTGGTGCTGCTGTGCAACCAAAGCCTAAACGGCGGCCAGCCCATTGATGACGTGCTTGAAGGCCTGAGCGAAGCAGCGGTAAAAGGCTGGTGGCAACCCAACGATGCCAGCGAGCAACGCCGCCGCGCCCTGCTGCCAACAGCGCCAGCCCTGCCCTGGGATGCGCTGATGCGCTCAAACGCCTATATCCAGGCGCTTGAAGCTATCGCTGCGATTTAAGGAAGCGCTGATTTAAACCAGACGCGGATAAAAACACAAACGTCCGTCATTCCCGCGCTGGCGGGAATCCATCGCAATAAGAAGCGTAACCGTGGATTTTCGCCCAGCGCCTTCGAAGTGCAGGCACTGTGCAGGCTTTGCGCGGGAATGGCGACTTGCAAAAACCACTCTTGCATGAAGCGCAAATTAGCGTTCCCTTCATCAGAGTGCACCACCCGCCTTGCGTGCTAGCGCCAGACACAAGCTAGCGAGGCACAGCACGCGGCAACTTGCGCAAATTGGGCAGCAGCACGGCCAGCAGCCCAATCAGCGGCAGAAACGAGCAAATCTGGTAAACACGCTCTATGCCATAGTTGTCTGCCACTTGCCCGAGCACGCCCGAGCCAATGCCGCCAAGACCGAAGGCAAGGCCAAAAAACAGCCCTGAAATAGTGCCTACCTTGTTGGGGAAAAGCTCCTGTGCATACACCAGCATGGCAGGGAAGGCCGAAGCCAGCATAAAGCCGATGATGGCGCAAAACACGGCAGACGTACCCAGCCCCACATAAGGCAGTGCCAGCGTAAAGGGTGCCACGCCCAAAATAGACACCCAAATCACTGCCTTGCGCCCCATGCGGTCGCCAATGGGGCCGCCCAGCAAAGTGCCAGCAGCTACAGCTGCCAGAAAGATAAAAAGCTGGTACTGTGCGGCACGGGTATCAACGCCAAATTTTTGCATCAAAAAGAAAATCAGGTAGTTGGTAATGCTGGCCATGTAAAAGAACTTGGAAAAAATCAAAGCCAGTAGCACCAGCAGCGTGCGCCGCACAAGGGCAGGGGGTAAGTCGATAGCAGCATGCAAAATGGCTTTTTTCGGCAGGCGGTTTTGCTGCGCATACCAGCGCCCAATGCCAAGCAGCACCACAATGGCGAGCAGTGCCAGCAGCGAAAAAAGCGCAATGCTGCGTTGCCCGTTAGGTAGCACCACCCATGCAGCCAGCAGCGGGCCAGTAGCACTGCCCGCGTTGCCACCCACCTGATAAATCGATTGCGCCAGCCCGAATTTGCCGCCTGAGGCCATGCGTGCCACGCGTGAGGATTCTGGGTGAAAAACCGATGAGCCCGTGCCCACCATGCCAGCGGCTAGCAGCAGCGTTGGAAAATTGGGCGCAACAGAAAGCATCAGCAAGCCCGTTAAAGTGCAAGCCATGCCAAAAGCCAGCGAATACGGCTTGGGGTGCTTGTCGGTATATGCGCCGATGAGTGGCTGCAATAGCGAGGCGGTGCATTGGTAAGTCAGGGTAATAAGCCCGATTTGCCCGAAAGTCAGGTTAAAACCCGTTTTGAATAGCGGATAAATCGCAATCATCAAAGACTGAATCGTGTCGTTGAAAAAATGCGAAAGACCAATGGCGCCAAGTATGCGGAACTGGGGGCGGGTGGCGGTTGGGGCGGCTGCTGCGCCAGTGGGGATTGCGGTTGGTGCGTTAGACATTTTTGGGTGCGACTGGTTTTATGAGGCCAGAGTAAGGGCAAGCAACAAGAAAACGCCAAAGTCTATACCCAGCGCCACTGCGGATGCGTGCAGAGTGTAAATGTATGCAGGCACTTGCCATGATTTGTTGCGGCAAGCAGGCTGTTGTATATCTGCTGTTAAGAAGCATTTATGCATTGGCAGCATTTAAATATCTGGTAAAAATCTGCATGTGCATATAAGATTATTTGCTGTGTGGCTTTAATATGCCGCTTTGTTTTTTTTCCACTGGAGCTTGTTTATGAAACGCCTGATTTTGTTTTTTGCATCTGTTACAACAGCTCTTGCCTTGACGGGCTGTGGCTATAACGACTTTCAAACGCTAGATGAGCAGACCAACTCGGCATGGAGCGAGGTGCTTAACCAGTACCAGCGCCGCGCAGACTTGGTGCCCAATATCGTCGCCAGCGTAAAGGGGCAAGCGGGCTTTGAACAAGAAACCTTAACCAAAGTGGTTGAAGCACGCTCTAAAGCAACCTCCATACAGGTAACTCCAGAGCTGGCCAACGACCCTGAAGCGCTGAAAAAATTTCAGGCCGCGCAAGGTGAGCTTTCGGGTGCGCTTTCGCGTTTGATGGCAGTTTCTGAAAGCTACCCCGAGTTGCAAGCCAATCAGGGCTTTAAAGACTTGCGCATAACGCTCGAAGGCACAGAAAACCGCATCACCGTGGCACGCAACAAATACATCAAAGCCGTGCAAGAGTACAACATACTGGCACGCAAATTCCCCAGCAACTTAACGGCAATGGTTATGGGCTACAAACCAAAACCCAACTTCACAGTTGAAAACGAAGCGGCCATCTCCAAACCGCCAGCAGTTGATTTTGGTTTCGAGAAGAAATAAAGCAGATAACGGATAAAGGCAAGCACCATGTTCGCCCAGCAGATACAGCCCGCAACACACGGGTGCGCCACGCGCAAGCATACGCGCGCGTGCATGTGGCATCGCATAGTAATGGCAATGTTGCTGGTGCTTGCCTGCATCCCACTGTATACCCACGCGCAAGATGAGCAGCCCATACCTGCGCTAACGGCACGCGTTATCGACCAGACAGCCACCTTGAGCGCAGCCGAAAAAGAGGCGCTTGAAGGCAAGCTCAAAGCCTACGAAAAAGAAAAAGGCAGCCAGATTGTGGTGCTGATGGTGGCCACCACGCAGCCTGAAGACATCGCGCAATACGCATGGCGCGTGGGTGACAAATGGAAAATCGGCCGCAAAGGCGTGGGTGATGGTGTGCTCATCGTAGTTGCCAAAGATGACCGCAGAATGCGTATTGAGGTAACCAAGGCGCTTGAAGGCCTGTTGCCCGATACCGCCTTGACGCGCATTACCGACAGCGCCATGAAGCCGCGTTTTCGTGCCAATGACTACGCTGGCGGCTTGAATGCGGCAGTTGATCAAATTGCGGCACGCTTGGCTGGCGATGAGCTGCCCGCCGTGGGCGCCTCAGCAGGGCAACAGTCTGCAGGTGCTCAAGATGATGGCGACGGGGTTTTTGTTGCTGAACTGTTTGTCGTTTTCTTTTTGGCTCCCTTTCTGGGTAAGCGGCTACTTTGCAATCGCTTGGGCCGCAAAAAAGGTGTGGCCATCACAACAGGCCTGATGGCGGCAGGGTCGTACCTGTACAGCATGGACAATGTCATCGTCGTTCTTTCCAGCCTTATGACGATGATTGTTCTCTTGATAATAACTGGCAAGGCTGGCACAGGCTCTGGTGGCGGCTCTGGCTCCTCTGGGGGCTGGGTAAGCAGTAGCGATTGGAGTAGTGGTAGTAGTAGCAGTAGCTCAGGCAGTAGTGGTTTTAGCTCAGGCGGCGGCGGTGACTTTGGTGGTGGCGGCGCTTCTGATGACTGGTAATCTCTGGGACGCTTGTGCTGTGTAGTTGCTAGTGCGGCAGAGCATGTTTCGGGGCAAATAAGCAAAGTAAGCAGCAGAGTAAATAAAAAAGCCAACGTGCATATGCGCGTTGGCTTTTGTTTTGCAACGTTACCCAAGCCAGTTTGCTTAGGGTGGCGTTGCGAGATGAGAAGATTACTCCTCTAGCATGCTACGCAGCATCCAAGCGGTTTTTTCATGGATTTCCATGCGCTGGGTCAGCAAGTCGGCGCTGGGCTGGTCGTTAGCGGCATCGGCAGCTTCAAAAACCAGGCGTGCTGTGCGTGCAGTAGCTTCTTGCGCAGCCAGCAAGTGTGCCAGCATGTCTTTGGCTTTG
>RRZU010862223.1_pt1 | contig 27676 bp, 25 predicted proteins | sample 2165561 | NCBI WGS metagenome assembly RRZU01 (sample SAMN10456909, study PRJNA506462) | wastewater metagenome | isolation source: wastewater sludge | place: USA: Moscow, Idaho | reverse complement strand
TGGCAATACCAGATGAACGGCGGTGATGATTATCAGTTATGTTTTACCCTACCAAAAGAAAAGTTTGATGCGTTTAATCAGCAAAACCCCCATCAAATTTTTGCCATTGGTAAAATTGTCACAGAAAAAGGGCTGACATTGACTTATAATCAAGAAAATGTGGCTTTTGCTATTCAAGGTTTTCAACATTTTTAGGATTTTTTAGGCAGTATAATGACCAATCACAAACCCGATGTCCGCAAGTCCAATGTATGCCCGCCATGCCCACCAACCGCTAGCGCTTGGGAAAAGCTCATTTATTGGCTAGGTATTGGCTTGGGTTCTGGACTGCCAAAACGGGCGGCTGGTACGTGGGGAACGGTAGGCGGCTTGGTGGTTGCTATTCCCTTGCTAGCGCTTGGGTTTTGGGGATTTTTGGCGGTCACGGTGTTGGGTTGTCTTGTGGGTAGTTATATTTGTGGTAAAACCTCTGATTTGATGGGGGTACATGATGACCCACATATCGTGTGGGATGAATGGGTGGGGATGTGGATTTCGCTATTGTATGTGTCGTATCAGCGAGTGCCACACGGCGATGTCGTGGGCTATTTTACCCAAACCGTACAGGATATGGCGGCGGTACAAGATATGGCACTGTGGTTGCTGGTGCCTTTTATGTTGTTTCGCTTTTTTGATATTTTAAAACCGTTTCCGATTAAATGGGTGGATAAAAATGTGAGTGGCGGTTTCGGTATTTTGATTGATGATGTGTTGGCAGGTATTATGGCAAGCGGCGTCTTTATCATCATTATCAAACTCGTTTTGAGCCCCGATGCCTTGGGGAGTAGCTAGCGCATGAAAATAGCCCCAGTGTTAGTGGTTTGCTGTTTGTTAAGTGCATTATGTTTGATGACGCCTGCTTACTATGACTTTTATAGTGGTTGGAACAAACATGAGTTTTTTGCCACTCTGGGCGTGTTTTTTTTGGTATTAAGTGGCGGGTTTTTTTATATTTATCAAAACTGGCAGTCTACTTTTGCGCCGCGTAAGTATCTGATGACCAGCGTATACGCGCTTATCATAGTCTTGTTAGCAGCTGTCGGATTATCGCCGTCACCCGATATCCCAAGGCTTGGCGCTATGCTGTTATATGGAATTGGCGCTTTTGCCATTCTCGTTATGTTAGAATTGATTGGCTATTTTTTACAAAAAAAATGAATACGATAAAGCGATTATTTTAAGGAAGGATTATGAGTGATTTAACCACCATCATCATGGCAGCAGGTAAGGGCACGCGCATGAAGTCTGCTAAGCCCAAAGTATTACAAACCTTAGCAGGTAAGCCGCTGCTAGACTATGTGCTCACTGCTGCCAATGCCATTCATAGCCAAAAAAATTTGGTGGTATATGGTTTTGAAGGCGAACAAGTCAAACAAGCATTTGCCGATGAAGCATGGCAAATTGACTGGGTGCACCAAGCAGAACAGCTAGGCACAGGACACGCGGTGATGATGACGCTAGAAAAGCTGCCTAAAGATGGCAAAAGTCTCATTTTATCAGGTGATGTGCCGTTGATTGGGGTCGATACCCTGCAACACCTGACCACGACAAAGAGCCGCTTTGCCATGCTAACCATGCAGCTTGACAACCCATTTGGCTTGGGGCGTATTATCCGTCAAGACGGAAAAGTAACCGCGATTGTTGAAGAAAAAGACGCCAACGATAGCCAGCGACAAGTGACAGAAATTAATAGTGGCGTGTACTGCGTTGCCAATGAGATTTTGCATAAATACTTAAACAACCTAACCAATGACAATGCCCAAGGCGAGTATTATCTCACCGATATCGTCAAAATGGCGGTGGATGATGGCATCGAGATTGCCACCGTATCGCCCACCCACCCGTTTGAGATTGAAGGGGTCAATGACCGTAGCCAGCTCGCCAAGCTTGAACGCACGTGGCAGACGCATCAAGCAAATGAACTGATGAAGCAAGGCGTCCATCTGATTGACCCAAGCCGTTTTGACTTACGCGGTCATGTCACAGTTGGTAAAGATGTCCAAATTGACATCAATGTCATCATTGAAGGGGACTGCGAGATTGGCGATAACGTCACCATTGGCGCAGGGTGTATTATCAAAAATAGCAAAATTGCCAGTGGTACAGTGGTACAGCCTTACAGTCTATTTGACAATGCGCTGGTGGGTGAAAATAACCAAATTGGACCTTTTGCCCGTTTGCGCCCCCATGCAGTCACCGCCAATGACGTGCACATCGGTAACTTTGTTGAACTTAAAAACACCCAAATGGCAGCAGGTGCCAAAGCCAATCACTTGGCATACTTAGGTGATGCCACGATTGGACAAAAGACCAATATTGGGGCAGGTACGATTACTGCCAATTATGATGGGGTTAATAAATTTAAAACCGTGATTGGTGAAGAAGTACGTATTGGCTCCAATGCGGTGCTAATTGCCCCTGTGACCATTGGTGACCGCGCCACCATTGGGGCAGGCAGTGCCATTAGCAAAAATTGCGACGCCGAAAAACTATCCATTGCCCGTAGCAAACAAGTCACTATTGATGGCTGGCAACGTCCTGAGAAAGTTTCAAAGTAGCTGTTAATCAGTGTTTACTCGTTTTTTTATCAATCATCAAAAAGCCGTCACACGCGGGTTTATTGCTTTGGTCGTGCTGGCTTGTTTGACCCTACACGGTTTTATGTTAAAAGAAGTGCATTATACAATTACCTCGCCAAAACTCACGGGTAAAGATAGTTTTACTATTGCACTGATTACCGACTTACACGGGTGTTATTATGGTCAGAACCAAAAAACATTGGTGGATTTATTGGTCAAAAATAAGCCAAATGCGATTTTGTTGGGCGGTGACATTTATGATGATAAAATTGCCTTTACGCATACTGATGCCTTATTGGCGCAGCTAAGCGATATTGCCCCAACGTATTACGTGGACGGTAATCACGAAAATTGGCTCCCTAGCGCACAGTATCAGGCGGTATTGGCTAAAGTGCAACAGCATGGCATTACCGTTGTTCAGGGCAAACAAGTGTCAATTACCAATACCAATATTCATTTATATGGTGTTTCTGACCCAGCCAGCGGGGGCTTTGATAAAGACTTGCAAACAGTCGGCAAATTAGCACAGCCACAACACCTCAATATCTTGCTGTCGCATCGCCCAGAGCATATTGAAGATTATCGGGCTTATCCATTTGACTTGGTCATGTCAGGACATGCTCACGGCGGACAATGGCGACTGCCTTTTTTGCTCAATGGTGTGCTTGCCCCGAATCAAGGGTTATTTCCCAAATACGCAGGTGGCTGGTATCAGTTTTTTGATGGTGGACAAACCACGCATTTGATTGTCAGTCGCGGGCTAGAGCGAGAAAGTACCCGATTGCCACGATTTTTCAATCGCCCAGAACTGGTGTTTATTGACATAAATAAACGCTAAAATAGCGTTGTTGTAATGCATAATAGTCAAGAATAGTCTAACGATTTGGGATTATTCTTTTAACCGATAATTTAAACCCTTAAATTATCAAAACTTAACTCTGATACTAAGGAACATTTATGTGCGGTATCGTTGGCGCCATTCGCGCAAAAGACAATGTGGTCGATTTTTTAACCGATGGCTTAAAACGCCTAGAATATCGGGGCTATGACTCCTCGGGAATCGCAGTTCAAACCGATAAAGGCATCCGCCGCGTCCGCCGTGTGGGGCGCGTTGCCCTGATGGAAGCCGCCGCCAAAGAAAAAGGTGTCGCAGGTCACACAGGTATTGGGCATACGCGCTGGGCAACCCATGGCGGCGTCACCGAGCCAAACGCCCATCCTCATATCTCAGCGGGGCTCATCTCGGTGGTGCATAACGGTATTATCGAAAACTTTGAGGCCGAGCGCACCCGCTTGAGCGCAGATGGCTATGTATTTGAATCACAGACCGACACCGAAGTGATTGCCCATAGCGTACACCAACACTATCGCCAAAATGGCGGTGACTTATTTGCCGCTGTACAGACGGCTACTCAAAATTTTCATGGCGCGTATGCCATTGCTGTGATTGCCAACGACAACCCCAACCACATGGTCGTTGCCAGAATGGGCTGCCCACTGCTGATTGGGCTTGGTGAAGAGGAAGTATTTATTGCATCCGATGTGTCGGCAGTGGTCGCCTTTACCCGCCAAATCATGTACTTAGAAGATGGTGATATTGCGCTACTTGGCACACAAGGCATCAAAAAAATCTTGGACAAAACAGGCGCCATCCCCAACCGAGCAATCAAAACCTCCCAAGTATCACTGGCGTCATTAGAGCTAGGGCCTTATACACACTTTATGCAAAAAGAAATCCACGAGCAGCCAAAAGCGGTAGCCGATACCGCAGAAGTATTTTTAAATGCAGGCTTTATCCCCGAAAATTTTGGTGACCAAGCACGCACGATATTTAACGACATCCGCAGTATCAAAATTTTGGCGTGTGGCACCTCCTACTATGCAGGCTTAACTGCAAAATATTGGATGGAGGCCATCGCCAAAATTCGCTGTGACGTTGAAATCGCTAGCGAATACCGCTACCGTCAAGTGATTACCGACCCCAAAGAGCTCATTGTTACCATCTCTCAATCGGGAGAAACTTTAGACACCCTAGAAGCGTTAAAATTTGCCAAATCATTGGGGCATCGTTACAGCTTATCTATTTGTAACGTCATGGAATCCGCATTACCGCGAGAAAGCGAGTTGGTGCTTTACACCCGTGCGGGCGCTGAAATTGGCGTCGCTTCCACCAAAGCTTTCACCACACAGTTGATGGCACTGTTTGGCTTGGCAGTAACGTTGGGTAAACTTCGAGGCGTTGTGGATGAAGCCACCGAGGCAGGCTATATCCAAGAGTTATTACAAGTAGCGGGGAGTATTCAGCACGCCCTAAATCTAGAGCCACAAATTGCCAGTTGGGCAAGTCTATTTGCCGCAAAACCCAGCGCGTTGTTCTTGGGTCGTGGGATTCATTACCCGATTGCTTTAGAAGGGGCATTAAAACTCAAAGAAATCACCTATATCCATGCCGAAGCCTATCCTGCAGGTGAGCTAAAACACGGTCCATTGGCACTGGTTGATAATAACATGCCCGTGGTGGTGATAGCCCCTAAGGATAGCCTACTCGATAAAGTCAAAGCTAATATGCAAGAAGTGGGCGCGCGTGGTGGTGAGTTGTTTGTCTTTACAGATCTTGACAGCGAGTTTAATGCCACCGAAGGCGTACATGTGATCCGTACCCCCCGCCACGTTGGGATTTTGTCACCCATTGTGCATACCATTCCTGTGCAGCTGTTGTCTTATCATGTTGCGCTTGCCAAAGGCACTGATGTGGATAAACCCCGTAATTTAGCCAAGTCAGTTACAGTCGAATAGCTGTTTGTGGTTAAAAAATAACACTTGTTGTTAAGTAATTAGGTTTCATACTGTGATGGGTTATTATTCCCTTGTTGTTCTGATAAAAATGAATGACAAGGGGTTTTAGACTTATGCGTAGAAGTATGTCATAGTCCATTTGAAAATCAAAAAAATTGACTAACGGTATCTCATTAAAATTTTCTTATCAAAGCTCTTTCAAAACCCCAGTGCAACGTCCACCCAGCCAACCCATACCCCAGTGCCAACCAATACCAAACCGCTTGTACATCGAGCCATCCAGCTTGTTGCCCCCACCAAATACCAGCCACGCTCAATCCCCAAAGATACACAGACGACACCACAACTACCGTCCAACCCTTATCAATCGCTCGCATCTCAAAGGCTAGTAACGTCTCGAGACCATCTGCCAATCCACGCACCAACACCGCAGGCATCGCCGCTACAATCATGCCCTGTATCAACTGCTCAGTCGTATAATGCGAAATCCAACGATCGGCAAACAGCCACAACAGTAATGTCACCAAGCCAATAAACCCCGCCAACAGCCAACTAGCAACACGGTTTAATGCCAAAGCCGTTTTTGGCTCATTTTGATAAATCTGACCCACCGTGATGCTTACTGCCAATATCAACGCAATCGGTAACGACAATACCAAATCATAGACAGTACTTAAAATCTCATACGCTGCTAAAGCTATTTCATTGGCGACCGCAAGCAAACTGGTGATGGTAGGAAATAGCGAAAACTCCATCAAATACGCTGTTGCAATCGGCAAGCCATAACCTAAAATTTTCTTTAATAATGATAAATTGGGTAACCAATGAATGTTTTGCTTAATCCCTTGCTCAAACAACTTCGGCAAGCGATACCAAGTCATGGCCAGTAACCCAATAAAAATCGTCCAATAAAACACATTGGTGGCTAATGCTGTGCCTGTGGTATTTTGCCAACCACTGCCAAAGTGACCTTTAAGTAATGTGTAAGTTATACCAAACCCAATAATTAAAGTACTGCCCAATTACGAGCAGTAAGGGACTTGATTGTCGCCACCTGTTCTGCGAAGCTACACCAAGCTTGACAGGCGGCATCTACGATAGCCTCATAACTATCGAAACAACGATTGGATAGCCAATGTTGCTTAATATATTGCCAAACCTGCTCAATTGGGTTTAACTCGGGCGAATAAGGCGGTAGCTTCATGATTGTCAAATTCGGCAAATTATAGCTTTGTTTATGCCATACTGCGCCATCCATCACCACAACCGCATGGCGACCTTTTGGTATGGCTTGACTAATTTCTTGTAAATGTCGCTTCATACACTCGCCATTAGCATAAGGCATGACAAGCCCCACACTTTGAGCTGTAGCAGGACACACGGCACCGTAAAGGTAGGTAGAAATAAATTGTTGTTGACGTATAACCCGAGGTCTTCTGCCACAGTAATGCCATATTCGGGTGATTGAACCTTGCTGACCGATACGGGTTTCATCTTGAAACCAAATATCAACGGTATTTAGGTCTGTGCCCTTGGGTAATAGGTCGGTTACATACGCTATGAAGTTTTTTTAAAGGCTTCTTGGGCGTTAATATCAGCCTGTGGATGTTGGCTTCTGGCACTTATCCATGTCATACCAATGCGACCTAATAACTCATAGATGCCATTAACGCTGTAGGTAACTTGGTAATGCTCATAAGCAAGTTTCTGTATATCTTGTCCTGTCAGCCTACCACCACCTCGTTTAGCTTGGGTTTCAACAATCAGTTGTTTAAATGCGTCAATGTATTCAGAGGCTAGTTTGCTATTTCTGCCACTTCTTGGTTTGTCGTATAGGCTGTCTAATCCCGAGGCTTGATAACGCCTGCGGGTGCGCCTTGCGGTTTCAATGTTGATGCTTAGATTTTCTGCAATTTCGTGGCTTTGTTTGCCAATGCGATATTGGTGAAGAATGTAGAGCCGTGTTCTAGCTCTGGCTTTGCTTTCAGTCTTAGCAAGTTCGCCAAAGTCATGGTCATCTAAGCTGTGGGTGGTGTTTAGTTCATTCATGTATTCATGATACTATATTTTATGGGTTTGGTATTAGTCCAACTTTAATAAGCATCGCCGACCAAAACCACAATGCCACGCTACTAGGCTTAGCAATTCCTTCAAGCCATGCCGCCAAGGCTCGCACCCCAAAAATCGCAGGCTAACCAAAGCCTGCTACTTTTAAGTATTGCACCGCCAACGTCTTTAACTCATCACTAATCGCCAACCGCTCAATACCCAAGCCACATACGACCAAAGCACCCCAAGCTACCACGGTCAACAATGCCACCAACCATAAGGCTTGAACCAATAAATTCACCACCAGTTGCGGTTGGCGTTGTCCATGAATTGGGGCAATGACAAAGGTCAGTCCTTGCAATGTACCTTTGCAGCCCAGTACCCACCAAGTGTAAAACGCACTGCCCAACGCATAGCCTGCGATATTTTGGCTATTGATACCGCTTAAAAAATAGGTATCAATGGCAGGTATCACCACCAATGCCAGTTGAATTAGCCAAATACTTACAGTCTGTAAACCAATATTAGCAAATGCCCCTTGCTGTTTTTGTCGCTTATTCAATGGCGTATCCAATGCTATATCAAGTGAGTTATCAAGGTTGGGCATAATTCACGCCTAGTGCTTTGACAAAAATCGACGCATATAATCCGACCCCATCGGGAAAGCATAACTCACCTTGTTCATTAAACATTTTCCAATAGGAGATATGCCGACCTGCTATCTGTGGCGCCGTGTAATTGATGGCTAGAGTGATTTGTTGTAATGGCTGAACGGTGGGAATGTCAATGGTGGTGAACTGGGGTCTTAGGCAGTGGTCAAAGCGATTATTTTCGGTGGGATAGGGTGGATGCTCAATGTCAATACATTGTAAGAACCTGTTCACAATCTTTTCAATAATAAAGCGATGAAAGCGAGATTGGTAAATTGAAGGCTCGAATTTAAAAGACGCTCACAGTCGAGAATGGCAAGACCTTTACTGAGAGCTATAACTTAGCACCCTAATCTGTCATTAAATATACAAAACCAAGCCTAGTGCTTGGTTTTTTTGATATTTTATCATGAATAAAAACATGACATCATCTAAATGGATTTTATTGGCTAGGCTAGCAGCCATTACCTTGTCAAAAATCGCCTTTTATCATCCAAAACTCTGAATGATAGCTGAGCGTCATTGTTTGTGAGCTAAAATAGCTATAATCAGTAACACACTGATTGCCATCTGCTGACCCAATCGGTTGGCTCACGGGGCAGCTGATGATAGCGCTGCGGCATGATGGGCAAAATGGTCACCAATAAAACTACTGATAAAATAATAACTGTGGTCATAGCCATCTTGCATTCTTAACGTGATTGGATAGTTTGCTTCTTTTGCCGCTTGCGCAAATAGCTCAGGCTTTAGCTGCGCTGCCAAAAATTCGTCCGCGCTTCCTTGGTCAATGAGTAACGGCAATTTTTTGCAATCTGCTGATTGCTTTATCCAAGCCAAGCTATCGTAGTCTGCCCATGTGGCTGTATCATCACCCAGATAAGCACCAAACGCTTTTTGTCCCCAAGGCACTTGTGATGGCGCGACAATCGGTGAAAAAGCCGACACGCTGGAATAGCGTTCAGGGTTACGAAGGGCAATCATTAATGCCCCGTGACCTCCCATGCTATGACCAAAAATACCGCGCTCATTGTTGGCAGGAAAGTGCTGCTCGATTAGCTGGGGCAATTCATCAATGATATAATCATACATCAAAAAATGCGTAGCCCACGGCGCTTGGGTGGCATTGACATAAAACCCAGCCCCTTGTCCCAAATCATACGCGCTATCATCGGCTACGTTATCGCCGCGTGGGCTGGTGTCGGGGGCGACTACGATGATATTGTAATGACTGGCAAACTGGGCAAAGCCTGATTTTTGGATAAAATTTTGCTCGGTGCAGGTAAGCCCCGATAACCAATAGAGCACGGGACACGCTTCACCCGCCAAAGCTTTTGGGGGTAAATAGACAGCAAACGTCATGTCAGTGGTAGTGACCGTGCTGACGTGTTGCCACACCTGTAAATCACCGCCACATAAGCGATGAGATTCGATTTTTTTCATCATTACCACCCCTAAAAATGCAGCACAGAACGGATTGACTTGCCTTCATGCATCAAGTCAAACGCGGTGTTAATGTCCTCAAGCGGCATGGTATGGGTGACAAAGGGTGCCAGCTGAATATCGCCCTGCATCGCCTGTTCCACCATATCGGGTAGCTGAGAGCGACCTTTGACCCCGCCAAATGCCGAACCCAACCAGCGCCGCCCTGTGACAAGTTGAAACGGGCGTGTGGCAATCTCTTGACCTGCACCTGCCACCCCAATAATCACGCTTTGACCCCAACCGCGGTGGGCACATTCTAGCGCAGAACGCATGACATTGACGTTACCAATACATTCAAAACTATGGTCAACGCCCCAGCCTGTCATCTCAACAATCACTTGCTGGATGGGCTTGTCATGGTCTTTTGGATTGACACAATCGGTCGCCCCAAATTCACGCGCCAGCTCAAACTTATCAGGATTGGTATCAATGGCAATGATGCGTCCTGCATTGGCAAGTTTGGCACCTTGGACGACCGCAAGACCAATTCCGCCCAAACCAAATACTGCAACGGTATCACCTGCTTGTACTTTGGCAGTATTTTTGACTGCACCCAGCCCTGTGGTAACCCCACAGCCAAGCAAACACACTTGCTCTGGATTGGCGTTTGGGTTGATTTTGGCAAGGGATACCTCAGCCACCACGGTATATTCACTAAAAGTTGAACAGCCCATATAATGATAAATGGGTTGACCTTGATAGCTAAAGCGAGTAGTGCCATCTGGCATCACGCCCTTGCCTTGGGTGGCGCGCACTGCGACGCATAGGTTAGTTTTATGGCTTTGACAAAACAAACATTCACCGCATTCAGCCGTATAAAGGGGAATCACATGGTCACCAGGTTTGACGCTGGTCACACCTTCACCCACTGCCATCACAATGCCTGCCCCTTCATGCCCCAATACAGCAGGGAATACGCCTTCTGGGTCGTCACCGCTTAAGGTAAAGGCATCGGTATGACAAACCCCCGTATGGGTGATTTTGACCAAGACTTCGCCCTTACGTGGTGGTTCTACGTCAATTTCAACAATTTGTAGCGGCTGGGCGGCCGCAAAAGCGACTGCGGCTTTGGATTTGATGGATTTGGTAAAGTCTAACGGGGTGCTAGTCATGGCATTATCCTTATTATAATGGACAGTAAAAAAGTGACTCCATTATAACGGATTATTGCCTTATCAAACGGCTGTTGGATTGTAATTACGGGTATCACAGCGCCAATACCATCAAAAAACGCCTAGCAAGTAGGCGTTTTTTTTGGTTGCAACGAATAGCTACGCGCTATCAGTCGGCTAGGCAACGCGGCTATCTGCCTTGACCACAGCGATGATTTTGTCTACCACATCGGGTTCTGCCAAGGTAGAGGTGTCGCCTAAACCCTCAAATTCGCCTGCTGCTAGCTTACGCAAGATACGGCGCATGATTTTGCCCGAACGGGTTTTGGGTAAGGCGTCTACCAAATACAGCGAGTCTAGGTTGGCAATGGGACCAATTTCACCGCGAACATGGCGGTTGATTTCGCCTTTGAGCATCTCGGTGGCTTCTTCTCCCGATTTTAAGATGACGTACGCGGCAACGCCTTGACCTTTTAAGTCATGCGGCATACCAACAATGGCAGCTTCTGCCACGGATGGGTGCGATACCAGCGCGCTTTCAATTTCTGCTGTCCCCAATCGATGCCCCGAAACGTTGAGTACATCATCAACCCGACCGGTAATCCAGTAGTGACCATCTTCATCACGGAGTGCGCCATCGCCCGTAAAGTAGGCGCCAGGGTAGGTGCTAAAATAGGTTTCTAAAAAGCGTTTGTGGTCACCCCATACGGTGCGCATTTGTCCAGGCCAGCTGTCTTTGAGGATCAAATTGCCTTCGGCGGCGCCTGTTAATTCATTGCCTTCCGCATCCACAATTGCAGGTTGTACCCCATAAAGTGGGTTCATGGCAGCACCAGGCTTTAGGTCTACGGTGTTGGGCATGGGGGTCATGAGGATGCCGCCTGTCTCGGTCTGCCACCACGTATCTACAATTGGGCAGCGTCCTTCGCCTACCACGTTGTAGTACCAGCTCCATGCTTCAGGGTTGATGGGTTCGCCCACCGACCCTAAGAGACGCAGACTAGAACGGTTAGACTTACGGACATAGTCATCACCTTCTTTCATCATGGCGCGAATCGCTGTTGGTGCGGTATATAATACAGTAATATCATGTTTATCAATGATATGCCCAATGCGCGCCCAGTCTGGGTATTGAGGCACCCCTTCAAACATAACGGTGGTTGTGCCATTGGCAAGTGGGCCGTAAACCACATAGGTATGACCTGTGACCCAGCCTACATCCGCGGTGCACCAAAATACGTCATTGTCTTTGATGTCAAATACATCACGGAAGGTGGATAACGCATAAGTCAAATAACCACCTGTGGTATGTACCACGCCTTTGGGTTTGCCTGTTGAGCCTGAGGTGTAGAGTAAAAATAACGGATCTTCAGCATTCATAGGCTCTGGTGGACAGTCCTCTGATGCGTTGTCAATTAAATTGTGGTACCAAATATCGCGGCGTCCACTCATCGGGATGGATTCACCTGTGCGATACACCACAATTACGTTTTGTACGCATTCAGTGCCGTCATGGTCTAGCGCGCGGTCAACATTTTGCTTGAGGGGAGTGTGTCTGCCACCGCGTACCGATTCATCCACCGTAATAACGACTTTAGATTGGCTATCAATAATACGGCTGGCTAGGCTTTCTGCCGAAAATCCGCCAAATACCAAGGAGTGCACGGCACCAATTCGTGCACAAGCCAGCATAGCAACCGCAGCTTCAGGTATCATTGGCAAATAGATGGTCACACGATCGCCTTTTTTAACCCCTTTGCGGCGCAGGGCATTACCTAGACGGCAAACTTCTGAATACAACTCTTTGTATGAAATGATTTTGTGCAGTGAAGGGTGGTCGCCTTCCCAAATAATCGCAGGTTTGTAAGGGTTTTCTGCCACGTGGCGGTCAAGACAGCTTACTGATAGATTAAGCTCACCATCTTCAAACCATTTGATGCTAAAATTGTCCAAGTCATAATTGACGTTTTTGATTTTGGTGGGTTTTTTCATCCATTCAATGAGTTCTGCCCGTTTTGCCCAAAATGCTTCGTTATGATCGATAGACGTTTGGTAGGTTTCCGCGTATTTTTGCGGATTGCTGTTGGCTTTGGCGGCAAATTCCGCGCTATGAGGATAGGTTTTCATCATACATTCCTTGTATTTACAGAAAAATTACGGATGGCTTGTCTGTTTGACAGACCCAACGGTGGTAACTTTTTTGGTAGGGCAAGACAATGCCATCCTTGCTATGTGGTATGCCCTTTGGGTTAGTTTGGCAAAAAAAATCGAATTTTGCAATGCACTCTGATGGATTTTGCTATTTTTTATTAAAATAGGCGATATATTGCCCCGTGTTTAGGAATTTTTTCATGGTTATTTCTCAGTCATCTGCCGCATCCGCACCGCTTGAGCCAAGTTATCAAAATGTGGATGTTGACGTTGATGTCGTTGTGTTAGGGGCAGGGGCGTCGGGGCTATTTTGTGCCATGACAGCTGGCAAGCGTGGGCGCCGCGTGTTGGTGCTAGACCATGCCAACAAAGCGGGCAAAAAAATCTTGATGAGCGGCGGTGGGCGCTGCAATTTTACCAATTATGATGTCGAGCCAAAGCATTATCTGGGTGACAATCCGCATTTTTGTAAATCGGCATTGTCACGTTATTTGAATTGGGATTTTATTGGGATGGTGCAACAGCACCAAATTGCTTTTCATGAGCGTGAGCATGGGCAATTGTTTTGTGATGAGTCTGCCAATGATATTTTGCAGATGTTATTGATAGGGTGTCGCCAAGCGCAGGTGGCAATTCAGTTAAACACCCAAATTGAGCAAGTTTGTGCGTTGCCAGACAATGCGGGGTTTTTGGTGACAGTTCGTCACAATCATGCAGTTTCAACCATTCGTTGTCAGTCATTGGTGGTTGCCACAGGTGGGTTATCGATACCTACGATGGGGGCGACGGGTTTTGGCTATCAAGTGGCACAGCAATTTGGGCACCAGATTATACCTACTTCGGCAGGACTGGTGCCATTCACGTTTACGGACAAAATTGGCGAGGCACTCAAAGCGTTGGCAGGGATTAGTTTTGAGGTGGTGGCGTTTAATGATCGCATTAGTTTTAAGCTGCCTGTGCTATTTACGCACCGCGGCTTGTCAGGGCCTGCCATGCTGCAGCTATCCAACTATTGGCAAGTGGGTGAGCCTATTTTTATCAATTTGTTTCCATCCATCCACATGGCGGATTTTTTACTTGAGCAAAAAGCGCGATCGCCTAAGCAGCGGCTACGCACGGTGTTTCAGACGCCTTTGGCAGAGAGTGCACTACCCAAAAAGTTGATGCTAACCTTGCAGCAGCTACTGTGGCAAGATATTGCAGAGACTGAGCTTGCTAACATCAAAGATGAACGATTATTGGCGCTTGGCAATCAGCTCAACGCTTGGCGGCTACAGCCTTCGGGGACAGAAGGTTACCGCACCGCGGAGGTGACGCGTGGCGGTGTGGCAACTGATAAAGTATCTTCAAAAACCATGCAAAGCCAGTTGCAACCGCATTTGTACTTTGTAGGTGAGGTGCTAGACGTTACGGGGTGGCTGGGTGGCTATAATTTTCAGTGGGCGTGGGCGAGTGGCTTTGTTGCAGGTGAGGTGGTGTAACAACGTGACTCATTAAGCAAGACAGATAACATCTAATCTGTCTTGCTTGTTTGAGCTATAGAGCTTACTGCCTAATGTACCCTTGCCACTGGCTGCTCAAGGGCATCAGGCAATGGTAAGACAACCAAGCCACTGGCAGCGATATCGTCGGGACGGGCAACAACAAGCGCTTCAAAGCCGCTGTCAGTCGCAACGCTGTTGACCACGTCTACCGCGCCTATTTTTTCGCCAGCTTGCGGGGCAGCACCCGTGCCTGATACCCGATGTAACCAAGCTTTTGGGCTGGCTTTGAAGTACAATCGTGCGATGATTTCTTGTCCTAAATAACAGCCTTTATCATAATCAACGCCACCGCGTTGGTGTAAACGTAATTCTTGGGGTTGCCACAAACCTTGTGTGGCTTTGACAATCCAGCTATTGCCTGTCGCAATACTTAATTGTTGCCACTCGCTACGGTTGTCGGGATTAGCGCTGGTTTCCGCAAAACTTGGTACACCCGCGACAATCACGGGTGACACCACGCGCGGTGCCGATAAGGTCACTTTAGAAAATGCAGCATATTTTTTGATATGTTGGGCAAAATCGTTGGCACAGTCCTCACTAATAACTAGCTGATAATCAGACGCGGCTGTTTTGTTGATCCACAGACCAAATGCCACGCGTCCTTTTAAATTACTAATCGCGGTGGCTTGGTAAGTGGCTGTGAGTTTGGTTACATCACACGTTAACTGCCCTTGTAAAAATTTTTGCGCATCGGCGCCGCTTAGGTCAAATACCACAAAAGGTGTCATAACAATTCTCTGCTTGCAAGGTGATAGGCAAATTGCCAGTTGGCTAAAACTGACAGGGTAGGTGGTCTATTATCATAAAGTTTGGCATAAATAACGCCCCGCTTCAATATGGGCTGTGTATATGGCGGGCTGTGCATATGCATGGGCATTTAGCAAAGCGCTAGATGGTTTACTATATTTTAAAGGTAACATAGCGTATAATAGCGGCGGGATGATGGGTTAATGATTGCGCTTGCCAAAGTTGCCAATTAACGTTGCCAAAATGTCATCGCCATCGCCAAACGAGCTAGCCGCCAATTTTTTATTAGAGTATCCTATGAGCCTACCTGCTTGCCCAAAATGCCACGAAACTTATACCTACCAAGACGGTGATTTATTGATTTGCCCAATGTGTAGCCATGAATGGCAAGCGGGCGAGGCTGAGCAAGAAGCAACCTTAGTGATCAAAGATGCCGTGGGCAATGTGCTACAAGACGGTGACAGCGTGACAGTAATTAAAGATTTGAAGGTAAAAGGCTCATCCACCCCCATCAAAGTGGGTACCAAAGTCAAATCAATCCGCTTGCTGCATGATGCCCCCGATGACCATGATATTGATTGTAAAATTGAGGGTTTTGGTGCCATGAAGCTAAAATCCAGTGTCGTCAAAAAAGCCTAAGATGAATTCCCCAAGCTTTGGTGTGTTTGGTAAGGGGCTACTCAAGAACAATGCGTTGCTTGCCGAGTTTTTGACGTCATATCATGGACGCCCTGCCCAAATACAGCGTATTTATCCGCTTATCTCATCCCTAGATAGCATAGACACTATGCTAGGGTGGGGACGCAAAAAAAGCTATCAGCGAGCCAGTCGTTTTGCCAAGCAGCACGGTCTGAGGATGCTGACTCTTGAAGATGGCTTTTTACGCTCATTAGATAGCGGCAAACACAGTCGCTATGCTTGTAGTATGGTAATTGACCCTATTGGCATCTATTTTGATGCCAAGCAGCCGTCGTTGCTTGAGCAGATAATTGTTGAGCAAACATTGTCTAAAGCAGAACAGCAGCATAGTGGTATGCTATTGCAGCAAATCATGACTGAGCGTTTATCAAAATACAACAGCACCCCAAAATCTGCCACACTCACCTCACTCAATCTTGATACCCATACCCCCCATATTTTATTAATAGACCAAGTGGCAGGGGATCAATCTATCAAAGGCGCGGGTGCTACCAAAAAATCGTTTGCAAATATGCTAAAAGTTGCCAAGGCGCAGCATCCCCATGCCAAAATTTGGGTGAAGGCGCACCCCGCTGGCAAACTTGGTTATCTGACAGCGCTGAGTCTACCGTCAGATGTGCAGGTGATTACTGACGCGGTCAATCCCATTGAGCTACTACAAGCGATGGCAGCGGTGTATACCGTGAGCTCGCACATGGGCTTTGAAGCGCTGATGCTAGGCAAGCAAGTACACTGCTTTGGTGTGCCTTGGTACGCAGGGTGGGGCTTAACCGATGACAGCCACGCCCCAAAAAAACTCTATCAACACGCTTATGAGCGTCGCGGCAAACAAAAACAGCCCAATATCATTGCACTATTTGATGCCTGCTACCGCAAATACAGCCATTATGCCAACCCTGCAACAGGTCGGGCATGTCAGATTGAAGACGCCTTGCAGTGGCTCATCACTAACCGTGACTGGCGCGACAAAACACCCAGCGGGTTGACCGTATACGAGATTAGCCCTTGGAAATATAATTTTGTAAATAATTTTTTGGCTAGTACCTGCACGCGGCTCGAATTTAGCCCACAATTCACCCTAAAAGGGGTGCTCACGCGTCAAGCATTTGCCTACCCTACTTATCTGCCATTTTTGGTATGGGGCTTTGCCAAAAAAACCGCTTTGCATCAAGTATTAGCTGCGCCGCTAGCCCACCAATCGCTTAACAAGGCCACAACACAAGCCGCCACCAAAGCATCGCCTACAATTTGGTGCATGGAAGACGGATTTATCCGCTCCAACGGCTTAGGTGCCAGCCTTATTGACCCGTTATCGGTAGTAATTGACAAAACAGGCATTTACTACAATGCCTTGCAGCCGAGTGACTTAGAGCACTTACTTATTCAGCAGCCACCATTAAATACCCAGCAGCAAAACCGCACACAGGCACTGATCAAGCGATTATTAGATCAGCAAGTGAGTAAATACAATGTTGGCAAACATCAGCCGCTGATCATCTCAGCACCGCATGCTACCGAAAAAATTTTGGTCGTGGGGCAAGTAGAAGATGACATGTCAGTTAAGCTATGTGGCAGCGATATCAAAACCAACTTGCAGCTACTAAAGACCGTGCGCGCTCGTTGCCCACATGCCTATATTATTTATAAACCACATCCTGATGTACAAGCTGGGCTACGTACAGGCAAAATAAGCGCGTCTGAGATGCAGCAGTATGCCAATCAAGTGGTGATGGATATAAGTATGCCACGTTGTCTAGATGCGGTAGATAGCGTGCATACCATTAGTTCATTGACAGGGTTTGAAGCACTGCTACGAGGGCTTTCGGTCACCTGTTATGGTTTTCCGTTTTATGCAGGTTGGGGGCTAACACATGACGTTGCCCAGGGGCAAAGCGCACAGCAAATAACCGCACGGCGCCAACGTCAGCAGCCCCTTAACCTGACAGAACTGGTCTATTGCACACTGATTCAATACCCACTTTATCACTTACCCAACCAATATGGGCTAGCACAAGTGGAAGCCGTGATTGATTTTTTGTACCCAACCGAGCAGCCGTCTGCGCATACCAAGACAATTCATGCCCTCGCCCAACAAGCAATCAAACAGACTAAGCTTGGCTTAATGAAAGCACGTCACCACGTTGTTAGCCGCTTGTTACATTCAGATAAAAGACAAAACCTACGCAAATGATTATGATGCGGCAATATATTGATACAGTGTGTGATAGCTTATAGTTTGCAAATAAATGTCATAAAATTGGCATCAAACCTACAATTTTTTTATTATTAGTGATGAGAAGGGTTAAGAATGGCAGCATCCATGCGTCGTCTATTGACGCACAAACACATTCTATTAATCCAAGGCAAAATGGGCTCTTTTTTTAGCCGATTTTCGACGTTTTTACAATCTCAAGGGATTATTGTTAGTAAGATTAACTTGAATGCGGGTGATGCGTTTTTTTATCGCCATACTGAGCATGTTTATAATTATAAAGACAAAATTGACAATTTTTCGCCATATTTAGCCAACCTCATTCATGATGAGCACATTGACGCGGTGGTCTGTTTTGGTGATTGTCGTCCCCACCATGCTATTGCCTCACAAGTGTGCAAACGTGATCAAATTTCGTTTTTTGTGTTTGAAGAGGGTTATTTGCGCCCTGATTATATCACGTTGCAAGAAGATGGCATTAACGGCTATTCTACCCTTGATGTTAGTAATATCAAGACCTTAGCGCGTGCCAATGCCAAGCCTTTGTTTACCGACAATCGTTTTTATCGGTTGTGTTTTTCCGCCATTGTTTATTATGTGGTTGCTCGCGCCAAGCAGCATGAATATCCGCATTACAGCCACTATCGTGGCATGAGTGCGTGGCAAGAGGCGATCACCTGGATCAAAGCGCCTTTTTTAAAAGCGCGTGGCTATCTACCTGACAAGATGCTTGAAAAAAAGCTACACCACGAACTTAACAACCAGTTTTTTTTGGTGAGCCTACAAGTTTATAATGACTCACAAATTACTTTTCACAGTGATTATCTTGATATTATTGATTTTATTGAAGAAGTTATTGTCAGTTTTTGTCAATATGCCGATAGCAAGGTGCATTTGGTGTTCAAGCATCATCCGCTTGACCGTGCCCATCGCCAGTATGGGGTTTTGATTGAGCAGTTAGCAAAAAACCATGGCATCCAACATCGGGTGCATTACGGTTGTGATATGCACTTACCTACGTTAATCAAAGATAGTCTTGGTATGATTACCATTAACAGTACCACAGGGCTACAATCCATTTATCACCGTAAACCCACCAAAACCATGGGGCGCGCTATCTACAATCTTGAAAAGTTGACCGATCAGCAGCCGCTGGATGCGTTTTGGCAGCAGCCCACCGCCCCCGATCATCGGTTTTATCAGCAATTTCGTGAATATTTGATTGAACAAACCCAATTAAATGGCTCATTTTATGGCAAGTCACCTTGGAAAGATCATTATTTAGCGGATAATCTTAAATAAGTGCCACGCATTTGGCGATAATGATAGGTTAACCGCCCCAATAAATTTTGTAGGTGATTGCAGAAAAATACGTTACAATAAGGCTATTTTTCTCAAAAAATATTCATGAACTTCATTGTTAGTAGGTAATTGTGACTGCTTTAACTCATATCCGTAATTTTTCAATTATTGCCCATATCGACCATGGTAAATCGACGTTGGCTGACCGTATTATCCAAATGTGTGGTGGTCTGCAAGAGCGTGAAATGCAGGCACAAGTACTCGACTCTATGGATATCGAACGCGAACGTGGTATCACCATTAAAGCGCAGTCAGTGACCTTGTATTACAACCACCCAAATGGCGAAAAATACCAGTTTAACTTTATTGACACCCCAGGTCACGTGGACTTTTCTTATGAAGTTTCTCGTTCTTTGGCAGCTTGTGAAGGGGCGCTGCTAGTGGTGGATGCCGCGCAAGGCGTGGAAGCCCAATCAGTTGCGAACTGTTATACTGCCATCGAACAAGGGCTTGAGGTCTTACCTGTCCTTAACAAAATTGACTTGCCGCAAGTTGACCCAGAGCGAGTGATTCAAGAGATTGAAGACATCATTGGCATTGAAGCGATGGAAGCGCCTAGAGTATCCGCCAAAACGGGCGTGGGTGTAGATGACCTATTGCAAGCGATTGTCGAAAAAATTCCTGCCCCTGTGGGCGATAGAAATGCACCACTGCAAGCCTTAATTATTGACTCATGGTTTGACAACTACCTTGGCGTGGTTTCATTGGTGCGCGTGCGTCAAGGGACACTCAAAAAAGATGATAAAATCTACATCAAATCCACCAAAATGTCGCACCCTGTCACCTCTATTGGCGTATTTACGCCCAAATCATTGGAGACCAATATCCTAGAGGCGGGTGAAGTTGGGTTTATCATCGCAGGCATCAAAGACATTGGCGGTGCCCCTGTGGGCGATACCATCACCCACGCCAAAACCCCCGAGGTTGAGCCTATTCCAGGATTCAAAAAAATCAAACCGCAAGTGTATGCAGGGTTATTTCCTGTAGACTCAAGCGACTTTGAAGCGTTTCGTGAAGCGCTACAAAAACTGCAAATCAACGATGCCGCCTTATTTTTTGAGCCCGACACCTCAGACGCCCTAGGCTTTGGTTTTCGCTGTGGCTTCTTGGGTATGCTGCACATGGAAATTATCCAAGAGCGGCTTGAACGTGAGTATGATTTAGACCTCATCACCACCGCACCAACGGTGATTTATGAAATCAAAAAACGCAGCGGCGAAGTAATCCAAATTGATAACCCCTCAAAAATGCCTGACCCTGGCATCATTGACGAATTTCGGGAGCCGATTGCGCGCTGCCACATCTTGGTGCCGCCCGACTATTTGGGCAATGTCATGACCCTGTGTATTGAGCGCCGCGGCTTACAAGTGGACATGAAATTTATGGGGCAACAAGTACAACTAACCTTTGATATTCCTATGGGTGAGGTGGTCATGGACTTTTTTGACCGCCTAAAATCAGTATCTCGCGGCTTTGCCTCGCTAGATTATGGGTTTGAACGGTTTGAAGCGGATAAATTGGTGCGTGTTGATGTGCTAATTAATGGCGAAAAAGTTGACGCGCTTGCCATGATTTGTCACACCGAACAAGCGCGCTATCGCGGCAATCAGCTGGTAGAAAAAATGAAAGAGCTGATTCCACGCCAAATGTTTGATGTTGCCATTCAGGCAGCCATTGGTAGCCAAATTATCGCCCGTAGTACCGTCAAAGCGATGCGCAAAGACGTCTTGGCAAAATGCTATGGCGGTGATGTATCGCGTAAGAAAAAACTACTGTCCAAACAAAAAGAAGGTAAAAAACGCATGAAACAAGTGGGACGAGTCGAGATTCCACAAGAAGCGTTCTTGGCGGTGTTAAAAGTAGATAACCAGTCATAAGGGTAGGAAACAGGTATGGATTTTGATATTAATTTAATATTAGTACCTGCAACTTTACTGTTGGGGCTGATTTGGCTACTAGATAAACTGGTATTCAAACAGAAAAAAAATCTGGGTTTTGAAAAATCCGCCGCCCCGATCCGCTGGGCGTATGATTTTTTCCCAATTTTGGCAGTGGTGCTGGGGGTGCGCTCATTTTTGATTGAGCCATTTAATATCCCATCTTCCTCAATGGTGCCAACCCTTTATACGGGTGATTTTATTGCGGTCAACAAGTACGCTTATGGCATTCGCCTGCCACTGGTTAATACCAAAGTCTTGGATTTGGGTAGCCCCGAGCGCGGCGATGTGATCGTATTTCGCTATCCTGTTAATCCAAAAATTTATTATATCAAGCGTGTGGTCGGTGTGGGCGGTGATACGGTCAGCTTCAATCATGGTGTGCTAAGTGTCAATGGCAAAGCCGTTGCCACCACGCCCGCCAATTTTACCCCAAACCCCAAAATGACGGAACAATTATACTCAGCAGGCAAAACCGAAACAGGCGAGGTGATTATCCCTGAACAAGCCAAAGCGATGGGTATGGCAGAAGAAACCCATGCCAGCTACTATCAAGAAGTGCCTAGTGCGAAGCACACGCATTTGGTGCGCTATTTGGGTGACCAGTGGTACCCTTATGCCGAATTTTTGCAAAAAGTGTCACCCACCCTCAACCAAACTCAAGGGCAATCATGGCAAGTTACCGTGCCGCAAGGTCAGTATTTTGTGATGGGTGACAACCGTGATCGCAGTGCCGATAGCCGCTTTTGGGGCTTTGTGCCAGACCAAAACTTGGCAGGTAAAGCAGTATATGTATGGACGCATAAAGCGGGTGGCTTTAGTATGCCAAGTTTTAACCGCAATGGCGCTATTCATTAACCTAATCACCCAGCCCTAAGACTTAGCACAAAAACTAGTTAAGCTTTTTAAACAACATCAGCAAAACCCCCGAGAACTGACTAGCCAAGTGCCAAAACTACCCACTTTATTAACAACTAAGTGGGTGCCACCCACAATGATTTACTAGTAAAATAGGAAAAATATCATGAACTTACCCAGTCATCAGCGCGGTGCCAGTGTTAGTGGTATCTTGATTATGACCATGCTAATCGTTGTGTGCATCAAAATAGGGCTTGCTATCATACCTGCCCAAATCGGGCATTACCAGCTCAAAAAATCGGTCATAACTGCCTTAAAAAAATCCAACGACAATAAAGAAACTGGCAAGCAGTTTATCAATGGCTTATCATCACAATGGAACATCAATGGTTATCAGCAAAAACCCGATGAAGTCATTATCATTGAAGACGAACTACCAGGCAGCCTCAGCATCAAACTAAAATATACTGAGGTTTCTAACTTTTTTGGTGACGTTGATATTGTCAATCGTTTTGAAGACACCATAACCGCTCAAGATGCGCAAGCGGCAAAATAACAATTGTGTGCAGTGCATCGCGTGCTGCTTTCTGCCATCGCCCTTAATTTGATACTATTTGAAAATTGAATGAACCAGCTTGTCACTATCCCTACTTTTAACCTAAAAAAACTACCGCCACAAGTGCGTCAGCTCACTGCCTTGTTTTATCAGATGGGTTACCATTTCACAAACAGCAATTTGCCCATCATGGCGTTGATGCACCGATCTTTTGACAGTGAACATAACTATGAGCGGCTAGAGTTTTTGGGTGATGCATTATTAGGTGTCATTATTGCTGAAGCCTTATATCTACGCTACCCCGACTACAATGAGGGGCGACTCACGCGGATGCGTGCCACATTGGTGCGAGAAGAAACGCTTGTCATTGTTGCCAAGCAGCTTAAGTTGTCTGATTATTTAATCTTGGGTGTGGGCGAGCGTAAAGGCGGTGGGCGTCAGCGCGCCTCCATTTTGGCAGATAGTGTAGAAGCCCTCATTGGTGCAATTTATTTAGACAGTCAAAGTTTTGACACGGTGAAAAATTGTGTACTAACATGGTTTGAAGCATTATTTGAACAAGTCAAAGAACAAAAAGTGCTAAAAGACGCCAAAAGTCGGCTACAAGAGCTATTGCAGGCGCATCAACTGCCGCTACCGCGCTATGAAGTCACCGAAACGCTTGGCAATGCGCCGCACCAAATTTTTATTGTCACTTGCTTGGTTGAATTTACCATTGAAAACAAACACACCAAACAGCTAGAAAACACCCAAGCCACAGTCACACAAAAAGGGGAAAGTCGGCGTATTGCCGAACAACGCTGCGCTGAGGGCATGCTGACCAAACTTGCCCAAATACTACCTGTATTACGTTAAAACAGGCACAACAAAGTACGCGGTCACTCCCCAAACCGCCACAAAAACAGGTATGATAGCCTGATTAACCGCCCATTTTTTGATAATGAATACAATTGACACTGAGACAGACAACTATGCCTAGCCATAATGACGTGCGTGACACGCAAATGCCAACCAAAACCGCCGACCAGCCGCAACCATCATCAACCAACGAGGATGTGATTGGACAATTTTTTAATGCCGAGACCGCGCCTAGTACAGCGTTAGCGCAAGATTTTCGCACAGGCTATGTTGCCATTGTTGGGCGCCCCAACGTTGGCAAATCTACCCTAATGAACCACGTATTGGGGCAAAAACTCTCCATTACCTCACGCAAACCACAAACCACGCGCCACCGTATCATGGGGATTTTAACCGATGAACAAATGCAAGCCATCTTTGTGGACACCCCAGGTATTCATAGCAAAGAAGTGCGCGCCATCAATGAACGCATGAATAAAGCAGCAACCTCTGCATTAGTAGATGTAGATTTAGTACTTTTTGTAGTTGATAGCCTAAAATGGGTCAGTGATGATGAGCTAGTTTTTCAAAAGCTACAAAACCTCAACGTACCTGTGGTGGCAGTGATTAACAAATGCGACACCATTAAAGACCAAGCGCAGATGTTTACCCTCCTACAAAAACTCCACGACACCGCCACCTTTACTGACATTGTACCTGTATCTGCATTACGTGGGCAAAATCTGGATGAACTTACCAGAGTCATCCAAAAACATTTGCCTATTGCAGAGCCTATCTATGACGCAGAACAAGTAACCGACCGTTCGGAGCGTTTTTTAGCCAGTGAAATTATTCGAGAGAAAGTCATGCGCGCCTCTGGCGACGAAATCCCCTACGACTTGACCGTACAAATAGACACCTTCAAAGATGAACCGCCTCACCAAGACCCAAAAACGGGCAAATGGCGTAAAGCAGTCACCTTTATTGATGCCACCATCTTTGTAGAACGCCAAGGGCAAAAAGTCATTGTCATTGGCGAAAAAGGCGAAAAAATCAAACAAATTGGCATCGATGCACGTCAAGACATGGAAAAAATGTTTGACAAAAAAGTGATGCTAACCTTATGGGTCAAAGTGAAAAAAGGCTGGTCAGATGACGAGCGTGCCTTAACCAGCCTTGGCTACTAAGTCATAGCAGCTTACCAAAAAGCGACCACTTATTTATGCGAAATCAGTCATGCGAAATCAGCCATTAACAGGCTACGTGCTGCACCAAAAACCGTATCAAGATCACCGTAGTTTGACCTATTTTTTTAGTCAAGAACGGGGTTTGGTACATGGCATTGGCAAAAAAAACTTGCCGCTGTTTTCGTGTATCTCATTATTTGCCAGTGGTAAAAATAGCCTAAAAAATTTTAGCCAAAGTCAATTAACCGCTAAGACTTGTATGCTGAACGGACAGGGTCAATTTGCTGGCTTATACCTAAATGAGTTACTGCTTAAACTACTACCCGTTGAAGAATCCAGCGAGCATCTTTGGCAAGCCTATGATCATTGCCTCGCTCAAATTCATAGCTTGTATCAGATACCACCATTAGACGCGACAATGCAATCACAATTGCTCAAATTTTATCTGAGACAATTTGAAACCGAGCTGCTAAACAATTTGGGTTACGGCGTTGATTTTTACAAAGACGCACTAGGCGATGAGATTACCCAAAATCAAAGCTACTATTATCAGCTTCAGCGGGGGTTTATGCCTGCAGACACAGAACCTAGTAGTGCCATTTTGCTAGCGGGGGAAGCGATCTATCAGTGGCGGCATGTGCTACAGCACCCCGAGCAACTAGACCTGCACAGCCAACAAAGCAGCCTATGGGTAAACCAAACCATCAATTTACTAAGCAAAATCTACAAACAAGTCATTGACGATTTGGTCAATTATGAAACACTACAAAGTCGTGAATTATGGCACCAACTTGCCCAGTTTGGTCGATGACACAAGTTAACTTGAAACACACAAGAGGTTATTATGCAGCATTCCACGCGTTATCCCTTGTTAGGGGTCAACATTGATCACATTGCCACATTGCGCCAAGCGCGAGGCGTTAGCTACCCAGACCCAGTCGCAGGCGCCTTATTGTGTGAACAAGCGGGCGCAGACGGCATTACCCTGCATTTACGTGAAGACCGTCGTCACATCCAAGACGACGATGTCTATCGGCTAGCTAAAGTCATCAAAACACGCATGAATCTTGAAATGGCAGTGACCGATGAAATGGTCAAAATTGCCTGTGAAGTGAAGCCTGCATGGGTGTGTCTAGTACCAGAAAAACGCCAAGAGCTCACCACCGAAGGCGGCTTAGACGTCATTGCAGGTGCTGAAAAAATTGCCAACGCTATTAAAGCCCTACATGCGGTGGGCAGCCAAGTATCTTTGTTTATTGACCCCGAACCCCACCAAATTGACAAAAGCATCGAGCTTGGTGCGGACGCCATAGAATTACATACAGGCGCCTATGGTGAAGCATATCTAGCAGGCGATGCCAAAAAAATTGCCCATGAGCAACAGCGCATCCAACAAGCCACAAATTATGCCAAAACCCAACACAGCACATTGTTGGTAAATGCAGGACATGGGCTGACCCGTGACAACGTCGCCGCCATTGCCAACATTGAAGGCATCCATGAGCTTAATATCGGTCACGCCATCATGGCTGATAGCGTATTTATGGGGCTACAGCAAGCCGTTGTCGCCATGCGTGCAGCTTTTGCCAACTAACGGCAGCTAAAAGCCGCCTCGGCATAAGGCTGGTATTTAATTATTCCAGTCTTATTAAACGTTATCTTAAAGCTATTGTTGTGATCTTCTGCATCGCAGCAATAGCGAATATTTCCCATATAACCGATCGGTCTACCACTATCAGGCTTAAACTCAATATAAGACCTATTTAAAGCAATACCCGTTACCAAATAACCAAATTTCAGGGTCAAATCCACCTGATGATTTAACTGATCAACTGCCGCATCATAAACATGATTCTCATTTTTATCCAAAAAACTGATTAACTGCTCACCGCCCACCTGCACGCACTGCAAATTATCGTTTGCCGTACAACCCACCACCGTATCTTGATAGATCAACGCATCTTGCCTTGCCTCCACCAAAAACGTTTTGAGCTGCGAAGAGAGCGTCATAGCCTCCATTTTCTGCATATTTTTAACCATCACCACACCACCCATACCGATCACTATACCCAACACGACCAGCGTTACTAACAGCTCAAGCAACGTAAAACCTTGCGCTTCACCCTTGATGTTAAAATCCACCTGCATCGTCCTTAAATTTACAAAAGCGCCGTATTTGTACCGCCAAAATTATTTAGAAATACTAAAGTTAACCAAGAAAAAAATAGTATACAATCGCGCCTCATCTAAAAATAGACTTTCTTTCAATTTTTTCGCTAAAAAACCCGGATTTAGCCACCCAAAAAAAATAAAAAAATAGCTGATAAGTAAATGTCAAGAAAAAAACCTCAAGAAATAACACAAATTGTCCCTGAAAAGTAACTAAATGTGAGAAAACTATATTTTTTAGTGAACTTATCAACAAAACATATGGCAAATTTAAAATTAGTGTATTAAAATTTACATCATAAAATGTTCAGCCTGACTGTGGCGGTATTTAACGCATGAACGCAAAGGTACTTTGAGGGATTTTTACCAAAAAAGTGCCTAAAAATAAATGTATAACATATTGTGATAATCGTGTAATATTGTGTAGCAAAGCGAAAAAAAGAGTTGTAAACACAATTTTTAGACGGTAAGCTATATTTAACAACCTCGCTGAACAGGGTTTAATTGTAGTAACTAGCTAAACTCAGCGACATTAACAATCAGGCTATACTTGTATTAAATAAGACAATCCTTTGGAGGACTTCTATGAAGCTAAATAAACTCGCTCTAGCAGTTGTTGCTGCAGCCACAATGCCAGTTGTTGCCAACGCTGGTGTTACTGTTACTCCCCTAATCTTGGGTTACCATGTTTCAGAAGGCATCTCAAAAAC
>RRZU011043238.1_pt1 | contig 27692 bp, 26 predicted proteins | sample 2165561 | NCBI WGS metagenome assembly RRZU01 (sample SAMN10456909, study PRJNA506462) | wastewater metagenome | isolation source: wastewater sludge | place: USA: Moscow, Idaho | reverse complement strand
GGTTAGAATCCCAATAGGCAGTCGGAAGATGGCGCCAGATAAAATGGGAATTCCCAAAAGCCAACCTACTTCTACAACGCTCCAATTAAAAATGCCTCTATCTACAAGGAAAGTGACCAAAACACCATTTAAAGTCCAACAGGCAAAAGAAACGGTAAATGCTAATGTGTTTAGAAATAATATTTTGTGGGATTCTCTTAAACTACTCATGTTATTTTTAACTTAATTATAAATTAAAATAGGAAAAATCTATCCTGTTTTTAATGGTGTGAAATTAAATAGATCCTTATTATTAAAACATGATATATGTCAGTCAAACAAAAAACATTCAAATCCCCAAAAGAGCTATAGCTATTATGTCCTAAAAGTAATAATAATATTGCTATTAGGTTTAGCTTTTAGCTTCTTTAAAAGAATAAAATTTTTACTACAAATAATAAGCGACTGGTAATAAAGGAGTTGTGAGAAATACTTCACCCATTATGTTGTAGAATTCTTTTCTTAATTTTATCCCCCAATCATTATCATACTCCTGTTTTGAGAAAACAGTTCCGGATTTTGGAATTTATCATCATCATCCATACCGCCTCGAATCGCCATTTTTAATTTTATATTTTGAAAAATAAGTGGCTCAATCGATTTTCCTGTGCGCAAGTTGTGCAATAAATCTGTTTCGGAATTCGAGAAAAGACAGTTTTTTAGTTTGCCATCAGCTGTCAAACGAATGCGATTGCAGGTACTACAAAAAGGGTTTGTCACCGAACTAATAACAGAGAAACTTCCCTTGTAGGAAGTTATTTTATGGTTTTTGGCGGTGTCGTTCGGTTTATCAGTCAAACGTTCCACATTTTCAACAGAATATCTATCATTAACTTGCGAAAGGATTTCGGCATAAGACACTAGTTTGTCTTTCTTCCACTGATTTCCGTCAAAAGGCATGAATTCGATAAACCGAATTTGAATATTGCGATCTTTAGTCATTTCGATAAAATCAATTATTTCGTCGTCATTGAAATCTTTTATCACGACCACATTCAGTTTTAGCTGAAACCCATTGGCGTCAAGCAATTCTAAATTCTCCCAAAATTTGTCGAAATAGTTTCTGCGTGTAATTTGATTAAACTTATCCTCTTGAAGGCTATCAATACTTACATTAAGTGTATGTACGCCGGCTTCTTTAAAAGTGTCTATAAAATCATGCACCAAGATCCCATTCGTCGTCAAGGTAAGCTCCACTCCTAGTTTTCCAAGTCGTTGAATGATGTCTTTGGCATCTTTACGAACCAAGGGTTCACCGCCAGTCAATCTAATTTTGTTTACCCCCAAGTTTACAAAAGTCTGAGCAATGCTAATAATTTCATCTGTAGTCATCAGATGCGCTTTTGGTGTCAGCGCAATTCCTTCGGCTGGCATACAATACGTGCATCTCAAATTACAATTCTCTGTAATCGAAATGCGCAAATAACTGTGCATGCGTCCGTGGGTGTCCTGCATTTGAATATTATTTGCCATGGTTGAACCCGTTTAAAATTTTGAATAAATGCAAAACTGAAGGAAAAACGGCATCCATCGATTCTCCAGCACCTGCGGTAGAACCCGGCAAGGCCATAATTAGTGTATTCCCCTTAAAACCTACCACACTACGTGACAACATTGCATAAGGCGTGCGGTCCTGACCGTAAGAACGAATGGCTTCCTCGATACCTGGAATGCGACGATCCAATAAAGGAATCACCGCTTCGGGAGTGACGTCTCTGTTTGACAATCCCGTCCCGCCAGTGATGATCAGCAGGTCGGTTTTTTGGGCACAGAGTTTATTTATCGTGTTTTGGATATCCAAAACCTCATCAGGAATGATACTATAATTAGAAATTGCTAACCCTAAGTTTTTGATTTTATCTGAGATTACTTTTCCTGCTCGATCTTCTTTTTTTCCGCTAGAAACACTGTCTGAGCACACCATAACCGCTACGGCTAAATCTCGAACTTCCTTGTTTCCGTAATCGGATTTTCCTCCTTTTTTGTGCAGTAATTTTATAGTCGAAATCTCTACGTTTTTGTCAATTGGTTTCAGCATATCATACATCGTCAAAGCTACAATTGAAGCGCCATGCATGGCCTCGACCTCAACACCGGTTCTATAAATTGCTTTTACGGTTACTTTTATCAATACCGAATCGTCTAAAAACTCATATTCAATTCCTGTAAACTCAATAGGCATTGGATGGCAATCCGGAATTGAGCTCGATGTGTTTTTTACCGCAAAAAGTCCTGCGGTTCTGGAAACTTCCAAAACATCGCCTTTTGGAACGGTTTTGTTCAAAATTGCTTGCATAGTTCCTGGCGAGCCTACTTTTACAATGGCCTGTGCCGTTGCCGTGCGTTGCGTGATTATTTTATGGGTGATGTCTACCATTTTATGTTTTTTATTTAAAATTTCACAAAGACTCACAAAGGATACGCGAAAGTTTCGCAGAAATTATATTTCTCTTAGTGTATCTCTGAGATTCTTAGTGCAACTTCGTGTATCAGCCTATTTATTTACTTTCCAAGTATACGTTTCGTCTTCCATTATTTCTTTACCAAAAACGGCTGTCTTTTCTTTTATTTCTTCCACCAAAAATTCCAAAGCTTTATAAACTACTTTTCGCCTTGGTGCCGATACAAAAACAAACAGACAGATCTCCCCCGTTTTTACGGTTCCCAAGCTGTGGTATATGTGCAAACACGAAAGTTCATATTTAGCAAAAGCCGCTTCTCGAATTTCATGGAACGTTTGCTCTGCCATTTCCTCATAAGCTGTATATTCAATAGCGGCAACCGTTTTCCCTTCAATCACATCGGCACGCACTTGACCCAAAAAGATATTGTGTGCTCCAATAGTCGTTTTACTTTGGTGCTTGGCTATCGAATTCCCAATGAATTCTGCTGGTATTGCCCCTTGAATAAAGGATGTTTTTTTAGGTTTTACTGTTGACATTATATAGGAATTATTATTTATTTTCTAATTGTGTTTTGATGGATTGAATTCCATTTTCAAGATGCGAAAGTTTTGTAAACCCTTTTTTCTTCAAATAGGCTAAGGCCAATTGACTGCGTTGTCCGCTTTGGCAAAACAACACGATTTCTTTGTTTTTATCCAGTTGCTTGCAGTAGTCTTCTAAAAATGAAATTGGCACATTCACTACATTTAGGGATTTCCATTTGGGTTCTTCATATTCTTCCCTGATATCGATAACCAAACAATTTTCCTGAAGGCATTTTTCCATGAAAATTATTGCTGTTAAATTCTCATCTACAATATTCAAATTCTGCTTTTGAATCGCTAATCCATTGGCGAGACCTATTGCTATTGCTGCAGGGTTTCTATTGAAACCGACAAGCTGTGTTTGATAATGCAAGCCATCATAAAGCAGCAGTTTTCCCGACAACACTGTTCCGATTTCGAGAATGATTTTAAGTACCTCTGTGGCTTGAAATGAACCTAAAGTGTTTGGTAAAACTCCTAAAACGCCTGAAGCAACACAATTAGGTGCGACTCCTAAATTTTCCGCTTGTGGAAACAAACAACGGTAACTTGGACCGTTTTTATAGTTAAAAACCGACACCTGTCCTTCAAACTTATAAATCGAAGCATACACCACCGGAATGTTTTTGACAATAGAAATATCATTAATCAGATAGCGAACTCCAATTGTATCTGTACAATCTACAATCATTTGGTAGTCGCCTACGATTTCAAAAGCATTTTGGGTATTAAAAAACTCATTAAAAACACGAACTTTCACATAAGGATTGAGTTCCATTACCGCTTCGGCAGCTGTTAAGGCTTTGCTTTTTCCACAATCTCTCAAAGTATACAACAACTGACGATGTAAATTAGTCTCTTCAACAACATCTCCATCTACAATTCCGATAAAACCGACTCCAGCTGCAGCCAAATTTTGCAGAACCGGACAACCCAAACCACCAGCTCCAATTACTAAAACACTAGCGTCTCGTAATTTTTGCTGTCCTAAAACCCCAATTTCTGGAAGAATTATTTGTCTGGAATATCGCATTGTGTTTATCACTTGTTTTTCTTTTTCGTCTTTTGACTTTCGTCTTTTGACTTTTGGATTTTGATTTTTGACTTAAAAATTACCCTCCGGCGAAAGGTGGCAGAAAAGCTATTACATCCTGATCCTTTATGGTTGTATCTGTCCCTGCCATCGCCTGATTTATGGCAATGGAATAATTGTTTTTTTGCAATTCCTGATAGGCTGATTCCATTTTTAATTTCAAAGAATTCACTGTCATATTGGAACCTTCCAACACTAGCTGCTCTTCTTTCTTCTTGGTTATTTCTGCCAATACCCCAAAATATTTAATATTTAGAATCATAATTGTATTTTTTGATACTCTTCGGGAGTATTTATATTTTGCACTTGAGTTCTCCATTTTTCAGGAATATAAAGTGTTTGATGTTTGACTTCTTCAATTATTTGTCGCAATCGCAACTGCTCCTTTTTTAAATTTTCTTCGAAAACGCTTACCAATGATTGTTCATAAATAGCAATAAGCGGATAGGCCTTTTTATCCAGTTGTACTTGCGTCATTTCATAACAATCATTTTTATTTTCTAGTATCCAAAGCAACAATTCCGCCGAAACCAATGGCGCATCAACACTGAGTATGAAATTCAGTTTGGCTCTGGAATACTGCAAAGCGGTGTAAATCCCGCCAACAGGTCCTTTGTCCGAAACAAGGTCTTCAATTCTTTTATATCCCAGAAAATCATAATCGGCATTCGAAGAAACAATAACAATATTCTCACCCACTATTGATTTTACGGCCTCGCAAATATGGCTTACAAATGGTTTTCCAGCTAAAGGCAACAAGCCTTTGTCGGTTCCCATACGTTGGCTTTTACCTCCAGCTAATATGAATGCGGTTATTTTGTCTTTCATTCGTGTTTATTCTATTTTTTCTATTCTCCCTTTACTTCTCCCAATTTACTGCTCATTGCTCACTCCTACAATCAAGCCGTTGCATATAATTTATAAATCGCTATTCCGAGGACCAATGCGAGTACATTTTTTAAAACAACAGAATTAAATTTCTTGCTGCCGTAATAGGCGCCAAAAAAACCTCCCACGAATACAATTCCGATTAACGGAAGTGACGATTCAGGCAAAACACCTCCTTTTAGCAGGAAACCAGAAATTCCAGAAATAGAATTTACCAATATAAATAAAGCTGAAACCGCTGCCGTTTGTTTCATAGTTCCCCACCCCATAAGAAGGATTACAGGACTTAAAATTATTCCGCCTCCAATTCCTATCAATCCTGACAAAAAACCAATGACAGAACCTACAATTAAAGCAACATATAAATTCAGTGGCACTACATCCTTTTTTTCTTTCCCTAAAAAACCCATTAATCTTAAAACGGCAAAAATCAATACCGTTGCCAGAATTACTTTATAATAAAATGTTGAAATCGTAAGATATCCTCCTAAAAAAGAAAATGGAACTGATGTAATTACAAAAGGATAAAAAAGATCCCATTTGAATTTTTTCTCTCGATAATAAAAATAAAAGGAGATTCCAGAAACCAGAATATTAAGGACCAAAGCCGTTGGTTTCATAACCGATATTGGGAAAGCGAAGGCGCTCATCAATGCCAAATATCCGCTAGCTCCACCGTGTCCCACACTCGCATACAGAAAAGCGACTATGGGCAACAAAATCAATAATAAAGGCATGTCAAACAAATCTATTGGAGTCATATCCCATGCTTTTTTAATTGTTCGTCTAGAAATATCCAACAGTCTGCATTGATTGCTTCAAAAATTTCGATTAGAGATTTCCCATAAGGAGTCAGTATCGTACCGCCACCCTTATTTCCCCCTACGTGCGTTTCTATCAAGGGACTCTTTGCCGCTTTATTGGAGGCATCCACTAGTTTCCACGCTTTTTGATAGGATAAATTCATGGCTTTGGCGGCCTTATTCAACGAACCCGTGTCCTCAATTAATTTTAATAACTGCACACGGCCTTCACTGATAAGGATTCCCTCGTCATTTTCAATCCAAATTTTGCTCTTGATTTTCAAAACGGAATATATTTCGTTATACTTTTACAAATATAACGAAAAGAACAAGCTCTTAAAAATGATAAATATCAACTTTTGAATCTTTCTCCATTTCGTAAGTGCCTTCCGATAGCACTACCAAGCCATTGGCCACCGAAAAAGTATTGAGCATCGAAGAATTTTGATCGGTTAGAATGGTCACTGTGTCACCCTCAATACTGGCCTTTAAGAACTGGCAACGGCTATTATTAACGCTAAAATTGTGCGTTAGCATTTTTTGTGTCGTTTCATTATAGTTGGCCGCAATTCCAGAAAGAATGGTTAATGTTGGCAACACATATACGTAAAAACAAGTCAGACAGGCTGCGGGATTACCAGGCAAAGCAAATACTATTTTATCTTTTAGCTTTCCAGCAAATAGTGGTTTACCAGGTTTTTGGTTGACTTTGTAGAAAAGTGTTTCCACTTCGAGTTTCTTTAAAGCCTGCGCCACAAAATCATAATCGCCAACGGATATTCCGCCAGAAACCAATATTACGTCATTTTCTGATAGTGCTTGTAGTAGCTTGGCTTTTGTATTATTGAAATCATCTTTTACTTCGTACAAATTAAAAAAAAAAAAAAAAGCATCTTTTAAAGCAGACTCAAGCATAATACCATTGCTTTCATACACTTTTCCATATTCCAAATCGGTTCCCGGTTTTACTAGTTCATTACCGGTAATTAGAATTCCAATGGTGGGTTTCTGATACACTTTTACGGAAGTGAAACCAAGACCCGCAAGAAACCCTATAGAAGCTGCGTTAAGTACTGAGCCTTTTTCAAGCACTAGATCGCCTTTAGTATTTTGTTCACCAATAGGTCTGATATTCAGTCCTAATTTAGGATGTTCCTGAAGTTGCAACATCTTTCCTTTAACACTAACTTTTTCAATTTGGATAACAGCTTGCGCCGAATCCGGAACAGCTGCGCCTGTAAAAATTTTGACGGCCTGACCAGAAAGAAGATTCACTTGATGGGTGTCTCCCGCTTTTATTTCGCTAATAATTTCATATTCTAAACTATCGTGCAAACATAATGCAAAGCCATCCATCGCTGATTGCCTGAAAGGCGGCATATTTATAGGAGAATATAGGTTTTGAGACAGCACGTGTTTGCGGGCTTGTACTAATGAATATTCCACTTCCTTAGATTCTGGTAAATTGTTTTTTAATATCGAAAAAGCGTCCTGAACTGAAATCATCTGTTATTTATATTTGAATTCAAAAATACGATTCAGAAACGGTTTCTCCATCTATTTAGGTGCTTTCTTGTCTTTTAATATAAAAAAGCTATTGCTTCTTGTAAATATTGATACTTACAGGTTCAAAAAAGATATTTGTTTTGCATTTAATTTTAACGGAAATAGAACCAAATTACAATCAATTATACCTCATAGCTAATCAATGTTTATTCATATTTCTTAAAATTCCGCCGCTGGCTTCTTTAATATATTGGATAAACATAAATGCGTCGGGATCCAGTTTTTTTATTTCTTCTTTAATTCGTAGCAATTCGAGTCGGGTAACTACTGTGACAATAATATCGCAGTCTAATTTCGTTTCGAAATTATTTGGTAAGTAACCTCTTTCCCCTTTAATGACGGTAATTCCTTTTCCGAATTTTTGTACTATTAATGATTTAATCAATTCACTTTTAGAAGAAATAATGTGCAAGGAAGTAAATTGTTCAAAACCATTGGATATATAATCAAGGGATTTTACAGCTGAAAAATAAGTAACGATAGAATACAATGCCGTAGAAATTCCAAAAGACCATGCGGCAGCAAGAAACAACAAGGTATTCATAGCAAAAATAACCTCTGCTATATTGAGTCCAATTTTTTTTATAGTTACCAAAGCTAATATTTCTACACCATCAGCTGTAGAGCCACTACGAATACACAAACCCATTCCCACACCAATAAGACAACCCCCAAACAAAGCAATTAATAGCGGATCTGATGTCACGGGATCCACATCGAGAAAGGTCATACTGACTGCAATCAATACGAAAGTCAGCAGACTTTGAAAAGCAAACGTTTTGCCAAGCATGCGTTTTCCAATAAACAAAAAGGGAATATTTAAAACTAATACTAAAACACCAAATGGCCATTTAGTAATTTCATGAACCAGTATTGAAATACCTATAATACCTCCATCCAAAAATTTATTTGGTATCATAAACCCCTTTAAAGCTAAAGTTATCAAGACTACTCCTACTAAATTTAAAGCAATATTTTTAAAACAAAATATTTTTTTCCAATTGATTGAATTTTGTTCAGTAATCATAAGGATATATTTGAATTACTATTCTTATGTAACACTAATTTAACGAATAATCTTTAAATAACTGACTAATAAATAGTTGCGAAATAAAATTATTTTATTTTTTGTAATTATTTACACATTATTTTGTATTAATACTTCCAAACTATTATTTTATGATTCATTTCCCTGTCGGAATTCAATTTCATTATTTTATATAAAAATGTAATTTGAATACCAACCCTAGCATAGTAAACTGATTGTATTCTACAAAAAAAAACTAAATTTGATATATAAAATAGACTAACAAACTTAAAATCAATTCGTTAATCGCCAGCGCCTCCTACTATATTGGTCTATTTAAATTAGTATTAATTAGATTTCTAAATGTATTCATTATGGGCAAAAAAGTAGAAATCGTATTGACTGTTCAAGCGAGTAGTCTTTACACCATGAATAATCCATCACCAACCGATATTGACCTTAAATGTTCATTATCTGATGATAATTCCGGAAGTTCCTCAAACGGCACTTTAATGAACTTTCTATCCAAGGTATACCTCAACCAAGATGTAAAATGGAAAGGCGTGACAAATGATCAAGGATATTCTGTTGCAATTGACAGTATTGTTTTTGAACCTGAATCTAGTGATGTGAATTTTTTTGACACTTCGACCATTCATGGCACCGGAGGAAGGTCAGGAAATGCAACCGCAAAGGTTAAAAATGATTCGAATTTGATCGATAAGCATGATAAGTACACGCTTAATTTTAGTGTTTACGCCAATGGAAATTCTTCTAAATCTTTTCAAATAGACCCAAAATTAGCAGCAAACCCATGATACTTGCAACAGATTTTAAATGTTTTGTCAAAATCTTATTTTCTGTGTGTTTATTGTTTTTTCAGCGCGCAAGCATTTTTGCGCAGAATCAAAAAGTCGCTGATAGTCTAGTTAAAATCTATCAGAAAAACAAGCTTGAAAATTCTGAAAAATTAGAATTACTTAGGAATTTATCTTTCAATGAAGTGAATAATCTCGAATTATCACTAAAATATGCCGATGAACTTATTGCACTGTCAAAGTTAGAAAAAAATTATTTATACCTCCACAGAGGATATTATCAAAAAGGGAATAAAAACAGGCTTATCGGAGATTTAAACAAAGCCTTGAATGACTTTTTCAAGAGTGCAGAAGCCGCAAGCAAAGCAAAATTTATTACTGGCAAAGGAGTTGCTTATATGTCAATAGCTGATGTATATTCGATTATGGGAAACGCTAATAATGCAGAGGTATATTATACCAAATCAATCGATTTATTAAGAAAAACCAAGGACTCTATCGCGTTAGCCAGTGCTTTATTAAACGCTGGAGATGAATATTCTAAAAACAAAAAATTCAATCTAGCTTTAAAGCATTTTGAAGAAGCGAGAGTCATTTTCGACAAGACTAATTATTTGATTGGCACTGGTTATACGCTAGGAAATATTGGAATGGTATATACAAAACAGGGTGACAATGAACTTGGGAAGATCTACATCACTAAAGCTATCAAAATTCTGGAAAAACTTAAGGATTTTTATGCCATGTCAGAATATCTACTATACATGTCAGACATTTATTTGACACAGAATGATTGGACAACTTCACTCCGCTATGCCAAACGAAGTCTGGATTTGGCACAAAAATATGGATTGAAAGACCAAATCAGTAATTCAAATCTTAAAATTTCCGAACTCTATCAAAAAGCCGGAAACCACAAAGAATCCTTTACCTATTATAAAAATTACATCAAGTACCGGGATAGTGTAACCAACCTAAAATCAGTCCAACAAATGGCTGATATGCGGACTAATTATGAAGTTTCGCAAAAGCAAATTGAAGTAGATTTACTCGAAAAAGATTCGGTAATTCAGAAATTGAAAGAAAAAAAACAACAAAATATTATATACGCAACAGCTATTTCCCTATTTCTTATTTTGATAATTACCATAGGGTTTTACAGACGATATAAATTTATAAAAATGACCAATGCTATTATTGAAGAGGAAAAAAATCGTTCGAACACCTTGTTACTCAACATACTTCCTGAGGAAACGGCTCTTGAATTAAAAAAAAATGGAAAGGTTCAGGCTAAAAAATTTGAATCGGTAACCGTATTATTCACTGATTTTGAAAAATTCACTTATTATGCAGACAAATTATCCCCAGAAAAATTAGTAGAAAGTATTGATTTCTATTTTTCAAAATTTGATAAAATAATGGAAAAATACAATTTAGAGAAAATAAAAACCGTGGGTGATGCTTATATGTGTGCGGGCGGGTTGCCCTTCCCCACTGGAGATCATGCCTATAGAGTGGTACTTGCGGCCCTCGAAATTACAAGATTTGTAAATGCTTCCAAAGAACTAAATGTAGGAAACCAAACTCGTTTTAAAGTCCGAATCGGAATCAATACAGGACCCATAGTGGCGGGAGTAGTTGGTATTAAGAAATTTTCGTATGATATTTGGGGTGATACCGTAAACATCGCTTCTCGAATGGAATCCAACTCGGAACCAGGAAAAATTAATATATCCGAATGCACTTATCAAATAATTAAGAATGATTTTGATTGCGAATACAGAGGCGAAATCGAAGTGAAAAATAAAGGAATGATGAAAATGTACTTTGTAAATAGCCCTATATTCTCAATTTAAAACTACAAACACCTAATTAATCAACCTTAAAAAACCTTTTGTTTTTTTGATTTGATAAAATAAGGCAGCTTCAAAAGCGGGTTGTTTTACTTACCTTTATAAAAATCAAAAAAAATGAAAGCACACTCCTATAAAGATCACATTCGGTAGTATCCATCACATCATTTTGTATATTATCCAATCATAATGGCATTATTCTCCTTCAGCATTTATTTTATTTTCACAACCGAAGATTTCTTAATTTAGGCATTTATCAGTGTGATTTTTGTGCTACTTTTTTGTCTTGCTTTTATGCTTCGACAACATTATGCTTTCACTTTACAAAACCGAATTGTACGTCTAGAACTGCGCTACCGTTATTTTTCTATTATAGGAAAAAGACTAGAGTATTTTGAAAACCAATTAAATGACAATCAATTATTTGCCTTACTTTTTGCGCCAGACAATGAACTTCTTGGACTTATCCAAAAAGCGCTAAGTGAAAACCTTTCGGGAACAACAATCAAAAAAGGAATTAAGCACTGGAAAAGGGGATTACGAAAGAGTTTAAAATCTACTAAAAAATAATACTTCTGATTTTTCCCGTATTGCGATTCAGAATTTTGTTTCTTTGTTGTGAAGAGACAGCACTAAAAACTGAATTTAAAACTCCTAAATGCCAGAATATTTTCTAGATATCGAATACAAAAATATCACTTACAACCAAGAAGAAGTCAATTTTAAGGAATTTGAGTGTTGTACTTTTAGCAATTGTAATTTTTCTGCTTGCAACTTCCTAGACGTTACCTTCATAGATTGTGTGTTTAATGATTGTATTTTTAATACTGCTAAAATTAATCATGTCGCTTTTAGAACAGTAACTTTTAACCGTTGTACAATCAAAGAAGTTAATTTTTCTATGTGCGATAAATTAATTTTCGAAATTGCTTTTAAGGATTGTGTTTTGGATTTCTCCAAATTCTATACTTTAAAAATGAAAGGAACGTCATTCACCAATTGCAGTATTATTGCAGTAGATTTTATGAGTACTGATTTGACCGAAGTGGCTTTTGAAAACTGCGATTTATACCGTTCTGAATTTGCAAAAGCAATTGCTAATAAAGCCGATTTTAGAACCAGCTATAATTACACGATTGACCCAACGAAAACAAAATTAAAAAAGGCTGTTTTTTCGTTAAACGAAGTAAAAGGGTTGCTTTTCAAACACGAACTCATCATAAAATAAAAACCCTAGTTGGAAGTAATAAAGCTACTAAAATCCATTCTAGTAGTCGTGTACATCTCACAATTTAATTCTTTTGATAAAGATTCGATCCATTTGCTTTACGCAAAAATAAACTCGATTGACAGTTGCATCATCATTCTTAGAAACTATCTTAAATGCTTTTTAAATTTATTTTATTTTTACATTTTCTAGATACAGGTCAAAAATGGCTTTTACTTTTTCTAAAGTCTCTATAGCTGGAGAAGGTGTTTCGCCAAGTTCGTACTGCATATTCATTAACTCCCATTTGTGTTTTCCCAATTGGTGAAAAGGAATAATCTCAACCCTTTCTACTGTTTTATAACCCGAAAAATGGTTGGCCCATTCGTGTAAATATTCATCTTGATCCGTCCATCCCGGTACTAAAACATAGCGCAACCACATGGGTTTACCAGTGCTTTCGCGGTATTCTGCAAGTTCTAAGGTGGTCTTATTATTCAAACCGGTTAATTTTTTGTGCCATTCTTCGTTGATGTGTTTTACATCTAACATCAATAAATCGGTTCTTTCTAAAAGTTCTTTGGTTTGAGAATCCAAAACTCGTCCATTCGAATCCAGACAAGTATTGATGCCTTGTTCGTGCAAACGGTCAAAAAAGGCAATTAATTTGGCTCTTTGCAATAGCGGTTCTCCGCCCGAAACGGTCACTCCACCCTGCTTTCCAAAATAAGCTTTTTGTTTTAATGCTTTTGTAACGAGTTCATCGATGGTGACCAATGAACCACCGTGTACATCTATTGAATCTGGATTTTGACAATACAAACATCGAAATTGGCATCCTTGAACAAATACAACCATTCTTATTCCAGGGCCGTCATGCGTTCCAAAGGTTTCTAAAGAATGTATTCTTAAGGAGTCAAAGTCGGAATCGTTTAATAAATGATTGGGTTGTTCTGGGAAGTACATATTTTATTTCATTTATTGATTTAATAAATGCTATTCCTTTAAAAAAAATTAAAGAAATAGCATTTATAAAAGCTTACGTTGTTTTTTTGAAGCTTTGCAATCAATTACATCGTATCATGGAAAGTTCTGCTAATAACTTCTAGTTGGTGCGCTTTAGACAAACGCACAAAATTAACAGCGTACCCAGAAACACGAATCGTCAATTGAGGATAATTCTCAGGATGATTATACGCATCAACTAAAGTTTCTTTATTTAAGATATTAACATTCAAGTGATGGGCATTTCTTCCAAAATAAGCATCCAAAGTAGTTGTCAAATTGGCTACTTGTTCTTCCATAGTAGTACCTAATGATTTTGGAACCATCGTGAAAGTATAAGAAATTCCATCTTGGGCATCGTTATAGTTTAATTTACTAACAGAATTCAAAGAAGCAATTGCGCCGTTTTCATCTCTTCCGTGCATTGGATTTGCCCCTGGAGCAAAAGCTTGACCGGCTTTACGTCCGTCTGGCGTTGCACCAGTATTTGAACCGTACATTACATTAGAAGTAATGGTAAGTAATGAAAGTGTAGGTACTGAATTTTTATATGTTTCGCGTTTTCTTAACTCATCAATAAAAATTTTAGTCACTTCTTGCGCAATACTATCTACTCTATCATCGTCATTACCAAATTTTGGATAATCTCCTTCGATGTTGAAATCAGTAGTCAATCCAAATTCGTTTCTGATTGGAGTTACTTTGGCATATTTAATAGCTGAAAGTGAATCAGCAATAATAGAAATTCCGGCAGCACCATAAGCAATGTCAATATTTGGATTAGAGTCAATCAAAGCCATTTGCGCTCTTTCGTAGTAATATTTATCATGCATGTAATGAATGATGTACATGGATTTAGCGTACACACGAGCTACTTCGGCCAATGTTTTCTTGAAAGATTTCATCACAGCATCATAATCCAATACTTCATCGTCCATTTCTGAAATGTTGTTCACTACTTGCACTCCCTCTGCTTCTTCTCTACCACCATTCAAAGACATTAAAAGCGCTTTTGGCAAGTTGGCACGAGCCCCAAAGTGTTGAATTGTTTTTCCAATTTCTTGGTAAGAAACACAACAAGCAATACCGTAATCGTCTGAACCACGATTTTCTCTCATCAAGTCATCATTTTCATATTGAAGCGAAGAGGTGTCTATTGAAACTTGTGCACAAAAATTTTTGAATCCCTGTGGCAAACTTTCAGACCAAAGAATAGTCAAGTTTGGTTCTGGAGAAGCTCCCAAGTTATAAAGTGTTTGCAAGAAACGGAAAGAAGTTTTAGTTACTTTAGTTCTTCCATCGTGCAATTGACCACCAATAGCTTCAGTAACCCAAGTTGGATCTCCACCAAAAATAGCATCATAAGCTCCCGGACGAAGATGACGCACCAAACGCAATTTCATTACAAATTGGTCAATGTATTCTTGGGCAAGCACCTCATCAATAAGTCCTTCCTCTATATCATTTTGAATATATACATCCAAGAATGACGAAACATTACCAAGAGACATTGCTGCTCCATCTTGTTCTTTAACCGCACTTAAATATCCTAAATAGGTAAACTGAACCGCTTCGTGTGCAGTTGCAGCAGGTTTTGAAATGTCTATTCCATAAGAAAAAGCCATTTTTTTCATATCAAGCAATGCTTTTATTTGCTCCGAAATTTCTTCGCGCAAACGAACTTTAGCATCATTCATTTCACCCGAAACATTTGCGATATCAGCTTTCTTTTCGGCAATCAATCTATCAATTCCGTACAGAGCCACTCTTCTAAAATCACCAATGATTCTTCCTCTGGCATAATTATCAGGCAAACCAGTCAATACGTGTTTTGAACGGTAGGTTTTAATTTCACTATCATAAGCGTCAAATACGGCTTGATTGTGGTTTTTTGCGTAATTAAAAATATCAATTACTCGGTCAGAAACTTTCAATCCTCTTTCGGCAACGGCAGATTCTACCAATTTGATTCCCCCAAATGGTTTCATTGCCCTTTTTAGAAGTTCGTCGGTTTGAAGTCCTACTATAGTTTCATATTCTTTTTGAATGTATCCAGGTTCAAAAGAGGTTATATTGGAAATCACTTCGGTATCAATTGCTAAACAACCATCATTTTCTCTTTCTTTCAAAAGGGACTCTTTACAAACATCCCAAAGTTTAATTGTTTTTTCAGACGGTCCTACAAGAAAACTGCCATCACCTCTATATGATTTGATATTCTGTAAAATGAAATCATGTACATTAATACTATTTTTCCAAACTCCTGTTTTAAAAGCTATTCTTTCTAACAAATTTTCCATTTTTGATATTTTAATTGCCTATTTTTATTTATGTGTTATTTTATTGACTTTTCAACACCCTAAAATTACGAAATATGTAAATAGGTTGTAAATTTGATATGTTTTTTGACAAAAAATCAATTATTTATCCAAAAAACTAAATATTTTGCCTTTTTTATACGCTATCAATTAATTATGATTTTATTTTGGTTGTTTTTGAAGATAAAAAACCAAGACAACGCTAACGTTATAGTCCTATAATTTATTGATTTTTGAGTCATTTTCTTCCGAAAAACCAAAACCAAAACTTCCGTTATAAAATAAAAACCTTCCTTTTATTTTAAAAAACCTTTAAAACCAAGACAAAAAATTTAGTTTAAAATGAACACATCTTTATAAATTGAAAAAATCTATCTGAGGGATTTAACGTAAAATTCCCTTTCAAAGCATACACTTTGCAAGGGAATTAAATTAGCTTTATATCTAAAATCGAGTCTTTCAACTTCGCTTTACTGAAAAAATTAAATTAAATCTATTCCAGTACATTTACTACTCAAATGGTAATAAATAGTAGTTTAAGAAATTATTTTTCCGTCTTCAATCGTAATAATTCTATTGGTTCTTTCAGCAAAATCAGTATCGTGAGTTACCACCAATAAAGTCTGGTTTTGTTCTTGTGTAAGTCTATTGAAAATATCAAAAACTAGGTCGCTGTTTTTCCTGTCTAAATTCCCTGTAGGCTCATCGCCCATAATAATCAACGGATCATTTATCAAAGCGCGTGCAATGGCCACCCGTTGTTTTTGTCCGCCACTCAATTGATTTGGCATTTTTAGTGCTTGGTCTTCCATGTCGAGGGTTTTTAAATGTTCCATGGCGCGATGCTCTAATTCTTGATCTGAATATTTGGCTAATTTCATCCCCGGAAGCATTACGTTTTTCAGCACATTATACTCCGCCAATAAGTAATGAAACTGAAATACAAAACCTATTTTTTCATTTCTAATTAATGCTAACTCTTGATCCGTTTTCCCCGTAACAAGTTCATTATGAATAAATATCTGACCGTCATAATCCGTGTCCATAGTAGAAAGCAAATACAATAAAGTCGACTTTCCACAACCTGACTTTCCTACTATCGAAACAAACTCGCCATGGTCGACAGTCATGCTAATTTCCTTTAAAACCTGAAATTTTACGGGGTCGTAAAAATATTTACTCAGCCCAATTGTCTCTAAAACAGTGTTATTCTCCATCTTTATTTCCCTCTGATAATTTCTACTGGATCTACTTTACTGGCTTTTAAAGCTGGAAAAAGTCCGGCAATGATCGTTGTAAATAATGCAAATGTAATCCCGATACCATAATATATCGGGTCATAATTGATAGGATACGTTTTCACCGTGGGCAATGACGCCGTTTCAAACGGAATAATATCTATAATAGAAGAGAAAATATAGCCAAAAAGTAAACCAAACAATCCTCCGGTAAGTCCTATAATTATCGAAAGGGAAATAAAAATCCATTTCACATCATTGCCGGAAAATCCACTAGCTTTCAAAATCGCAATACTATCCATTTTTTCATAAATCATCATGTTCAGAATGTTATAAATTCCAAAACCGGCAACAATCAGCAACACTACACCAACGGAATAAGAAATGATACTTCGCACCGAACTTCCCGTTTCAAACTGAGAATTGGCAGTTTGATAATCTATTGTATCGAGATCAAACGTAGCTCGAAACTCTTTTGCGACAGCAGGTGCTGAAGCCATATCGTATAAATTTACCTGAATATCAGTGATATAATTTGTAGGTTCTCCTTGTAGTTTTTGGGCTGTTTCCAATGAGGTATAACTATTCACATTATCGATTTCAGCAATACCAATTTCGGAAATACCTACGATTTTAAGCGAAGCCAAAGTTCCTTTGGAAGTGGTAATTTTGATTATATCTCCTTTAGCAAGCAGCATTTTATCAGACAAACCTTTCCCGATAATAATACTGTTATTCTGAAGCAAATCAGCAACTTTTCCTTCTATGATATAATCGCTTATTTTAAACAATTTGTCTTCGGCCAAAACATCAATTCCATTAATTATTCCGGAAATTTCAATCGTCCCTGAATTAAAAAAAACAGGCGAAGTCACCTTAGGTGCAACATCAATAACTCGAGGATCTTGTTTTAAAGTAGCTATAATTGTTTTACTATTGTAAATGGATTTTCCTCGGTCTTTAGGTTTTATCGAACGAATAAAATTGGTGTTTTTCTTGAACGCATCGGACAAAAACACGGGTTGCTTTTCAGAAGGTTTAATTTCGTTGTACAAAAGAACATGTGGCGTTCTGTTGAGCATTAAGCCATCCAATAAATCATTTAAACCATTCATAAAACTAACCAAAGAAATAAACATCGCAATACTGAAAGTTACTCCAACAGCAGCAACAATAGTTTGTTTCAATCGCGCTTGAAGCAAATGCAAAGCAATGTTTAAAATAAGTTTAAAGTTCATTATTTAGGTTTATAAATCGTTTCTCCAGCCTTTAATCCCGCAATTATTTCTACTTTCTGATAATCACTTAAACCCGTTTTTACTTCTCGTTTTTCGTCTTTATTTACTAAAACATATTTGCCTTCCATTAAGTATGTTTTTGGAATCGTAATGGTGTTTTTCTTTATCTGAATGATAATATTGGCTTCGGCGGTAAGATTGGGGTAGAGTTTTTGAGGTGGTTTTATAAAATGTGCTTCAATTTTAAAAGTCCGAGAACGCTCATTCATTATTGGATAAATTTTAGCAATGACAGCATCAAAAACCTGCCCTTTGTAACTATCCATTGTTACCAGAACTCTTTGTCCCGTTCGCACACGAACCATGTCATTTTCATCCACTTCTAGTTCTAATAAAAATGAATTTTCCTGACCAATTATTGCCAAAGGAGTTTGTGGTGTAACTAGCGTTCCTTCTTTTACCAAAACATCAAAAAGCTGTCCAGAAAAGGCACTTTTAACAGTAAAATCACTTTGAGATTTCTGATTAATTTTTAGGTTGACACTATTTCTGCTTTGGTCATTCTTCAATTGGGCTTTGAGTTGTTCCAATTGCTTTTTAGCCGACTCATAATTAATTTTGGAACTTTTATACGCTAATTCGACTCTTTCAAAATCAACTTCAGAAATTCCTCCCTGATTCCGGATGTTTTTATTTCGATTGTAAATGGATTCATCTAAAGTCAATTTGTCTCTACTCGATTGGACTTTCATTTCCATTTCAGCAATTTTATCTTGAATGTATCGACTGTTTTCTAGACTTAATTGATACGCTAATCGAGCATTTTCAGTATTCAGTTCCGCTTTATAGCTTTCCAATTCAAATAGTGATTGACCTTTACTAACGGCTTGCCCCACAATACCATTTACCTTTAGTAATGTACCATTTACCGTAGCATAAACCGTATATTGCCCATCCGCTTTTATAACTCCGGAAGCATAAACACTTTCCGTAACTTCTCCTAGTGTTGGTTTAATTTCTTCTGTTTCTTTTTTAGAACAAGAAAGCAAAGTAAGAACTAGTAAATAAAATAGTGATTGTAATTTCAAACTCATTTCGCTTTTCATTTAACTTTATAGGTTGTTGCAAATTCTTTCTATAAATATACGACATTAACCATTTTGAAGTTCTATAAATTGTTGTAAAATTATCAGCTAAAAAGTGTTTCTCACAAGGACAATTCAATAGATTATAGTTTTTTTTCCATTTTGTAATCCTCCATTTTGTAGCCGTGATCTAATTCTGTATTTTCTTCGGAAACCACTTCAAAACCTACTTTTTTATAAAAATGTAAAGCATTATTATATCTGTTTACGTTCAACGAAACAGCAACCGATTGATTTTTTCTGGCTAAATTTTCAATAGCGTCCATTACTAATTTTCCTGCTCCTTTTCCTTGTGCTTCAGGAAGTAAATAGATTTTATGAAGATGTGTTCGATTTTTATCTAAATAATTATGTTCATACGAAGCAAATCCAAGGCAAAGTTCGGCTTCATTGACCAACAGAAAACAATGTCGTTTTTCATTTAAATTCTCAAGTAGCGTTTCCTCTGAGTAAAATAGATTGAGCATATAATCAATCTGCTCTTTTGATAAGATGGCTCCGTAAGTAGACGGCCATGTTTTATAGGCAATTTCTCGAATGTTTTTAAAATCTTTTGCAGTGCCTTGCGATAGTGATAGCATCATAATTATTTAAATTAAAGTAAATCTCCTTTCGGAAAAAAAACAGAGAATTTACAGCCTACATTGATTTCTCCTTCTGCTTTTATAAATCCTTTATGATTGTCTACAATCCGGCTACATATAGCTAGACCAATTCCTGTTCCTGAATATTTAGGATCCACTTCTAATCGTTTGAACAAAAGGAATATTTTTTCGGCATATTCCTGGTTGAAACCAATTCCATTATCAGTGACAACAATTTTATAATAGTCTTCTTTATTAATTATTTTATTGTCAAGAACCTCTTTGTCCGTAATTTCCTGGGAACTAATACTGATTTGTAGCTGTACCTCTTCTTTACTGTACTTAAGAGCATTGAAGATTAAATTAATAAAAAGTTGCTTAATCTGAAAAGGTATTGCATGTATTGTTGGAAGTTCCCCTATTTGGATAACTGCATTTTTATCTTCAATATTTGACGATAAGTCCTGTAGTATTTCATCAATAATCATATTTAAATCTGTTTCTAGAAAAACCTTGTCCCCTTTTATTGTTCTGGAATAATTAACTAAGTCTATTAATAAAGTTTGCATTTTGTTTGCTGTTATACGAACTTTTGAAAAATATTCTTTTCCCTTTTCTGATAGTGAATCCAATTCTTTTTCTTCTATTCTGGAAATAAACATTTGAATCTTACGAAGCGGTTCCTGCAAATCATGGCTTACAATAGTATTAAAAGCTTCGAGTTCTTTATTAATATATTGAAGCTCTTTATTATTTTCCTCTAGTTCTAATGTTTTTTTGTATTGACTTGTGATATCATAATTCACTCCTATTTTAATTAAATCTCCGTTTCCGTCTTTGACGAAACTTCCAACACCCATGATGTATTTTATATCACCATTTGCCGTCAGAAATCTAAAAACCATGGAGGTCGTTTGGTGATTTAACAACGAATTTATGTGAACTTTGGACACATAATCCACATCATCGGGATGAATGTATTTAATTGAATTTTCAATATTAGGTACGAATGCATTGGGCTCAAACCCCATTAGACGGAACATATTATCTGAAAAAGAATATGTATTAGTCTCTATATTCACCATCCAATGTCCAAATCCGGCTGTCTTTTCAGCAGTATTATAGGACTCATTAAGTAATTTTAATTTATTATTTGCCTTTCGCAGTTCATCAATATCAACATTCATCTTATTAAATGACAGTAATAATATTAAAAGAGAGAGGATTACCAATAAAAAAGCAGTTATCATTGAATCCCGCAACTCAAATTGATGATTGTCATTTTGAAACTTTGTTTTTGCACTTTCCGAAAACACTATTTTAGTGACAAAAGCTTTCATCATATCAGTAGCATCACTGCTTTCTAGCAACTTAGCATTTAAGTCTAATGGGCTTGAATTTTTGCTTTTAACAATAATTAAAGTCTGTCTGAATAGTTTAAATCTATAATCAATTATTTTTTTTAGCCGATCAATTTCCTTGTTTCTAGCCGGCGTTTTTGAAGTTAATATTTTGAGTCTTTTAATACTTTCTTCAATCTTACCTCTGCTTAAAAAACGATTTTCAATATAAGACTCCTCCTTTGTAATGATATAACTCCGCAAATTCGTCTCATAAATACTGATTATTGATAAAAGTTTTTCTAGTTCAATTTGAGTTTCATTAGAATTTGCAATTAACTCAACTGTTGCATCTAGCTTTTTCATTTGCGAATAGAACATCGAAGCTATATAAACAATAATTAAGATTGCAACGGCTAATGCAGTTTTAAAGATCTGAGAATTTTTATATAATCCTAAAAATTTCATTTAAATACTATTAAACACTAAATAAAAAAGTTTCTATATTTAATCCCGAAGTGTGAAACTGCCAATTCATGTTCACAACTTCTTTAATTATTTTTTTCAACTCTGTAAAATTATTTGGCTTTTTAATGTAAATATTAGCCCCTTCAATGAACGTATCTTCTATATCCTTTTCTGATGAAGAAGTAGAATAGATAGCTATAGAAACATCTTTGTATCGATTATTGGACCTAATTTCTTTTAAGCATTCAAATCCATTTTTAAATGGCATATTCAAATCCAGGAATAAGATGTGCGGTAATTTTATGTCTGGAAGTTGCAGATATTCCATCAAATCTTTCCCATCATTAAACATGGTCAATTTGCTATTCATTTTTAGCTCATTTATTGCTTCATTAAAAAAAGCGCGATCATCCTCATCATCATCAGCAATGAGAATATGTATAGGATCTTGATGTGAAATCATAATTTTTATATTTTTTAATGCTATTTGTTCTAAGCATTATTTGCTAAACGTCTTCTTTTATCAACAATCCTTTTAAACATTGAAGGAGTTAATCCTGTTACTTTTTTAAATTGACTTGATAAATAGGCTACACTACTGTAATTTAATATAAAAGAAATCTCCGTTAATGTTAATTCCTCCTCTATTATTAATTTTTTTGCTTTTTCTATTTTTTGAATGATAATAAAATTTTCAATTGATGTGTACGTATACTCTGAAAAAACATTAGACAAATAGCCATAACTCAAATTCAGTTTATCCGAAAGATAATGTGAAATTGTTGTTATAGGCATTTTATCTTTTTCAAAAATCATTTCTACAATGGCATCTTTAATCCTTTGTATAAGTTGGCTTTTTTGACTATTGAGTATATAAATAGAATATTTATTGAGTGCATTTTGTAACTCTTCAAAAGTTTCCTCAGAGGTTTCATCACTAATTTCGATTTCTCCTAAATCAAAAAGTTGATATTGAATCTCTAATCTTTCAAGCTGTTCTTGCAAGATTACTCTACAGGCAGCATTTCCATCATAATTAATATAAACCTTCATCTAAAATAACTGTAAATAATTAGCATTAAAAGATAAATATAAATGAAAAAAATTAATCGTTGAACAAATATTTAAAACCTACCTGAAATAAAATATTGAAATCAAACTAAAAACTATTTTTTTTTATACAATCAACTCAATTTTAACGGATTAAAAACAGCATTTAGCGCAATAGTTTTCAATCTAATCAAACGTATTTTCTTACCTATAAATCGTTTTGTTTTTGTCATAATTAGCAATAACTAATGCCTCAAATTCTAACCATTCGCTTCATCGTTTTTTTAAATCGATTCCTACACCATATTTCTTTGAATAGGGGACAAAAGTCGTACAATGTCCCGACTCACTTTCCATCAAACCTCTATATAAAGCAGACAATTTCCCAACATTGCAATTCTCCGAAAGCATTTTGAAACGAAGGCAACTTTGGGTTTCAACCCGCTATGGGAACAATAACCGTTCCACTAAACTAGAAAACTTACGTTAAATCCTGGTGTTCTGGGTTATTTGTGACTCTAATTTTAGCATTTGTAGGCGCTTATTGTTCACACCAAAGGTCATCTGTAAAGATTTATTTGATGTTTTTTTCTAAAATATTCATCATTCCGTTGGAAACTTTAATACAGAAATAATTTTGCTCAAAAAGTCATAAAACCAAAAATCGAAAGCCAAAAGCAAGACAGAATATTAAATTCTATTCAAAAACTTTCGACTTTCGACTTTAAAAAACGGTAAGACGTATTTTTTAATATACGAAAATAGCTCTTTCGCTCATCATTTCGTTTACTTCATTAGCCACTTCTTCGATGATATCCTCGTTAGTATGATTCATTAGGACTCTATCAATTAGTTCCACAATAGTTTCCATGTCTTCTTCAACCAGACCACGAGTAGTGATAGCTGGAGTTCCCACACGAATACCAGAAGTTACAAATGGTGATTTATCATCAAAAGGAACCATGTTTTTATTTACCGTAATTTCTGCTCTTACCAATGCATTTTCAGCATCTTTCCCAGAAATATTCTTGTTTCTTAAATCAATCAACATCATGTGGTTATCCGTACCTCCAGAAATGATTTGATAGCCTCTTTTTACAAAAGCATCAGCCATAGCATTGGCATTTTTTTGTAATTGTAAAGCATACGTAAAGAATTCATCTTTCAAGGCTTCACCAAAAGCTACTGCTTTTGCAGCAATAATGTGCATCAAAGGACCTCCTTGATTTCCAGGGAAAACAGCTAGATCTAATAAAGATGACATCATTCTGATCTCTCCTTTTGGAGTAGTTAAACCAAAAGGGTTTTGAAAATCTTTACCCATCAAGATTAATCCTCCACGAGGACCGCGCAATGTTTTGTGTGTTGTAGTCGTTACAATATGACAATGAGGTAATGGGTCATTCATCAATCCTTTTGCGATAAGCCCTGCTGGATGAGAAATATCAGCTAATAAAATAGCACCTACACTATCAGCAATCACTCTAAAACGTTCAAAATCCATATCACGAGAATATGCCGAAGCTCCAGCTATGATTAATTTTGGTTGTTCTTTAGTAGCTATTTCTTGGATTTTATCATAATTTAATAGTCCAGTTTCTTTATCAACACCATAAAAAGATGGAGTATATAAACGTCCGGAGAAGTTTACAGGTGAACCATGAGTTAAATGCCCACCGTGAGACAAATCAAAACCTAAAATCTTATCCCCAGGTTTAATACAGGCATGATACACTGCTGTATTGGCTTGTGAACCAGAGTGTGGTTGTACATTTGCATAAGCAGCTCCAAATAATTCCTTGGCTCTGTCTATTGCAATTTGCTCAATAACATCAACTACTTCACAACCCCCGTAGTATCTTTTGCCAGGATATCCTTCAGCATATTTATTGGTTAAAACTGAACCCGCAGCTTCCATTACTTCGTCACTTACGAAATTTTCCGAAGCGATAAGTTCTAATCCGTGTATTTGTCTTTCTTGTTCTTCTAGAATAAGGTCAAAAATTTGTTCGTCGCGTTGCATTTTTTTGATTTTCGTTAATTTGAAGCAAAAATACAAAAAAACGTTTGGTTAATAGTTAGATTATAATATATTTGACGAGTAATTTTCAACAAATTAATTAACAGCCATATGTCAATAACAGCCAACGATATTAATAGAAAATCATGGTTAGAAGTCTCTTCTACTAGCGATTTCCCTATTCAAAACATTCCTTTTGGTGTTTTTCTTACCAAAGAAAACATAGTAACAGTCGGGACGAGGATAGGAGATTTCGCAATTGATTTAGGAGCTTTGCAACAATTAAACTATTTCGAAGGTATTGAGCTGACAGATGACATGTTCATGCAGGACACTTTGAATGATTTTATTTCTGACGGTCAAAAAACATGGCGTCTAGTTAGAAACAGAATTGCCGATATTTTTGATGAAAAAAATTCAAAATTACGCGACAATGCAAAGGACAAAGATATTATTATATTCAGAATGGAAGATGTCGAAATGCAATTACCAGTACTTATTGGTGATTATACGGACTTCTATTCCAGCAAAGAGCATGCAACTAATGTAGGAAAAATGTTTCGTGACCCTGAAAATGCATTGTTGCCAAACTGGCTACATATTCCTGTAGGCTATCATGGCAGAAGCTCTACGATAGTTCCTTCTGGAATTCCCGTACACAGACCCATGGGGCAAATGTTACCAAATGGGGAAACTTCGCCAGTTTTTGGTTCTTCTCGTTCGGTCGACTTTGAACTGGAAACAGCCTTTATTACCACTGATGTCAATATTATGGGGGAAAACATTCTGATAACTGAAGCCGATGAATATATTTTTGGAATGGTTTTATTGAATGACTGGAGTGCCCGCGACATTCAAAAATGGGAATACGTGCCATTAGGACCTTTTTTAGCAAAAAACTTTGCTACTTCAATTTCTCCTTGGATTGTTACTATGGATGCTTTGGAACCTTTTAGAACCAAAGGACCAAAACAAGAGCCTACGCCACTTCCTTATTTACAGCAAAAAGGAAAACATTCTTATGACATAAATTTACAAGTAGCCATTCAGCCTGAAAACTCAGAAGCAACTGTACTTTCTAATTCGAATTTTAAATATATGTATTGGACCATGAGTCAGCAATTAGCACATCACACCTCTAATGGTTGTCGAGTAAACTCTGGAGATATGATGGGCTCAGGCACCATTTCAGGACCTACACCAGATAGTTTTGGCTCGATGCTCGAACTAACTTGGGGAGGAAAAAACCCAATAAAACTGAATGACGGAACAGAACGTAAATTTATCAATGATAACGACACCGTAATTATGAAAGGTTTTTGTCAAAACTCACATGTAAGAATTGGTTTTGGCGAAGTTTCCAGTAAATTACTGCCTCCATTTGTAAGAAAATAAAAACACACACTTTCTAAAAACCTAACAATTGTACTATTTTTGTTAGGTTTTTTGTTTATTTTCTAAATTCAAATTTAAAAATAATTATCCTGTTTAAAACAGCTGAAATATCCTCAAAAATCATTTATTTAATGGTAATGCTTATGAAAAAAATTACGCTAATACTATCCCTGTTCGTGCTGATTTCCTCTTGTGGCGTGAAACAAACCCAAAATTTATTAAGTTCCGGAAATTACGATCAAGCAATTGACAATGCTATATCAAATTTGCGAACTAACAAAGATAAAAAAGGCAAACAAGATTATGTGTACTTGCTGGAAGAGGCTTTCGCCAAAGCAAAAGAACGAGATTTGAACGCTATAAATTTACTGTCAAAAGATGCAAATCCCGCACAACTGGAAAAAATGTACAATACGTATTTACAATTAAATTCTCGCCAGGAAAAAATAAAACCTGTACTTCCTTTAAGACTAATTAAAGAAGGAAGAAATGCCATTTTTCCATTTGATAATTATAATGACCAAATCATTGACAGTAAAAACGCATTGTCTGCTTATTTATATGCAACTGCAAAAAAATTAATGGGAACTTCTGATAAAATGAATTTCCGGAAAGCGTATGATGATTTAGAATATTTAAACCAAATAAATCCAAGCTATAAAAACGTATTGCAACTTATGGATGAAGCTAAATTTAAAGGTTCCGATTATGTTTCGGTTTATACCAAAAACGAAACGAACATGATTATTCCCATTCGTCTTCAAAATGATTTATTAGATTTTAGCACCTTTGGTTTAAATGATAAATGGACTGTTTACCACAGCAACAAACAAAAAGGTATTAATTATGATTACGGAATGATGATTAATTTTCGAGAAATTTATATTTCACCAGAACAAGTCAAAGAAAAAGAGTTTGTAAAAGAACGCATTATAAAAGATGGTGTCAAAAAACTGATTGATTCAAATGGTAAAGAGGTACTTGACGAAAAGGGCAAAGTTGTAATGGTCGATAACCTTAAAACGGTAGTGGTACGAATTTATGAATTTAGACAATTTAAGTCTTGCCAAATCACTGCAAAGATTGACTATATCAATTTTAGAAGCAATCAATTATTACAATCCTTTCCAATAACAAGTGAGTTTGTTTTCGAAAATATTTATGCCACTTACAAAGGAGATCGACGCGCTTCAGACGACAATTATTACTCTTATTTTGACAAAAGGGCAGTCGCTTTTCCTAACAACGAACAAATGGTTTATGATACAGGAGAGGATTTAAAAGCAAAAATAAAAGATGTTATTAATAGAAACAGGTTTAGAAACTAATCAACTTCATACAAATACAATCGTCTAAACTCCTTGATAATGAACCACATCAAGGAGTTTTTTTTGTTTAAAAAATAAACATTCCATTGAATTTTTGTTATAAAATTCAAAATTAGTGTTGTGTTATAAAAATATTTGTATTTTTGCACCGATGGATATAACAAGTTTACATATTACTTCTTTGTCACGGACAAACGGACCGACTACTTCTCCCGAAGTACGGATACTATCGCTATAGTACCCAAAATTTGTTTCGTATCTTTATTCATTTTTCATTTTT